>BFBZ01001740.1_pt1 | contig 13629 bp, 13 predicted proteins | sample 1888401 | NCBI WGS metagenome assembly BFBZ01 (sample SAMD00112614, study PRJDB3348) | symbiont metagenome | host: Chara braunii | reverse complement strand
CCCGTCGCAACCCGCCTCTGCAACGAGACGCGCCTCGTAAAGCAGCTCATAGCGCTGCAGAACAAGATCTTCGTTCCATCCAGCCCCATTCATCCCGAAATCGAAGTCGACGCGACGGCGGCGCTGACCGCTCCTTGCTGTATCCGCGTCGACCCATGCGGCCAGACTGGCTGCGATATCATCGAGAATGGCCGGACGGCCCTTGCGGTGGTCTTCCCAGGGTAGATATTCGTACCAGCCATGCCAACCCGGCAGGCCGCCGCCTGGCGCCGCCTGCTCCCGCACGAGACCGAGATAGCTGATCGAAATCGTCCGTCCGCCAAGGATTTCGTTGTTCCGGTCGCGATCGGCGAAGGTGTAGAGCTGTTCGAGATAGCCGACCGGATGGGCCGTCTGCTCCCTGATCCATTCGCGCAGCCCGCTTTGCAGCGTTCGATGCCCAAGCTCGAACGGACCGGACGGCAAGGCTTCGCCCGAACGCACCGTCATCACCCGGGGATCATTCCCCGTAACGGCCGTCAGAACCGCGATCAGTTCGGCATGCGCAAGCCCGATGGTCAAGCGAACTCCATCATTCGTTTCACTATGGATGTTCTCGCATGAAGCGAGGCGCAAGCCAACGCCATAAGCACGGTTGACGACACAAGCTTGCCGGGGAAATTGCACCCCTATAGTGTGAAGACACCCACAAAATAGATGCAGCCATACATGCCGCCCCTGCGAGGAGTCACATTGTCTGAGAACGATTACGACGCTTTCGCCGCCGCTTATCAGGCTGACAACGAGAACAATGCCTGGAATGCCCATTATGAGCGGCCGGCAATTCTCTCGTTGGCCGGGAAAGTCGCCGGACTTCGCGTCCTTGATGCCGGATGCGGCGGTGGCGCTCATGCCGCCGCGCTCGTCGATGGAGGAGCGATCTTGACCGGCATCGACCTGAGCGCGGGCCTGCTGGAAATCGCGCGACATCGCCTTGAAGGACGGGCGCAATTGCTACTGGCCGACCTGAACGAGCCGCTCCCCTTCGATGACAGCGCCTTCGATTTGGTCATTGCCTCACTGGTCATGCACTATCTGCCTGACTGGTCCTTGCCACTTTCGCAGTTCAACCGGGTCTTGTCCAAAGGCGGCCGACTGGTTTTTTCCACGCATCACCCCTTCATGGATCACGACCTCGCCGGCGGCGACAACTATTTCGAGACCTACAACTTCAGCGAAACGTGGCACCGCGGGGGGAGGAGTATCGCCATGCGCTTTTGGCATCGGCCACTTCATGCGATGTTCGATGCGCTCAAATCGGCTGGATTCCATATTGATGTCGTAAGCGAGCCTCGGCCCGATCCAAAGGTCGGCACACTTTTCCCCGAGGCCTATCGAAGCCTGACGACCAAGCCGCGCTTCCTGTTCTTTTCGGCAGTCAAAGTGTGATCTACCGGCTCACATAGTCGGGATATTGCTCGCAGATCAGATCGATGATCGACAAGGTGCCGGACAGGTGCTGGCGCAGCGCGGCCACGGCCGCCTCAGGATCGCCCAGGCGAACGGCATCGACGACGGCCTGATGATCGACGATGATCTGCTCTAGCTTGCCCGGCATCGGCAGGTTGAGCATGCGCAACCGGTCAATATGCACGCCCTGACGCCGGACAGTCGCCCACAGGCCGAGAATGTCCGCCCTCTCGTAAAGCACCCGATGAAAATCCTTGTCGAGCGTGTCGAAGAGATCATAGGTTTCCGGCGAAACGACATGCTTCTGGCGAGACAGAACCGTTTCCAGAGCTGCTGCCGTCTCATCGGGCGACTCCAGCGTCAGCCGGCGGACCGCTTCAAGCTCGATCGACAGCCGCAGGAAATGCGCCTCGATCGCATTGCGGACATCGATCCTTGAGACAACCGTCGCATATTGCGGATAGACTTCGACCAGCCCTTCCTCCTCCAACCGGATCAGGGCATCGCGCACGGGCGTCTGGCTGACGTTGAATTCGCTTTGCAGCGAGATGCGCGACAGGACAGTCGTTGGCGGCAAGCTCATGGAAAGAATACGGGATCGCAGGATTTCGAGAATCTGCGGCGCAACCTGACGGGAACGATCCAGGGCGAATTCTTTCGGGTTGAGCTTCACTGGCGGCCTTTCTGATCGAGAGCGTCGATCCATTAAGCACAGTTTGGGACTTGATGCACTGATACATTAGTGCTTTAGTCTTACCAACCCAACTTCATTTCTCAAGGGTTGGATCCAAGGGGAGGAATAAATGAGAGGATTTCTTCGCTGTCTGACCGCGGCTGGCATCATCGTTGCCGGTGCTTTTTCAGCTAGCGCCGCCGAGAAGACCACCATTTCGATCACGCGCCAGCCGGGCATTCTTTATCTCGCCAGCCACGTCATGGAGACGCAGAAGCTGATCGAGAAACATGCGGCTGCCGACGGGCTGGCCGGCGTTGCAGTGGAATGGCGCACCTTCAGCGGCGGCGGCGCGCAGACCGATGCGCTACTGTCCGGCAATGTCGACATCGTCAACACCGGCACCGGCAATCTGCTGCTGCTCTGGGACCGCACCAAGGGCAAGGTCAAGGGTATCGTTACCAATTCCGCCCAGCCGGTCATCATGGTCTCGCGCGATCCGCGGGTTCAGTCGCTGAAGGATATCCAGCCGGGCGACAAGATCGCGGTGCCGACGGTCGGCGTTTCGACACAGGCGATCCTGTTGCAGATGGCCGCCGCGCAGATGTATGGCAATGATCAGGTTCATAAATTCGATGCCAATACCGTGCAGCTCGGTCATCCCGATGCGATGGCCGCGCTTGCCAACCAGACCCATGAGGTCAAGAACCACTTTTCCGCCCCGCCCTTCCAATATCTGGAATTGAAGCAGGCAGGCGTCCACAAGGTTATCGATTCCCGAGACATCATCGGTGGCGAGCTGACCCAGGGCACCTTCTTCACCACGACACAGTTTGCCAGCGCAAATCCGACGATCATCAAGGCAGTGCGCGAGGCGACAGCGGACGCTATCGATTTCATCAAGAAGGATCCGAAATCCGCCGTGGAGGCCTACAAGACCGTCAGCGGCGACAAAACGAGTGTCGATGACCTGCTGGCAATCCTCAACGAGCCGCACATGATGGAATTCCGCATGGACCCGCAGGGCACCATGAAGTTCGCTGATCATCTCTACAAGACAGGTGTGTTGAAGACGATGCCCAAGGCCTGGACGGATTATTACCTGCCGGAAGCGGCCGATCTTAACGGCAACTGACGCTCGCGGGCGGCTTCAATGCCGCCTGCAAGCCATCTCTTGGAGGAGCCCTCATGCTTCAGGCAAACATTGCCGCCGACAGGCCGATAACAGAAACGACGATCGCCAAGCCGCTGTTGAATGTCGAGAAGGTGACGCTGCGTTACAAGACGCCGAATCTCCTCATCACTGCGACCGAAGACGTCAGCTTCTCGGTGGCCCAATCCGACCGCTTCGTTCTCCTCGGGCCTTCAGGCTGCGGGAAGTCGACGCTGCTGAAGGCCATCGGCGGTTACATGACGCCAACGGCGGGTCGGATCGAGATCAAGGGGCAACAGGTCAGGAAGCCCGGCGCCGACCGCATGATGGTCTTCCAGGAATTCGACCAGCTGCTGCCCTGGAAGACTGTGCTCGAAAACGTCATGTTTCCGCTGACGACGGCGCGCCGCCTGCCGCGCAAGGAAGCGGAGGCCATTGCCCGCGACTATATCGAGAAGGTGAAGCTGACCCGCGCTGTGGACACCTATCCGCATATGCTTTCCGGCGGCATGAAACAGCGCGTCGCGATTGCCCGTGGCATGGCGATGCAGCCCGATATTCTCTTGATGGACGAGCCTTTTGCCGCGCTCGATGCCCTGACCCGTCGCCAGATGCAGGACGAATTGCTGCAGCTCTGGGAAGACACCCGTTTCACCGTCATCTTCGTGACCCACTCGATCGCCGAGGCAATCAAGATCTCCAACCGCATCCTGCTGCTGTCGCCGCATCCCGGCCGCGTCAAGGCCGAGGTTCGCGATGTGGAATCGGTCCGTGACGATGCCGCGGCGGCCGCAAAGCTGGAACAGGAAATCCATCACATGCTGTTTGCCGAACAGGGACACAGGGAGTGAGACCATGAGCGCACCGCAGATCATCCTTGCTCCCCAGGCAGCCGAAGCGGCTGGTCATATCGCCGCTGTCGAGCAGAAGCTCGGCCCGCTGGAGCTCCTCTGGCAATCCGGCTTCTTCCGCAAATCGCTGCTGATCGTCGCCCTCGCCATCATATGGGAGGCCTATGCCCGGCATCTCGACAATCCACTGCTGTTCCCAACACTCAGCGACACCCTAACGGCACTCTATGACCGTTTCGCCGACGGCGTCCTGCCGGCACGCATCTGGACCACACTCAAGGTGCTGGTGACGGGCTACGTGGCGGGAACGGTGCTCGCCGCTATCCTCACGGTCGTCGCGATAAACACCCGCATAGGCACCGATTTTCTGGAAACCATGACGGCGATGTTCAATCCGCTGCCGGCGATTTCACTGCTGCCGCTCGCCCTCATCTGGTTCGGCCTCGGCCCGGCAAGCCTCGTCTTCGTGCTCATACATTCGGTCCTTTGGGCTGTCGCGCTTAATACCCATGCCGGCTTCCTCGGCGTCTCGCGCACCCTGCGCATGGTCGGCGCCAATTATGGACTGACCGGGCTCTCCTATGTCTTCCGCATATTGATCCCCGCCGCCTTCCCCTCGATCCTCACCGGCTTGAAAATCGGCTGGGCCTTTTCCTGGCGCACGCTGATTGCCGCCGAGCTTGTGTTCGGTGTTTCCTCCGGCCAGGGCGGCCTTGGCTGGTTTATTTTCGAAAACCGCAATCTCCTCGACATTCCCTCTGTCTTCGCCGGCCTGCTGACTGTGATCGTCATCGGGCTTATTGTCGAAAACCTGGTCTTCCAGACGATCGAGCGTCGGACCCTGCAAAAATGGGGCATGAAGGAATGACGCGGCGCATCGATTTCTCGCTTCCACCAACATTCGAATACAAGGCTGGAATATAATGAGCAGCAGGAAAAAGCCCTCGGAACTGCGTAGCGCCAGATGGTTCGCTCCAGACGATCTCAGAAGCTCGGGCCATCGGTCGCGCACCATGCAGATGGGCTATGCGCCCGAAGAATGGGCCGACAAGCCGGTCATCGCCATCCTCAACACCTGGTCGGATGCCAATCCGTGCCACGCGCATTTCAAGCATCGCGTCGAGGATGTGAAACGCGGCATCCTGCAGGCTGGCGGCTTCCCGCTGGAACTGCCCGCCCTTTCGCTATCGGAAAGCTATGTGAAGCCGACGACCATGCTTTATCGCAACATGCTGGCGATGGAGGCGGAAGAGCTTCTCCGCTCGCATCCGGTCGACGGAGCCGTGCTGATGGGCGGCTGCGACAAGACGACTCCAGGCCTTGTCATGGGCGCGCTGTCCATGGGTCTGCCGATGATCTATCTGCCGGCCGGCCCGATGCTGCGCGGCAACTATCGCGGCGAATATCTGGGCTCCGGCTCCGACGCCTGGAAATTCTGGGACGAGCGCCGCGCCGGAACCATTTCGGAGAAGGAATGGGTCGATGTCGAGGCCGGGATCGCCCGCTCCTACGGTCACTGTATGACCATGGGTACGGCGAGCACGATGACGGCAATCGCCGAAGCACTCGGCCTCACCCTGCCCGGTGCCAGCTCCATCCCCGCACCGGATGCCAACCATATCCGAATGTCCTCGGCCGTCGGCCGCCGCATCGTCGAGATGGTGTGGGAGGATCTCGTTCCCTCCAAGATTGTCACGGAAGCCGCTGTCAACAATGCCGTTGCTGTCGCGATGGCGACGGGCTGTTCCACCAATGCCGTCGTCCACCTGATCGCCATGGCGCGGCGGGCCGGCACCAATCTCTCGCTCGACGACCTCGACAGGGCCGGCCGCACCACTCCGGTACTCGCCAATATCCGACCGACCGGCAAGACCTATCTGATGGAGGATTTCTACTATGCCGGCGGCCTGCGGGCCTTGATGGCGAAGCTTTCCTCCAAGCTCGACCTGTCAGCCCTCACCGTATCGGGCTTCACCCTCGGCGAAACGCTGGAGGGTGCCAAATGCTACAATGACGACGTCATCCGATCGCTCGACAATCCGGTCTATCATGAGGGTTCGCTTGCGGTGCTGAAGGGCAATCTCGCCCCGACAGGCGCCGTCATCAAACCCGCCGCCTGCGATCCGCGCTTCCATAAGCATCAGGGACCGGCGCTGGTGTTCGACACCTATCCTGAAATGAAAGCGGCGGTGGACGATGAAAATCTCGACATCACGCCCGACCACGTCATGGTGTTGCGCGGCGCCGGCCCGCAAGGCGGCCCCGGCATGCCGGAATGGGGTATGCTACCGATCCCCAAGGCACTCTTGAAGCAGGGGCACCGCGACATGCTCCGCCTCTCCGACGCCCGCATGAGCGGAACCAGCTACGGCGCCTGCATCCTGCATGTCTCGCCTGAATCCTACGTCGGCGGCCCGCTGGCGCTTCTGCGCAACGGCGATATCATTCGTCTCGATCTCGAAGCACGCCGTATCGACATGCTTGTCGACGAAGACGAATTGCAATGGCGGCGCGATGCCTGGGTCAAGCCGGCGGAAAAATTCGGCCGCGGTTATGGCTGGATGTTTTCGCGCCATGTGGCGCAGGCCGACACCGGCTGCGACTTCGACTTCCTGGAAACCAGCTTTGGCCCGACACCGGGCGAACCCGACATCTACTGATCATAGAGGATATATCGCATGAGCAATTACGTGCTGAGCAACGAGACACGCGACAAGCTGAAGGGGGTCGCGACGCCGACGATCGCCACTGCGCTTTTCCGGCGCGGCCTGCGCAACCAGTTCATCCAGGATGTCCGGCCGCTCTCGCCGAAAAAGGCGAATATGGTCGGCCAGGCCTTTACCCTTCGCTACATCCCCGCACGCGAAGACTTGAACACGCTTGAAGTCTTCCGCAATCCCGAGCATCCGCAGCGCGCCGCTGTCGAGCAATGCCCGCCCGGTTTCATTCTGGTCATGGATAGCCGCAAGGATGCGCGAGCAGCCTCGGCGGGCTCGATCCTGATCTCGAGGCTGCAGGTGCGTGGCGTCGCAGGCGTTGTCACCGACGGCGGTTTCCGCGACAGCCCGGAAATCGCCGCCCTCGACATCCCTTCCTATCATCACCGCCCGTCCGCCCCGACAAACCTTACGCTGCATCAGGCAATCGAGATCAACGGCCCGATCGGCTGCGGCGATGTCGCGGTTTTCCCCGGCGACGTTCTCGTCGGCGACAATGAAGGCGTTATCGTCATTCCCGCCCATATCGCCGACGAGATTGCCACCGAGACCGTAGAAATGACCGCCTATGAAGACTTCGTCACCGAGGAGGTCCTGAACGGCGCGACCATTATCGGTCTCTATCCGGCGACCAGCGACGCGCCGAAAGAGAAATTCGCCGAATGGCGGAAAAAGAACGGTCGCTAATCCCTCATCGAACAAACGCAGCCGGCCGCACCGCCGGCTGCGTTCCTCACAGCCTATTCTTCCCTGACCAGTTTCAGAACGAGCTGCTGGAGGTTGCCGCCGTCGCTGAATTCGACCTTGTCGAAATCGACGTTGCGCTGCCGCTCTTTTTTGGAGATCTCGCCGAGCCGCTTCGTCAGTTCCACGCGGATCTTGCTGCATTTCGGATCGTCCGGCACGGAGAACCCGACGCTCATGGCCTCGATCTCCTTGACCATGTCCTTGATGTACCCGCCATGCACCCGCTCATGCGCCTCGACGCCGGCGATGAATTTCTGCCAGCTTCTGCGGGTCGAGGCAGGCAGCTGCCCGGTGGGTTTCGGTAAGGTGTAGGTGATGATCACCTTGGGAATGTTGGTGGTGATGGTGCAGGCACCATCCGGCTGCGGCTCGTATTTGCGGGTCCAGGTGAGCTTGAAATCCGTATGAGCGATCGCCCTTATCTTAGGACCGAGCAGCGGACCACGCTCGCCGATCGAATCATAAAGTTCGGCGCCGGACGTTCCGGTAATCGCATAGGTCTTGATGATCTCGACCGGCTGCCAATCGGCATGGGCCGTCATGGGCAGAAATGCGATGAAAAGTGCCATCGCCGGCAATCGAATAGCTAATTTCACGAACGTCCCCATGCGCACCACTCTCAAGCCCGGCAAGCTAGCTGGTGACCCCCGCTATTTCAATGAGCGTCAGATCTCAGAATGCGGAAGCAGAGAACAACACCTCTTCGGCGTCCTCTCGCTCCATGTCGAAAACCCGTTTGCCGATGGCGAAGCTGAAGCCGTTGCGGGCAAAGGCGGACAGCTCCTTTGCCTTGCGCTTGTCGTCGAGATCGCCGCGCCGGAAAGGGCCAAAGCCGCGCTTCCTGGCAAAGATGACGGCGGAATGGAGATCATCGACCTCCTCCACTGCCGCGACGACGGTTTCGCCAGCAATGCCTTTGGATGCGAGCTTGAAGGCGATGGCTTTCTTCGATTTGCCGGAGCGAACCGCCGAACGTGTGCTGATCTCGGCGAAGGCGACATCATCGAGCACCTTCAGCTCATAGGCGAACTTGACGGCAAAATCGGCAAGCGCCTTGATCTGGGTTTCGCTGATATCCTCGAACTTCTGTTTCGCTTTCTTGGCGATCGCATCGAACAGCTGCTTCTCGGTCATCATCCGGCGTTCAAGACGATAGATCGTGGAGTTGCGCGCCCAGGAGAGCATGCGGCTGGTCGGCGGTGTTTCATCCATGAAAGAAGGCATTCGGCGAAAGAGGAATCATCACGGAGAATTTTACGCAAGCCATGCCGTTCAGGCAATGAATGCCCTTGGTTATCATGGGATGATTGGTTAAGTTGGCGCTGCGGCCTCGGCAGTAACATGTCGAGCGTCGAACCCCATCGACGGTGGAGGCCGTCTCAAGCATCACATTGCTATGGATTACGGAGCCTGCGGCTCTCCCGGCCGCGTTGCCGATCAGGCATCGGTGCTCCGTCAGAGGAGACAAAAATGGATTATCGCAAGCTCGGCCCAAGCGGGGCCGTCGTCACCGCCTATTGCCTTGGCACCATGACCTTCGGCGCGGAAGCGGACGAGGCCGCGTCCCACAAGCTGCTGGACGATTATTTCGCCTGGGGCGGCAATTTCATCGATACCGCCGACGTCTACAGCGCCGGCAAATCGGAAGAGATCATCGGGCGCTGGCTGAAGGCACGTCCGACCGAGGCTCGACAAGCCTTGGTCGCCACCAAGGGCCGTTTTCCTATGGGCAAGGGCCCGAACGATATCGGTCTGTCGCGCCGGCATCTGGGCCAAGCCCTGGACGACTCGCTGCGCCGGCTCGGCATCGATCACATCGATCTCTACCAGATGCATGCCTGGGATGCCCTGACCCCGATCGAGGAGACGCTGCGCTTTCTCGACGACGCCGTACGCGCCGGCAAGATCGGCTATTATGGCTTCTCCAACTATGTCGGCTGGCACATTGCCAAGGCCGCCGAGATCGCCAAGGCGCACGGATACACGCGGCCAGTGACGCTGCAGCCGCAATATAATCTGCTCGCCCGCGAGATCGAACTTGAGATCGTCGACGCGTGCCTGGATGCCGGCATGGGCCTTCTGCCGTGGTCGCCGCTCGGCGGTGGCTGGCTGACCGGCAAATACAAGCGCGACGAGACGCCGACCGGCGCCACCCGTCTCGGCGAGAACCCAAATCGCGGCAACGAATCCTATGCCGCCCGCAATGCACAGGAGCGGACCTGGGCGATCATCGATGCCGTTGCAGAGATCGCTAGGGCACGTGATGCCAGCATGGCGCAGGTGGCACTTGCCTGGACGGCGGCGCGTCCAGCCGTGACCTCTGTCATCCTCGGCGCCCGTACGCGCGAGCAGCTTGCCGACAATCTCGGCTCGGCAGAACTGAAACTGTCGGAAGGGGAGATGGGCAGGCTGAACGACATCAGCGCACCGCAGGCAGCGGCCTACCCCTATGGCGAAGGCGGCAGGAACCAACGCCATCGCAAGATCGAGGGTGGCCGGTAATATGAGATTGGCGGCGGAGATTGCTCTTCGCCGCCAGTTTTGTCACTCTGATATCGGAGTGATTCGAGAGTCTCCGGTCAGACCAACGGCGGATTAAGCCGGGCAAACCCTTCCTGCCGCCGATAGGGAAAATAGGGATAGGGCGCGGTCACGGCGCTCACCCGGTCCAGTCTTTCGATCTGCTCCTTGGAAAGCGCCCAGCCGACGGCTCCGAGGTTTTGCCGCAACTGCTCTTCATTGCGCGCGCCGATGATGACGCTCGACACCGTCGGGCGGCTTAAGAGCCAGTTGATCGATATCTGCGGCACGCTCTTGCCGGTTTCGGCGGCAATCTCATCCAGCACTTCGACAATATCGAACAGCTTTTCATCGTCGACCGGCGGACCGAAGGTTGCGGTCTCGTGCAGGCGGCTTTTCTCAGGCAGCGGCTGACCACGGCGGATCTTGCCCGTCAGCCTGCCCCACGCAAGCGGGCTCCAGACCAGCGCTCCGACATTCTGATCCGCTCCGAGCGGCATCAGCTCCCATTCATAGTCACGGCCGGCAAGCGAGTAATAGACCTGATGAGCGACGTGGCGCGCATAGGAATGTTGATCGGAGACGGCGAGCGATTTCATCAGCTCCCAGCCGGCGAAATTCGAAGCGCCGATATAGCGGATCTTGCCCGCCTTCACGAGGCTGTCGAGTGTCGAGAGCGTCTCCCCGATCGGCGTCGAGGCATCGAAAGCATGCAACTGCAACAGGTCGATATAATCGGTGCCGAGGCGGCGCAGGGCAGCATCGACTGACTTGATCAACCGGGAACGCGAGGTGCCCCAATCCGCCGGTCCATCCCCCATCGGCAGAGCCGTCTTGGTCGAGATCAGCACCGCATCGCGCCGGCCTTTGATCGCCTCGCCGAGGACTTCTTCCGAGGCGCCAGCCGAATAGACATCAGCCGTATCGAAGAGATTGACGCCGGCCTCGAGGCAGATATCGACGAGACGCCGCGCCTCCGTCGCATCCGTCGAGCCCCAGGCGCTGAAGAGCGGCCCGCTGCCGGCAAACGTTCCAGCTCCGAAGCTGAGCACGGGCACTCTCAAACCGGAAGCACCAAGATTTCTGTAATCCATCGTCTGTCTCCTTTGCTTTCCCAATAGATAGACGCTCCCGCGCCATTGATATAGATTGCCGACAAGAAACTGATTTGTGATTTCAATTCATCATGAGCCGTCAAGATATCAATCGCTCCGGTGAGATGGAGGTCTTCGTCCGCGCCGTGGAGCTCGGTGGCTTCACCGCCGCGGCCACAGCCTGCCGCATAACACCCTCAGCCGTCAGCAAACTCGTGGCAAGGCTGGAAAAACGCCTCGGCACGCGCCTCATCAACCGCTCGACGAGACGTCTACAGCTAACGCCTGAAGGCTGCGGTTTCTATGAGCGCAGCGTGGCAATTCTGGCCGACATGGCCGAGGCGGAACGTCATGCTTCGGCAGGTGAACGAGTAGCAGGGCATATCCGCATCAACACCAGCGGTTCCTTCGGCAATCATCTGCTCGCCCCGCTCATTCCCGCCTTCATGGCGCTCTATCCGGATGTCTCGCTTGAGGTCTTTCACACCGATCGTGTCGTGGATCTGATGGAAGAGCGGGCGGATGTCGCAATCCGCGCTGGCCCGCTGAAGAGTTCCAGCCTCACCGCACGCAAGCTCGGCACGACGCGCAGCATGATCGTCGCATCACCGGACTATTTGCAGCGGCATGGCGTCCCCCACTCGCCGGAAGAGCTGAAAAAACATAGCCGCATCGACTTTTCCTATTCTCGGGCGATTGAAGGCTGGCCCCTGCGGCTCGGCAATGAGATAACGAGACTGCCCGCCCTGCGTGGCCTGCAGGTGGGTGACGGCGAGGCCATGCGGCATCTCGTGCTTGCGGGGGCCGGCATTGCGCGCCTTGCCACCTTCACCATCAAAGCCGATCTCGAAGCTGGACGGCTGCTTCCGATCCTGGAAGAGTTCAATCCGGGTGATGTCGAAGAATTCTACGCCGTTTATATCGGCCAGGGCGGACCGCTGCCGGCTCGGGTGCGGGCGCTTCTGGAATTCCTGCGCGACAATGTCAGGCTATGAAAACGCGATGCGGCCCCTTGGGAGCCGCATCGCTCAATTTGAAAGCAATAGCCATCTATTCCTGATCAAGCCGCCGGCTGACGGGTCTTGCGCAGATAGGGCAATACCGTGTCGAACGAGCCGAAACGGGTGATTGCATCTTCGTTGGAGACGGCGGCGGTGATGATGACGTCTTCGCCCTGCTGCCAGTTTGCTGGCGTTGCCACCTGATGCTTCGCCGTCAGCTGGATCGAGTCGATCGCACGGAGAATTTCGCCGAAGTTGCGGCCTGTCGTCATCGGATAGGTGAGGATCAACTTGATCTTCTTGTCCGGGCCGATGACGAAGACGGAGCGAACGGTGGCGTTGTCGGCGGGCGTGCGCCCTTCCGAGCTTTCACCAGCACCTGCCGGCAGCATGTCGTAGAGTTTGGCGACCTTGAGATCCTTGTCGCCGATCAGCGGATATTCGACTTCGAAGCCGGTTGCCGTCTTGATGTCGCTCTTCCACTTGCTGTGGCTTTCGACCGGATCGACGGAAATGCCGATGACCTTGACGCCGCGCCCGGCGAATTCCTGCTCCAGGCCTGCCATCGCCCCTAGTTCGGTGGTGCAGACGGGTGTGAAGTTCTTCGGGTGAGAGAACAGCACGGCCCAGCCGCCGCCAATCCAGTCATGGAACTGGATCTCGCCCTGCGTTGTCTCAGCGGTGAAATCAGGAGCAATATCGTTGATACGCAAACTCATTATAGTACCTCCAAAATGTGAGCCTCGCCGCATGCCTTGAAGGCAGGGCGAGAAACAGCACGGTCAAAAAAGTCGGCCGCACAATGACGTCGAATGCCTCGCATGAAAAGCCCTCTTTCAGGCGGATGCGGCGATCGCTGTCGAAAATCCGTGCGGCCTGCGATGCCTGGCACGCGCCTTCACCATTTCGAGGAAAGCATAGCCGCTGGGCCATCGCCCAAAGCCGCTGGCGACATTGATATGGCCGGCAAGGCCAATATTGCGGATATCAGAGTTCCACAGCCGCCCGAACATTGTGAGGCGATCCAGCCGCATATAGATGTCGTTCAGGCTGCCGATCGTCATGCTCGGGAAAGGCAGTGTCTCCGTCGGCATGGTCCCGAAGGAAAGATGGCCCGGATGAAGCGTCTCGGTCGCGGGAATATCGCAAGGCGCGACGAGAAGCGCACCCTTGATCCTTCGCGCAGCCGGGCGACCGGCCAATCTGGCCGTCAGCAGGCAACCGAGGCTATGGGCAACGATATAGGCTTCTCCTGCCTCTTCCAGCGCTGCTTCCAGCCTTTCCCTCCAAATGCCGAGATTGGGAAAATCCCAATCATCCTGCTCAACAAGCCGTACGTCGGGCTGGTCCTGCAGCCAATGGCGCTGCCAATGGCCCTCGCCCGACCCGAACAATCCCGGCACGATCAGCACTCTGGTCATGAT
>BFBZ01001739.1_pt1 | contig 13629 bp, 11 predicted proteins | sample 1888401 | NCBI WGS metagenome assembly BFBZ01 (sample SAMD00112614, study PRJDB3348) | symbiont metagenome | host: Chara braunii | reverse complement strand
GACCTTGGCGGCATAGTTCTGATCGCAGCCGCCTTGAGCTTCATCGGCCTCGGCGCGCAGCCGCCGACGTCCGAATGGGGGGCGCTGGTCAGTACAGGCCGCAATTACATCCTTGACCAATGGTGGTACTGCACCTTTCCCGGCCTTGCCATCCTGATCACCGCGATGGGCTGCAACCTGCTTGGCGACGGCATTCGCGACATGCTCGATCCACGGTTGGGAGGACGGTGATGGCTACGGCATCCGGAATCCTGAAGCCTGCCGGGCAAAAACCCGCTGCCTTGAGCATCGAAGGCCTGTCGCTGGAATTCCCGACCTATGCCGGCGCCATCAAGGCGCTGGACGACGTGACGATCGAGATCGGCACCTCCGAGATTGTCGGCCTCGTTGGCGAGTCGGGATGCGGCAAGTCGGTGACCACGATGGCGGCGACACGGCTCCTGCCGGAAGGTCGTTACCGCGTCACCGCCGGCAGCATCCGTCTGTTCGGTCGCGATCCGTTCGCGATGGGCGAAACCGAACTCCAGGATGTCAGGGGCAAGCTGGTCTCGACCATCTTCCAGGAGCCGATGAACGCGCTGAACCCGACCATCCGCATCGGCAAGCAACTGGTGGGCGTCATCCAGCGCCACGAGGCGGTCAGCGAGGCGGAGGCCGAGCGTACGGCGCGCGGCATCCTCAAGGACATGCTGATCGGCGAACCCGACCGGATCATGAAGGCCTATCCGTTCGAGCTGTCGGGCGGCATGCGCCAGCGCGTGCTCATCGCCATGGCCTTCTCGTGCAACCCCGGCCTGATCATCGCCGACGAACCGACGACGGCCTTGGATGTGACGGTGCAGGCCGTGATCCTGCGGCTGATCCTCGACCGCGCCAAGCGAACCGGCACCTCGGTCGTCTTCATCTCGCACAACATCGCTGTCGTCTCGCAACTCTGCGACCGGCTCTATGTCATGTATGCCGGCCGCATCGTCGAGTCCGGTCCGACGCGGGCCGTTCTGGAAGCGCCGCAGCATCCCTATACGCAGGCGCTGCTGCGCTGCCTGCCGGAACGGGTGGAGCCGAAAGCGGAACTGGAGGCCATCCCCGGAACCGTGCCCAACCTGCTGGATCCGCCGCAGGGCTGTTTCTACCGGCCACGCTGTCCCGAAGCCAACGACCAGTGCCTGGCAAAGGCTCCGTCGGTGGCGACCGCTCCCGGTCATCTCGTCGCCTGCTGGCGGCGCGGGACAATCCAACCATCGAGCATCATGAGCGAGGCCACGCAATGACGACCGCGCCTCTTCTCAGCGTCGAGGACCTCACAGTCAACTTTCCCATTCCCGGCGGCTGGTTCGGCCGGGCCACCTCGCATGTTCATGCCGTCAACAAGGTGGATTTGACGATCCGTCCAGGCGAAAGCCTCGGCATCGTCGGTGAATCCGGGTGTGGGAAAAGCACGCTGGTCCAGGCGATCATCGGCCTTGTCGAGCGTAGTTCGGGCAGGGTGCTGATCGACGGCCAGGATTTCCACGACGCGCGCGGCAAGCGCAAACGCGAAATCCGCCAGCAGATGCAGATCGTGTTCCAGGATCCGCAATCCTCGCTCGATCCGCGCCTGCCGGTGTGGCGGCTGATCACCGAGCCGCTGCATGTGCGCGGCGGAATGTCGAAGGCCGAACTGCGGGCGCGCGCCGCCGAACTCGCGGCTTCCGTAGGCCTGCGGCCGGAGCACCTCGACCGGCGGCCGCATGAGTTCTCCGGCGGCCAACGCCAGCGTATCGCCGTCGCGCGAGCGATCAGCACCGATCCTGACCTGCTGATCCTGGACGAGCCGACATCGGCGCTCGACGTCTCCGTGCAGGCGCAGATCATCAACCTGCTGCTGAAACTCCAGCGCGAGCTCGGCCTCGCCTATCTGATGATCTCGCATGACGTTTCGCTGGTGCGCCACTTCTGCGACCGCGTGGCGGTTATGTATCTGGGCCAGATCGTCGAGGCGGGGCCGGCGGTGCAGGTGCTCGATTCTCCGGCGCATCCCTATACCAGGACCTTGCTGGCCACGGTTCCGAGCCTCAAGCACCCGCTGCCCGAACTTGCCGCGACCCGTGTCGGCGAGCTTCCCAACAACAGGATCTTGCCAACCGGTTGCTACTATCGCGATCGCTGCTCCTTCGCCGCCGCCGGCTGTGACCACCCACAGCCGCTCGTCGAATTCGGTGATCGTGCCGGGACTGCCACGATTCCATCGCCAGACCAGGCGCTGTGGCCGCGCTCGGTACGCTGTCACCGCGCGCAGGCGGGCGAGATCTGAGAAGGGATAGCGGGGTGGCGCGGGTCGGGTGGAATGCCCGGTTCACGCGCCGTGAAGGCCGAAGCCTTGACGCTGGCTACAGCGCCAATTCCGCGAATGGCTCCGCGACCTTTGGCCAGTATGGCTGCCGCAGCTTGGTGTATGCCAGATCGCGGAAATTGGGCTGCAGCGCTCCGGGCGCCGCGACGTAAAGGATATCCTTGGCGATCGGCTCGAACCCGGCCCTGAAATGGTTGCTCGACTTGACGATCACGATCTTGCGGGTGGCGGGATCAAGGCCAAGCGCGGTCATGCATTCGGGATGAAAGGTTTGCGTGCGCACGCTGTTGATCACCAGGTCGATACCGTCAGCGCTGACCCAGGCCGCGTCGCCGATCGGTAGCGGCACCACGCCGAAACGCTGGGTGATGCCGGAAGCGATGCGGCGCACGGTGACGTTGAGGTCGAGCGGCTCGCCGGATGCCGCGCCGATCTTGCCGCCGATCCGGAGCGGCAGCGTCGCCCCTTCGCCGGCGGCCTGGCACAGCCGCACCGCGATCGGATCCCAGTACAGGCAGCTGGCAACGCCGCGTATGCCGCGGTCGATCACCCGGCGAATGATGAAGGTGGAGTCGCCTGGGGCGCCGCCGCCCGCATTGTCCGAGACATCAGCCAGAACGACCGGGCCTCCCTCGATCGCCATCGCGCGATCAAGCGCATCGTCGATGCCGAGGTGATGAGGTTCGAGCGCATCGCGCAGGGCGAAAATCTCGCGGCCAAAGGCGGACGCGACCTCGTGCGCCTTGCCCACGTCGCGATCGGCGACGACCAGCATCTTGGCGCCGACATCGGCGACATCGCCCCATGGGAAACCGTGACCGAACGACACCGAAAGGATGCCGTCGCGTCCTTGGCTCGCCTTCATCCGGTCGACCAGCCCGCGCAAGGGGTGTTGATGGGGCCTGAAGGTGCCGATCATGCGGCAATCGAACAGCGCCATCACCGGGCGGATATCTCCGGCCAGCACCTTGACCATCAGCTCGAAGAGATGGCCGGCGCGCTCCTCGATGTCGGTGTGGGGATATTCCATATAGGCCACGATCATGGTGGCGCTTTCGACCATGCGCTCGGTGAGATGGCAGTGCAGGTCGAGCTCCGCGCCAATCGGGATATCAGGCCCGACCAGCGCCCGGACATGGGCCAGCAGATCGCCTTCGACATCATCGTAGCCCTCGGCGACGCAGGCGCCGTGCAGGGCGAGAAGCACCCCGTCGACCGGCATGGCGGCCTTGAGGTCGCGCAGGATTTCACCGCGGAAATCCTCGTAGACGGAGCGCGTCGTCGTGCCGCCGGGCTCAGCCACCGCGCACAGGCTTTCAACGACATTCCAACCGCGCTCGCGCGCCGCATTGAGCCAGACAAAGAGCTGCGAGGAGCAGCAATTCAACGGCTTCGTCGTCGCATCGCCATGAGCAATCTGGCCCTCGGCAAAGGCGTGATGGCCGGTGCGTATCGGAGAAAACGTGTTGGTTTCGGTATCCAGCCCGGCAATGAACAACTTCACGAAACCACCTCAGGCGCTGACTTGAAACGAGTTTTCCGATCAATAAAAATATGTTTATGTTCGGAAAGTCAACTGCGGGCCGTCAACTGCGGGCCGTCAACTGTGGGCCTATGCCGGCTTGCTCATGATCGGAGTTCCGGGCTGATAATCCTGTCTTGGTATGGTTGCCCTTGCGGCGGGACTCCMCCGGCAGCAGTCACGTCGCCTTGCCGACCGCCGCTTCCAGTTCCATTTCGCCCTCCGAGATGTCGTCGAATGACGCATAGTTCATGTTGTAAAGGCGGGCGTAGAGGCCTTTTCTTTCCATCAACTGTTCATGGTTGCCGCTTTCGACGATCTCGCCATTCTGCAAGACGATGATGCGGTCGGCGCCGTGGATGGTGGCCAGCCGATGGGCGATGACCAGCCCGGTCCGGCCTTCCAGCAGTTTGATCAGTGCCTTCTGGATCAGCATCTCGGTGTAGGAATCGATGCTGGCCGTGGCTTCGTCGAGCACAAGGATCTTGGCGTCGGCCACCAGCGCCCGCGCGAAGCTGATCAGCTGGCGCTGGCCGAGCGAGAGATTGCCGCCGCGTTGCTCGAGTTCGGTGTCGTAGCCGTTGGGCAGTTGCTCGATGAAGTCGTGCGCACCGACGGCCTGTGCCGCGCGGACCACGTCCTCACGGCTGGCTGATGTCTTGTGATAGCGGATGTTTTCCAGCACGGTTCCGGAAAACAGGAACGGCTCCTGCAGGACCATGGCCACCTGGTCGCCAAGCGAATCCTGCGTCAGGTCCCGCACGTCATGGCCGCCGACCAGGACTTGGCCTGACCAGACATCGTAGAAGCGGTGCGCCAGTGCCATCGAGCTGGATTTGCCCGATCCGGTCGGGCCGACAAGGGCTACGGTCTCGCCCGGATTGACGCGGAAGGAGATGTTCTTCAGCACCGGCTGGGTCGGACGGTAGCCGAAAGTGACATTCCTGAACTCGACCGAGCCGTCCATGTCGCTAGATAGCGTCACGGCGTTTTCCTTGTCGCTGACATCCACCGGCACGTCGAGCACTTCGGAAATGCGCTGCCCGGAAGCCATGGCGCGCTGCATGACGCTGTATTGCATGGTGAGCGAGCGGATCGGGTCGAAGAAGCGCTGGATGTAGAACAGGAACGCTACCATGACGCCGACGTCGAGGCTGTGCGAGAGCACCATCGAACCGCCGACAACGATGACCGTTGCCATGGCGATGCCGGTCAGCGTGTCGACGATCGGCACCATCACCTGTGCGTACTTCGCCGACCGCAGATGGGCATTGAGATTGGCCAGCACCTTCTCGTCGTAGAGTTCGAAATTGACGTGCTGGCGCTCCAGGCTCTGCACCGTGCGAACGCCATGGATGCCTTCGGCCAGCGCCCCGTTAGCGATGGAGTTGGCTTCGTGCGCGGCCATGAAGGCGACCTTGGCGCGCGGCAGCCAGAACAGGCGCACGATGAACAGCACCGGCATGGTCGACAGCGTCAACAGTCCAAGCCGGAAATCCAGCCACAGCAACACGGTGACGATGCCGAACAACAGCACGATGTCGCCTACCGACATGACGGATGTCTCGAGAAACTCTTGCATCGAGTTGACGTCGCCCTGCAGGCGCGACATCAGCCGGCCGACCTCGGTCTTGTCCATGAAGCTCAGCGAGACCCGCTGCAGATGGCTGAACATGGCGCGGCGCAGATCGGACAGCACATTCTCGGCCACCTTGCCGACGACGCTTTCCTGCACATGGCTGGCGGCATAGTTGATCAGGATGATCACCGTGAAGGCACTGATCGCGGAGACCATCACTGACTGGTCGAGCTTGCCTGCCGCCATGCCGTGGTCAATGGCGTAGCGGATGACCAGCGGGATCGCCAGCTGCGTCAGCGTGAACACCAGCACCGCGGCGACCGAGATGAAAATCCGGCTCTGGTACGGCTTCACGAAGCTCCAGATACGCCTGACGATGCGCGGATCATAGGCCTTGCCGAAGACCTCTTCCTCATCGCGGTGCGAGCCGACGACCGCCTTTGTCGGCCGCCCGGTTTTGTCGTCCTTCTCGTCGTCGTCCTGCGTCGACATCAGACTCCCTTATACACATATAAGTATGTTAGAAAACAAGTTGCTATTATCATGCCCGCCGTCACTGCGATAAAAAAACAAACTGCCGTTAGAAATCTGATAGGGTGAATATCCTTTGTGTATACTCTGCCCCGAGCGAGGAATATTCCTGAAAATATCGCGGGATTCACTACGGATATACAAAAACTTATAAGCCATATATCAGATAGAATGCACGCGATTACGACTGCTGCGCGGGATGCGACAAAGCTAAAGGTCATGATATCCGCCACTCGGCTTCTTCGAGCCGGTCGTCGTCCGGCCGCAGCTGCAGGTCGTAGAGGGCGCGATAGCGTCCCCCGAGCGCCAGCAACGCCTCATGCGTGCCGCGCTCGACGATCTGGCCGCCTTCCACGAACAGGATCTGGTCGGCATGCATCAGCGAACTCAGCCGGTGCGAGATGATGAGTGTCACGCGATCCCTGGCGAAGCGCTTCATCGCCGCGCGGATTCGTTGCTCGGTGCCGGCATCGATGGCCGCGGTGGAATCGTCGAAGACCAGCACCGATGGCCGCAGCATCAGGCTGCGCGCGATGGTCAGGCGCTGCCGCTGGCCACCGGAAAGCGACGCGCCGCGCTCTCCGACCACAGTGGTGTAACCGGCGGGAAGCCCGATGATGTAATTGTGCAACTGGGCATACTCGGCGGCTTGCCCGATACGGGTCTCGCGCGCCCAGGGATTGCCATAGGCGATGTTGTTCTCGATCGAGGTGGTGAACAGGAAAGCGTCCTGCTGCACAACGCCGACGGCCTTGCGCAGCGATTGCAGCGTGACCGCACGGATATCCTGGCCGTCAATGGTGATCGAGCCCGAGGTGACGTCATAGAAGCGCGGGATCAGATGCGCGATGGTCGACTTGCCGCTGCCTGGTGGACCGACAATGCCGATGGTCTCGCCGGACTTCGCCTCGAAGGAGATGCCGGAGAGCGTTGGACGCTCGCCCGCACCCTCGTAGCGGAAGCCGACATTGTCGAAGCGTAGCACGCCGTCGGTCACGACAAGGTCTTTGGCGCCCGGCGCGTCCTCGATATCGAGTTCGGTGTCGAGCAGCTCGAACAGCCGCGTGCCGCAGGTCGAGGCGCGCGCGAACGAATTGACCATCAACCCGAGCTGGCGAACCGGCATCTGCAGGATGGTCATGAAGGTGAGGAACTGGGCCAGCGTGCCGACGCTGATCTGACCCGCAATCACTTTCTGGCCGCCGAACCACAGCACCAGGCCCATGGCGGCCAGGAACGAGAAGTTCATGGCGCCGGTGTTGCTGACGCGGATGTCGACGCGCTCATTGGCGAGGTCCAGCGCATCCTGCTTGGCGCGGTCGAATTTTGCGAGCTCATGCCGCTGTGCTGCAAAGGCGCGCACGACACGGATGCCGCCGAGATTCTCGTCCATCACCCGGCTCAGCACCGACAGCCGCTCCTGCAGCGTCAACCATGTGCTGCGCAGCTTCAACTGGGTCACCGAGGATCGCCAGGCGACGAACGGAACGAAGCTGAGGCTGAGCAGACCGAGCACGAGATCGGTGCTGATCAGCAGGTACGCGCCGACGCCGATCAGCACGCCGAGCAGCACGACGCGCAGGATGCCGGTGGAAAAGAACATGCGCACGCCGTCGAGATCGAGCAGCCCGAGCGTGATGAGATCGCCGGTATGGACCTTGTCATGGTAGGAAAAGCTCAGGCGCTGGATCTTCTCGTAGAAAGCCAGCCGCAGTTCATAGCCGGTCCGATGGCCGACGGCCTCGCCATAATAGTTCTGCGCCATGGTGAAGAGACCGCGCAGGATGCTGACGACGAGCAGCGTCAACGCCGTGTTCCACAGTGCCTGCTCCGCCGCGGCACCGGCACCCGCGACCATGACGCCCTGCGCCTGGTCGATGGCGCGTCCCAATAGGCGTGGAATGAAAAGCTGCAGCGTCGCGGCAATGAAGGTTGAGACGAGGGTGATGGCGACCTGCCAGGGATGGCGCAGCGTCATGCGCACGATACGCAGCAAGGTGCTGAGGCCCTTGCCCCAGGAGGCCTCAGCCACGTGGGCAAACGATTTGCCGCGCTCCGTCGCGCTGCTGCTTGCTTGCATATTCAAGGAAAATACCCAGACCCATCAGGGCATTGGCCCGGACGAATGAAGCAGACTCAGTTCAGATGCCGCGATGTTACGCGGGGCCGATTTGAGCGTTCAAGAGCCAAACCCGGGATCGCACTGTGCCTGCGAAAAGTGAGGCGCGGACCCAACTGGATCAGGGCTGAGGCGGATCGTGTGGATAAAAAGGCACCTCGCAATCAAGCCGAGGCGCTTGATTCCGAGGTGCGGTTCGACGGCATGGAGGATCGACCCGCCATTGTCCGAAACATGCCCGGCCGGTCGAGCCTCATTGCTGGGATCAGGCCTGCTGAATGGCCGAGAGCTTCCAGTCCGAGCCGTTCTGGCGCGTGAATGTCCACAACTCGGTCGTTTCTGTCGGGTGGTCCGCGTTGCCGTCGACGACCTTGCCGCTGGCTCGCTCACGCGTCACGTCGCGGGACTCGTAGCGCAATGCGGCGGTGGCATAGTCGCGGTCGCCTTCACGCCAGCTTTCCGCGACATCGGCTTGCAGCAGGCTGACATCGGTTACCTCGTTCTTGACCCCTCTCTGGGCGTTGTCGGCCAGCTCTTCGGACAGGTAGGAGACCATCTCGGGCGTCACGAGCCGGCGCAGCGCGGCATGGTCTTCGCGCCCGAAGGCTTCCTGCACCTCGGTCAGCAATTGCTGGAAGGTGTCGAGGTCGGTCTTGGCCAGGGTGATTTCGTCTGAATCGGCCGGCGTGCTTCCACCCGAGCCGCCACCAAAGCCGGGAATCGTGAAGGAAGGCGCATTCCCGATGTCGCGCGGTGCGGCGGAGCGGTTCTCAAATCCCGAAGCTCCGGCATTCCCGGCCCCGGCAAAGGTCGGGGCGGAGCCGCGCGCGGACTGCGAGCGGCGGAAGAAGCTGATGGCCAGCATGATCGCGCCGCCGATCAGCAGCGCCTGAAGCAGAAACCCGAACATGCCGGCGAGGCCGCCGAATCCTTGCCCCATCAGAAGTCCGATGATGCCGCCGAGCGCCAGGCCGCGCAGCATCGATCCGCCGAAACCGCTCATGAAGCCCGGCCGTTGCGGGCTGGCCTGCGGCTGCCGGGCCGCGCTGTTCGTCCCGGTGTTGGGTGTCATCGAACGCTCGACCGGAGTGGTCGGCGCCGGCGCGGTGTTCGTCGGCGGGGCGGATTGGAACGTGCGCGTGCCTCGGCTGCCGAAGCTGCCGCCGCGCCTTGCCTCGGCGTGATCCACCGCGACCATGGAAAAGGCCAGGAATAGTCCTGCAAGCAGGGCGGCAAATCGGTTCGTTCTGGAAATCATAGTCGGGTAGCCCTCCATGGCGGCAGTTTGGCAAGGTGTCGGCACCGGTCCCGAGAGGGACCAGCGGTCTCGATCGTCAGTCGAACAGCTCTTCGAAGAAGGACTTCTTTCGCTTCGGGTAGTGATGGCCCTGCGAGCGCGAATAGTCGTCATCACGGCCCCGGCTATGCTGCGGCTGGGAATACGAGGGAGGAGGTGCCTGTGGCGCGGGCGCTGCTTCCCTGCCTGCGCGCTCGATGATCTTGTCGAGTTCCCCTCGATCAAGCCAAATGCCACGGCACTGCGGGCAGTAGTCGATCTCGATGCCTTGCCGTTCGCTCATAACGAGCGCGACGCGGCAGGTGGGGCAGGCCAAGCCTAGGATAGATGATGTCATGCGAGGTCTCCGACCGAATAAGGAATGAGCCCGATTGACCGAAAGGTATGAAATGGGGCCCGTTACTGCGGTCCGACATCACAATCGCCATTGGCGACAGTCAGAGGGGCCCGGCCCGCATCGCAGAGTTGGGATCGCGGAGTCGCGCTTTCAAGGGCCAAATTGGATTCAGGCGGTGAATTTGCTTGCGAAGGGCGCCGCGCCGCGTCTCAGCGCACCCCACCAAAACTGTCGGCAAATGGTTACGCCAAAAAGCCCTCCGCGACCTCGATATTTACTTTTCGTTAACCATCGCTGGCTAGCCTTAACCAATCAGTAAGGAATCGCCCGCGTGACCTGCGCCACTCCCATCCAGAAGAAATCCATACGCTTTCGGGCACGCTCTTTTGTGGCCTTCACGCTCACCCCCGAAGCGCCCCTGAGCGACTGGCTGCAGGACCTGGATCAATGGATCGGCAACTCTCCCGGCTTCTTTGCCGGCCGCCCGGTCGTGCTTGACCTGAACACGCTGAAGCCGCTGGCGGACGAGATTGCGGGCCTGATCGCTGAACTTGGCGAGCGCGGCATACGCGTCTATGCGATCGAGGCCGACAGCGACACCGTGCTGGGCACCGACTTGCCGCCCCGGCTTACCGGAGCCAAGGAAGCCATGGGCGACGCACTGCTCATGCAGCAGCCGGAGCAGAATGAGAAGGCCGCCGCGCAGCCCAAGGTCAAGGAACCGCAGTCGCCCAGTTCATTGATGATCAAGTCGCCGATACGCTCCGGCCAGTCGATCATTCATCCGCATGGCGATGTGATCGTCCTCGGCTCCGTCGCGTCCGGGTCCGAGATCATCGCCGGGGGATCCATCCACGTCTACGGAACGCTGCGTGGGCGCGCTTCCGCCGGCGCCCAGGGAAATGCCGGAGCTCGTATCTTCTGCCGCAAGAACGAAGCCGAACTTCTGTCTGTCGATGGCTGGTATTGCACGGCCGAGGAGATGGAACCGTCTTCACGGGGAAGGACGATACAGGCCTTTCTCGAAAACGACGTACTGCGCATCGCATCGTTCGCCTAACAACCGCTCAAGCAACAATAATGGAGGCTTTAAACATGGGCAAAGTAGTCGTGGTCACTTCCGGCAAAGGAGGCGTCGGCAAGACCACCTCGACGGCCGCCCTTGGAGCGGCGGTCGCGAAGACCGGCAAGAAGGTGGCCCTGGTCGACTTCGACGTCGGCCTGCGCAATCTCGATCTCATCATGGGCGCCGAGCGGCGGGTCGTGTTCGACCTCGTCAACGTCATCCAGGGAACGGCCAAGCTTTCGCAGGCGCTGATCCGCGACAAGCGGGTCGAATCGCTGTTCCTGCTGCCGGCATCGCAGACGCGCGACAAGGATGCGCTGACCGAGGAAGGCGTCGGCGAAGTGATCGACAAGCTGCGTTCGGTATTCGACTACGTCTTCTGCGACAGTCCGGCCGGCATCGAGCGGGGCGCTCAACTGGCCATGCGCTTTGCCGACGAGGCGGTGATCGTGACCAACCCGGAAGTCAGTTCCGTCCGTGATTCCGATCGCATCATCGGGCTGCTCGACGCCAGGACCATGAAGGCGGAGCAGGGCGAGTCGATCGTCAAGCATGTTCTCGTCACCCGTTACGACGCGGCGCGTGCTTCGCGCGGCGAGATGCTCAGCATCGACGACGTCCTGGAAATCCTGTCCACGCCACTGCTGGGGATCATTCCGGAGAGCCAGGACATCCTGCGCGCATCCAACATGGGCGCGCCGGTCACGCTCAGCGAGACCATGAATTCCGCTGCCCGCGCCTATATCGACGCGGCAAGGCGGCTTGAAGGCGAGGATTTCCCGGTCGTGGTGCCTTTCGAGCGGAAGGGCTTCCTTGATCGGCTGTTGGGAAGGAGGGCGGCATGATGCTTCTGGACCTCTTCAAGCGCCGCCGCAGCGCGCCGGTGGCACGCGAGCGCTTGCAAGTCCTGCTCGCTTACGAACGCCGCAACCGCAACCAGCCCGATCTCGTCTCCGTGTTGCGCGAGGAGATCATGGCCGTGATTGCCAGGCACGTTCAGATCGACCAGGACTATCTGCAGGTGAGCATGGACCGCGGCGAGACGATGTCGACGCTGGAGATCGATATCCAGATCCCCAACAAGAGCACCGTTCTGGCCACCCAGTCCAAAGAGATGCCACTGCTGGCTTGACCGGCGGTTCTTCGTTGCCGGCAGACCCTCAGGGCCCGGAATTCAAACGCGTCTACCAGGCAGGCGGCCTTCGGAAAACCATCCGAAGGCCGCGATAGCTGCTGGATTTCCGCAGCGCACACAATCCATGCATCAGCAATTTTACCGGACCTCCACTGTCCGGAGTTGACCCGGCAAGGACCTCAAACCCGCAGGCGGAGCCCTTGCCCGCGGCTTGAGCGATCTCCACATATCGCAAAGGCGTTGCGGTGTTGCGCTCGGCCTGTCCGGGTTGATGCTGGGTCCCCAACGACATGGTCGCTTCGCCCGTGACGCTGCGGAAAGAAGCAGCCGGGGAACGAGAGTCGACATTATGTGAGGATGTCACTATATAGCGGCGGCTTCGACCGCGCTCCTTCGGGAAGCGCCCACGAAGCGGCTGTAAACGTGCTGTGTATTGTGACAACTATTGTGATGCAAATCGGCTTGAAAACCGGAAAAAAGCAAATAGAAACAACGGCACGATGCTGGGCTTGATCCCAGTCAGCGGTATCAATCATCTCAACGATAGACGTGTTCCTTGAAACCTCGATTTCCTTTGGCTCTGTGGAGCTTGGATAACATCGGCTTGCCGGGCGATCACGACTCGGCTGGAATGGGAACTGCATCCATTTGCGGGTGTTCACGTTTATGATTACCAACCGGCATGGCCGCCAGGGAACAGCAGCATGAGTGAACACGCGATCGAATTCTTGCGGGGATGGATCGGCGAAAAGGTCCATTGCCAACCCTCCGCGATCAAGATCGAAAAGCAGGCTGAAACGCTGGCCAGGGAATGCGCCGCCAAGGCGGCCGAGGCCGGCATACCCCTGGAGGATATCCAGGAAGAAGTCGGCGACATCCAGGAGCTCATCGCCTCGCGCCTCGAAGAGGCCGCCGAAGCGGACCAGGGCCATCAGCCTGCGGGCAAAGCCGCTGAATGACTGGACGGGGATGACCCTGTCCTGAGTGCGCGGGCCTATTCGGCCCGCGTCTTCGTTTCGGGCGCAATGCATGTCGCCCAAGAGTGCGCAGCGTTTTGGGATAGCGACATGCAAAAAAACAAAGACGTTCAGCCAAATCTTTCTTTCAGCCATGCCTTCGGCAGGGCCGGCACGAAATTGCCGTCACGGCCGGTCATGTCTTCATTGGCGACCAGCGCATTGAGGATGGCTTCCTCGACGCTTTGAATCACGGCATCGAAGAACGGGTCGATGTCGGTGTCGGGGATGAAGTTGGCGCTGGCGATATGGCCGGACGGCGCCAATGCCGCGTTGGGATTGGCGGTCGAGAAGGCAAGGAAGATATCCCCCGAACTGTGGTAGCCGAAGCCGCCGGTCATGGCGACGCCGATCGGCACGCGACGGGCCAGGCGCTTCATCTGGTGCGGCAGGAACGGCGCATCAGTGGCGATGACCCCGATGATCGAGCCCTTTTCGGCCCGTGGCGTGCCTTCGCGGATAGCCGGTTCCGTCAGGTCGAGCCCGACGCGCTCGCCGCGAATGGTGAAGTTGCGCCGCTTGCCGAAATTCGACTGCACGAACGCGCCGATCATGTAGCTGCTGCCCTGCCATTTGACGACGCGCGAAGCGGTGCCTGAACCCGCCTTGAAGCCGAAAGTGATCATGCCGGTGCCGCCGCCGACGCTGCCTTCCTCTATCGCTGCGTCGGTCGCGCCGTCGAGCGCGGCAGCAAC
>BFBZ01001738.1_pt1 | contig 13634 bp, 15 predicted proteins | sample 1888401 | NCBI WGS metagenome assembly BFBZ01 (sample SAMD00112614, study PRJDB3348) | symbiont metagenome | host: Chara braunii | reverse complement strand
GCCCGCGGAACACGCTTCGTTCCGCTACGCTCCACTCCGCGTGTTCCGCGGCGCGCCTTCCGAAGACCGTGCGTAAAAGGTACAGGGATCCAGGGCCGCTTCTCGGTGCTTGCAGCGCATGTTTACCAGTGGTTTTGCGCTGTTTGACATCGAGCCCTGCAATTCCAGGTCCCCCTTCCCTCGCTTCGCTCGCCGGGGGTGACGTAGAGTACTTTGTTGAAGGCGGCCGAAGTCGTACCGGGGCCCAAGCGGATGCCCGAGGCCGGATTCCAGGTTTCGCCCAACACCCGGCGGAAGCTGCAGCTTCCGCCGGGTTGCCCTTGCGCAACCGCACTCACACCGCGCGCAGCGATTCCTCGAGATCGGCGATGATGTCGGCGGCGTCCTCGATGCCGATCGACAGGCGCACCACTTCCGGGCCGGCGCCGGCCTGGGTCTTCTGATCGTCCGACAATTGCTTATGGGTGGTCGAGGCCGGGTGAATGATCAGCGAGCGGGTGTCGCCGACATTGGCGAGGTGCGAGAACAGCTTGACCTCGGAGACCAGCTTGACGCCGGCCTCGAAGCCGCCCTTCAGGCCGAAGGTGAACACCGCGCCGGCGCCGCGCGGGCAATATTTCTGGGCGAGCCCGTGCTGCTTGTCGCTGGGCAGGCCGGGATAGCTGACCCAGGCGATCTTCGGGTGCTTGGACAGCCAGTCGGCGACCTTGACGGTGTTCTGGCAGTGCTTGTCCATGCGCAACGGCAAGGTTTCGATGCCGGTCAGGATCATGAAGGCGTTGAACGGCGACAGCGCCGGGCCGAGATCGCGCAGGCCGAGCACCCGGCAAGCGATGGCGAAGGCGAAATTGCCGAAGGTCTCATGCAGGACGATGCCGCCATATTCCGGGCGCGGCGACGACAGCATCGGATAGCGGCCGCCCTTCGACCAGTCGAAGCTGCCGCCGTCGACGATCAGTCCGCCGATCGAATTGCCATGGCCGCCGAGGAACTTGGTGGCCGAATGAACCACGATGTCGGCGCCGTGCTCGATCGGCCGGATGAGGTAGGGCGAGGCCAGCGTGTTGTCGACGATCAGCGGCACCCCGGCCTTGCGGGCGATCGCCGAGATCGCCGCGATGTCGGTGATGTTGCCGGCCGGATTGGCGATGCTTTCGATGAAGATCGCCTTGGTTTTCGGGGTGATCGCCGCCTCGAAGGCGGCGAGATCGTCCTGGTCGGCCCAGATCACGTTCCAGCCGAAATTCTTGTAGGAGTGGTTGAACTGGTTGATCGAGCCGCCATAGAGCTTCTTGGAGGCGACGAAGTCGTCGCCGGGCTGCAGCAGCGCATGCATGACCAGGAATTCGGCGGCATGGCCCGAGGCGACCGCGAGCGCCGCGGTGCCGCCTTCGAGCGCCGCGACGCGCTCTTCCAGCACCGCATTGGTCGGGTTGCCGATGCGCGTATAGATATTGCCGAAGGCCTGCAGCCCGAACAGCGAAGCGGCATGGTCGACATCGTCGAAGACGAAGGAGGTCGTCTGGTAGATCGGGGTCGCCCGGGCGCCGGTGGTCGGATCCGGCTGGGCGCCGGCATGGACGGCCAAGGTCGAGAAGCCGGGAATGCGGTCGGACATGGTTTCCTCCTTGAGATCGCGGCCCTGGTTCGGCGCGACTGATGAAATGGCGCGCGAATGGCGAACGTTTCGTTCGTTTTATCGAACGACGCATTTCGACGTCAAGCCGATGCGGCTTGTTCCGGCGGCGCGCAGTTATCCATTACTTCGCGGAAATGGCCAGGGCGAAGCGGTCGAGACCAAGGGTCAGCGCGGCGGCGAGATCGTGGTCGGCGACGATGGTCGCGGCATTGTGGACATGGCCGAGCAGGGGCAGGCTGACGAAAGCCTCCGGAACCAGGCGTGCCGCCATGGTCGTGAGCACTTCCCGCACCGATGCCTGGGCGTGAAAGGCGCGCGGCGAGGTGTTGATCAGCGCCACCGGCTTGCCCGGAAATTCCGGGCTGGAGACCAGCCAGTCCAAGGCATTCTTGAAGGCGCCGGGCATGCCATGCGCATATTCCGGACAGGCGATCAGCAGGCCGTCGCAGGCGCCGATCGCCGCCCGGAACGCCTCGACCTCGGCCGGCGGGCCGGCTTCGTCGCGATCGGCGTTGAAATGCGGCAGGCCTCCGATGGCATTGCTGATCGTCACGCAGGTGCCCGCCGGCGCGAGGCGCCTGGCCGCTTCCAGCGCCGCGGTGTTGAGCGAGGCTTGGCGCAGGCTGCCCGACAGGCCCAGCAGGTTCATGCGCGCTCCGCCATCGGGCTTCGCCGGACCGGATCAGTCACGGCTTTCGTCATTGCCGCCAAAGGTCGGTCTCAGGCCGAGCTTCTGGAACTTGCCCTGCTTCAATTGCGGTGCGCGCTTGGCCGAGATGGTGCGGGAATTGACGCCCATCCAGGCGATTTCCGACGACAGGCGGCCAAGCTCGATCTTGGGGCAGCGGTTCATCACCACTTTCAGCCCGGCGGCTTCGGCGCGCGCGGCCGCCGCGTCATTGCGCACGGTGAGCTGCATCCAGATGGCTTGGGGCTTCGGTTCGAGCGCCAGCGCCTCGTCGACCACCGCGCCGGCGGCTTCCGAATTGCGGAAGATGTCGACCATGTCGATCGCTTCGGGAATGTCGGCGAGCGAGCCGTAGACAGTCCGTCCCAGGATCTCCTGGCCGGCCAGGGCCGGATTGACCGGATGAACCCGATAACCGCGGTCGATCAGGTATTTCAGCACGAAATAGCTGGGGCGGACCTCGTTGGCCGAGGCGCCGACCATGGCGATGACCTTCACCGACGACAGGATGCCGCGGATATAGCCATTGGAATAATCGTCGTGATTCACTTGTCCTCCCAGCGCGGCTCGCGTTTGCCGAGCAGCGCACCGATGCCTTCTTCCGCGTCGCGGGCGAGCATGTTGTCGACCATGACCGCGCTGGCATGTCGATAGGCGTCGGCGAGGCCCATTTCCAGCTGCTGGTAGAAGGCCTTCTTGCCGAGCTTGACGGTCAGCGTGGATTTCGACGCGATGGTGCGCGCGAAAGCCTGGGCCGCGCCGTGCTCCTCGCCTGGCGGCACCACCCGGTTGATCAGGCCCATGCGCAACGCATCCTCGGCGCTGACGAGTTCGCCGAGCAGCAGCATCTCCATGGCGTGCTTGCGGCTGACGTTGCGTGACAGCGCCACCATGGGGGTCGAGCAGAACAGCCCGAGATTGACGCCGGGCGTGCAGAAGCGGGCGTCGCTCGAGGCGACCGCGAGATCGCAGCTCGCCACCAGCTGGCAGCCGGCGGCGGTCGCGGTGGCCTGAACCGCGGCGATCACCGGCTGCGGCAAGGTGACGATCTGCTGCATCACGCCGGAGCAGCGGTCGAGAATCCAGGTGAAATAGGCGCGGCCGCGATCGGCGTCGGCGCGCCGCGCCGTCATTTCCTTCAGATTATGGCCCGAGGAAAAGACCGGGCCGTTGGCGGCGAGCACCACGGCGCGTACCGAGGCATCGGCGGCGATCGCCTTCAGCGCTTCTGCCAGCGCCGTCAGCATGGCCTCCGACAGGCTGTTGCGGCTGGCCGGATCGTTCAGCGTCAGTGTCGCGACGCCGCCCTGGTCGTGGCGCTGGAGAATGGTCGCGGCCTCTAGAGGCGCGGGCGAGGGGGCGTTCATGACTATCTGCCGTTCGCTGGGGTGTCAGGCTCAAATTGGCCCGCTATCGTTCCGGCTTCAAGTGAGCTGCCGGTCGGGCAGCCCTGCCAGGTGCCGAAACCTCCATGTCCGATGCCTCGACCTCTCATGCCGTCATGTCCATTCCGCAACTGGACGCCTTCCTGGCGCGCGACTTTCCGCAAGTGTTCACCGCCGACAGCCTCTATACGATCGTTTCGCTCGGCTATCGCCAATGCGTCATGCGCTGCCGCTTCGACGAGCGCCATCTGAGGCCCGGCGGCACGATCTCCGGTCCGACCATGATGACGCTCGCCGATGTCGGGCTCTATGTCGCGATCCTGGCGTCCGTCGGCCCGGTGGCCATGGCGGTGACCACCAATCTCAACATCAACTTCCTGCGCAAGCCGGCGCCGCGCGACCTGATCGCCGAGACCAGGCTGATGCGGCTCGGCCGCCGGCTGGCGGTCGGCGAGGTCGCGATCTATTCCGAGGGCGACGAGGAGATGGTTGCCCATGTCACCGGCACCTATGCGATCCCGCAGGAACGGCCGGACGCCTAAGCGCCTGCAATTTCGTGCGAAAATCAATGGTATTGAAATACCTATTTTATAAGTTATTGAAATAGCGAGATAAACTGACGGGCCTGCGCATTGACGCGATGCGGTGCCTCGCTTATAGCCTTGCGCCATCGCGCCGGGGGATCCTGTTCTCCGGCGTTCGAATTTCCTCTTGTTCGGATGAGACCATCATGAAGACCTTCGTGGCCAAGCCGGCCGAGGTCGACAAGAAGTGGGTTTTGATCGACGCGAAAGGCCTGGTTGTGGGCCGCCTCGCGACGATCGTGGCGATGCGCCTGCGCGGCAAGCACAAGGCCAGCTACACCCCCCATGTCGATTGCGGTGACAATATCATCATCATCAATGCGGAGAAGGTGGTGCTCACCGGCCGCAAATGGGACCAGAAGGCCTACTACCACCACACCGGTTACGCCGGCGGCATCAAGGAGCGGATCGCCAAGACCATTCGCGACGGCCGTTTCCCGGAGCGGATCATCGAGAAGGCCGTCGAGCGCATGATTCCGCGCGGCCCGCTCGGCCGCCAGCAGATGTCGAACCTGCGCGTCTATGGCGGCGACAAGCACCCGCATGAGGCGCAGTCGCCGGTCACGCTCGACGTCGGCGTCATGAACTCGAAGAATGTGAGGATCTGACGATGGCCGAGACCGTTTCGTCTCTCGAGGGCCTCGCGTCCCTCAAGTCGGCAGCTCCCGATGCGCCGAAGCATGTCCAGAAGCTCGACAAGCAGGGCCGCGCCTATGCCACCGGCAAGCGCAAGAACGCGGTCGCCCGCGTCTGGGTCAAGCCGGGCAATGGCACGATCACCGTCAACGAGCGTTCGCTCGAGGTCTATTTCGCACGCCCCGTGCTGCGCATGATCCTCAAGCAGCCGCTGATCCTGGCCAATCGCGACACCCAGTACGACATCGTCGTCACGGTGGCCGGCGGCGGCCTGTCCGGCCAGGCCGGCGCGGTGCGCCACGGCATTTCCAAGGCGCTGACCTATTACGAGCCGGACCTGCGCGGCCCGCTCAAGAAGGAAGGCTTCCTGACCCGCGACAGCCGCGTGGTCGAGCGCAAGAAGTACGGCAAGGCCAAGGCCCGCCGCAGCTTCCAGTTCTCGAAGCGCTGATCGGACACCCGATCTCTGGAGTTTGGAAAAGCCGGGCCCTGTGCCCGGCTTTTTCTTTTGGTGCGGGGAGGGCGATGCTCCCGCCAACTGCCGGAAGGTCTCTACGTCGCCCCCGGCCAAGCCCAAGCAGAAGCTCTTGCTGCTGCGGAGGCGAGGGGAAGGGGCCCAGGGGCCGCTTCGACTGCGTTTTCAGTGCATTGTCGAAGTAATTTCGCCGCGTTGATGTTGTGCTCTGCAACTCCTGGACCCCCTTCCCTCGCTTCGCTCGCCGGGGGTGACGTAGAGGTCTCGGTGCGCCGCCGCCGGCGACCGGATTATCCGTTTAATCGCTCGTAGAGATCGTCCCATTGCGGATTGTCGCGCTCAATCACCTTGAGCTTCCAGGCCCGATTCCAGCCCTTGATCTGCTTTTCCCGGCCGATGGCTTCGACGATGCTGTCGTGTGGCTCCATCCAGACCAGCTTCTGCACACGATACTTACGGGTGAAGACGGCACCGGCACCGGTTCGATGCTGATAGGCGCGCCTGGCGATGTCGTTGGTGACGCCGACATAGAGCGTACCGTTCCGATCGCTGGCCATCATGTACACGCAATACATGGCGGGGTCCCACTCCGGCGCTGTATCCGGCAGCCATCTTCGCGGTTCAAGGTCTTGCAAATCAAGGTGCCCGGCGTGTCAGCGATCCGGACCGCTCTAGCAAAACCGTCGCGTTTTCGCGGGCACGTGAACCACGTACGTCACCCCAAGGCAAAGCAATTGCTTTGCCGGGGGCGAGCGAAGCGAGGGAAGGGGGTCCAGGGGCGGCTTCGACTGCGCTTTCAGTGCATTGTCGAAGTAATTTCGCCGTGTTGATGCCGCGCTCTGCAACTCCTGGACCCCCTTCCCCTCGCTGCGCTCGGCCGGGGGTGACGTCGGTGGTTCGGGAGGCGCTTCGGAGAGGGGGACGTCGAGGTTCCAGTGCGAGCCAGATTCAGCCCGCAGTTTCAAACCGCCGTCGCGACCCACCAGGTGTTGCCGACCGGGTCCATGAACCCGCCGCGCCGGTCGCCGTCGCCCTTTTCCGAGGGCTGCTGGACGGTGGCGGCGCCCGACGCCAGCGCCTTCTCATAGGTGGCGTCGACGTCAGGCACATAGACGTGCAGCCAGACCGGGAAGGCGGGGAAGTCCTTGATCGCGTCGGCGATCATGACCACGCTGTCGCCGATCCGGATCGAGGCATGCATGATGCTGCCGTCATCCCGGGCGATCCGCATCACGGTGACGGCGCCGAAGACCTCGGTTGCGAAATCGATCATCTTGGCGGCGTCCTTGGCCATGACATAGGCCGAGACGGTGGAGTGGTCGGCAGGCTGAAACGGCTTGGCGGGCATGATTGCGTCCTGTTCCTTGTCGGGTGACGGGCCATCCGGCATGATCCGAAGCCGGCCGCGCGGCCCATCCGTGCGGCCTCGTCCTCACAAGGGCCGCACGCGGCGCATTGTTCTCACGGTTCGGAGCCTGGTCGCAATGCGACGGATTTTCGCCCTCGTCCTCCTGCTGTTCGCCTTGCCGGCGGCGGCCCAGGCCCAGACCCTGACCATCCGCGGCCTCGGTGACGCAGCGGTGACGCTGGATGTCGCCGCGCTCGAAAAGCTCGGCACGTCCGAGGTGACCGACAGCCGCGAGGTGGCCGCGCCCTCGGGGCGCGAGCGCATCGACATGGTCTATCGCGGTGTCGAGCTCGCAAAAGTGCTGGAGGCGAACGGCATCGAGCGGCTCGACCGGCACGGTGTGCGCGCCGCGACCGTCATCGTGATCGCACGCGACGGCTACCGGGCAAGCTTCAGCTGGGGCGAGCTGTTCAACACCGCGGGCGGCCGGCGGGTCTTCGTCATCACCGGCGAGAACGGCCGGCCGAACAGCGCGCGCGAGGGCGCCTTCAGCCTGCGCGCCTTCGCCGACCTCCGGCCCGGGCCGCGCCATGTCCGCGACGTCGCCGAACTCGTGATCGAATTGCCGCGCTGATCGCTCCAGGAGTTTGCATGCCGATCGACATTTCCCCCGTGCCCCAGGCCCAGCGTGACGCGGCCTATAACAATGGCGCGGCCGTGCCGGGCTGGACCGATAAATTCGCGGCCTGGACACGTGAATCGGCCGAAATCCGCGCCCGCCACCAGGCCACCATGGATCTGCCCTTCGGGCCGCGCGAGCGCACCCGGATCGACCTGTTCCCTGGTCGCGATCCCAAAGTGCCCTGCCTCGTCTATTTCCACGGCGGTTACTGGCAGCGCAATTCGCGCGAGATGTTCGCGGTGCTGGGCGAGGGGGTTGCAGCCCATGGCTGGTCGGTGGCGATGCCAGGCTACACATTGGCGCCGGAGGCGTCGCTGAGCGACATCGTGACCGAATGCGGCCAGGCGCTCGACTGGCTGGCCGGCGAGGGGCGGCGCCATGGTGTCGCCGGCCCGCTGGTAGTTTCCGGCTGGTCGGCCGGGGGCCATCTCGCGGCCCTGGCGCTCGACCATCCCGCGGTTCAGGCGGGCCTTGCCATTTCAGGCGTATTCGAGCTGGCGCCGCTGCGCGACACCTATCTCGACGAGAAGCTCAAGCTGAGCATGATCGAGATCGCCGATCTCTCGCCGATGCGCCGGCCGGCGGTCATGAAACCGCTGGCGATCACCTATGGCAGCGAAGAGCTGCCGCAGCTGGTGGCGAATTCGGTGGGCTTCCACGCGGCGCGACGCCGGGCCGGCGCAGCGGGAGAGCTGATCCCGGTCGCCGGCGCCGACCATTTTTCGGTGCTCGACGAACTGCGCGGAGCGGATGGCCTTCTCACCCGTGCCGCGCTGTCGCTGGTCTGACTCAAGCGCTGCGATCAGACCGCGATTTTGCCGCCACCCTTCTTGGTGATGGCGACGATCGCCGGGCGCGGCGGCATGTCCGGCTTGAAGTCGGGCCAGCGGGTCGACGGGTTCTCGAAGGTCGCGGGTTCCGCCCGCGGGTTCTCGTCGTCGGCTTCGCCCGGATGCTGGACGGCGACGAAGAAGGTCTCGCCGTCGGGGGTGAATTCCGGGCCACACATCTCGGCGCCCATCGGCACCTTGAAGAACAGCTTCGCGGTGCCGCGCGCGGCGCCCTCCGTTTCCATCGCCCAGATGCCGTCATTGCGGCCGGTCTTGGATGGCATGTTGCCGTCGGTGGCGACCCACAGGCGGCCTTCGGAATCGATGGCGCAATTGTCGGGCATGCCGAACCAGCCGTCCTTGGTGGTGTTGGCGTTGAAGGTGGCGCCGACGGCGGCCACCGCGGGATCGCCGCAACGCACCAGGATGTCCCAGGTGAATTTCAGCGCGGCATGGTCGCGGCCATCAGGCAGCATCTCGATGATATGGCCGAACCGGTTGTCGGAACGCGGATTGGCGGCGTCGACCTGGGCGCCGGTGCGCCTGCTGTTATTGGTCAGCATGACATAGACCTTGTCGGTCTTCGGATTGGCCTCGACATCTTCGGGGCGGTCCATGCGGGTGGCGCCGAGCAGGTCGGAGGCGCGGCGCGCCTCGATCACCACGTCGGCCTGCGAGGCGAAGCCGTTTTCCGGCGTGAGCGGGCCCTGGCCGTGGACCAGCGGCAGCCAATTGCCGGTGCCGTCGACATTGTAGCGCGCCACATGGAGCGTGCCGGTTTCCAGGAGGTTCATGTCCTCGGCGCGATTGCCCGAGACCTTGCCGGCGGTGACGAATTTGTAGACGTAGTCGAAGCGCTCGTCGTCGCCGGCATAGATGACATATTGGCCGTCGCGCGCGGTGATCCCGGCGGCGCCTTCGTGCTTGAAGCGGCCGATCGCCGTGCGCTTCTTCGGCACCGAGTTCGGATCGAAGGGATCGATCTCGACCACCCAGCCGAAGCGATTGGCCTCGCGCGGCTCCTTGTTGACGTCGAAACGCTCGTGATAGTCGGCCCAGTTCATCCAGCGGCCGGGAATGCCCATGCGGCGGTAATTGCGATATTCGGGATGATCCTCGGCGAGCGTGCCGGAGAAATAGCCGTTGACGTTCTCCTCGCAGGTCACCCAGGTGCCCCAGGGCGTGCGGCCGCCGGCGCAATTGTTGAGCATGCCGCGCACCTTGCGGCCTTCCGGGTCATAGGCCGTGCGCATGCGCGGATGGCCGGCGGCCGGGCCGGTGATCTCCATCTCGGTCTCGGCGGTGATGCGCCTGTTGTAGCGGCTGTCGGCGACGACGCTCCAGCGTTCGCCGTCCTTGCGGATCTCGATGACCGAGCCGCCATGGGCCATCATCTCGACGCTCGCCAGCTCCGGCGTCATCTTGGCGAAGGGCGTGCCGCCGCGCGTCGCGACGCGGCTGTCCTGCACGCCGATGCCCGGAAACATCAGCTCCTCGTTGGTATATTCGTGATTGACGCAGAGCAGGCCGTGGCGCGACGGGTCGGCGGCGCCCGGCATGGGGATATAGCCGAGATAGTCGTTGTTATAGCCGAACTGCTGCGCCTGGGCGGCCCCCGTCTGGCTCTTCGGATCGAAGGCGGGCGCGCCCGGCAGCACCGGGTCGCCCCAGCGGATCAGCACATTGGCGTCGTAACCCTCGGCGACCTCGGCCCTGTCCGTCGGCGCCGAAGAGAGCTCGTTGAAGGCGAAGGAGGGGGTGGTGTTGGCGGTGGCGGCCTGAGCGGTCGCGAGCGCCAGCGGCGAGACGGTGGCGGTGATCGCGCCGACGCCGAGAATGCCCTTCATCAGGTCGCGCCGGTTGAAGCGCACCGCGATGATGTCGCCGATGGTCGGATTGTCGGAGAGATTGGTGCCGGCGTTTTCCGCTTCCTCTGCCTGCTGCGAGCGATTGAGCGCGGTGTCGAGCGGAAGGGTGTCTGCGGGGCGCGTGTCGTCAGTCATAACCTGCTCCAGAATGGGTCACCTTAGTCCGGATCTCTCACACCGGCTATGGTCGGCCCGAAGAGTTGCGTTGCAGCGCGTGTCTGCGGTGTCGATCGGCTCAACCGCATATGAAATACGCTTTTCGCCGCCCCCACGATGCTTGTCGCGTTGCGACGACAGCGCGGGCCGTGGCCCGTGAGAGGGATTCGGGCGCGATCATGCATGGCAAGCGCGACAAGCCGGTGACTGACGCAAGGGCACCGGCACCGTTGAAACATTTGGCCCGATTCAGGCCGTCTTGGCGTCATCGCACGGACATGCCGCCTGGATATTCGATGTCGGGCAACGGCAAGCGAAAGGCCTTCTTTACGGCCTTGGCCTTATGCTCATCGACGGTGGGTATGTGTTGCGTTGGGAGTGGGTCATGGAGCGGGTCCTCGGGTTCCAGACAATCGAGGCCGATCTCGCCAAGTTGATGCGCGCCGCCGAGCGCGCCGGCCTGGCGCTCGGCTGCATCGATCCGGAAGAGACGCAGCTGGTGCTGCCGGGCGATCCGGTCGCTTCGAGCTGGTCGCTTGGACGCATCGGCGCCTGGACCATTACCGGCGCGCTGGCCGTCGCCTTCCTGGTGCTCTGAGCCAAGGGCCGAAGCTTCGCCGCCTGTCGGGCGTCGTCTCGACGCGTCGCGGCCATGAATGAGCCGCAGGCGATCGCTTCAACGGAGACATGACAACACGGTTCCCGGTCTTTGCCAGCCTGTCGCTCCTGGCCGCCGTTTTCAGGTTGCTGCTTGCACTCGGCGGCCTTGCCCTGTTGGCGATGACGCTGGCGGGTGAGTTCGGCGCGACGCGAGCTGCCCTCGACATCATCAATCATTTCCGGCCGCTGATCCTGATCGCCGCCTTCGGCGTGCTGGTTCCAGCCGCGCTGATGATCCGGCGCGGGCCGGGCCTGGTCGCGGTGCTGGTGTCGGCCGTCGTGCTGGTCGTCCAAGGGCGCATCGTCTTGCCCGAGCATGTCAGGCCGCCGGTTGCGCTCGCGGCAAGTTCGGCATCCGACGCGCCGACGGTCGTCGTCGCCTCCTACAACATGCTGCAGCACTCGACGTCAGCCACCCGTCTTGCCGACTGGGTCAGGGACGAAGGCATCGACGTCATCCTGCTGCAGGAGGTTGGCCTGGGTGGCCGCGGTGCAGTGGCGGAACTCGCGCGCGTGCTGCCGCATGTCCATGCGCCGGCCGGCGATGTGGCCTTGCTGTCGCGCTATCCGCTATCCCAGCTGGAGACCATGCGTCGCGTCGACGACAAGGGCATGAGAACCCGCCCCGACGTCGTCGCCGCAACGGTTCATCCGCCGGGCCGGGAGCCTCTGCGTGTCGTCGGCGTGCATTTCGGCTGGCCCGAGCCTGCCCGGACCGGGCAGGCGGCCCAGTTCGACTGGCTGGCGCGGGACTATCTGGCCTCGGCCTCGGCCCGCACGGTGCTCGCGGGTGATTTCAATTCGGCGCCCGGTTCGTTCGCCTTCCGCCGGCTGGAAGCGGCGCTGCCGCTGACGCGCGCGACGCGCGGCCTGATGAGCTTTCCCACCCGGCTCGGGGTCTTCGGCTTCAGTCCACCGCTGCCGTTCCTGGCCATCGACCACGTCTTTGCCGGCAGCGACCTCGTGCCGTTGCAGGTGGCGCGCGGCCCGGATCTCGGATCGGATCACTTTCCGGTCGTCGCGCGCTTCGGCCTGCGCTGACCGGGGGTCCTAAGCTCAAGGCCGGCATTCCCGTCGAGACAAAAGAAAACGGGCGCTCGCGCGCCCGTCTGAGGTGACCGCCGCAAAACCGGCGGCTGGGAGGAAGCTTGCGCCGGAACTCGCGTTCCGGAATGCCCTGCCATGTCCGAGCGGCGGGGCGGACGAGCGATCGTCCGCCCCTGAACCGGCTCAGGCCGAGTAGTACATGTCGTATTCCACCGGGTGCGGCGCCATTTCGAAGCGCATGACCTCGGCCATCTTCAGCTCGATATAGCTGTCGATGAAGTCGTCGTTGAACACGCCACCGGCCTTGAGGTAGTTGCGATCCTTGTCGAGGCTGGCGAGCGCTTCGCGCAAGCTGCCGCAGACCGTCGGGATCTTCTTCAGCTCCTTCGGCGGCAGATCGTAGAGATCCTTGTCCATGGCGGCGCCCGGATCGATCTTGTTGGTGATGCCGTCGAGGCCGGCCATCAGCATGGCGGCGAAGGCCAGATAGGGGTTGGCGGTCGGATCGGGGAAGCGAACCTCGACGCGCTTGGCCTTCGGGTTGGACGTCCACGGAATACGGCAGGAGGCCGAACGGTTGCGCGCCGAATAGGCGAGCAGGACCGGTGCCTCATAGCCCGGGACCAGACGCTTGTAGGAATTGGTCGACGGGTTGGTGAAGGCGTTCAGCGACTTGGCGTGTTTGATGATGCCGCCGATGTACCAGAGGCATTCCTGGCTGAGGTCGGCATATTTGTTGCCGGCGAACAGCGGCTTGCCACCCTTCCAGATCGACTGGTGCACGTGCATGCCCGAGCCGTTGTCGCCGAACACCGGCTTCGGCATGAAGGTGGCGGTCTTGCCGTAGATGTTGGCGACCTGATGGATGCAGTACTTGTAGACCTGCATCTGGTCGGCCATGTGGGTCATGGTGTCGAACTTCATGCCCAGCTCGTGCTGGGCGGAAGCCACCTCATGGTGATGCTTCTCGACCTTCACGCCCATCTTGGCCATGGAGGCGAGCATTTCGCCGCGCATGTCCTGCAGGCTGTCGATCGGCGGAACCGGGAAGTAGCCGCCCTTGGTGCGAACGCGGTGGCCGAGGTTGCCGCCTTCGTAGTCGGTGTAGGAATTGGTCGGCAGTTCGCTGGAATCGACCTTGAAGCCCATGTGATAGGGCTCGGACGAGAACTTCACATCGTCGAAGACGAAGAATTCGGCTTCCGGACCGACGAAGATCGTGTCGCCGATCTTGGTCGACTTCAGATAGGCCTCGGCCTTCTTGGCCATGCCGCGCGGGTCGCGGCCATAGGGTTCGCCGGTGGTCGGCTCGAGCACGTCGCAGACGATCGAGAGCGTGGTCTCGGCGAAGAACGGGTCGACGACGGCGGTCGAGGGGTCGAGCATGAGCAGCATGTCCGACTCGTTGATGGCCTTCCAGCCGGCGATCGACGAGCCGTCGAACATCGTGCCCTCGGCGAAGATCTCTTCGTCGATCATGGTGATGTCGAAGGTGACGTGCTGCCACTTGCCACGCGGGTCGGTAAAGCGGAGATCGACGTATTTCACGTCGTTCTCTTTGATCATCTTCAGAACGTCCTTGGCAGTCGTCATGGGTGCTTCCTTTGTGGTTTGCACGTTCACGCAAAACGGCGGG
>BFBZ01000019.1_pt20 | contig 13640 bp, 14 predicted proteins | sample 1888401 | NCBI WGS metagenome assembly BFBZ01 (sample SAMD00112614, study PRJDB3348) | symbiont metagenome | host: Chara braunii | reverse complement strand
GAGACAGTTCGGTCCCTATCTGCCGTGGGTGTAGGAATATTGAAAGGATCTGTCCCTAGTACGAGAGGACCGGGATGGACGGATCTCTGGTGGACCTGTTGTGGCGCCAGCCGCATCGCAGGGTAGCTATATCCGGACGGGATAACCGCTGAAGGCATCTAAGCGGGAAACCCACCTTGAAACGAGTATTCCCTGAGAACCGTGGAAGACGACCACGTTGATAGGCCGGGTGTGGAAGAGCGGCAACGCTTGAAGCTTACCGGTACTAATAGTTCGATCGGCTTGATCGTTCTCATTCCTAATATCCATCAGCGCTCACGCATGAGCGGCCCTTCGGGCCTATGCTCCGCGAGGGCGCCGGACGACCGGCGACGCGCAGTCGCGCTTGCGGGCTTCGCCCGTAGGCAATGGTCTGTTCTCACTCACGCTTGTTCCGCYCTGCGGGCGGCGCTACGTGGGTGCGGCGCATCGGCGCCGGCGGCCGGTCGGCCTTGCGAAGCTTCGCTTCGAAGGGCGCCAGGCTGAAAGAATTGCAACGGCACAAAGGCGACGATCCTTGGATCGCGCTTGAACAGCTTCTCGATTTGAACGTGCGTTTTGCCGACCTGGTGGTTATGGCGGAGCGGCTGCACCCGATCCCATTCCGAACTCGGCCGTGAAACGCTCCAGCGCTGATGGTACTTCGTCTCAAGACGCGGGAGAGTAGGTCGCTGCCAGGTCTGCTAAACGCACGTTCAGCTCATATCTTCTCATTACGATAAGGCCCGCCAACGGGATCATGGGCCGCGCAAGCGGCCCTTTCATTTGGCGGATCACTTGAATCCGGTAAGCTAAAGCTTACCTATACCGTTGACGCGGGGTGGAGCAGCCCGGTAGCTCGTCAGGCTCATAACCTGAAGGTCGCAAGTTCAAATCTTGCCCCCGCAACCAAGTCGCAATCGGCCCATTAGCGTGCCGTTCATGACCGAGGCCCCTAGCGCAATCGCGAATAAGTGAGGGCCTCGGGAGTTTTTCCGGAAGCCTCGACGCTAGCTCTCGACGTCAGATTGTCATCGAGTTCCCATAGCCTTTTCTCCAGGAACTCTGGAGAAGGCTGCTCATACAATGGCGAACACGGACAAAGAGGCCAATCTCGAACTCAGCCGCCGCAAGCTGCTGGCCGCGGCCGGAATAAGCGGAGCAGCCCTGGTCGCTGCTTCTCTCGCAGGCGAAGCGGCGGCCGAGGGCGCAAAGGTCTCGGCTTTGTCGCCGCAAACCCCTGGCTCGGCGAGCGCCCCTGCCATAGCCGGGCTGCATCTTCAGTTTGGTTCGGATGCTTCCGCTCAGATGGTAGTCTCGTGGCATACCTTGCAGCCCGTCAAGGATGCGCGCGTTTTGCTCGGTCAGTTGGATGGCACGCTTGAACAGATCGTTGCGGCCGATGAGACCAGCTATACCGATGGGAAGTCTGGCAAAATTGTCTATGCCTACCATGCAAAGATCCACGGACTTAGGGCAGCAACCCCCTATCTCTACGCGGCCTTGCACGATGGCGCGGAACCCGATTTCGGCACCTTCCAGACCTCGCCGCGGGGACGTGCTGCGATCACTTTCACAAGTTTCGGAGATCAGGGGACCCCAACGCTTGGTAAGGAAGACCACACGCATCATCCGACCGCGGACAATCCAAAGCGTATCTTTGTAAACGACAATCTGGGTTCGCCGGCTGCCGGGGATACGACTCTGGGCGTGGAACGGCTTCGGCCTCTGTTCCACCTCTTCAACGGCGATCTCTGCTACGCCAATCTTGCCGAGGACCGGATACGGACCTGGTGGGATTTCTGGTCGAACAACAGCCGCAGCGCGCGCAACCGACCGTGGATGCCTTCGCCCGGCAACCACGAGAACGAGTTGGGCAACGGGCCGATCGGGTACCAAGCCTATCAGACCTATTTTTCCGTGCCGCCGGCGGCGGGCCAGACCGCTGTGACGCGCGGTCTTTGGTATTCTTTCACCGCAGGGTCGGTGCGGGTTATCAGCATTGCCAACGACGATATCGTCTACCAGGACGGCGGCGATTCCTACATACGCGGGTATTCGGGCGGCGCCCAGAAAGCGTGGCTCGAAAAAGAGCTGGAGGAAGCCCGTTCGGACCACGGCATAGACTGGATCGTCGTCTGCATGCATCAGGTCGCCATCTCAACGGCGGACAAGTTCAACGGCGCGGACTTGGGGATCCGGCAGGAATGGCTGCCATTGTTCGACAAATACAATGTCGACCTGGTTGTCTGCGGCCATGAGCATCACTACGAGCGATCGCATCCGATCCGTGGGCAACAGTCGAACACCACGCTTACCCCGATCCCTTCGGCCACCGCCACCGACACGATCGACACCACGAAGGGTACGGTCCACATGGTCATCGGCGGAGGCGGGACTTCCGTTCCTTCCAATGAGCTGTTCTTCGATCCGCCGGCCTGCCGGGTGATCACCGCCGTTGGCGAGCGGGACAATACGACTGGCAAAAGGAAGCCTGTCTACGTGAAAGAGGATGCTCCGTGGTCGGCGGTCCGGAACGCCGCTCACTCCTATGGTTTCGCGGCGTTCACGCTCGACCCAGGGGCGCGTCCGGGCGATTTCACGACGATCAAGGTCACCTATTACGATGTCGTGGGCCCGGATGGACAGATTGCGCCGTTCGAGACCTTTACCCTTCGCCGCCCGCGGCGGGACTAGAGCGTGCCGGCCGGCCGCGAGATTCCCGCATCGTTCCGTCCGCCCTTTCCAATTGGTGCGGGAAAAAACAGTCCACGACCATTGACGACATTACTGATCTCCTCGAACCTGAACCGAAGCCGTCTCGACCGGGGGCAGGTATGGGGAGAGCCAAAGCTGTATTCCTGAGCGCCGGCCTTGTGGTGTGTCTTTGCGCTTGCAGGGCGGAAACGAGCTGGCCGGTGGTCTGCACCCCCGGAGGGGCGGTTGGCTTCAAGCCCGATTCGGGCCAGCCAGGTGCGTGGCGGCAGTGGGACTGGAAGCTCGACACTCGCTTTGTCATCCGCCGCGGTGGAGCCGAGGGGGCGTGGCATTACACGCTGGTCGACCAGGCGGTAACCGCCCGGTTGTTACCGCGGAGATTTCGCTTTGATGCGAGCGATGAGTTCCTGGCCATCGACGAAGGCTTCGAGGAAGTCATTCCATTCGTCAGCGGTGCGGCGCGCATGGGCAAGCATTTGCTCCAGCTCTTCCATTCCGTCGCGGGTAAGCGAAGTTATCGCCTCGTCCGGTCCGGTGTAGACGCTGATGATGCTGCCGTAGCTCAGGTTGTCATCGTTGCTGACGATCGCCTGAAGGAGTTCGGCATCTTCATCGAGCAATTTGGCGACGTAGTCGATGCTGAACACATGGGTCACCGTTGCCATCAGGCAGCCTCGGCGGAGATGGCGGTGACAGGTGACCAATTCCAGGGCAGCAGCTCGTCGAGGCGATTGATCTTGTGATCGTGGATGCGGTCGAGCACGTCTGCGAGATATGCCTGCGGATCGATGCCGTTCATCTTGGCCGTCTCGATGATTGTCATGGCGCGAGCCAAAGTCTCGGCGCCGGTGTCGGCGCCGGCAAATAGCCAGTTCTTTCTTCCGATCCCAATCGGGCGCAGGGCTCGCTCGGCGGCATTGTTGTCCATGGCGACGCGGCCGTCCTCRAGGAACAGGCAGAACGATGGCCAGCGGCTCAGGCCATAACGGAAGGCTTTTGCCAAATCGCTCTTGCCCGGAATGCGGGTCAGTTGCGTTTCGATCCAGACACGGAATGCCCCGATCTTTGGTTTGCTATGCTTCTGACGTGCGGCAAGGCGGGCATCGGCAGGCTGACCCGCAATGCCGTGCTCGATGTCATAAAGCGCACCGATACGGTCGAGAGCCTCGCGTGCGATCTCGGATTTGTTCGAGGTCCAGATATCATGGAAGTCGCGTCGCCAATGCGCCCAGCATGCCGCTTCTCGGAAGCGGGATGTTCCATCGGCTCCAGGCTCATAAAGCTTGCCGTAGCCTTTGTAGCCGTCAGCTTGGAGGATGCCGCTTGTCTGCCTGAGGTGGCGCAGGACGTGGTCTTCCTTCCAGTCCGGAGCAAAGTAGTAGACCGCGCCAGGCGGAGCGCCGCCCGCCCATGGGCGTTGATCGCGGACATATGTCCAGATCCTGCCTTTCTTTACGCCTTTCCCCAGCCCTTTGTCCTGCATGGAGCGATCCAGCACCCGGATCGGGGTATCGTCGGCATGGAGAAGGTCGCTGGCCATGATCACGGTTCCGATCCGCTCGATCAGGGGCTGAAGCACCTGCATGGCGCGACCGCACCAATCGACCAGCGTACTGTCGGGGATGTCGGCACCCATGCGGGCGAAGATTTCGTTCAGGCGATACAACGGCAGGTGATCGTCGAACTTCGAGACCAGGATGTAAGCCAGAAGGCCGGCGCCAGCCATGCTGCCTGGTATCGGACGGCTGGGCGCGGGCAACTGCACCATCTTTTCGCAGCAGCGGCAGGATTTCTTCAACCGGGCGATCTCGATGACCTTCATCTGCGCGGCGATCAGGTCGAGGATTTCGCTTGTGTCTTCGCCCACAAGACGTAGTTCACCGCCACAGGCGGGGCAGCAGGCGCCGGGATCGAGCTCCCTGCGCTCGCGAACTGCCTTATGCGACACGCGCGGACGACGGCGCATGATCCTTTCGGGCGCGTTCGTCATAGGCGCGACAGACGCTGCCTCGTCGGCCTCATTGATTGGCCCGGCATTGCTCTCCGCCGCGGCGATCAAAAGATCCTCCAGCGCCAGTTCCAGCTGCTGGATTTCCCGCTCGATCTTTTCCGAAGACTTGCCGAAGACCTGCTTCTTCAGCCGGGCAATGCGCAGCCGCAAGGCCTGGATCAACTGGTCATGCGCCTGCAACGTCGCCGACATCTTCGCATTTTCCGCCTGCAAGGCGGCGATCATCGCCTTCAGAAAGGCGGGATCGTCTGGAAGATTTTCGGCGACATTCGACATGCACCTGACTACCATAAGTCAGGGCGAGTAGCCATAAAAACCATTAGATTCAGAGAGATAAATCACCCGACACGCGCCGGCGGCGCACCCCAATTGGGGCGTCGCCAGTCAATTCCTTCCCATAACATCGCCATTTGCGCTGACGTCAGCCGGGCCGTCCCGTCGGCCGCCGACGGCCACGGAAAGCGACCCTTCTGCAAGACCTTGTAGTAAAGACAGAACCCCTGGCCATCAAAATAAAGAAGCTTCAAACGGTCGCCTCGCCTTCCCCGAAACGCGAAGACCGCGCCTCCCGTCGGCTTCTGGCGCAACACATCCTGCGTCAGTGCAGCCAAACCCTCGATCCCTTTGCGCATGTCCGTGAACCCGCAGGCAAGGTACACCCGAACCCCAGTTCCCGGTCCGATCATGCTGCCTCAACCGCCTGGATAAGCCGAGTCAGAGTGGCGGTATCGATCTCTCTGTCAAAGCGCAGGTTCCGCCCGCAGCATAGTTGTAATTCGACCAGCGCAGACAATCTGTCGGCGCCTTGGCGCATACGGGGTGCGCTCTGCGCCTCGGGCATGTCCACCGGAAGGAACATGGGACCCGCCGACGGCAACAAGAGCCCCTTCCTCCTCAGCTCTCGCCGCCAGGTGTAAATCTGCTGCCGCGTCACATCATGCCGCTCGGCAACCTCAGTCACAGTCGCCCCGTCAATTCCAACCGACATGACGATGTCGAGCTTCTTCTTATCACCCCAGCGACGACGCCGTTCCGCACCGAGAATCTCGACACGCATCGCAAACCTCGCACAAGACACGTCGCAAACGACGTCGTTAAACACGTGTCATAGGCCATCACGACGCTGTCAGGCAGGCGGTGACAATCGGGCGGTTACACCAGGCGATGCCGGGTGACGTGAACTCCTGCATTGTCGAAGCAGGCTCGCAAGACATCGTCTGCGACGGTGCGCGTTATCTCCGCCTGAACACAAGCACGTTGCGTTTCGTCGTCGCCTTCGAGGACGGTTATCTGAGGGAGACCAACAGCCAGTGGGACAGAGCCTATATCGCGCTCGGCCGCTGCGAGAGTGGGGAGGCGTCGCCTTGAAGATCGCCGCCGTCGCTGTCTGCTTTCTCGTCCTTGTCGTGGGCGATGCCCGCGCGGCCGACGAGTCCTTCGAGTGCGCCGAGATCCAGGCGACTGGATTCGTGCCGTCCGAAGGGAATTGGCTGTCCGGCTCGATCAAGCCGGCCTCACGTTACCGTCTGCGATCGATGACGGCGGACGAAAAATCCGGTCCGCTCGGCGACGGGGGCAGAAACAGCTGGGTGATGTCCAGCGACACCGCGCCGGAGGTAAAAACGCCTTGCACATTCGACGCGGCTTCCCATGAAATCGCCTGCAACGGCGTGGAACGTTTCCGTATGAACGTCAAAACCCGGCGTTTCTTCATGGCCTATCTGCACGGCTATGTTGCAGGTGACGCCGATACGCACGACACACCTTACCTCGCACTCGGTCTCTGTTTTCCCCCTTGAGCGCTAGAGCGGTTCAGCTTTTCACAGAATCGGTGATCCGCTCTAAGTATTTGTCTTTACGCAATTCCGGACGGAAAACCGCTGCGCACTTTTCCTGGAATTGCTCTAGAGGGAAGGTAGGCGGAAGCACTYTGCCGCATTTCGGCTTGTTCGGGACATTGATCGTGGCGTCCGGCCTCGGTATTGGCGCATCAGCCATCTGGCCTGGTCGTCAGTCCCTTACCGACGTGAGAATGTTCGCGACGTGCTCGGCGATTGCCAGGCTGGACGTCAGTCCCGGGCTCTCGATGCCGAACAGATTGACCAGCCCCTCGATGCCGTGCCTCGCGGCATCCTGGATGACGAAATCATGGCTGGCCTCGCCCGGACCGGAGAGCTTCGGCCGGATGCCGCTATAGGCGGGCTGCAGGCTGCCGTCGGCGAGGGCCGGCCAGTATTTGCGGATCGCATCGTAGAAGGCTTCGCCTCGGGCCGGATCGACGCGATAGTCGAGAACATCCGTCCATTCGACGTCGGGTCCGAACCGGGCAATGCCGTTCAGGTCAAGCGTCAAGTGGACGCCGAGGCCTCCGGGTTCGGGGACCGGATAGATCAGCCGCGAAAACGGTGCGCGACCGGCCACCGAAAAGTAATTGCCCTTGGCGTAACGCAGCTTTGGCAAGAACCGCTGGTCAAATCCCTCGAGCGAGCCGGCGAGCGCGACCGCTCCAAGCCCGGCGGCATTGATGAGATGCGACGTCGCGATCTCGAAAACTCCGCCGTTCGCTGCGTCGGTCGTCGGCAGCACGATATGGCCGGCCTCGACGCGGCCCGAAGCGATGCGCGTGTTGAGCGAAAGCACCGCGCCGTTCTCCTCGGCATCGCCGAGCAGGGCGAGCATGAGCGCGTGGCTGTCGATGATCCCCGTAGAAGGAGAAAGCAGCGCCGCCGTGCAGTGCAGCGCCGGCTCCAGCGCCTGCGCCTCGGCGGCACTCAGGAAGCGCAAATCGTCGACGCCACAGGCGGTGGCATTGCCCCGGATGGACGCAAGCATCGACTGCTGTGCCTCTTCCGTTGCGACGATCAGCTTGCCGCCACGCCGGTGCGGGATCGAACGTTCGGCGCAGTAGCGATAGAGCATGTTGCGTCCTTCGACGCAGAGCCGCGCCTTCAATGATCCAGGCTGATAATAGATGCCGGCGTGGATGACCTCGGAGTTGCGGGAACTGGTCTCCGTGCCGATCGCATCCGCCGCCTCAAGGATCAGGGTGTCCAGCCCTCGCTTCGCCATGCTGCGGGCTATTGCCAGGCCGACGACGCCGGCGCCGGCGATAATGCAATCGACCTTTTCCATATCCAGTCCATCTACCCCGCTGGCTTTCCTCTATCGATCGGCGATCCCGTTGCCTAGCGGCAATGCATCCTGCGGCATCGGTATGGTTCTCGACGAACCCTTGGAAGCCCATGGCGCTATCGATCGTGACAGCGCGGCTCTTGTTGCGGGGGCCGGGGATGATGCATCACGGCATGATGCACCGCGAATTGCCGACTTCTCGGTAGGAGAACCGGCCCTATTTCGTTCGGATACAAGCACATAGGAGCCATCATGGACGCCAGACCGAATTCCCCTGAAGCCCGCGACATCCGCTACCACATGCATGCCTACACCAATGCCCGCAAGCATCAGGAAACCGGTCCGCTGGTGATCGAAAAGGGCGACGGCGTCTATGTCGAGGACATCGCCGGCAACCGCTACATCGAGGCGATGGCCGGCCTGTGGAGCGTCGCTGTCGGCTTTTCCGAAAAGCGGCTGGTCGAGGCGGCCACAACGCAGATGTCGAAGCTGCCCTTCTATCACGACTTCGGCTCCAAGGCGCATTCGCCGCTGATCGACCTTGCCGAGAAGCTGGTGCAGATGGCGCCTGTGCCGATGAGCAAGGCCTATTTCACCAACTCCGGCTCGGAGGCCAACGACACGGCTATCAAGATGATCTGGTACCGGTCGAATGCGCTCGGCCAGCCGGCGCGCAAGAAGATCATCAGCCGCAAGCGCGGCTACCATGGCGTCACCATCGCTTCGGCAAGCCTGACCGGCCTGCCGAACAATCATCTGTCCTTCGACCTGCCGATCGCCAATGTGCTGCACACGTCGACGCCGCATCACTGGCGCGACGCCGAGCCCGGCGAGAGCGAGGAGCAGTTTTCCAGCCGGCTGGCCGACGATCTCGAGAAGCTGATCCTCGCCGAGGGGCCGGAAACCATCGCAGCCTTCATCGGTGAGCCGATCATGGGCGCCGGCGGCGTCGTGGTTCCGCCTGCCGGTTATTGGGAAAAGATCCAGGCAGTGCTGTCGAAATACAACATCCTGCTGGTGGCTGACGAAGTGATCTGTGGTTTCGGCCGGACCGGTGAGATGTTCGGCTCGCAGACCTTTGGCATCAAGCCCGACATCATGGTGCTGTCGAAACAGATATCGTCCTCCTACCTGCCGATCTCGGCTCTGCTCATCAACGATCGTGTGTTCGAGCCGATCGCCGATGAAAGCAACCGCATCGGCACCTTCGGCCACGGCTTTACCGGCGGCGGCCACCCTGTTGCCGCGGCCGTCGCGCTGGAGAACATCAAGCTGATCGAGGAGCGTGACCTCGTCGGCAATACCCGCAAGGTCGGCGCGCATCTGCAGGCGCGGTTGCGCAAGCTCGCCTCGCATCCGCTGGTGGGCGAAGTGCGCGGCGTCGGTCTCATCGCGGCCGTCGAATTGGTGGCCGACAAGGCAAGCAAAACGCCGTGGGGCAAACCCGCCGCGCTCGGCGCGCTGGTCAACGGCCTCCTGCAGCAGAACGGCGTCATCTCGCGCAACATGGGCGACGCCATCGCCTTCTGTCCGCCGCTGATCATCACCGAAGCGCAGGTCAACGCCTTGGTCGACGCATTCGAGCGGTCGCTCGACGCGGCGCTGCCGCAGGTCCGGCCTCAGGGTTAGTGAGCGACGCCGACCACCCCAGCTCGCCACAGCGAGTGAAGGGCCCGGCTCCTATTGCGAGCGGGCCGGCTTGCGCTGCAGCCAGCCGTTCAGGCCGTTCGGCCAGGCGATGACGAAGACGGCAAGCAACAGGCCAAGGCCGATATTGCGGTAGTCGGAGAGCTCCCGCATGCCCTCGTCGGCCAGCATCAGCATGGCGGCGCCGAGCAACGGTCCCCAGATCGAGCCGAGGCCGCCGATGACGATCATGGCGATCAGGAACAGCAGCGTGGAGAAGGAGAAGACCGTCGGGCCGACGACGCGGAAATGCACGGCGTAGAAGCCGCCGGCAATGCCGGTGAAGAAGGCCGAGACGGCGAAGATCCAGAGCTGGTACTTGAAGCGGCTGATGCCGCGCGACATGGCGTAGCCCGGATTGTCGCGCAGCGCCCGGAAGGCGAGGCCGAGCGGTCCGCGGATGACGACGATCGAAATCGCGACGGCGACCGTCAGCAGGGCGAGCCCGACATAGTAGTGGGCGATGTACCATTTCGACGGCAACAGCACGCGCAGACCGATATCGCCGAACTGGCCGATGCCGCGCACGCCGCCGAACAGCGGCATGCAGCCGCCGGTCGTGGTGAAGCAGTCGGTATCGTTGACGATCAGCACATACATGACCTGCGCGATCGCCAGCGTCAGCAGCGCCACATAGGGTCCGCGCAGGCGCAGGCATGCCAGGCCGATCAGCATGCCGACGGCGACGGTCACYACGCCKGCCATCGGGATGGCGGCGAGCATCGGCACTTTCCAGTAGAACCCCAGCATCGCGGTGGCATAGGCGCCGGTGGCGAACAGAGCCATCTGCGCCAGCGAGAAGATGCCGCCGATGCCGAGCACGAGGTTCCACTGCACGACGACGATCGCCCAGATGAAGAACAACGTCGACTGGGTGATGATGTAGCGCCCGGGCATGACGATCGGCAGCGCAATGGCGACAGCCAGGCAGGCCAGACCGATCAGTATGTCGCGACGGATGGAGGTCATAGGCGCACCACCTGCTGTTTGCCGAACAGGCCGTAAGGCCGCCAGATGAGCACAAGGATGACGAGAAGCAGCAAGGTGGCGAAGCTCCAGCGCACGCCGAGGACATATTGAGCGGCGGCCTCGAGCAGCCCGAGTGCAATCGCCGCGATCACGGCGCCGTAGACATTGCCGAGCCCGGCGACGACGCAGACGATGAAGGCTTTCAGCATCGGGTCGCTGCCCATCACCGGCGTCAGCGTGGCGATCGAGCTGATCATGACGCCGGAGACAGCGGCGAGGGCTCCGGAGAGCGCCAGCACCTGCGCATAGACGCGGCCGACCCTGACGCCCATCAACTGTGCCGCCTCGCGGTTCATCGAGGTGGCGCGAATGGCGCGGCCGGCGCTGGTGCGCTGCAGGAGGATCGCCACCGCCGCCATCAGCACGACGGCGACACCGAGTATGAACACGTTCTGCAGCGGAATGTGCACGTTGCCGATGACGACCTGACCGTCGATCGCGAGCGGCTGCGGGATCGGATAGGGGCCAAAGCCCTTCAGCATCAGGTTCTCGATGACGCTGCCGATGCCGATCGTGGCGATGAAGATGTTGGTCTCGAAATTCTCGGCCCGCAGCAACGGCAGCGCCGCGCTGAAATAGATCAGCAGGCCGACCAGCGCGCAGACGAAKGCRGCGGCKARAAGCGCGAGCGCGGGATGCAGSCCGGCATGGACGATGGCCGCGTARCAGATATARCCGCCMARCGTCAGGATSGCGCCATGCGCCATGTTGAGCATGTTGAGCGAGCCGTAGACSAGMGARAGGCCRATKGTGGCGACSGCGTACATGGCGCCRAGCGTRAGGCCGGAAGCGATGATCTGGATCAGGACGTCCATCGCTCACACTCCGAGATAGGTTTCGACGATTTCRGGSCGCGCCATCAGTTCGGCGCCGAGRCCCGACCAGGCGATGCGGCCRTTGTCGAGCAGGTGGATCATGTCGGCRTGMTCGGCGATGCGCTCGGCATTCTCCTCGACSAGMAGGATGGTGCGGCCYTCGCGCCKGAGGTTRAAGATCACCTCGTAGATMTGCTCGATGACGATCGGGGCGAGCCCCAGCGAMGGYTCGTCCAGCATCAGCACCTCGCCRCCSGCCATCAGGCCSCGGCCGATGCCGCACATGCGGCGCTCGCCGCCCGAAAGCGTGCCGGCGGTCTGGTTGCGGCGCTCCTGCAGCTTCGGCAGCAGAGCGAAAACGAAGTCGAGCCGCTCGGCAAGCCCGGTTTTATTGGCGTAGGCGCCCATCAGCAGGTTCTCGTGCACCGTCATCGCCGGAAAGAGCAGGTCGCCCTGCGGGACGTGAATGACGCCGCGTTCGACGATCTGGTCGGGGCGCAAGCGGTCGATGCGGGCGCCGTCGAGGCGGATTTCGCCTGACGTCACCGGCACAAGTCCGGAAATCGCCTTGAGCAGGGTGCTCTTGCCGTGGCCGTTCGGGCCGACGATGGCGGTAAGCTCACCCTTCCTTGCCGACAGACCAATAGCGTCGAGCACCGTGCGGCCCGAGTAGCCGGCGCTGGCATTGACGATCTCCAACGCCATGTCAGTCATTGGCGGCCTCCATGAAGGAGCGCAGGCGCTCCGAGGCGCCCTGGCCAAGATAGACGTCGACGACGGTGCGGTCGTCGAGAAGCTTCGTCGGCAAACCTTCGAAGATCTTCTCGCCATGATGCATGATCATGATGCGGTCGGAGAGGCGCACCAGGAAGCGCATGACGTGCTCGATGAGGATGATGGTGACGCCCGCCGCCTTGATGGCGCGCACGGCTTCCATGACCCGGTCGACCTCGCGCGCGGTGAGGCCACCGACGGGCTCGTCCATCAACAGCAGTTTCGGCTTCGTCGCCATGGCGCTTGCCATCATCAGCAGCTTGCGGTCGAGCACCGGCAGCTTGCCGGTGACCTTGTCGGCACGGTCGGCGATGCCGAGCATGTCCAGCGCGGCATCGGCGGCTTCATGTGCGGCGCGGCCGGCGCGCAGCGTCGGCACGGCCCGGTTGCTCTGGCCGAAATAGGCGCCGACCAGCACGTTCTCGCGTGCCGTCATGCTGTCGAAGCCGGCGTTGAGCTGGAAGGTGCGGGCAATACCGGCATGGCAGATCTGCTCCGGCGCAAGCCCGGTGATGGCCCGGCCGTCGAGCAGGATGGCGCCGGCGGTGGCTGGATTCAGCCCCGAGATCACCTCGAACAGCGTCGTCTTGCCGGCGCCGTTCGGTCCGCCGATGCCGAGAATTTCTCCAGCCCCGACATCGAAGGACAGATCGCGGACCGCCGCGAGCGCGCCGAAGGACTTGCCGACATGCCTGCACGACAGCAATGGCGTCGCGGCGACGTCTTCCGTCATCCGGTTATGCCTTGATCCATGGCGGCATCATGAACTTGGTGGTGCCGTAAGGCGCCGGCGCGATCAGGCCGGGACCCTTGGTGTACTCCTGGATCTGCAGGAACTGATGCGGCATGCCGAGCGATGAATCGTTGACCTGCGTCGGATAGGTGTAAGCGGCGTTCTCCAGCGGCATGAAACGGGTCGTGCCGGTGACGCCGCGCCATATCATCGCGCTCATCCGTGCCGCAACCTTGCGGTTCTGGTCGTTGTTGCCGGGTTCGCCCGTGCCGCCGGCAAGTGCCGCGGCGGTCGCCCAGACGTAGGCGCCGTCATAGGGCTGCGCGCCGGAATTGTGACCGGCGTTCGGGCCGAACTTCGCCTTGTAGCGCTTCTCGAAAGCGGCGCCGATCTCGTCCTGCAGCGCCCCGACGACGGTGGCGTAGATGATGCCGTTGGCCGCCTGCTTGGCGATGTCGCGGAAGGCCGGGATCGACGGGCCGTATTGCATGTAGACCAGGCTCGGCGTCGGGTTCGAGGCGAACTGAAGTGCGAACTGTCCGAGGTCGGCGGGCAGGAAGTGGGTGATGCAGATCACCGCCGGCGGATCCTGGCGGATCTTGGCCAGCGTCGGTCCCCATTCGGACGCCGGCACGCTGACGGTCTCGAACAGGCTGATGTCCCAGCCATAGCTCTTGGCCTGTTCCTTGACCGCGTTGGCGATGTTGGATGCATAGACGCCGGC
>BFBZ01000010.1_pt308 | contig 13642 bp, 9 predicted proteins | sample 1888401 | NCBI WGS metagenome assembly BFBZ01 (sample SAMD00112614, study PRJDB3348) | symbiont metagenome | host: Chara braunii | reverse complement strand
CGGCGCCAAATCCTTCAGCGCCTCGCCGGTTGATGCTGTCAGGCACGCGCTGCTGCCGGGGATCGCGATCGCGGCCTACGGCATGGCCGAGGTGGCGCGCCAGCTGCGCGGCGCGTTGCTGGAGGTGCTGTCGTCGCAATATGTCCGCACGCTGCATGCCAAGGGCCTGTCGATGTCCCGCATTCTCTGGCAGCACGGCCTGAAGAATGTCGGCGTCAACCTGCTCACCATCATCAGCCTCTTGGTCAACCGCATGCTGGCGGCGACCGTGGTGATCGAGGCGGTGTTCGCCATCCCCGGGCTCGGCAGTCTGATCGTGCGCGGCGCGATCCAGCGCGATTTCCCGATCGTGCAGGGCGTCGTCTTCACCATGGTGGTGGTGGTGATCGCGGTGAATTTGATCGCCGATCTGCTGTGCGCGGCGATCGATCCGAGGATCGAGCAATGACCGACACGGCGCTCGCATCCCCGAAGGCGCCGGCCAGGCCGACCCGGCTGCGGCGTTTGTTGCGCTGGTTCGCCGGCGACCTCCGTGCCGCGCTGTCGATCCTGGTGCTGTCAGTGCTGGTCATCGTCGCGATCGGCGCGCCCTGGATCGCGCCTTACGCGCCGACCGCGCAGGACGTCAACAACATGCTGGCGCCGCCCGGACCGCTGCATCTGCTCGGCACCGACGATCTCGGTCGCGACGTGTTCTCGCGCCTGATCTACGGCGCGCCGGCCACCGTCTATGCCAGCCTGCTCGCGGTCGGCGTCGCGGTCCTGATCGGGCTGCCGGTCGGCCTGATCGCCGGCTATTTCGGCGGCTGGGTCGACGACATCGTCAGCCGCATCATCGACACCTTCCTGTCATTCCCGGCCATCGTGCTGGCGATCGCGGTCACCGGCGCGCTCGGCATCGGGCTCACCAACGGCATGATCGCGATCGGCATCACGATGTTTCCGGCGCTGGCCCGCATCGTCCGCGCTCGCACGCTGATCGTGCGGCAGGAGCTCTATGTCGATGCGTCCAGGGGTTTTGGTGCGCCGACCTGGCACATCCTGTGGCGCCACGTGCTGCCGAACACGTTGCAGCCGGTCATCGTGCAGGTGACGCTGCTGCTGGCCGCCGCGCTGCTCGCGGAGGCCAGCCTGTCGTTCCTCGGCCTCGGCATTCAGCCGCCGGACCCGAGCTGGGGCGCCATGCTGGCGCGTGCCTATCAATATATGGAAATTGCGCCTGAGCAGATGTATGCGCCGGGCCTTGCCATTCTCGTCGTCTCCCTGGCGTTCAACGCGCTTGGGGAGTCCCTGCGTGTCGTGCTCGATCCGACGATGAAGGATCGTTGACCTCTTACGGAACCGCCCATGTCCATCAAGAAACTGCTGATTGCCAACCGCGGCGAGATCGCGATCCGCATTGCCCGCGCCGCGGCCGATAGCGGCCTCGCGACGGTCGCGATCTATCCCGCCGATGATGCGGCCTCGCTGCATGTCCGCTCGGCTGATGAGGCGCGCGAGATCCCCGGCCGCGGCGCGCGGGCCTATCTGGACATCGAGGCCGTCATCGCGGCGGCCAAGGCCGCCGGCTGCGACGCGTTGCATCCAGGCTACGGCTTCCTCAGCGAGAACACCGGGCTGGCGCGGCGCTGTGCCGAGGAGAAGATCACCTTCGTCGGTCCGTCCCCCGAAGCGCTCGATCTGTTCGGTGACAAGGCCAAGGCGAAGGCGCTGGCGAAAAAATGCAACGTGCCGATCATCGCCGGGACCTCGGGCGCGACGTCGCTTGACGAGGCGAAGGCGTTCTTCGCCTCGCTCGGCGCCAATGCTGCCGTGATGATCAAGGCGATCGCCGGTGGCGGTGGCCGCGGCATGCGCGTGGTCGAGGACGCCGCCAAGCTCGACGAAGCCTATGCGCGCTGCCAGTCCGAGGCCAAGGCGGCGTTCGGCAGCGATGCGGTTTATGTCGAGCGGCTGATCCGCAAGGCGCGTCATATTGAGGTGCAGATCATCGGCGACCGCCACGGCGCGATCAGCCATCTCTGGGAGCGCGAATGCACCATCCAGCGCCGCAACCAGAAGCTCATCGAGGTGGCGCCGAGCCCGTCGCTCAGCGAGAGCCTGCGCGGGCGCATCATCGAGGCGGCCAGGCAGCTCGCGACCGCCGCGCGCTACGACAATCTCGGCACCTTCGAGTTCCTGGTCGACGACGAAGCCGAGGAAAGCAAGGGCGAGGGCGCCTTCGCCTTTATCGAGGCCAATCCGCGGCTCCAGGTCGAGCATACCGTGACCGAGGAGGTGCTCGGCGTCGACCTCGTCCGTTCGCAGCTCGCGGTCGCCGCCGGTGCGACGCTGGCCTCGCTCGGGCTGGCGCAAGCCTCAGTGCCGATGCCGCGTGGCTATGCGATGCAGCTTCGCGTCAACATGGAGGTGATGGACGAGAAGGGGCAGACCAAACCGACCGGCGGCACGCTCAGCGTGTTCGACCTGCCGTCGGGGCCCGGCGTCCGCGTCGATACGTTCGGCTATTCCGGCTACCGGACCAGCGCGGCGTTCGACTCGCTGCTGGCCAAGATCATCGTGCATTCGCCGAGCCCGAAATGGACCGACGTGGTGCACAAGGCATCGCGTACTCTGCGCGAATTCCGCATCGGCGGCGTTGCCACCAATATCCCGTTGCTCGGCGCGATCCTGGCGCATCAGAGCTTTGGTCGGAACAAGATCAGCACCAACTTCATCGATACGCACGTGGCGGCGCTGGTCGGTGCGGCGAAGGAGCTTGCCGCGCCGCTGGTCGAGGTGAGCGAGGCGGCCTCGACCAAGGCTGTCGTGATCGAAGCCGCGCCGGAAGGCTCGCTCCCGGTGCCCGCGCCGTTGCAGGGCACGATCGTGGCGATCGAGGTCGCGGAAGGCGATCTGGTCCGTCCCGGTCAGCAGATCGCGGTGCTGGAATCGATGAAGATGGAGCATCTGGTCGCAGCGCCGCATGGCGGCCGGGTGACGAAGATCGCAGGCGGCGTCGGCGTCACTTTGATGCATGGCGATCCGATCCTGTATCTCGAGCCGGCCGAGGTCGATGGCCATCACGCGGCGGAGGAAGCCGCGATCGATCTCGATCACATCCGCCCTGATCTCGCCGAGCTGATCGCGCGCAAGGCGATCACGTTGGACGAGAACCGTCCGGCCTCGGTGGAGCGTCGTCGCAAGACCAATCAGCGCACCGCGCGCGAGAACATCACGCAGCTGGTCGATGAGGGCTCGTTCGTCGAATACGGCTCGCTGGCGATCGCGGCGCAACGCCGCCGCCGCAAGGTCGAGGACCTGATCAAGAACACCCCGGCCGATGGTCTGATCGCGGGCGTCGCCACCGTCAACGCTGGGCATTTCGGCCCCGAAGGCGCGCGCTGCATGGTCATCTCCTACGACTACACCGTGCTGGCCGGCACCCAGGGCCATATGAACCACAAGAAGATCGATCGCATGCTGTCGTTGACCGAGCAATGGCGGCTTCCGCTGGTGTTCTACGCCGAGGGCGGCGGCGGCCGTCCCGGCGATACCGACCGGCTCGGTATGACCGGCCTCGACGGCCCGTCCTTCGTGCAGTTCGCAAAACTCTCCGGGCTGGTGCCGGTTGTCGGCGTGGTCTCGGGCTATTGCTTCGCGGGCAACGCTGCGATGCTCGGCGTCTGCGACGTCATCATCGCAACCAAAAATGCCTCGATCGGCATGGGCGGTCCGGCGATGATCGAGGGCGGCGGGCTCGGCGTCTATCACCCGGCCGAGGTCGGCCCGGTCTCTTTCCAGTCGCCGAACGGTGTGATCGACATCCTGGTCGAGGACGAGCAAGAGGCCACGGCGGTGGCGCAGAAATATCTGTCCTACTTCCAGGGCGCGGTCGCCGACTGGAAGGCGCCTGACCAGCGGCTGTTGCGCCGCGCGATCCCCGAAAATCGTCTCAGGGTCTACGACATCCGCAACGTCATCGACCTGATCGCCGACGAAGGCTCGGTGCTGGAGATCCGCAGGGATTTCGGCGTCGGCATGATCACGGCCTTCATCCGCATCGAAGGCAAGCCGTTCGGCCTGATCGCCAACAACCCAAAACATCTCGGCGGCGCGATCGATGCGGCGGCCGGTGACAAGGCCGCGCGCTTCATGCAACTCTGCGACGCGTTCGACATCCCGCTCGTCTCGCTGTGCGACACCCCGGGCTTTATGGTCGGCCCCGAGGCCGAGAAGACCGCGATCGTGCGCCACGTCGCGCGGATGTTCGTCACCGGCGCCAGCATTACGGTGCCGCTGTTCGGCATCGTGCTGCGCAAGGGCTACGGCTTAGGGGCGCAATCGATGATCGGCGGCGGCTTCCACGCCTCGTTCTTCACGGTAGCGTGGCCGACCGGCGAGTTCGGCGGCATGGGGCTCGAAGGCTATGTCCGGCTCGGCTTCCGCAAGGAGATGGAGGCGATCGAGGACCCGGTCGAGCGCGAGAAATATTTTCAGACCAAGGTCGCCGAGCTCTACGCCAACGGCAAGGCGGTCTCGATCGCCTCGGTGCTCGAGATCGACGAGGTGATCGACCCCGCTGATACAAGGCACTGGATCATGGCAGGGCTCCGCTCGGTGCCGAAGCCCGAGCCGCGAACCCACCGCAAGCGGCCGTGCATCGATGCGTGGTAGGGTGGCGTAGCTCGCGCAACAAACTCGGTGTCGTCCCGGCGAAGGCCGGGACCCATAACCACCAATGCTGCTTGATGCGCGATGTCGGAGCGACGAGTCCCATCAACAACATCTGCTGCGGCGTATGGGTCCCGGCCTTCGCCGGGACGACGGCGGTGAATGGCGCGTGCGCCTCGCGTCACTGACACAGTCAGCCCAACCGCAACTCCGCATAGCCCCCCGCCGCCACCTCATCGCACCGCGCGCGATAGGCCGGCGCGCTGCCGCTGTAGCGGGCGACGATGCGGGTCTGCTTGCCCTCGACGTTGCGGTTGATGCCGGTCATCCAGGAATCAACCTCGTTGGAGAGCAGTCCGACACCGAGCGCCTTGACATGATCGGTCCAGCCGGCGGTGCCCGCAGGCGTGGCGTCGAGCAAGGTCAGGCCTTTCTCCGCAGCGAAGCGGAGCAGGCCGGTGACCCAGTCGACGCTGTATTCGATGCTGCGCGGGATGTTGCCGAGCGCGGTGTGCGGGCCCATCAGCATCATCATGTTGGGGAAGCCGTCGACCATCAGTCCGAGATAGGTTTCCGGGCCGTGCGCCCACTTCTCCTTCAGCCGCGCGCCACCGGCACCGCGGATATCGATCTTGTCAAAACTGCCGGTGATGGCATCGAAGCCGGTGGCGTAGATGATGATGTCGAAAGCGTAGTCCCTGTCGCTGGTGCGGATGCCGTCACGCGTAATCCGCTCGATCGGTGTTTCCTTCAGATCGATCAGTTCGACATTGTCGCGATTGTAGACCTCGTAATAGAAGGTCTCGAGCGGCAGCCGCCGCGTGCCAAAACCGTGGTTGGTCGGGATCAGCTTCTCGGCCACCGCCTGGTCCTTGACGCGCGCGCGGATCTTGCGTGCGACGAAGTCGCTGATCGTCGCGTTCGCCTTGCGATCAATCAGGATGTCCCTGAAATTGCCCTGCCAGATGCCGAAGCCGCGTTCGCCGTAGAGTTTTTCGTAGAACGCCTCGCGCTCCTCGTCGCTCACTTCGAACGCGCCGCGCGGATCGGGCGTATGCACGAAGCATGCAAACGTCTCCTTGCAGCGCGCGAAGATCTCGCCATAGCCGGCCTTGATCCTGGCTTGCGTCTCGGCGTCGATCCTGCCGTTATGCAGCGGCGCCGCCCAGTTGGCGGTGCGCTGGAACACGGTGAGGTGGCCGACCTCGCCGGCGATGGTCTGGATGGTCTGGATGCCGGTGGCGCCGGTGCCGATCACGGCAACCCGCTTGCCGGTGAAGTCCACCTTCTCCTTCGGCCAGCGCGCGGTGTGGAACGATTGCCCTCTGAAATCGTCGCGGCCCTCGATGCGCGGCAGGGTCGGCGTCGACAGCGGACCGATCGCGGTGATCAGGAAGCGGCAGCTCTGCTGTGCACCGCTTTCCAGCGTGACCTGCCAGCTCCGCGTCTCGTCCTGGTAGATCGCCGACGTGACGCGGCTCTCGAACTGGATGTCGCGGCGGAGATCGAACTTGTCGGCGACGTAGTTGCAATAGCGCAAGGTCTCGGGCTGGCCGGCGAAATGCTCCGACCATTCCCATTCCTCGAGCAGCTCCTTCGAGAACGAATAGCCGTAGGAATAGCTCTCGGAATCGAAGCGCGCGCCGGGATACCGGTTCCAGTACCAGGTGCCGCCTACGCCGGTGCCGGCCTCGAGCACCCGTGCCGAGAGGCCGAGCTCACGCAGCCGATAGAGCTGATACATGCCGGACAGGCCGGCACCGATGATGATGACGTCGTAGTCCAGCGCCGCCGTCTCGGGGCTGTTGTCCGGGCGCGATGCGGCCACCTGTCGTTGCTCCCTGCGGGGTTGATTGCCGGCAAGGCTAACCGGTCTCACCGTGGCCGACAAACATCGAGGAGCGGGGCAGCCATCGCGATTTGCCGGGGGCTGCCGCCCGCGCGCATTCCGTGCGGCGGACTGTCCGTCCCGCGGCTTTACTCGGCCGCGGGATACCCGCTATCGTCGGCCGACAAGACGATCGCCCGCCAAGCGGCGACGGAACCAGCGGGAGTGAGGCGATGGGAGAGGCGCTGCGCAGGCCGACATCAACGGATGTCAGCAACCCCCGGCTCTATCAGGACGACACCTGGCGCCCGCTGTTCGCGCAGCTCCGCCGCGATGATCCCGTGCATTATTGCGAGGCGTCGGCCTACGGCCCGTTCTGGTCGGTGACGCGCTACGACGACATCTTTGCGGTCGAGCTGGATCACCAGAACTTTTCCTCGGCCTCCGAGCTCGGCGGTATCCAGGTCGCTGACCAGCCGAAGGGGCAGGAGCGGCCGAGCTTCATCCGCATGGACCCGCCCGGACATACCGCGCAGCGCCGCACCGTGGCGCCGATCGTGGCGCCGTCCAACCTCGCCAATCTCGATGCCCTGATCCGCGAGCGCACCTCGGCCGTGCTCGACGCGCTGCCGCGCAACGAAACCTTCGACTGGGCCGAGCGGGTCTCGGTCGACCTCACCAACATGATGCTGGCGACGCTGTTTGATTTTCCCGCGGAAGACCGCGCCAAGCTGACCTGGTGGTCGGATGTCGCGATCGCCAATATCGATTCGCCTGACGCGGTGGTGCATTCGGAGGCCGAACGCAACGCCGAGCTGATCAAGATGGGAGAAGCTTTCCGAAAGCTGTGGGACGCCCGGGTCGATGCGCCGCCGACCTTCGACCTGATCTCGATGCTGGCGCATTCGGAAGCGACGCGGAATCTCGATGCGCGCGAGTTCGTCGGCACGATCGGGCTCCTGATCGTCGGCGGCAACGACACCACGCGGAATTCGATGTCGGCCGGGCTGATGGCGCTGTGCGAGAACCCCGCGCAATTCGAGCTGCTCCGCGCCCGGCGCGAATTGATCCCGAACCTGGTGTCCGAGACCATCCGCTACCACACGCCGGTGCTGCATATGCGCCGCACGGCGCGCAACGATGTCGAACTCGCCGGCCGCCATATCAAGAAAGGCGACAAGGTCGTGATGTGGTACATCTCCGGCAATCGCGACGAGGACAAGATCGAGCGCGCCGACGAATTCATCATCGACCGCGCCAAGCCGCGCCAGCATCTCGCCTTCGGCGCCGGCGTGCATCGCTGCGTCGGCGATCGCCTCGCCGAGCAGCAATTGCGCATCCTCTGGGAGGAGGTCCTGGCGCGTGATCTGCGTTTTGAGATCATGGGCCCGCCGCAAAGGCTCTATTCCAATTTTATCCGCGGTATACGAAGCTTGCCGGTGAGAATCGTCAATTGAGCCGGCAGCCCCGTCATCGCCATCTTCCTCGCGATGACGGAAAGCGAGCCACCAGGAAACAAGAATGAAGAACGATCCCGTTGACGTCCTGATCATCGGCGCCGGCGCTTCTGGCGCTGCGGTGGCCTGGAGCCTCGCCGATACCAAGATGCACATCCTCTGCCTCGATCAGGGCGGCTGGATGAATCCCGCCGAATATCCGAGCACCGGGCGCGACTGGGAGGCCAAGTTCTACGGCGAGTGGTCGTCGAGCCCGAACGTCCGCAAGCGGCCCGAGGACTACCCTGTTAACGACGACAATTCGCCGATCAAGGTCGTCAACTTCAACGCCGTCGGCGGCTCGACCGTGATGTACACCGCGCACTGGCCGCGGCTGCATCCGTCCGACTTCAAGGTGAAGACGCTCGACGGCGTCGCCGACGACTGGCCGATCGACTACGACGCGCTGACGCCGTTCTTCGAGGAGAACGACCGCATGATGGGCGTCTCGGGGCTATCAGGCGATCCGCTGTCGCCGCTGAGCCACCCGCCGATGCCGCCGCAGCCGCTCGGGCTGTCCGGCCCGCTGCTCGGGACGGCATTGAACAAGCTCGGCTGGCATTGGTGGCCGTCGGACACCACGGTCGCGACGATGGATTACGAGGGCAGGGCGCGCTGCATCAATCTCGGCCACTGCACGCCGGCCTGCGCGCAGGGCGCCAAGGCCTCGACCGACATCACCTATTGGCCGCACGCAATCCGCGCCGGCGTCGAGCTGAAAACCCATTGCCGGGTGCGTGAGATCCTGACCAATGAGCAGGGCATGGCCTCCGGCGTCGTCTACTACGACAAGGATGGCGTCGAGCAGTTTCAGCCTGCAGAGGTCGTGATCATCGCCTGCAACGGCGTCGGCACGCCGCGGCTGCTGCTCAATTCGGTGTCGGGGAAATTTCCGAATGGCCTCGCCAACTCATCGGGCCTGGTCGGCAAGAATCTGATGTTCCATCCCTACGCGCAGATCTACGGCTTCGTGAAGGAGCCGACCGATTCCAACCGCGCGCCGCCAACCTGCCTGTGGAGCAAGGAGTTCTACGACACCGATCTGTCGCGCGGCTTTGTCCGCGGCTACGGCATCCAGTTCGGCCGCGGCGCCGGGCCGGTGTTCGAGGCGGTCAGCAGCGAGCAGAAGGGCATCCTGCCCTGGGGTAGGGATCATCACCGCGTGTTCCGCAAGCTGAACGGGCATCGCCTCGCGGTCTCGGCGATTTGCGAGGACCTGCCGGAGGAGCATAACCGCGTCACGCTCGATCCCGTGCTGAAGGATAGCCACGGCATCCCCGCGCCGAAGATCGATTATACGATCTCAGCCAACAGCCGGAAGATGATGGACCATGCGCTGGCGCGCGGCCGGGAAGTCCTCGATGCGGCGGGCGCCACCGACATCTGCATCAACGATCCGATCCCGTGGGGCGGCTGGCATCTGCTCGGCACCGCGCGGATGGGCACCGATCCGGCGCGCTCCGTGGTCAATGAATGGGGCCGCTCGCACGACGTGAAGAACCTGTTCATCGTCGACGGCAGCATCTTCGTCACCTCGGGCGGCGTGAACCCGACCTCCACCATCCAGGCCCTCGCGCTCTACATCGCCGATCAGATGAAGCAGCGCCTCGCCAATCTGTTCGACTGAGGCCGACATGTCCGATGCAAAACAACTGACCGCAGCCCAGCGCGCCGATCTCCGCACCGTCGCCGCGATGATCGTTCCCGAAAGTGCCGAGTACAGGGTGCCGGGCGCGGACGACCCGGCTGTTCAGGCCGACATCCTGGCGACGCTCGGCCGCGACATCGCGCTGGTGGCCCAGGCGCTGGACCATCTGGCGAAGCTTGCCGGAAAACCGCTCGCCGAACTTGACGAAGCCAGGCGCGATGCGGTGGCGCAGGAGTTTCGCAAGCACGGCGGCGCGGCCGCGGCCACGCTCGTCCGTGTCGTGCTGCAATGCTACTACCGCGACGACCGCGTGCTGCGCTCGCTCGGGCTCGAGCTGCGCGCGCCGTTCCCGAAGGGCCATGTTCTGCCGGAGGGCGACTGGTCGCTGCTCGATCCGGTCCGGGCGCGGGGCGGGGTGCTGCGCGGCGCTTCGCGTTGACGTTGTCGACCGTGCATACCATTCTGCGAAGCGTGAGCTTGGGAGATGACGATGGGGCCAACGGATCGCAAGCGCGGCAGCACATTCAGTCAAGGCGCAGGTCCCGGTCGTCACGGCGGCACACGACGCGCGTTCTTGCTCGCGAGTGCGGCCCTGCTGGTCACGAGCTCGGGCGCCGGCGCGCGGGTCGTGACCAAGGTGCTGCCGTGGCGCCCCAACGAGGCCTATCCGGTCACCCCGGTCGTACCCGGTGGCTACCTGTTCTTCACCGCGGGCGAGGCCGCCGTCGTCGAGGCCTTCGCCGAACGTCTCATTCCCGCTGACGAGCTCGGGCCCGGTGCCAAACAGGCCGGCGTGGTGACGTTCATCGATCGCCAACTCACCGGTCCCTATGGCGGGCACGATTGGCTCTACATGGAGGGGCCGTTCTCCAAGACCCCGCTGCCGTCGCAGGGATTGCAGTCCGAGCTGACGCCCCGGCAGCAATATCGCAGCGGCATCGCCGCGCTCGAAGCCTATTGCAAGGCCACGTTCAGCCGCGGCTTCGTCGAGCTCAATGCCGCCGAGCAGGACAGACTGATCGCCGGGCTCGAAAAGGGCGAGGTTCAACTGCCGAACTTCTCCAGCAAGATGCTGTTCACTGCAATCCATACCAATACGATCGAGGGATTCTTCGCCGATCCGATCTACGGCGGCAACCGCGACATGGTGGGCTGGAAGCTCGTCGGCTTTCCCGGCGTGCGCTACGATTACCGCGACGTGATCGACCGGCCCAATCAGGCCTACACGCTGCCCCCGGTCAGCTTGCAGGGCCGTCCGGCCTGGGGAGAGCGCTGATGGCCCGCCGTCTCCCGCGCAAGGATGTCGTCATCGTTGGCCTCGGCTGGACCGGCTCGATCGTCGCCTACGAACTGGCCCGCCTCGGATTGGACGTCGTCGCGCTGGAGCGCGGCCCGTGGCGCGACACCGCCAGCGATTTCAACATCGGCACCGCCGCCGACGAGCTGCGCTATGCCGTGCGTCACGACATCTTCCTGCGCCCGAAGCAGGAGACGCTGACGATGCGCAACAACCCGTCGCAGACGGCGCTGCCGATCCGCAAATGGGGCAGCTTCCTGCCAGGCAATGGCGTCGGCGGCGCCGGCCTGCACTGGAACGGACAGACCTGGCGCTTCCTGCCCGACGATTTCCGCATCCGCAGCCACATGATCGAGCGCTACGGCGCGGGCATCATGCCGGAGGGCAACCAGATCCAGGATTGGCCGGTGAGCTATGACGAGCTGGAGCCGCACTATGACAGGTTCGAGCAGGTCGCCGGCATCTCGGGCAAGGCCGGCAACATCAAGGGCAGGATCCAACCCGGCGGCAATCCGTTCGAAGGCGCGCGTGAGCGCGATTATCCAACGCCGCCGATGAAGCAGGGCTACGCGCAGTCGCTGTTCACCAAGGCGGCCACCGACATGGGCCTGCACCCGTTTCCGCGGCCGTCGGGCAATATCTCCGCGGCCTACACCAATCCGTATGGCTGCAGCATGGCGCCCTGCACCTATTGCGGCTTCTGCGAATGGTTCGGCTGCGCCAATTACTCGAAATCGTCGCCGCAGACCTGCGTGCTGCCGGCGCTGGTGCGCGAGCCGACCTTCGAGGCCCGAACTGATTGCGAGGTGACCAAGGTCAATCTCAGCGCCGACGGCAAGATGGCAACCGGCGTGACCTATGTCGACGCCAGCGGCGAGGAGTGCGAGCAGCCCGCCGATCTCGTGCTGGTCTGCGCCTTCAGCCTGTTCAACGTCCGCCTGCTGCTGCTGTCGGGCATCGGCAAGCCCTATGATCCCGCGACCGGCGAGGGCGTGGTCGGGCGCAACTATGCGTACCAGACCGGCTCCGGCGCGTCAGGCTATTTCGAGGATGCGAAGTTCAACCCGTTTGCCGCGGCGGGCTCGCTCGGTGTCGCCCTCGACGACTACAACAGCGACAATTTCGATCACGGCCCGCATGGCTTCGTCGGCGGCGCGTCGATCACTTCTGCGCACACCAATGGCCGGCCGATCAACTTCCACCCGACCCCGCCGGGGACGCCGGCCTGGGGCAGCGCGTGGAAGAAAGCGGTCAAGGACAATTATCAACGCGTGACCTATGTCGGCGCTCAAGGCAGCGTCATGAGCTATCGCAACAACTATCTCGACCTCGATCCGACCTACAAGGATCCGCTCGGTCGTCCCTTGATGCGGATGACTTTCGACTATCAGCCGAATGAGCAGAAGATGGCGAACTGGATGGCCGAGCGCTGCCAGGAGATCGCCAAGGCGATGGGCGCCAAGAGCACCCCGCTCAACCGCTTGAGAGTGCCATGGTCGGTGGTACCCTACCAGACCACGCACAACACCGGCGGCGCGGTGATGGGATCGGACCCGAACACCAGCGTGCTCAACCGCTATCTGCAGTCCTGGGATGTCTCGAACGTGTTCGTGATGGGCGCCTCGGCGTTCCCGCAGAACGCCGGCTACAATCCGACCGGCACGGTCGGTGCGCTGACCTATTGGAGCCTGGAGGCGATCTTCAAATACCTGAAGTCGCCCGGCGCGCTGGTGTCGCGATGAGCGGGAATGCGATGCGGCTCCGTCACCTGGTCCTGCTGCTGCCGTTGTGCGTGGCCGGTGGCGCGTCCGCCGGGCCGGACAATTATGTCGACATCGCGCGCGGCAAGGCACTGGTCGTCGCCGGCGACTGCGTGGCCTGTCACACCGCGCCGCGCGGCCAGCCGTTTGCCGGCGGGCTCGCGCTGCAGACGCCGTTCGGCCAGATCATGGCGCCGAACATCACACCCGACAACACCACCGGCATCGGAAGCTGGTCGGCCGATGACTTCGCGCGCGCGATGCAAGAGGGCCGGCGTCCGGACGGCAGCCATCTCTATCCGGCCTTCCCGTATCCCTATTACACCAAGGTCGAGCGCGGCGATCTCGACGCGATCTATGCCTATCTGCGCACGCTGCAACCGGTCGAGAACCGGGTCGACCGCGACACGCTGCCGTTCCCGTTCAACATCCGCTTGCTGATGAAGGGCTGGAATACGCTGTTCTTCACGCCGGGCACGTTCAAGCCCGATCCGGCACGCTCGGCGGAATTCAATCGCGGCGCCTATCTGGTCGAAGGCCTCGGCCATTGCGGCGCCTGCCACACGCCGTTCAATGCGTTCGGCGCCAGCCGCAGCGACAAATATCTCGAGGGCAACCAGATCGACAATTGGACCGCGCCGAACATCACCGATGATGCGCGGGTCGGCATCGGCAAATGGTCGGTCGAGGACATCGTGCAATATCTGAAGACCGGGCAGAACGGCTTCAGTCTGGCCAGCGGGCCGATGAAGGACGTGGTCGAAAACTCCACCTCGAAGATGGCATCAGTCGATCTGAAGGCGATCGCCGTCTATCTGAAGCAGCGCGGCGCGGCCGGGCCTGCCGCCACCACGCCGCTCGCGGCTTCCGATCCGCGGATGCAGGCGGGAGAGGCGATCTTCGTCGACACCTGCGCCGCCTGCCATAAGCGCGATGGCGATGGCGTCGCGCATCTGTTTC
>BFBZ01001735.1_pt1 | contig 13654 bp, 10 predicted proteins | sample 1888401 | NCBI WGS metagenome assembly BFBZ01 (sample SAMD00112614, study PRJDB3348) | symbiont metagenome | host: Chara braunii | reverse complement strand
CGCGAGTCGGCGCTCATCCTATTTCAGGTTCGCGCAGAAGCGTTGGATGCGGGTGCAGGCGTCTTCCAGCACTTCGTTCGAGGTCGCGTAGCTGATGCGGAAGAACGGCGAAAGGCCGAAGGCCGCGCCGAACACTACGGAGACGCCTTCCTGCTCCAGCAGTTCGACGGCGAAGTCCTGGTCGTTCTCGATCACCTTGCCGGACGGGCTCGCCTTGCCCAGCAGCTTTTCCACCGACGGATAGACATAGAAGGCGCCTTCCGGCGTGGGACAGGCGATGCCGGTGGCCTGGTTCAGCATGGAGACCACCAGATCGCGACGGCCTTCGAACAGCTTGGCGTTCGGCTTGATGAATTCCTGGGTGCCGTTCAGCGCCTCGACCGCCGCCCATTGCGAGATGGACGAGGGGTTGGACGTGGTCTGGCTCATGACCTTGGCCATGGACTTGATCAGGGCTTCGGGACCGGCCGCATAGCCGATCCGCCAGCCGGTCATGGCGTAGGCCTTGGAAACGCCGTTCATGGTGAGCGTGCGGTCGTAGAGACCGGGCTCGACCTGGGCGATGGTCCAGAACTGGAAGTCGCCGAACACCAGGTGCTCGTACATGTCGTCGGTCAGGATCCAGACCTGCGGATGGCGCAGCAGGACGTCGGCGATGCCCCGCAGCTCTTCCTTGGTGTAGGCCGCGCCCGACGGGTTGGACGGCGAGTTCAGGAACACCCACTTGGTCTTGGGCGTGATCGCCGCTTCCAGGTCCTTGGGCTGCAGCTTGAAGCCGGTCTCAGCGCTGGTCGGCACGGCGACGGGCGCGCCGCCGGCCAGCAGCACGATATCCCAGTAGCTCACCCAGTACGGGGTCGGGATGATGACCTCGTCCCCCGGGTTCAGGGTGGAGATCATGGCGTTCCAGATGACCGGCTTGCCGCCCGGCGACACGTTCACCTGGCTGGTCTTGTAGGTCAGGCCGTTCTCGCGCTGGAACTTGGCGACGATGGCTTCCTTCAGTTCGGGAATGCCGTCGACCGCGGTGTACTTGGTCTTGCCATCGCGGATCGCCTGGATGGCGGCTTCCTTGATGTTCTCGGGAGTGTCGAAGTCCGGTTCGCCGGCGGCCAGCGAAATCACATTTCGGCCCAGCGCTTTCAACTCGCGGGCTTTCGCGTCCGCCGCCAGGGTGGCGGACGGCTTGACGCGGGACAGCGCGGCGGATTCGAGCGACATGGCGGGGAAACTCCCAGACTTGGATTGAATGGAACGGGCGCGGGTTTAGCCGAAGGCGGTCCCCAGGCAAACCCGGCTTGGCCGTTCAACCATCAGAAAGTGGCCCGCGTTCGGGAGGCGATCCTGCTCGACGGCGCGGCCGCGACACCGCATTCTCATTGATGTCAGCGCCGACAGCGCCGCATCATGGGCTAGGGCTGACGCGGGCGGCCTAGATACGCGGGGCGGAATGCGACCTCAGGCGCAATAGCTAAAAGTTTGCCGCTGAAATTTCGCCAAGGGTTGATCCCACCAGAATGATCGCCGCGTCTGCGCGGTCATCCCAACCAATCCCGTCGAAGAAAACAACAACGTCGCCGTTTACTTGAACAGCCACGCAATTTATCGCCCCGTCAGACATGATCTCATTAGCTCGTATCAAGGCCTGCACGTAGCTGACTTCAGCGCGTTCGGCATATGTACTATCGCCAATGATGCCGACAACAGATCCGTTTAGGAACTTCAGCCGATCTTCGGAAGACCAATCATGTACTTCTGGGACGGTGGCTGCGGTGGAGATGTCAGCGGTTGAAAGCAAGAAGGTGTCGCTGCCACCCTCGCCGTAGAGAACCGCTTTTCCGCTGACAACGGTAAACTGATCGCGCCCTTCGCCGCCCCGCAGGATGTCGCCATGACCTTGAGACGTCAGCGTGTCAGCGCCTTCGCCGCCGTAGAGCAAGTCGCCGATCGCGCCGCGGGCGGATGTCAGAATGTCGTTGCCGTCGCCGCCGATCACGACGTCGTATCCCGCGTTGTCCACGTAAAGAATGTCGGCGCCGGCTCCCCCGTCTAGCGTCGCCGAGCCGATCGCATCTCGCATGAACGAGTACAGGCGGTCATTTCCGTCTCCGCCGCTCAAGTAGTGGGCGCCGCCACTAGTTCCGCCAGTGATCGTGTCGTCGCCCGCCTCACCGAACAATTGGCCGCCGTGTGCGCCGCCGGTAATGCTGTCCGCGCCAAGGTTCCCGTTGATGTAGTCGGCGCCTTCGTTTCCAAAGATCGTGTCGTTGTCTTGGCCGCCCAGCAGCGTGTCATCGCCAGAGCCGCCCTGGATGAGATCGGCTCCAATATTTCCGTGAGCGAACGATCCGGGCTGGGTGCGGGCGCCGCTTCGACCGATGACTATGACATCGTCACCCTGGCCGCCGTAGACCACGTTGTGTTGGATGGAGACGGTAATCCTGTCGTCGCCGAGATTGCCGTGAATGAACGTGTCGCCCATTGAGCCGGAGAGGGTGTCCGCGCCGGCGCCTCCGTAGAGGGTCGTGACCAATCGGTCGTCGATGTTGAACGCTTTGCTGTTGGCCCCTGTGTCGCCGATGTAGAATTGAGAGCCATCTGCGAACTTGAGATTTCCGGCCACGCTGGCCTGGGAAACGCCTTGCAGGCCAAAAGCCACTGAGCGATCCAGGAAGACGATGGTGACGTGATCGGCGCTGTAAAACACCGTCGTCGTCATCGACGACGAGCCTTTGAACAACACAACGTCATCCGCCTTGATCGCCAAGGCCTCAGCCGTGGTGATCGTCTCAAAATTGTAAGTCGCCAATTCCGCCCCCGGAAACACTCCGCACGAAGCGGACTGGTGCAACCTTATATTGAAATTCTCGCCGGAAAAGTTTCGTCGCCTCAACGGCGAGCCTCGCCGCCATCGCTTGACCCGCCAGCGCGAACAGGCGAACGGGAGCCATGCGACGCCTCCTGCGCTTCGTGACCGAAATGGACTCCAAGGCCTGGCGGGCCCTGGCCGTGTCCTTCGTGCTGTTCGGCGGGGKAGGGGKGGTCTTCCTGTTCGGCGCCCAGGTGTTGGGTTTCGACGGCGAGGCGACGGTCGAGCGCTGGCTTGGCATGGCGTCCAACGGTCCCTGGGCCCTGCCGTCTGCGGTGGCGGCCTTCGCGATCCTGGCTTTCCTGGGTGTTCCGCAGTTCGTGCTGATCGCCGCGGCGGTGGTGGCCTTCGGTGCCTGGACCGGCTTCGCCTACAGCTGGATCGGGACCATGGTCTCGTCGCTGGTGGGCTTCTATCTGGGCCGCCTGGCAGGCGCTCGGACGCTCTCGACCCTGTCTGGCGAGAGCATGCAGCGGTTCATGCACCTAGTGGGCAAGAACGGCTTCCTCGCCAGCCTGATCGTGCGGCTGGTGCCCTCGGCGCCGTTCATTGTGGTCAATATGGCCGCCGGCGTGACGCCGATGAGCGTCTGGCAGTTCGCCGCGGGCACCGCGCTGGGCATCGTGCCGAAGATCGTGCTGACCGCGTTCGCCGGCAACTCCATCGTCCGGGTTCTGCGGGGGGAGGGCGGCGAGCATATGTTCGGCCTGGCCGCCATCGCCGCGGTCTGGATCATCATCGGCTGGTATGCGCGCAAGTGGCTGAAGTCGCGGGAAGCCGCGGCTGAAAAGGAGGACTAGGGTTTGAAGCTGTTCATTTCGCGCGGCAGCGTCGCGCGGGCCTCCCACATCGCCCTGGCCGAATCCGGCGCGCCCTATGAGACGGTGCGGATCGATGCCCGGGTGGGCGACCAGCTCAAGCCTGAGTACCTGGCGATCAATCCCAAGGGGCGGGTGCCGGCCCTCGTCACCGAGCGCGGCGTGCTGACCGAGACGGTGGCGATCCTGGCCTTCGTGGCCCAGGCCTTCCCGCAGGCGCGGCTCGCCCCGCTGGACGATCCCCACGCCTTCGCCCAGGCGCAGTCCTTCAACGCCTATCTGGCGACCACGGTCCATGTGGCTCACGCCCACGGCCGCCGCGCCGCCCGCTGGGCCGACGACGAGCAGGCCCATGTCGCCATGCGCGCCAAGGTCACCAGCAACATGGCCGACTGCTTCGCCCTCATCGAGGCCAAGCTGCTGCAGGGGCCCTGGGTGCTGGGCGAGACCTACAGCGTCTGCGACGGCTATCTCTATACGATCAGCGGGTGGCTGGGGGACGACGGGGTCGATGTGGCCCGGTTCCCGAAGGTCCGCGATCACATGGCGCGGATGGAGCAGCGACCGGCTCTCAGCAAGGTTTTTGCCGAGGAAGCCGCCTAAGCCCCTTTCGGCGCAAGACTCTTGCGGCGCAGCGGGGTTTTCGGTACAGCAGCGACCATGCGCATGCAGCAACACAGCCTGCTTCTTCTTGACCTGGGGCTTAGCCGCCCCTGGGCGACCCTTTAGGCTGCGCGCTTCGCGGCCGGGCGCTCAGGGGTTTTATCCCGCCGCCTGACCCCATAAGACTGCCCGCGAAGAGAGCTCGCATCCCATGACCCAAGCTTCCAACGACACCGCTCGTGATTCCCGCGACCGCGTCATCGTATTCGACACCACCATGCGCGACGGCGAGCAATCGCCCGGCGCCTCCATGTCCCTGGACGAGAAGCTGGAACTCGCCAAGATCCTGGAAGAGATGCGCGTCGACGTGATCGAAGCCGGCTTCCCGATCGCCTCCAATGGCGACTTCGAAGCCGTCCGCCGCATTTCCGAGATCGTCACCGAGAGCACCATCTGCGGCCTGGCCCGCGCCGGCATGGTGGACATCGAGCGCTGCGCCGAGGCCATCCGCCCCGCCAAGCGCGGCCGGATCCACACCTTCCTGTCCACCAGCCCCAGCCACCGCGACCACATCCTGAAGGCCAGCCAGGAAGACATCCTGGAGATGATCACCAAGTCGGTGACCCACGCGCGCAACCTGTGCGACGACATCGAATGGTCGGCCCAGGACGCCACCCGCACCGAGCAGGACTTCCTGCGCCGCTGCGTCGAGGCCGCGATCAAGGCCGGCGCCAAGACCATCAATCTGCCTGACACCGTGGGCTATTCGTACCCCAGCGAGTACGGCGACATCTTCCGCGACATCATCGCCAACGTGCCGCGCGCGGATGAGGTGATCCTGTCCACCCACTGCCACAACGACCTGGGCCTGGCTGTGGCTAACAGCCTGGCCGGCGTGCAGGGCGGCGCGCGGCAGATCGAAGTGGCCATCAACGGCATCGGCGAGCGCGCCGGCAACGCGGCCCTGGAAGAGGTCGTCATGGCCCTGAAGGTGCGCGGCGACCAGCTGCCCTACTTCACGGGCGTCGAGACCCAGCACATCACCCGCGCCAGCCGCTACGTCTCGGCGATTACCGGTTTCCCGGTGCAGTTCAACAAGGCGATCGTTGGCAAGAACGCCTTCGCCCACGAGAGCGGCATCCACCAGGACGGGATGCTAAAGGACCGCGGCACCTACGAGATCATGTCGCCCGAGACCGTGGGGCAGGGCGCGTCCAACCTGGTCATGGGCAAGCATGCCGGCCGGGCGGGCTTCCGCGAAAAGCTGAAGGAACTGGGCTACGAGCTGGGCCAGAACGCCCTGAACGAGGCCTTCCAGCGCTTCAAGGACCTGGCCGACAAGAAGAAGCACGTCTTCGACGACGACATCGTGGCCCTGGTGGACGACGCCCTGGCCTCGGGCGCCGACCGGATCCAGGTGAAGCACCTGCGGGTGATCGCCGGCACCGACGGCCCGCAGGAAGCCACCCTGACCGTTACGGTCGATGGTGAGGACCGTTCGGCCTCGGCCACGGGCGATGGTCCCGTGGACGCGGTGTTCAACGCCATTCACGAGGTGGTGCCGCACACCGCCATGCTGCGCCTGTTCCAGGTGCACGCCGTGACCGAGGGCACCGACGCCCAGGCCCAGGTCTCCGTGCGTCTGGAGGAGGACGGCCGGATCGCCACCGGCCAGGCCGCCGACACCGACACCCTGACCGCCTCGGCCAAGGCCTATGTGAACGCGCTCAACAACCTCTTCGCCCGCAAGGAAAAGAGCGCGCCGGACGCCATCGCCAGCGGCTTCTAGGCCCCGCCTGTCATCCCGGTTTCCGCGCAGGCGGAATACCGGGACCCTTGAACTCCCATCTTTCCTGAAAGGCCCGTGCGAACAGGGTCCGGCTGAGCGCGTGCGCGCTTTCCCGGACGGCCGTTCGTGTGGTCGATATCCGCCATGCTCTGGATTCTCCTGACCGCCGCGGCCGCGCCGCTGCAGGTGGCGCGCAACGCCCTGCAACGCGGGCTGATCGGCGACGCCGGCCCCTGGGGCGCGACCCTGGTGCGCTTCCTGTTCGGCCTGCCGTTCTCCATCGCCACCTTCGCGGTGGTCGCCCTGCTGACCAAGGGCGCCGACCCGCACCTGTCCTGGCGGTTCGCCATCGCCATCTCGGCCGGCGCCATCTCCCAGGTCTGCGCCACGGCCGCCCTCCTGATGGCCATGCGCCATTCGGGCTTCGCGGTGGCGACCTTCATGCAGCAGGCCTCCCTGCCGCTGGCCGCGATCCTCGGCTTCTTCGCGTTCGGCGATCACATGAGCGCCGTCCAGTGGAGCGGCCTGGCCGCCACCACGGCGGGGCTGGTGGCCCTGTCCTGGCCAAGAGGCGCCCAGGACGAGGGCGCGCTCACCGGCTCGATGTTCGGCCTGGCCTCAGGCTTCGCCTTCGCCATCGCGCTCAACGGCTATCGGCAGGCAGGACTGTCGCTGGAGCCGGCCCATCCGATCTATGCGGCGACCGCGGCGCTCTGCGTCGCCCAGGTCCTGCAGTCGGTGGTGATGAGCATCTGGCTCGCCATCGCCCACCCGGCGGCGTTGCGGGCGGTAGGGGCCTCCTGGCGCTCGTCCCTGGGGGCGGGGTTCTTCGGGACGGCCGCCTCGGTCTGCTGGTTCTCAGCCTTGGCCCTCGCGCCTGCAGGCCAGGTTCGGGCGGTGGGCGTGATCGAGGGACCGGTGGCTGCGGCGGCGGCGCGCAAGCTCTTCAAGGAGAGATTGACGTTACGTCAGATCATCGGCGGAATCGCTTGTGGGATAGGCGTTGTGATGACCGCGCTCGGGTGAACACCGGTCTTCACCTGACTGTCACTTCCGCAACGTAACGGCTGATGTAACGCGCCACTCCCCGGCGCGAGGGGATAGTCATGAATAGCATCACGGTGCGGCTGCTGGCCGCGGCGAGCGTCTTCGCGCTCTCGGGCGGCGCGGCCCTGGCTCAGGACGGTACGGTCGAGGAACTGGTGGTCACCGCCCAGAAGCGCGAGCAGCAGGCGCTGGACGTGCCCATGGCGCTCACCGCCTACGGCGCCCAGCGACTGGACGCTCTGGGCGTGCAGGACTTCGCCGACCTGGCCCTGTTCACCCCGGGCTTCGAGGTCCAGGAGCAATCGCCGAACAACCCCGGCTTCGTGATGCGCGGCATCACCTCCGACGAGACCAGCGCCTATTCGGAAGCCCGGGTCTCGGTGTTCCAGGACGGGGTTTCGATCTCCAAGGCCCAGGGGTCCTATGTCGAACTGTTCGACCTTGAGCGCGTCGAGATCGCCAAGGGTCCGCAGTCGACCCTGTTCGGCCGCGGCGCCCTGATCGGCGGCGTGAACGTGATCCAGAAGAAGGCCGATCCCTCCGGCTTCGACGGCTATGTGAAGGGCGAGGCGGGCAACTTCGGCTACGTCATGGGCGAAGCGGCGGTGAACCTGCCGATCACCGACGCCTTCGCCCTGCGGTTCTCCGGCCGGGTGCGCCAGCGTGACGGCTATGTGGACAACGCGCTCGGCGGCGACGCCTTCCAGTCGGTGGACAGCTACGCCGGCCGGATCGCCGCCCACTTCAGCCCCGACGACCGTCTGACCGCCGACTTCATCGTCAACTACCAGCACGACGAGCCCACCGGCACCGCCTTTAAGTCCGGCGGCTTCTCGCCCACCAACCCGACCACCGGCCAGGTGCTGGCCAGCCGCAACGCCAGCGACGCGGCGGCCCTGGTCGCGCCGGCCAACTTCCAGAACGGCCGCAGCCTGGGCGTCGACCGCACGGTCTGGGGCGTCACCGGCCTGGTGACCTACGACCTGACCGACGACCTCAGCCTGTCGTCGATCACCGCCGTGCGCCGGTTCGAGAGCGACGAGACCTTCGATCCCGACGGTATTTCCCTGCCGATCCTCACCGGCTTGAACGACGCGGTCGGCCGCCAGTTCAGCCAGGAGTTCCGCCTGAACTACGACGCCGGCGGCCGGGTCCGCGGCTTCGCGGGCGCGGGCTTCTTCCACGACGACGGCACGCAGCGCTCGCCGCTGCAGTTCGACGAGCGCATGGGCCTGGCGGTCCTGACCGGCCAGCTCACCGGCGCAGCCGCAGGCCTCGGCCTGCCAGCGACGACGCCGGCGCCCGCCGCTCTGTTCGGCAACACCGCTTTCACCGGCGCCCTGCTGCGCGGGCTGGTGGCCCAGCTCAGCGGCAACCGCATCGTGCTCAGCAACGCCCAGGCGGTCGCCATCGCCGGCAACCTCCGCTCCAACCACGTGGAGGAGGCGACCAACACCAGCGAGCTCGACTCCGTCGACCTGTTCGGCGACGTCTCCTTCGACGTGACCGACAAGTTCGAGCTCTCCGCGGGCCTGCGCTACACCCGCGACGAGAAGACCACGGGCTTCGGCGCTCGCGTCGTCGGCGGCCGCAGCGTGCTGGGCGGCGCCATCGGCGCGGCGCAGTTGGCCGGCTCCGGCACGGCGGCGGGCCTGGCCCAGGCCAACGCCATCCTGGCGGCCCTGCAAAGCCCGGCGGTGCAACTGATTCCCGACACGGCCCTGCCGATGTTCGGCCTGACCTTCCAGCCCACCGCCGGCAACGGCCAGGTCTCGACGGCGGACCTGGAAGACTCCGGCGTCACCTGGCGCCTGGTCGGGCGCTACAGCTTCTCCGACGACGCCAATGTCTACGGGTCCTATTCCCGCGGTCGTCTGCCTGAGGTCCTGGCCGCCAGCAACCCTTCGGCGCCCTACGCCGCACCGCGCTTCGGCCAGGTGGAGGCCGAGACCGTCGACAGCTACGAGATCGGCGCCAAGGCCGCGCTCGCCGACCGTCGCCTGCGCCTGGACGGCGCGGTCTATCTCTACGACTACGACAACTTCCAGACCGTCGAGCAGCAGGGCACGCTGTTCATCATCACCAACGCCGGTAAGGCCAAGGCCTATGGCTTCGAAGGCCAGGCCGAGCTGGCGGTGGCCGGAAACCTCGACCTCTACGCCACCTACGCCTACAGCCACGCCCGGTTCACCGAGGGCGCCTACGACAACAACCGCTTCCGCCTGTCGCCGGACAACTCGTTCTCGGTGGGCGCCAACTGGCGGTTCGACGTGATGGGCGGCAGCCTGGCGATCCGGCCGAGCTACACCTGGCAGAGCAAGGTGTTCTTCTCCAACGACAACGACCGCGCCGTCTTCCAGCAGCCCCCCGGCGTGTTCGTGGCCGACAACATCCAGGACGAGTTCCAGAAGTCCTACGGCCTGGCCAACCTGCGGGTGGCCTGGACCGCCGGCGCCATGCCGCTGACGCTCGAGGCCTTCGTCAACAACATCACCGACGAAGAGTACCTGATCGACGCCGGCAACACCGGCGACAGCCTGGGCCTGCCCACCTTCATCGCCGGTCCGCCGCGCATGTGGGGCGTCGGCCTCACCTGGAAGTTCCGCTAGGGGCCTGGCCTGTGGGAGACGTGAACGCCTCCCACAGGCCGCTCATCCCGGCGGAGGCCGGGACMCAGATGGAATGGCTCCGATGTGGGCTCTAGCCCGCTGGAGTTGATCCAACCGGCCACCCAGCCATCAGATCTGGGTCCCGGCCTTCGCCGGGATGAGCGGTGTATGCCTAGCGCCGTCTCGGCATTTTGCGGTTTCCCAGGGCCAGGGGGATCAGGGCCGCGGCGACGCCCGCCAGGTTCGACGCCAGGTCCTTCCACTGGAAGGTCCCCGAGATCAGGCCGAACACCTGGGTCAGTTCGAACCCGGCGCCCAGTCCCAGATATACCCCGCCGATAACCCACGGGTTGACCCGGGGCAGGGAGACGATGGTCAGGACGGTGAGCAGGTAGCCATAGACCACGTGCTCGATCACGTCGGGCGGCGGCGCCATGCGGCTGGCGTCGTGCTTCGGGTCGATCGCGCCGGCGAAGGCGACGGCCAGCACGATCAGCAGGGCGAGCCTGCCGCCCCAGAGGATGAAGGTCTGCATGGACCCCCGGATACGCGATTCAGCGTCCCGCCGTCCTACTGGGCGGCGAAGAATGCGTCCGGGCTCTCCACCTCGACCAGCTTCCCCTTGCGGATCTCCAGGAAGCGGTTGGCGGCGGTGCGGGTGAAGAACCGGTCGTGGCTGACGAACAGGCAGGCGACCTCTGAGCTCTCCAACTGGGCCTCCAGCTCTTCCTGGCCCTCGATGTCCAGGTGGTTGGTGGGTTCGTCCAGCAGGTAGAGGTTGGGCTTGGTCAGCTTCATCCGCAGGAAGACCAGCCGCGCCCGCTCGCCATGGCTGAGGTCGGCGATCGGACCCTTGATCCGGACATAGGGGAAGCCCGCCTTGGCAAGGGTGGCGTTGGCGTCGCGGGTGGTCGCGCCCTCGACCTGGTTCAGATAGTCCAGCAGGCTGATCTTCAACGGCAGCTCGGCCATCTTCTGGTCGAAGTAGGTGAGCCTGGCCTGCGGATTGAAGCGGATCGGCGCCTGACCGTCATAGTGCGGCTGGCCGGGGACGAACGCCTTGGAGAGGGCCGACAGCAACATCGACTTGCCCGCGCCGTTGATCCCCAGCAGGGCGATGCGGTCGCCCACCGCCACCGACAGCTTGTCGACGGTGAACAGGGCGCGGCCGTCCGGCGTGCTCACCGGATAGTTCTGGATGCGCAGGGCGACCTTGGCGTCGATCTCGCCGTCATGCAGCTCCAGCCGCCGCTCGCGGGCCGAATAGGCCGTGGTGCGCTCGGCCTCGATCCGTTCGATCCGCTTCTCGGTGGCCTTGGCGCGCTTGTGGAAGGCGTCGTTCTTCACGCCCCAGACCCGATAGCGCGCCGCGACCTTTTCCAGGCGATCGATTTCCTTGGTCTCCAGCTTGCGTCGGACCGCATCGGCGGCGTCGCGATGGAGCAGGGCCTCGCGGGCCTCAAGGAACGGCGCGCGGAAGCTGTGGGCGCCGTCCGAACGCAGGAAAAGGGTGCGCGTGGTCACCCGTTCCAGGAACTCGCGATCGTGGCTGACGATCAGCATCGGGAGGGTTTGGTCTTCTCCCAGCCACATTTCCAGGGTGTTGATGTTCCCCAGGTCGAGGTGGTTGGTGGGTTCATCCAAAATCAGAAGATCGGGCTCGGCGAGCTTGGCCGCCGCGGCGATCAACATCAGCCTTTGCCAGCCGCCGCTCAGCGCCCCGAAGGGCTTCTGAGAGGTTTCGTGCGACACCCCGATCTCATCCAGCAGGACATCGACCTTCCAGTCCTCACTGCCATCCTGGGAGGGCAGGGCGGCCTCGAGCACCTCGCGCAGGGGACGCTCGCCCATGCCCGGCGGAACGTCCTGCGGGACGTAGCCGACCTTGAGCCCGCGGGACTTCACGATCTGGCCGGAATTGAGTTCGAGCTCTCCCAGCAGGCACTTCAGAAGGGTGGACTTGCCGGCCCCGTTCTCGCCCACCAGGGCGGTTCGCGCGGCGTCGAGCTGGAACGAGACGCCTTCGAAAACGCGGTTTGCTCCGTAGAAGAAGCTGGCGTTCTCGACGCCCAGGACGGCCTTGCTGGACGACATCTCAAATCACGCGAACGACGGGGTGGGAACGAGCCAACCCTTGTACGGCCCCAGGCCGAGCTAGGCTGTAGCGGCGATGCGACAGTCCGCGCGCGTCGCAATCTTCGATTGCCGATCCAATCCACACACAAGGGTGTGCGTCGCGCGGCCACGGACCTGTCATTTCTCCTTGAAATGAACCGAGTCCCGGGGCACACGAACCACCTGTCTACATGCGGAGACTGGACCAACCGGTCGCCTGATTTACGGCGCAGTAAGCCGGCGGGCCTCAGCCTCCACAGACCCTATCTTCCGCCTCCTAGACCCCTCCAGGGCCCTGCATGATTTCGTCCCTCTTCGGCGCCATATCCAACGATATCGCCATCGACCTCGGCACCGCGAACACCCTCATCTACATGAAGGGCAAAGGCATCGTGCTGAACGAGCCATCGGTGGTGGCGCTGCGCAATGTCGGCGGTCGCAAGGTCGTCCATGCCGTGGGCATAGAGGCCAAGCAGATGCTGGGCCGGACGCCTGGCCACATGGAAGCCATCCGTCCCATGCGCGACGGGGTCATCGCCGACTTCGAAGTCGCCGAGGAGATGATCAAGTACTTCATCCGCAAGGTTCACAACCGCAAGGGCTTCGTGAACCCCAAGGTGATCGTGTGCGTGCCGTCGGGCGCCACCGCCGTGGAACGTCGCGCCATCAACGACAGCTGCCTGAACGCCGGCGGCCGTCGCGTGGGCCTGATCGACGAGCCCATGGCCGCGGCCATCGGCGCGGGTCTGCCGATCCACGAGCCCACCGGCTCAATGGTCGTCGACATCGGCGGCGGCACCACTGAGGTGGCCGTGCTGTCCCTGTCGGGCATCGTCTATTCGCGTTCGGTCCGCGTCGGCGGCGACAAGATGGACGAGGCGATCATCAGCTACATGCGCCGCAACCATAACCTGCTGATCGGCGAGACCACAGCCGAGCGCATCAAGAAGGAGATCGGCACCGCCCGGGCTCCGGCCGACGGCGAAGGCCTCTCCATCGAGGTCAAGGGTCGCGACCTGATGCAGGGCGTGCCGCGGGAAGTCCGCATCAGCGAGAAGCAGGCCTCGGACTCGCTGTCCGAGCCGGTCGGCCAGATCGTCGACGCGGTGAAGATGGCTCTGGAAGCCACCCCGCCGGAGCTGGCCTCCGACATCGCCGACAAGGGCATCATGCTGACCGGCGGCGGCGCGCTGCTGCGCGGCCTGGACGCCGAGATCCGCGACCACACCGGCCTGCCGGTGACCGTGGCCGATGACCCGCTCTCCTGCGTGGCCCTCGGGTGCGGCAAGGTGCTCGAACATCCGAAGTGGATGAAGGGCGTGCTTGAGTCCACCCTGGCGTAGCATTCGCGAGTCGGGACGTTCGTCCCGCTGGAGGCGGGCAGTTCTAAGTGGCCTTGCGTGACAATCCGTTGGGCGAACTGAAGGTCCCGCTGGCCTGGACGGCCGCGGTGGCCTTGGTCGTGGCCATTCTGGTCGCGGTCATCCTGCTGCTGTCCGATCGCCGGGAAACCTTCCAGCAAGAGGCGTATGGGGTCAGCCGCCAGGTCGGCGACGCCGTGGCCGCCCCGGTGGGCAACGTCCTGTCGACGCCGAACATGTGGATCGCCGACGGCGTGGCCTATGTGCAGGGCTACTTCTTCGCAGTGTCCGAGAACCGGCGGCTGAAGGCCGAGCTGCGCGAGGCCGCCCGCTGGCGCGACGTGGCGCTGGCTCTGTCGGACACCAACGACCGCTACAAGGCGATGCTGAAGCTGCGCACCGATCCGCCGATCCCGATGGTGGCGGCGCGCACGGTGGTGGAC
>BFBZ01001733.1_pt1 | contig 13659 bp, 12 predicted proteins | sample 1888401 | NCBI WGS metagenome assembly BFBZ01 (sample SAMD00112614, study PRJDB3348) | symbiont metagenome | host: Chara braunii | reverse complement strand
CCGCGCCGAGCCCGGCGCGCCGAACCGCCGCATCGACGCTTCCCGGGCACGGGCCGCACTGGGCTGGGTGCCGGAGTTCGCGAGTTACCGTGACGGGTTATCGGTGGCGGTGCGTGAGTCGGTTTTGTAGGGTGGGACAAGGCTCTGCGCCGTCCCACCACAAGCTCCGAGTATAGTGGGGCGGAGGCGAGCCTCATCCCATCCCACGGAAGAAGCTATGCCCCGCTTACTCGCCGCGCTCACCGTTTTCGCGGTCGCATCTCCCACGTTCGCAGCGGAGAAACCCGACAGACTCAGAGACGGAGAGATCCAATCCGGCGAGTTGATGCTGTTCGATTACGAAACGCTGTTCGGGTGGAAGATCGAGGGCGAGGCCACGGTGAAAGACGGGTGGATGGTTCTCGGCGGCGCGAAGGCGGCGACGGCCACTTGCACGGCCGCATTTCCCGCGTCATTCGCGAAACTCCAACTCGACTTCCCGGCCGATTTGCCAGAAGGTAAGCGGCCACGTGTCTCCCTCACCACGCAGTTCGCGGATACGAATAAGTTGGATAGCGGTCTGACGGCTCTGGCGTTAAACGGCGACCTCATGCGCGTCAAATTCAGTACCCCCGCCGGCACGATACTGCGTGTCGGTCGCGTCAGTGCCATGCCGGCCACCAAAGAGAAGCTCTTCACCGGCAAATCTCTGGACGGCTGGAAGGTTAACGCGGTCGACCCGAAGCGGATGGCGTCGAAGTGGGAGGTGACGAAGGACGGCGAGTTGTCGGTCAAGAACGGCCCGGGCGATCTCGTCACTGAAAAGGAGTTCGACAACTTCGTTCTGCAATTCGAGTGCAAGACGCTGGGCAAAGCGCTCAACAGCGGCGTGTTCTTCCGGTGCATCCCCGGTCAGTACCAGAACGGCTACGAGGCCCAGATCCAGAACGCCTTCAAGGACAATGACCGGACCAAGCCCGCGGACTTCGGCACGGGCGCGATCTACCGGCGCGTGCCGGCGCGGAAGGTGGTGAGCAACGACAACGAGTGGTTCACGATGACGGTGGCGGCCGACGGCAAACACATCGCGACGTGGGTGAACGGCTACCAGACCGTTGATTGGACCGACGACCGCAAGGACAGCGACAACCCCCGGCAGGGCTATCGCGCAGCGAAGGGGCCACTCTCGATCCAGGGGCACGACCCGACTACAGACATTTTGTTCCGTAACATTAGGATCGCGGAGTTGCCCGCAGCCAAGAAATAAATTCAGCCGCAGATAAACGCAGAAGACGCAGATAAAAACCAGAAGAGGATTTAACCCATTCTTCTGGTTTTTATCTGCGTCTTCTGCGTTTATCTGCGGCTGAATTTCTTCGGAACTACGCTTTCTTGGGTCCGTACTTCGTTTCGGGGGCGTCGGTCTTGTCGGTGTCGAACCACGCGTCCTCGAACTCGATCCGCTTCCGGTTGGCCATCGCCATATTCGCGGTCAGCGCGAGGATGGCGTCGGCCATTGCGACCTCGCCGTGGCACCGCGGGATGATGTCCGCGTGCTTGAGTTTGCCGGTCGCGGTGTCCTTCTCGTAGCTCACCTTGCCGCCCCGCTTCTGCCACTCGCGCAGGCAGAACGCGAAGTGCTCCATCTCCGTGCGGTAGCCGCGGACGGCGCTGTCCCAGGCCGGCCCACTTGTCCCTTTGCTAATCGCCGCGCCGCCCCCGCCGCCCCAGGTCGAGGTGGCTTCCATCGCGGGCTTGCCGCCCCCGGCGCCGGAAACGGTGACTTTCGTGTCTCGGCCGCCGGAGTTGGCCTTGCCCGGCTCCGGTTCCTTGAAGAGGTACACTTCCTTCTCTTCTTCGATCACCATCGTCCCGCGGCTGCCCATGACGCACTCGCCGTACTTCTCGAAGCTGTTCGTGTTGAACGACGAGTACGTGACGACGACGACGTCGTTCTCGTCCTTGCCGCCCTTGTGCGCCTTCGGGTGGTTCGGCCCGGGGAACTCGAACGTGACGAACACGCCGTCGTCGCTCTCGCGGTCGTTGTGACCGGGGCCGTAGAAGAACTTGCCGCCGACGCCGCTCACCGCGATCGGGTGGACGTGCCCCAGGATGATCGAGGAGGCGTCCAACTGGTGGCTCCCGAGTTCGGCCATCAGCCCGCCACCGGTCTTGTCGTAGAGCCGCCAGCGGACGAGCTCTTTCACGTCCTTGAACCCGTACTGGTTCACGTCCCCGAACGCGAGTTCCGCGAGCTTCTCCGGCGGCAGCGCTTCGGCGTCCTGCTGGAGAATCGGCTTGCACCAACCGTCGCGATAGAACGGGAGGTCGTTGAGGTAGGCGGGGGCGAACTTGGCCCGGTCCTCGGCGCTGGCGGTGAACGGGAACGAGTTGTTGCGGTGCCACAGTGCCCGAATGTGCTTCACGTCACCGATGATGCCCGTGTTGAGGACGTCGAGGGCTTGCGCGTACAGCGAACTGTAGTGCCGCTGGTGCCCGACAGAGAGGAGGAGCCCCTTCTCCTTGGCGTAGTTGGTCATCGCCTTGCACTTGCCGATGGTGCGGGCCATCAGCTTCTCGCACAGCACGTGCAGCCCGGCGTCCATGCACGCCTTGGCGATGACGTCGTGGGTGTTCAGCGGGGTGGCGATGATGACGGCTTCGAGGCCGAGCTTACTTTTCTCGGCAAGAAGGGCACTGAGGCTGTCGAACCGCTTGATGCCCCGGGCCGTTTCTTTGCCGTACACCCCGTTGAGCCCCTTGCGCGGGCTCGGCGCCTTCTCGCCCTCGAAGATGCGATCGAGGTTCGATGGCCGGATGTCGCACACAGCGACGATCTCGTTGAACTCCGGGTTGTGGTCGCCGATGAGAACGCCGCCCTCGTCCCCGCACCCGATGAGGGCGGTCTTCACGGCCTTGTTGCCTTTCCACGAGTCGTAGCCGAAGTACACCGCTGCCGACACGGGGAGCACGGCGCCCGCGGCCAGACCGGCCTTGAGGACGTCGCGCCGGTCCGGGTTCTTCGGGTCGACCGGGCCGCCGACCGCCATCGTGTTCATTTTGCCGCCGCGCGCGAGGTCGCCGGCCGCCTGTTCAAAGTTCGCCTTACCGGCCGCTTTTTGTTCGGGCGTCAGGTCGAGCGCCATAATTCCACTCCGAGAGGGAAGGTCTGTATTGTCGGTTCGAAGGCGAAGGTCGGGAAGCAGAAAAGTTGTTCGGGGGGCTACGCTACCGGCGCTTCGCCCTTGTACTTGCAGAACGGGCGCAGGACGAGGGCGTCGAGACCGAGCCACCGGCCCGTGGGGTAGCAGGCGAGCGCGAGCAGCGCGAGTGCTTCGATCACGTTTTTGTTGATGAAGACCGGGTTCCCTTCCGTGTTCGGCGGGAGCGGGTACCACGGGAACGCCGGGTGCGAGAGGTAGGTCATCACCAGGAAGCCCGCCGCCAGGACGCACGCGAGTCGTGTAAACAGACCGGCCATCAGGCACACGCCGACCAGGAAGATGAACCACATGGTGACGCGGTCGAGCCGCTGGCCGTTACTCCGTTCCGTGGGCTCCTCGACCGCCTTACCGCCGTTGAGGTCTTTCTTGAGTTCGGCGATGAAGGCGTTCGCGTCCCGGGCCAGTTCGGCCTCGGTGTTCATTGCGTCTGTGCGGAACTCGGCGACGCGCTTGCTGTCGATGCCGTAGCCGTTCCCGAGCCCGTCCGTTTCGCGCGCCTCCGCGCTCTTCGCCAACTGACGCACCCATTCCAGGTACTCGAGCCGCTGCGGCGCGGTGAGTGGTACGTCGCCGGAAACGCTCTTCACCTTGCTGTCGCGGACGTCCGCCCCGTACACCCACTTCGCGTACGCGGCCTTGGCTTCGAGGATCCGCTGCGGCACCTCTTCGTGGGTCTTGTCGGCTTTCTTTTTCGCCTCTTGTCGGGCCTTATCGGCTTTTTCCTGCGCCTGTTTTCGGACGCCCGCCGCCTTTGACCGGATCTTGTCTTTCTCGCTCTCGGTCCATTCCGCCTTTAGCTCTTTCTGCTCGGCCCCGGTAACGTCGTCGAGCGCTTTCTTCTCCGCACCGGCAACGGCCTTGAGGTCGTCGTCCGCCGTCGCCTTGAACGCCTTCAGGACGGCTTCCAACTGCGGCGCCAGCATCCCCGGGTCCGGGCTCGCCTTGACCGCACGGATCAGATCCGGTCCGATCTTTTCGTAGGTGGCCAGTCGCTCGCGGATCTGGGCCCGCCGGCCGTCGGCCGAGGCCCGCACCTTCCTCCGCTCGTCGTCGGCGTTCCGGCGAATCTGATTGATCTCGTCGCGCGACCAGTCCCCCTTCAACGCCCGTTGTTCGGCGGCACTGGCCTCGTTAACGGCACTCGCCTCGTTGTCGCTCAGGCTCTTGAGCTCCTTTTCCAACTCGGCCTTGATCGCGTCGATCGCGTTCGACTGCATCGCGTCGAGTTGATTCGCCACGGCCTCCGGGCACTTGGCGGCTTGGGCGGAAGCGGACAGCTTCTTGAATTCTGCGGGGGCAATCGTCTCCGGCGCTTGGACCTTTGTTGCGATCTCTTTGCCGGGATCGGAGAACTCCTTCCGCATCTTCTCGCCGAGCGGACCGGGCGCGACCTTGAAGTACGGCTCACTGCTGAACGGCCGGTTCGTATCGGTCGGGCCGGTGGAGATCGAATGGATCTTGTGCAGCCCCTCGAACGCGAAGTGCCAGCCGATCGCGAGCCGCAACGTGAGGAGGAAGAACACACGCGGCGACCACTTGTTCGTTGCGGTGGCAACGATCAACGAGAGGACGGTCCCGGCGAGACCCGCGTAGACCACGTTGAGCGGAATCGGAAGGTGGCTCATAGCAAATCAGTCCGCGTGAACCGGGCCGTGCGGCGCCGGCGGAGTGAACGTATCCGGGGCGAGATTGAAGGCCGTCAGGGCACCGACCCCCTCGGCACTGTTCCCCAAGAGGGAAGGGGGGGCGAGACCGTCTTCGGTTTTAAACCTCTCTCCTCGCGGGAGAGGAGGCGGGGCGGGGCCGGCTTCGTTACTTAACACCACCGCGCCGAGGGCCGGCCGCAGACGCGTTAACGGCTCCGTCGCTTCCGCACCTAGTATGAATGCGGCGGTGGACATCGCGTCGGCTTCGGCGGCGGTGGGGGCGGTCACGCTGGCGCTCGCCGTTCCGGTTGCCGGCCAACCGCGTCGCGGGTCGAGCAAATGACCGAGTTTACGGCCATTGTACTCGAAAAACTGGAACGTGGCAGCCGACGTACCCAATCCCGCGTCACGGAGCCGGATGGTGCCGAGCGAGAGATCGGATCGGGTCGGGTGCTTCAACCGGACCGGCCACCCGCGGGCATCGCCCGGAGGGCGCCCGATCGCGAGAACGCTGCTCCCGCCGCCGTGCAGGAGCGCCGACCGCACGGCCCATTTCGATCGGAGCAACGCGGCGGCACGGTCGAGAGCGTACCCCTTACCCACGGCGCCCAGATTCAGCTCCAAACCGGCGACGCGGAACTTCACGGCCTGTCGCGTTTCGTCCAGAAGGACGTGTCGGAAGCCCGTCGCTCGCATCGCCGCGATCAACTCGCTCGACGGCGGAACCGCCCCGTCTCGTCGGTAGAAGCCCCAGGCTTTGGTCAGGGCGCCGGTTGCGATGTCGAACGCGCCGCCGGTTTCCTTTGTCCAGATCGCGCACCGGGTGAACAACTCGAACAGCCCCGGTTCGACCGCGACGAAGTCCCGCGCGGCACTCGCGTTCAACCGCGAGACCTCGGAGTGGTCGCGGAAGACGGTCATTTGGTCTTCGAGGTCGTCGATGAGGCTGAGCGCGTCCTCAGCCGCCGCAATGGGGTTCGGGTGCGCCCCGACGGGAATCGCGATCTCGAACGTCGTCGCCATCGCACGCCGTGAAACGCGGACGAGAGAGAACTCGTCCGGTAACGTGTCCGGCTCGTCGGAGAAGAGATAATCGAGGAGCATTGTTGGGACGCGAACCCCGCCCGCAAGGGCGGTGGGTGCGCAAGCGGCTCAAAGAACCCACCGCCCTTGCGGGCGGGGTTCGCCGATCACACTTCGTTCATCTGGTCGTGGATCATCGGATCGAGGTGCTTGGTGTTCCGCTCGACCGCGAGAACGATGGTGCGTTCCTCGACACCGTCGGCACTGGCGGCCACGGCGGGGATGATCTGCCGGCTGTCCGGCAGGTTGAACGTCATGCGGAACGTGCCGTCCGGGCTGAGCTTGATAGGGTCGTTGTTCAGCGTCAGGTGCGCGGCCGGATCGGTGCGACCGAACACGATCAACTTCGCGTCGATCTCGAAGAAGAACTTCTTGACGCTGCCCGGCGGCATGGCGCCCGTACCGAACGCGGTCTCCTTGGGCGGCCCGAGCGGACGGCCCAGGCGCTCTTCGAACAGTTCGCGCAGTTCGGGGTTTCCGGTCGATTCGAAGCCGGTGGACATGGCCAGAATGCGCTCGGCCTTCCACTTCGCGTCGCTGTCGTCCCACTCGGACTCGATGTCCGTACCGGGCTCGGTGCCACCGGCCTTCGGCGGGGKGACGACGTTCGATCGGGCCAGGACGTAAAACTCGCCGCGGCGCGACACGTAGCCGATGTCCGCGCGGTACATGCGCGGCGGCTGCGGAACGTCGATGTACCAGTTCTGCCCGGGACCGTGGATGACGACGTCCTTGACCGGCGTCTCGGACGTGCTGGTGGTGTCGAGACTGGTCACATCGAACAGGCGGATGATCATCCGCGAGCCGTGCCAGTCCTGCCGGAGCGCGGCCTCGGCCCGCTGGACCGAGTGCGGGGAGATTTCCCAGTACGCGTTGAGCCAGTACGGGTTCGAAACGGCGAGCAGTATCCGGTCCTTGGTCATCGGGGCGGACGACCGCGGGGCCGAATCCCCCCGAACCGCGTCGCGTGGGGCGAGCGGCTTGGGAGCGGGCTTCGGGATGAGTGGCTTGGTAACTGCTTTGGGGGCTTCGGCAACGGCCTTGTGAGACCCGTTCGACGTCGTTCGGGCGCTTGTCGCGGAAACCACCGCGGTCGGCTTGGTCGCGGGTGCGACGGGCTTCGCCGGCGGTTTGGAAGCCACTGGCTTCGCGGTTTTCGCGCCGGTGGCCACTTTCACGGCCGGTTTCGGCGCCGGTTTGGCGGCTTTGGCCGGGCGCGTGATCCGAGGCGCAGTGGGTTTGGCCTTCGCCGCCTTACTCACCACTTTCGTTGAGGCTTTGGGGGGTGAAGTCTTGGCTCCCGAAGTGGCGGACTTGGTCCCACTCGACAGCTTGGAAAGGGCTCGGACCAGAGCGACTTTGTCCATTGTGGCCCAGCCACGGACGCCGCGGCTTTTAGCCAAATTTGCCAGTTCCGTCTTGGAGCGGTCGCTCAGTGCACCAGCAGTTTTCATCGGCGAGCCACTCCCCCGCGCCGAGGCGCCGGTTGGTGGGACGAACTTAGTGAACATCCATGCCGGTTTGTTACGGCTCCGGGGTCCGTCCCGGTGGGTCGAGCAATTACCGGTCCATCACCAGTGAGTCATCTGATGAGGACGGGTCTCTCCAAACCACGCAGACGAACCAGCAGACCCGAGGTGAGGATGGGTAAACCCGAACCACAACTCAAATCCGACTTTGCAGTTGCGCTCCAACCGAAGTTCCGTCCGGGGCAATGAACAGATGTCGTGACGGATCACAATGCCGGAAGAGCGGGGTTGGTGGCTGGCGCTCGAACGATCGACGTAACCGGAATTCCTAACTCGTTATTCATCTTAGGAAAACGGCGTCGCACCTGTCAATCTAATTTGCTCTTGGGGCGTGGTTTCAATGGGTGAGCCGAGTCTAGTCCTGCTACAACCTGTCTGAATTGCCTAAAGAGCGGGCACCGATCGTAACAGCATCCGGTAAGCAGGGGGATATAGCGTCGGATGTGAGAGAGTGAGAGAGTTGATTGGCGAGTGGGATTCGCTGTGTTTCCTGGCCATTTGCAGCTCAAAAATAGCCTTGTGAAATTTTTCACTAGATGGCTGTTGACTTTGCCCACGGCCTACACACAATACGGCATTGTCACAAACTTACAGGATGGTAACCGCCTGTGGGGCCATCCATCAAAGTTGTTTTGCTGGTGGTCGTTACGCTTGCGGCGTTCGTCGCGGGCTTGATTGTGGCAGGTTGGCCGGCGGACTCCAGCTCGCTCTTGCCAGCAATGGTTGCTTTGTGCCTGTGCCTATCGACAGCTATTGCGACTTTTCTGCTGGTTGAAGTGGTTTTGCGGATCTCGCCGGGTTTGGGGCTAGTGGCGATTGTTCTTGGTACGCTTCTTCGGATGGTTGTGGCGATTTTGGGTGTTGTTCTGTTGGGAGAGGTGGTTGCTCGGTACGGGGTGCAGAGAGAGCTGTTTGCTCGCTGGGTGGCTTACCTCTACATCGTAACACTAATCGCTGAGTGCGGCTTACTCATTCGTGGTCTGCGGGTTGATTCGCATCGGGGTGCGGTATGAGCCCTGATCGCGCGGATTATCGTGTGCTGGCCCTGGCCGGTACGGCCGTCGCGGAATTGGTCGTTCCGGTTTTGATCGGGGCGTGGGCCGATCGCCATTTCGATTCGGCTCCGTGGGGACTGCTTGTCGGTGCGATTGTCGGTTTCGTTGGGGGAGTGGTTCACCTCATGGTGGTCGCCTCCAAAGCGAACGGTTCCAATGGCGGGGGCGAGGGGGGCCGGAGTGGGCCGTCTGCGTGATGCGGCGGCGGAGGTCGCCCGGCATGTCACGGTTCTGCGGGACGAGGAAGAGCGAATACCATGGCGCTAGATCCCCTCGAACACGTTCTCGATCACGCCTGGGTGGGGCCGATTACCAAACACCAGATTCTTCTGGTGGTCGCGGCTGTTGCTGTGTCGGTCCCGTACATCCTTCTCGCCCGCCGCGTGAAGGACGGTGAACCGCCGCGCGGTCCGTTCTGGAACTTCCTTGAAATGCTCCTGTTGTTCATCCGCGACGAGGTCGCGCGGGCGAACATTCATGGCGGCCACGACGATCACGACCACGATGAGCCGTCTGGTATCCACGCGGCGCTGTCGAATCAGTCGCACACCCATGCGCCGGCTGTGAAGCCGCACGAGCACTATGCGGACCGGTATGTGCCGTTCTTGTGGACGCTGTTCCTGTTTATTCTCGTGTGCAATCTCCTGGGGATGGTTCCGTTCCTGGGGTCGCCCACGGCGGAGTTCAGTGTCACGCTCGTGTTCGCCGTGACGGTGTTCCTCGTCATCCACGTGTCGTCGATTCGCAAGCTCGGGCTCCTCAAGTACGTGAGGTCGTTCATCCCGAGTTTGCAGGCCGATAACGCGGTGATGACGATTTTCCTCACGATCCTCATCGTGCCGCTGATCACGGTGATTGAGGTCATGGGGGCCTTCATCCGGGCCGGCGTGTTGGCGATTCGTTTGTTCGCCAACATCTTCGCCGGGCACGTCGCTCTCGGCGTGATCATGCTGTTCGCGGTCGCGGACCTGAACACGGGTGGGTTTTCCCCCGGTGGCACGGTCGCGGCCGTCGTTCTGGCGACCGGTCTGAGCATGTTGGAACTCATCGTGGCGTTTTTGCAAGCGTTCGTGTTCGTGCTGCTGACGTCGATTTTCCTCGGGATGCAATTGAACCCGGAACACTGATTCGCGACCGATGGCCGGTCGTGCCGTGCGTTCACCGATCCGTTACCGCTTGACTCGAGAAAAGGGACCGATTGCCATGACCCTCGTTTCCCGCCTTGCCGCTGTTCTCTTCGTCCTCGCTGTCAGCGCGCTGCCGGTCTTCGCTGCCGCCGACCCGGCGCCCGCTGGGGCCGCGCCGGCCGCCACGGCGTCCAATTCCGGCGCCGGGCTCGGTGCGGGTATCGGCGCCGGTCTCGCGATCGTCGGTGCCGGTATCGGCATCGGCCTGATCGGCTGGTCGGCTCTGTCGGCCATCGCCCGTCAGCCCGAGCAGAAGGGGCCGATCCAGGTGAACATGATCGTTCTGGCCGCTCTCGTCGAAGGGGCGGCGATCATCGCGCTGCTCGTGATCTGCTACTCGCTCGTTGGCAAGGCCTGATCCTCAACCGGACGGACCCGTTTCACACCCGACCGGGGAGGATGGCACATGACCACTGCCTTCAGCCGGGCGGCAGGCGCGCTTGTCGTCGTGTTGCTGCTGCCGGCCGCCGCGCTCGCCGAAGGGGGAGCGGGGCAAACGAGTGTTATTTCACCGAATCTCGTCAACTCCGTCGTCACGTTGATCGTGTTCGGGGTGCTGTTGGCGATCCTGTACACGTTCGCGTGGGGGCCGATCCTGAAGGGGCTTCAGGCCCGTGAGGACGCGCAGTTTCAGGCTCTGACCGACGCCAAAAAGGCGAAGGAAGAGGCTGCTGCCCTTCGCACGCAATTGCAAGCGGAAATGGCCAAGGCCGCGGAGCAAGTTCGGGCCATTATGGACGACGCCCGCAAGGATGCCGAGTCGCTCAGAGTGGCCGAACGTGAGGCCGGCGTAAAAGACGCTGAGGCCGAACGCGAGCGGGCGAAACGCGAAACTGCTGCGAAACAAGAAGCGATGACCAAGGAAGTTCAGGCTCAGGCGGTGCAACTGGCCGTACTGATTGCCTCGAAGGCGATTCGTCAGCAGGTGACGATCCAGAACCAGGCCGAGTTGCTGAACGAATCCATCGCCGAGCTGAAGACGAACGCCAGCCGGGCCTAAGGCGTGGGGAAACGCTTGGTTCCCAACTCCTTCCCTACTTGGGAAGGAGACTCGGACAGAAGAAACCTCTCTGACTCCCTCTATTCCTCTTGGGGAAGAGGGCTGGGGGGTTAGGTTTCTTGGGATTACACATGGCTAACGCCGAGAGCTTACACGAAACCGTTCTCGAAGCCGGTACGAAGCGGTCTCGCCTCGCGCATGTGTACGCCGAGGCGCTGCTCGAGTCGGCGCTGAAGCAGTCGCCCGAGGCTGTGGAGGCGGTCGGCGACGAGTTGGCCGGCTTCGTTCGCGAGGCCGGGGAGAATCCGGTTGTGGCCGCGTTCCTGGCCAGCCCGGCTGTCGGCAAGAGGGCCAAGGCGGCGGCGCTCGCGGCGGCGCTCGCGGACCGCGCGTCGGACCTGCTCCGCGGCCTCATTGGCGTACTCGGTCAGAACAACCGGCTCGATCTGCTCCGTAACGTCTCCGCCGCTTACCGTCAACTGCTCAACCAGCGGGCCGGCCGCGTGTGGGTCAAAGTCGCCACCGCCGTTCCGCTTTCGGACGCCCAGAAGGGCGCCCTGGCCGCGAGCCTCAAAGATATCTTCAACCGCGAGCCGATGCTCGACGTGCGGGTGGACCCGGACCTGCTCGGCGGGTTGGTCGTCCAGGTGGGCGACACGGTGATCGACACCTCCGTCCGGTTCCGGCTCCAGGCGATCCGCACACTCCTGCTCGATGGGGGCAACAGTCATGGCCGCTAACAACGCCAGCGAGATCATCAGCGTCCTGAGCCGCAACATCAGCGATTTCGACCGCAAGGTCGAAACCCGCTCGGTCGGTCAGGTGCTCGAGGTCGGCGACGGCATCGCCCGCTGCTACGGCCTCTCCGAGGTCATGGCCGGTGAGCTCGTGGACTTCCCGCAGGCCGGCGTGAAGGGGCTCGCGTTCAACCTGGAAGAGAGCTCCGTCGCGGTCATCATCCTCGGCGACTACCTGAAGGTGTCCGAGGGGATGGAGGTGCGGACGACGGGCGAACTGCTGTCCGTGCCCGTCGGCGAGGGCATGATCGGCCGCGTCGTGGACCCGCTCGGCAACCCGCTCGACGGCAAGGGGCCGATTCCCACCACGAAGCGCCGCTTGGTCGAGAGCCCGGCCCCCGGCATCGTGGACCGGCAGCCGGTGAAGCAGCCGCTCCAGACCGGCATCAAGGCCATCGACTCGATGACCCCGGTCGGCCGCGGTCAGCGCGAGCTCATCATCGGCGACCGCAAGACCGGTAAGACCGCTATTGCGATCGACACGATCATCAACCAGAAGGAAGAGAACGTCGTCTGCGTGTACGTGGCGTGCGGGCAGATGGAGTCAAAGGTCCGGAGCGTGGTCGAGATCCTCGAGAAGACCGGCGCGATGGCCTACACCATCGTCGTGGTCGCCTCCGCGGCCGACGCGGCTCCGCTCCAGTACCTCGCGCCGTACTCCGGGACGGCGATGGCCGAGTTCTTCACCTACGATCAGGGCCGCGACTCGCTCTGCGTGTACGACGACCTGTCGAAGCAAGCCGCGGCGTACCGCCAGCTCTCGCTCCTGGTCCGCCGCCCGCCGGGCCGCGAGGCGTACCCCGGCGACGTGTTCTATTGCCACTCGCGTCTGCTCGAGCGGTCCGCGAAACTGGCCGAGAAGTGGGTCATCCTCGACGGCGGCACCGACGGGGCGAACGCGGACGCGCACTGGGGCATTAACAAGGCGGCCAACCCGGCCGAGAAGCGCGGCCCGGGCGATGCCGGAATGGTGTACGTCGGGCCGGGCGAAAAGGGCGGTCTCGACCAGGCGAAGCACGACCTCAAGAACTTCCCTGGTGCGAAGATCGCGAAGGTCGCCGGGAGCGGTGGGTCGCTGACCGCTCTGCCGATCATCGAGACGCTCGAAGGCGAAGTGTCGGCGTACATTCCGACGAACGTGATTTCTATCACCGACGGCCAGATCTACCTCCAGCCCGACCTGAAGAACGCCGGCGTGCTGCCGGCCGTGGACGTGGGCATCTCGGTGAGCCGCGTCGGTGGGAATGCCCAGATCGGGGCGATGAAGCACAAGACGGTTGCCGGTGGTTTGAAGCTCGCCCTGGCCCAGTTCCGCGAGCTCGAAGCGTTCGCCCAACTCGGTACCGAACTGGACAAGGTGACGCAGTCGCAACTCGACCGCGGCTACCGCATGGTCGAGATCCTGAAGCAGGGCCAGTACAGGCCGCTGAACGTGATCGACCAGATCATGATCATTTACGCCGGCAACTCGGGCGCGCTGGACAAGATCGACCGCAAGAAGGTGAAGGACTGGGAGGAGCAGTTCCTCAAGTTCATGAAGGAACAGAAGGGTGAGACGCGGGCGCTCCTCGCCAAAGAGAAGAAGATGACCGATGAAGTCATCAAGGCGCTGGACGAAGCCATCAAGGCGTTCCAGCCGCAGTTCAAGGGCTAAGAGGCGAACCCCGGCCGCAAGGCCGGCGGGTGGTTGGGTGGATGATTCGGGTACACAGCGTTCGATCGGCAGAGCCTGACTACCAGCTCAGGCCGACCGTTCGCTCCAAATGAAAAGAAAGGGGGGATGGCAGAATTCCTATGGATCGATTGGAACCAATCAAAACTGGAAATGCACCATCTCTCCACGGACGAAGTGGAGTTCGCGTGGGCTAACCGGACCGACGTGTGCGAGTGGGACGAACCGGTGCCGGGTGTCGAGAGCTTTGGCCGTGTTCCGAACGGTCGGTGGATCAAGATTATTTGGCGGTACAACGGGATCGGCGATGGGGATCTGATCTTCGTCGTCACCGCGTACCACATGCCGCACCCGCCGCCGGGGTGCGGTTGACCCCAACACGAAACACCAACGCCGATGGCAAACCTTCGTGTCCTCGTGAAGCGCCGCAAGGCCGTGCGGAACATCCGCAAGATCACGAAGACGATGGAACTGATTGCGACCTCGC
>BFBZ01000012.1_pt60 | contig 13660 bp, 17 predicted proteins | sample 1888401 | NCBI WGS metagenome assembly BFBZ01 (sample SAMD00112614, study PRJDB3348) | symbiont metagenome | host: Chara braunii | reverse complement strand
CGTCTCGGTAAGCGATTTGCCTTTAACCTTGGCCAGCCGGCGGACGGCTCGATCTGTCGCCGGATCTTTGACGTGGAATGCCATAGTCTACACCGCTTCCTCTTATACACATCTAGATGTGTATAAGAGACAGAACCACCACAATGCGCGAACGCGGCTGGTCGTCCCGGGCTTCGGGTTCTTCGCGGCGCGCACCCCAGGTGAAACCACCCAGCGTCGAGGGCGTCTGGTCTTCGTTTGTCGCGGCAGCAGCTGTCGCCGAACGGCGCGCGGCGGCCAGGAAATCGTCATCGCCCGCGCCATTGCTCAATCCAAAACCTTCCGCCGCCAGCGGGCGTTCCTCGCGGAAAAGATCTTCGTCCTGCGCCGTCGGCGAGACGAAATCTTCCGCCGCGCGATGCCCGAACGCGCGGTGGATCGCGCTTTCCTGGAACGCGGGCGTCACCGGCTCGTCGAATGGGGGCATGTCGAAGGCGGGCATTGTGCGCGCTTCTATCTCGTCGTCCGCCGCCAGGTCGAAGGTCTCTTCGGGTGCGGGCTCGGATTCAATCTCGGGCTTTGTGTCTGCAATTTCGGCTGCGGCAACCGGAGCAGGCGAGGGCGGCACACCCTCGATCACTTCCAGGCGCCCCGAAGTATCTTTGACCGAATGATGCAATTCCGAAATCGCCTCGCGCGTGTTGCGGTCGAGGCTTTCGACCTTGCTGCTCAGGCCGCGCAATTGTTCTTCCACGCCGGATGTTGCCGCCATCCCATGGCGTTCGGCTGCTTCCAGCCGATCCATCAATTCCTGAATGCCGTGTTCCACGCCATAAACGCGGCGCGCGAGCGAATTGTCCTGCTGCCCTTCGATGCGGGCAAAGCCTTCTTCCAGGCGTGTCATGGTACCTGCCGATTGTATTTCATGCGCGGCCACGCGCGCGGTCAGCCCCTGGACGGTTTCTTCAAGGCGTTGCAGCTGTTCCTCCAGCCTGTCATTTGCGGAGGTGTCTTCCCGCGCGGCAGCGAACCGGGTTTCCAGTTCGGCCAGCCGGGCATGAACTTCGTTGTGCGCTTCGGCGCGGGCATCGCGCGTGGCGTCAAGCCCGCGCTGCAATTCCTCGCGCCATGCGCCATAGCGGCTGTCGAGGCTCTGGATGTTCTGTCTGAATTCGTTGCGGATCGCGGTGTGGCGTTCCTCGACGCCTGCGAGCAATTGCTCGGCAATATCGTTCTCGGAGTCTGCCCGCTGCTCGAGCCGCAGCAATGCGCGATCCGTCGCCTCGCCCTTTACATGCAGCGTGGTTTCGATCGCATGGATGCGATCGTCGATGTGGCTGAATCGCTGGCCGAACGCCGTGGCCGCCGCCGCCGCCTGTTCGTGCGCCGAACCCATCTTGCCGACAACCGCTTCCATCGCGCTTGCAAGCACTGAAATCTGAGAGGCCGATTGGCTAGCGGTTTCCGACACCTGGTCGGCCATCCGCGCCAGCCCGTCCTGAAGGCCGCGCACGGTTTCCTTGGAAGATTCCGTGCCCACTTTCTGTTCAAGCCGGTCGATGCGCTCGCCAAGCCCGATGACATGGGCGCCGAGCGTATCGAAGGCCTGCATCTGTTCGCGCGAGGCGATATTGATTTCGCCCGCCGCTTCGCTCAGCACCCGGCTGTTGTCGAATTGCGCGCGTTCGGTGGAATCGAGCCTGCGCGCCAAAGACCGGAGATGGTCCTCGATCTTGCGATAAGCGTTCTGTGTTTCGGATTCGCTGCGGCTGACGCGCGCCAGCATCTCCTGCGATTCCCGGACATTGGATGTCACCGCGGGCTCCTCATGGGGTCGCTGCGCCTGGACCGGCCATGAAAGATGGGCCGGCTCGTAGGCAACCCCTGCGTCGCCCTGGTTGCGCGTGATCTGGCGCGTGAGCCACTCGCCGACCGATAGCCCCTCGCGCCGGGCTGCTGCCCGGGCCGCTTCGCGCGCTTCTGGAGGGATTCCGGCAACGTTCCACGGAAGATCTGTCCGCATCCGACTCACAGCGCCCGAATAACCCGCAACTATGCAAGGTATCGACGCCGAGATGTTGTGTAAAGAATCTACACAACGTCGATGGGCTGTGGGCAACCCCACAACCGTCGATCCTCCTATGATTAAGGAACAGCGTTAAGATGGGGTTAGCGGTGAAACCCGAGCGCGGTCGGCGAAGCGCCTTTTCTTATTCAGAACAAAAATGGAACGAAAGATTGGTAGGAGTTCGACCCTGGCCGGCAGGCCCATTGCGGCCCTAACCGACCGGTAGTCCCCACCTTAGTTTGAATTTTCAGAGACCTGAAAAGCGAACACCTTTCCGCGAGACGTCGGATCCCAGCCCGCTTCCATGGCGGCCTTGATGTCCGTCTCAAGCGCTCGTGCAATGACATTGGGACGTTGTGGCAAGTCTATCATTCCATTTGCGCGCCGCTTGAAAGGGTACTCGATAAGCAGTTCGCGGCATTTGTAGCCCGCCAGGCGCACAGCAATCGACGTGCCCTTCCATCCATCATCGGTGCACCATTGCGGCTCCCTATGGATGTGCCAATGCAAGTCCATGCCTTCGATAACAATGCTGTTCCCTGCGGAATGTTTTGCGCGTTTCTGCACTGCCAGACAGCCTTTTCGATCAAGGCGTTTGCTAACGCGTTCCACACATGAAAGCCATCTGCATCGCCCAGGCTGGCGTTAGTGCGGCGGAACGCCCGCCCGGCCCAGCTCGCCCGACAACCGCCCAACCGCCCAGAGCCCCGCCATCCGGAAATCCGAGATCAGTGACCAGAACGGATAGGTGAAAGTGGCAGGCCGGTTCTTTTCGACGAAGAAGTGGGCAATCCAGGCAGGCGCATACCCGCCAACCAGTGCCAGAAGTCCGAACCAGCCGATGCCGGTCGCGGCCCAGGCCAGCAGCAAGCCCAAAGCCAATCCCGTGCCTACAAAGTGAATACTCCGCGTTTCGGGCTTGGAATGCTCCCGCAGGTAATGCGGCCAGAACTCGCGATAGGTCGCGATCTTGGAATTGGAGAGGTGGGTTTCGGCCATGGCGTTCCTCCGTCAGGCGGGCTCGATATCGGTCTGGGCGAAATCGTTGCCCTTGAACAGAAGCGGCACCTGAAGTTCTCGCGCGCAAGCATACGCGAAACAATCGCCCATGTTCAGCCTCGCCGGATGGTTACCTTTCCCAAAGCGTGAGAAGGCATCAAGCGCGATGGCGCAGGTCGTGGCACGGATCGGAACGATTTCCGTTTGTTTTCCCTTTAAAAGACTGCCTACCAATCTTTCCGCGTCGTCAATCGGCAAACACAACGCGCGCGCCAGGCCCAGACTCGCCTCATAAACTGCTATCGGTGACGTAAAGCAGTTCGAGGCGGCATCGAGACGAGCAAGAATGTCGCCCCCTTCTTTCTCGTTAGCGATGATTGCGATGATGGCTGAGGCATCTACAAACACCTAGATGTCACCCGACAATTCGTCGAAAAACGCCTTGTCGGCGGGCAATCCGCCTGGCTTGGAAAGTGCCGCGGCTTCGTCCTGAATCGCTTTCACCCGTTCGAGAAACGAGATCTTCTTCTGCTCTCGTTCGTACTCTTGCTCGACCGCTTCGCGGATCGTCTCGGTAAGCGATTTGCCTTTAACCTTGGCCAGCCGGCGGACGGCTCGATCTGTCGCCGGATCTTTGACGTGGAATGCCATAGTCTACACCGTTTCGTGTATAATTATACACTCAGTAGTATACACTCTTTTCGGACGGAAGAAACCCTTCAATCCGGCCAATCCGGCATCGCCCGCAAGGCCGGCTTCTTGGATTGCATGGCCGATTTTGCGGCCTGCGGGCTCGGCATGGCGCTCACCGTGTCCTTCTTGGTGTCTTCCTTGGGCCGGGGCAGGCCGAGGTCGGTGGCGAAAAGCTGGGTCACATACACCGTGTCGCCGTTGATCGCGCAGCCCACGCCGGTGCGGTTGTAATCGGGGAAGGCGAGGTTCTGCTTGTGGCTCTGGCTTGCGAGCCAGGTGTCGAGGAAGCGGTGCGCGAACGCTTCCACATCCACCCCGGAAAGCTTGGTGTAGTGCTGGGCGGCCATGTTCACGCCGAGCAGGCCCTGAAACCGCGCATCCTCGTCCATCACCATGGAGGCCGATGTCGTGCCGTCCGGCGCGCGATCCGTGAAATAGCCTTTGGCCGCCATGTCCACGCTGCGTTTGCGCGCCACGTCCATCAGGATGGGATCGAGAACCAGCGCCTTGGCCGAGGGATCAAGGGCCTTGCGCTCATCCACCACGAGCGCGAACACGCGCTGTTCCAGCGGATGCATCTGCGTTGCCGGATCGACAACCGGGGCAGCCATCGCCGCGCGTGGCGCTTGCGCCGAACGCTGCGTCGCGCACCCCGCTGCGGCCAGCGCGATCAGAGGCAGCAAAACAAAAAGACGCACCCCTCTGCGAAAACCGCAGGAAGAATGCGCCTTGTTTGGTGTCCTCATCGGATCGGCCTCACGGCCGATGGTCCTACTGCAGGATTTCGAACAGGCCGGCGGCACCCATGCCACCGCCGATGCACATCGTCACGACGCCATATTTGGCCTTGCGGCGACGGCCTTCGAGCAACAGGTGCCCCGTCATGCGCGCGCCCGACATGCCGTAGGGATGGCCGATCGAGATCGCGCCGCCATCGACATTGAGCTTCTCGTGCGGGATGCCCAGCTTGTCGGCGGAATAAAGAACCTGGCAGGCGAACGCTTCGTTCAATTCCCACAGGTCGATATCGTCCACCTTCAGGCCGTGGCGTTCGAGCAGGCGCGGCACGGCGTAAACCGGACCAATGCCCATCTCATCGGGTTCAAGCCCGGCCACCGCAAAGCCGCGGAAGATGCCCAGCGGATTGATGCCGCGCTTCTCGGCCAGCTTCGCATCCATCAGCACCGCGGCCGATGCGCCGTCGGAGAACTGCGAGGCGTTGCCCGCCGTGATGTATTTGCCTTCGCGCACCTGCATGCCGCCGCGGAACACCGGTTGCAGCGCCTGCAAACCTTCGAGCGTCGTGTCGGGGCGATTGCACTCGTCCTTGTCCACCGTGAAGTCCACGATGGTCTCGGTGCCCGTCGCCTTGTCGACCTTCTTCATCTTGGTCTGCATGGGGACGATCTCGTCCTTGAACTTCTGCGCCTGCTGGGCGGCAGCCGTGCGGCGCTGGCTTTCGAGCGAATACTGGTCCTGGCGATCGCGCGGAATGCCATAGCGTTCCGAAACCACTTCCGCCGTCTCGATCATCGACATCCAGAGCGCGGGCTTCACCTGCATCAGATGTTCTTCGGTGATGTTCTTGAGGTTCATGCCGCCCATCTGAACGAGCGAGATGGATTCGACACCCGACCCGATGGCCACCGGCGTCTGCTCGGTCATGATCTGCTGGGCCGCCATGGCGATGGCCTGAAGGCCCGAGGAGCAGAAGCGGTTGACGGTCGTGCCCGCCGTCGTCACCGGGCAACCGGCCCAGACGGCCGCGTTGCGCGCCACGTTCATGCCAGTCGCGCCTTCCGGCTGGGCGCAGCCCATGAACACGTCTTCCACCTCGGCGGCGTCGATTCCGGCGCGGGCGATGGCGTGCTTGATGGCGTGGCCACCCATGGCCGCGCCGTGCGTCATGTTGAATCCGCCGCGAACGGACTTGGCGAGACCTGTGCGGGCGGTCGAAACGATGACGGCTTCTTTCATAGGCATTCTCCTGAAAAGGGCGAAAACGAGGCTGGTCGAAAAGCGCGCGACCCTAGCCCGGGGTGGGGCCGCGCGGAAAGAGGTAGATACCTGCGACGGATTTCCTAGGGATTAATGGGCGGGATTAACCCGGCAATCCGAACCGTTTGCGCACCACGGCGGGATAGCGCACCGAGAATACGATGGCCCCGATCAGCGCCAGAAGCCCGATGGCGATATCGAGCGGCAGCGACAGAAAGCCCAAAAACGACGCCAGATCCGCGGCCGTCATCACCCCGAAAGCGGCCGCCCATGCAGCGCTGATGGTCATGTTGACCTGCAGGAAGATGGGCAGGTCCCAGATTGGCGGCGGGGTCTGCTCCTTGGCATAGGGCAGGGTGAAGGGCTTCTTCATCGCAAGCGAGATCAGCACGACCACCATCAGCCCGCCATTGATGACGAGCCGAACGATGATCGGCGAAATATCCTGAAACACCGCCGAAACAAGTGTCATCCCACCGAACAGCACGATGCTGCCCGCATCGAGGATGCGGATCTCGCGCTTCTGCAGAAAGGTGCGGATGCCCACGGCGAAAGCCGCCGCGAACGCCAGCCACAACGCAAGGCTGGTCGAATAATTGCTGAACACCGCAAACAGGATGAATGGCGAAAAGCCGAAAAGCATCTGCATCGGAGCCCCCTCGCGTGCTGTTCTGGTGAAAGGAAAAAGGCCCCTTCCGGTCGGGAAGGGGCCTTGGTTACGGTCTTACTGCTGCGGCTGCGCGGCAGGTGCTGCTGCCGGTGCGGCGGCGGTCGCCGGCGCCGCAGGCGGCATCTTGAAATGGCAGAACGACACCCAAAGATGCGCCGCCTTCACGCGCGCGGCGCGTCCACCGGCATCTTCGACTTCCTTGAAGATGGTGATGGCGTCCTGATACTTGTCCTGGCGGGCAAGCGACATCGCCAGCAACATCTTGGCCTGCAGCGGATCCTTGCCACCCGGCTTGGAGAGCGAACGCCGCGCCGCAGTCTCGGCTTCGGCATAGCGCTTGTAGCCGAAATAGGTCTCGGCAAGCTTCTCGTCATAGTCGCCGGTCTTGCGCGCTTGGGCTTCCGCGGCAAATTTCGGCAACGTCTTGTCGTCGCTCGCAGCGCCTGCCACGGCCGATTTGTACAGGCTGGCAGCCATGCCGGTGGAGGTGATGCGGGTTGCGGCAATGCCCTGATCGAGAATGGTCTTGGCTTCGCCGGGATAGCCGAGCTGCAACGCGATTTGCGACATCAGCGCGTAATCGTTGGCATCTTTCATCGCGCCTGCCGCGTCGCGCAGGCGGTAGAGATCGAGGCCGTCCGAATTCTGGATGCCCGGCGTGCCGAGCGCCAGATCGGTGAGCTGGGACCACTGATTTGCCGTGCCATAATTCGTGGCAAGCATTTCCAGCGTCTTGGCGGCCTCGGCTTGCTTGTTCTGCTTGACCTGGGCGGAAAGCAGAACGCCCAGCGCCTCCTGCGTCGGCTGGGTATTCGCGGCAACGGCGGCATCCACCGATTTCTTGGAAAACTCCTCTGCCTTGGCGAAGTTGTTTGTGTCGAGATAGGCCGTCGCCATGATGGACATGGTGCGGGCATCCAGCGGCCCCAGCGTCTGCAACTCTTCGCCGTATTTCAGCGTCTTGGCATAGTCCTTCGCATTGAATTCGAGCATCACCAGGTTGCGGCGCGTCGTGGTCTTGTCGCCGGCCTCTTCTTCGGGAGAGGCGGCCATGGCCTCATAGGCCGTCGTGGTGGTGGGGTAGTCCTTCAGGTTGGCTGCCGTGAGCGCGATGAACTGGTTGATCTTGTAGTCATCGTAAGGCGTGCGGTCGGGAACGGCCTGCGCTTCCTTGAGGCTCGCCATGGCTGCCGTCCAGTCGTTTTCCTTCACGGCCTTCTGCACGGCGATCATCGGCTTGTAGAGCGATTTGCTGATCGATTTCTCCGGCGGCTTCTTGTCCGCAGCTGCGGCTACTGCCGGGAAGCAGACCATGGCAGCGCTCGCTGTTGTGCCGAGCAGGATGGCGGCAAACGCAGCACGGACTATCTTCTTGTTCATAAGGCGTTCCTCGTTGTGGGGTCCGACGATTAGGCCGGGGGAATACGGCCTCGTCGGTTTTCTGGAATGGAAATGCAACTTTAGTGTGGCGCGATTCCGTTTCCAACGGGGATTATTGCCGCTCCGTCAGAAACCTCCTATCGAGGCAGGGACCGCCATTTCGAGACCTCGATGACCATTGCCGGATTGCCCGAGGGGGCCGAGGAAATCCCCTTCGTCGGATACAACCACCACATAGGCCCCCTCTACAACTTGCCCGCTCAGGAGGGCCTGCACCGCTTCTGTTTCCGGGTGGACCCCCATCACATGAACGCGGCGGGGACCGTCCTCAGCCTGTCTCTTATACACATCTAGATGTGTATAAGAGACAGGATGATGACCTATGCCGATGCCACCCTGGGCGCGCTCGCAGCCGACCAGAGCGACGGCGTGATGAGTGTCACTCTCAACATGCAATCCCAATTCCTTGCGCCCGCGAAGCTGGGCCGCATCATCGAGGTCAAGCCCGAACTCACCCGGCGCACACGTTCGATGCTGTTCATCCGGGGCGATTTCACCGTCGACGGCGAAATCGTGATGACGGCTTCGAGTGTGTGGAAGCTGCTGGGGCAGGGCTAGGGAACCCGCCCGCGCCTGTTCGGTTGCTGCCCCGGCGGCGGCGGCCTACGCTGCGGGCTCAGCCAATTCAGAGACCAGATGTGACCGGCGATTTCCAGATGGATATCGATGCGATAGCACGCATCGATGCGGTGCCCACAATCCTCGAAGTCGTGTGCCGTATCACGGGCATGGGCTTTGCCGCTGTCGCCCGCGTTACCGAAGATCGCTGGGTCGCCTGCAGCGTGCGCGACGATATCGCGTTCGGCCTCACGCCGGGCAGCGAGCTGAAAGTCGAAACCACGATCTGCAACGAAATCCGAAACAGCCGCGAGCCCGTCGTCATCGATCATGTCGCGGAAGATCCGGCTTTCCGCGATCACCCCACGCCCGCGCTCTACGGGTTCCAGAGCTATATCTCGGTCCCCATCGTGCTTGCGGATGGCACCTTCTTCGGCACGCTATGCGCCATCGACCCCGGCCCCGCTGTGCTGAAGACGCGCGCGGCAACCGGCATGTTCAAATTGTTCGCCGATCTCATTGCCTTTCATCTCGATTCAACCAGGCGGTTGGCCTTTTCCGAAGCAAGCCTTCTGACAGAGCGGCAGGGTGCGGAGTTGCGCGAACAATTCCTCGCCGTCCTCGGTCACGATTTGCGCAATCCGCTGGCCGCGATCGATGCCGGCGCGCGCCTGCTGCGCAAGAGTCCGCTCGATGAACGCTCCGTTACGATTGTCGACCAGATGCAGAAAAGCGTCCGTCGAATGGCCGAACTCATCAACAACGTGCTCGATCTCGCGCGCGGCCGGCTGGGAGGCGGGATCACCGTCACCCGCAACGTCAATGCGCCGTTGCGCGATATGCTGGAACAGGTTGTAGCCGAACTTCAGGCCGCCTCGCCCAACCAGGCGATCCAGGCCGATTTCACCTTCCTCGGTCTTGTCGATGTCGATCCGGGCCGTATCGGTCAGTTGCTCTCCAACCTTCTGGGCAACGCCATCGCCCATGGCGCGCCAGATACGCCGGTCCGCGTGCGCGCCTCGACGCAAGGCAATGTCTTCGAACTTTCCGTCGCCAATGTGGGCGAACCTATTCCGCCCGCCACCATCGAACACCTCTTCAAGCCGTTCTTCCGAGCCTCGGCGCGTGCAAACCAGGAAGGCCTGGGCCTTGGCCTCTATATCGCCGCCGAAATCGCGCGTGCGCATGGCGGAACGCTGGTCGCGGAGTCTTCCCCCAAGGAAACGCGATTCACGTTCCGCATGCCGCTGTGCTAACCGTCGACACTCAGTCCAAGCGCCATTCTTGCTGCGTAGAGTTGCTGGGTGCGGTCCTGCAACGGATGAAAACGCGCCGCCTGCATGTCGCGGAAGCGTTGCTCCAGTCCGGCCGCCCGGAAAAAGCCCGTGCCGCTCGCGCAATCGAGCGCCCGCGATGCAACCTCCAGCGCCGCCTTGCCCAGAAGATTGCGCAACGTCATCACCCGGTTCGTCGTCTCTTCCGAAGGCTTCTCGTTGCCGCATTCGATGATCGCGCGATATGCAAGGTCGAGCGAGGCATGGGCATTCTCCAGTTCGCCCACCGCCATAAGAAATGCCGTATCCGCCTTCTTCTTTCCGCGCACCAGTTCCAGCGCATTGCCGCGAATGCCGTCGGCGATGCCCGCATAGACCGAATAGACCATCGGCATCGCGATCATCGAGGTGAGGTGAAACAGGAAGTGCCACACGCCGGGATCGCGGCTGGCCGCAATCGCCGCGTCGGGCACGAAAGTGCCGTCTATATCGACATCGTGCGAGCCGGTGCCGCGCATCCCCATCGTGTCCCAGTTCGAAAGAACCCGAACGCCTTGCGCCTTCATCGGCAGCCCAAAGTGGATCACCTGCGGCCCCTTCGCGGGATCGTTGTGGATCGCGCTGGTCATCAAAAGGTCGCCCTCGGGCGAGCCGGAGGAAAACACCTTGCGGGCAGAGATCCGGTATCCGCCCTCGACCTTTTCCGCACGCCCCGAACCCGGCAGCCAATCCGATCCGCCGCTCGACACCAGCCGCAGGCCCTCCTGCACAATGCGCTCTGTCTCTTATACACATCTAGATGTGTATAAGAGACAGATGCTGATGAGCCTGGCCGATATCGCGATGAGCCGGGCCGCCCGCGCCGGAACCGAGGCCCAGAATTCCAGCACGGTCTCGCTCTCCTGCGATTTCGTCGGCCCCGGCAAGCTGGGGGACCTGATCGAGGCCAGGGTCCGCGTCGCCCGGCGCACGCGCACCATCGTCTTCCTCTCGGCCGATATCGTGTCGGGGGGGCGCACCCTCCTTGTGGCCTCCGGCGTCTGGAAGATCACATGATCCCGCCCGGCTATCGCGAAGCCAAACTTGCCGATCCCTTTGAGATATTTCTCGGCCCGATCCATGAAACCGGCGAGCCGCCCGAACGCCGCTTCGCCCTGCTGATCGACAGCCGCCACGTTAATCGCCGCCAGGTCATGCATGGCGGCATGATGATGACCTATGCCGATGCCACCCTGGGCGCGCTCGCAGCCGACCAGAGCGACGGCGTGATGAGTGTCACTCTCAACATGCAATCCCAATTCCTTGCGCCCGCGAAGCTGGGCCGCATCATCGAGGTCAAGCCCGAACTCACCCGGCGCACACGTTCGATGCTGTTCATCCGGGGCGATTTCACCGTCGACGGCGAAATCGTGATGACGGCTTCGAGTGTGTGGAAGCTGCTGGGGCAGGGCTAGGGANCGCCCGAGCGCGCGCAGCATGGCGCACATCCCGGTGAAATCGAGTCCGCCGCCGCCAAGCTCGGCCGGTACCCCCAGCGCGAAGAATCCATGATGCTGCAATTTGGCGAGGTTGAGCGAGACGAACTCGCCCGCCACGTCGCAATCGCGGCCCTCTTTTTCCAGCTCGGGCCCGATTTTCTCCAGAATTTCCCGCCAGTTGGCCGCGTTCGCGGTTGTGGCGGGCTCTGCCATGTTCGCAATGGCTGCTCTCACGTTCATGCTGTTCTCCTGCAATCTGTTTTCGCGCTACGATCAGCTTTGCCAAAAGGGGGCGCGTTCGCACCGGTATTTGGACCGGCAGCCCGCGCGTTACGATGACAGCGACGCCGCCAATCATTGCCGATCCGCCGGACGTGTTGTCCGAAGTCCTGCGCGCGGTGCGTCTGTCGGGCTCTGTCTTCATGGATGGTCGCTTCACCGAACCGTTCGGCGTCATCAGCCCGCCGCGCTGGGATGGCACGGTGGCGATGGCCCATCTGCGCCACATCAGCGTGTTTCACCTGATCGTGCGCGGCCGCTGCATGCTGGAAATCGCCGATGGTTCGGTCCATGAGGTGCGCGCGGGCGATGTGCTGCTGCTGCCCTTCACCGCCGCGCACCGCTTCTGGCAGGGCGCGCCGGCGGAATTCCGGTTTGCGCCGGATTTGTTACAGCCGGGCCCCATCCCCGGCGTCGACACCGTGCGTTATGGCGGTGGAGATGGCGAGGAAACGCGCTTCGTTTGCGGTTTTGTGGAATCCGCCGAATTGCTCGCGGCCCCCTTGTTCCGTTCGCTGCCGGATTTGATTCTCGAGCGCACCTCCGAATATGCGGTGTCGGGCCTCCTCACCAACACGGTCAACGAGATCGTCGAACGGATGGATACGGCCGATCCGAKCGCAAGCTATCTCCTGTCGCGTTTGATGGAGATGCTGTTTCTCGAAGTGCTGCGCCGCCACGCCGCCAGCCTGCCGCCGAACGCCAAAGGCATGCTGGCCGCGATGGGGGATCCCACCGTCAGCCGTGCCCTGTCGCTTCTGCACAACGCACCCGCCCGCCGGTGGACGGTAGAGGCATTGGCGCAGGAAGCCGGAACCTCGCGCACGGTGCTCACCGAACGCTTCAATCGGCTGCTCGGCAAATCGCCGATGGAATATCTGACCCACTGGCGCATCCAGCTCGCCTCCGAACGCCTGCGTGTCGGTTCCCTGCGGCTCGCCCAGATCGCCCATGAAGCGGGCTATGAAAGCGAGGCCGCCTTCAGCCGCGCCTTCAAGCGGGTGATGGGCGCAAGCCCCGGCGCCTGGCGGGCGATTTCCTGATTTCCCGTGCCCGGCCTGTGGTTTCGTAACCGGGCCTTTACCATAACCGGGTGATTCTAGCTGGTCGAAGGAGTCCCTCATGCGCAGCCAGCGCCCGGCCGAACTTGTCCTGGGATCGGTGCAACTTGGCCTCGATTATGGGGCCGCCAACCGCACCGGCAAGCCAAGCCGCGAGACGGCGCTCAGGCTCGTCCGCCGCGCCGCCGAATCCGGGGTCACCTTCGATACCGCGCGCGCCTATGGCGACAGCGAGGAACGCATCGGCGAAGCCCTCTCAACCGCCAAGCCCGTTCGCACCATCACCAAGTTGAGCCCGCTCGCCGACCTGACGGATCGTCCCTCATGGCAGGCTGTTTGTGCGGCGGTGGATGCCAGCATCGAACAATCCCGTTTCGCGCTCCAGCGTGAAAAACTCGATTGCGTTCTTCTTCATCGCGCAAGCCACATGACGGCGTTCGACGGCGCCGCCTGGGCGCGCCTGCTCGAACTGCGCCGCGCGGGCGTCATCGCGAGTCTCGGTGTCTCTATCCAATCTCCTTCCGAAGCGCTGATGGCGCTTGCGTCGCAGGATGTCGATCACATCCAGCTTGCCTTCAACATCCTCGATTGGCGTTGGCGCGAAGCGGGCGTCATCGCCGCCATCCGCAAACGCGGCGATGTCACCGTCCACGCCCGCAGCATCTTCCTGCAAGGGCTGCTTGCGACGAGCGATCCAAAAGCATGGCCCCGCATCGCCGGCGTCGATGCCGCTGCCTTGCTCGCCCTCATCGCCGATTGCGCCGAGGAATTCGGCCGCGAAAGCGCTGCCGATCTCTGCCTTGCCTATGCCCGCGGGCAGGATTGGATCGATGGCACCGTGATCGGCATGGAAACCGAAGCCCAGCTCGATGCGAATTTGCGCCTTTCCATCAAGCCGCCCCTGTCGCCCGAAGATTGTGCCTGGATCGAAAAGATGATTCCGCGCGTGCCCGAACGCCTGCTCGATCCGGCCCAATGGCCGAAATAGCCATCCCCGATTTTCGCCTCGATGGCCGCACCGTTTTCATCAGCGGTGCTGCCGGCCATCTGGGCCGCGCGATCGCCGCGGCTTTCAGCGAAGCAGGCGCAAACCTGATCCTGAACGGCCGCGACGAAGCCCGCCTGAAAACTTTCGCAAAAGATTTGCGCGTTGCCGAATGCGC
>BFBZ01000022.1_pt75 | contig 13662 bp, 17 predicted proteins | sample 1888401 | NCBI WGS metagenome assembly BFBZ01 (sample SAMD00112614, study PRJDB3348) | symbiont metagenome | host: Chara braunii | reverse complement strand
GTTGATCTCACTCATAATCTCACTCCGAGCAGTTATTTCAGATAGGTCCGCACCACATCGATCAGTTCGGCGGCGCCTTCGCTGCGTTGCTTCTGGCCGAGGGCGTGATCGGCCACATGGTGCACGATGTGATCCTCGACCACCTCGGCCATCAGCCCGTTGACGGCGCCGCGGACCCCGGCGATGAGCTGCAGCACGTGCCCGCAGCCTTTTTCCTCGTCCAAAGCGCGTTCGATCGCCTCCACCTGCCCCCGGATGCGACGCACCCGGGCCAGAAGCTTTGCCTTTTCGCGGATCGTATGAGCCATCAGGAGTCCTTCGGCATCTGTCTAATATAGTATAGGGGGGTATATTATCTGAGTCCAGACAAAACACGCCTGCATTCGCGGTCGTGACGCCCGCCCGCGATACTCGCTGCGCCGCAACAGCATCACCTTCGGCACTCCGGCTTTGACCCACGCCACAAACCGGCAGATCATCATGGGGTCGACCGCATGCCCTCGGTTTCGACGGGCCATGCCGCCGACGTCGCAACGACCACAACGACAACAATCGATCAGAGGAGCGGGAAATGGCCGAGAGCGTCTACAAGGTGATCGAACTGGTCGGCACCAGCACGGAGTCGTGGGAGAAGGCGGCGAAGGCCGCAGTCGACCGGGCGTCGAAGTCCCTGCGCGACCTGCGCGTCGCCGAGATTGTGGAGCTGGACATGCAGCTCTCCAACGGCAAGGTGGAGGCGTATCGCGCCAAGGTGAAAGTCTCGTTCAAATTCGAAAGCGAAAAGGCGGCAGGCAAGAAACGCTGAACCCATCCGGACATCACAGTGCGCCGGCGCGAACCTCCGCGCAATCGATCAGGTTCGCGCTGGCTGCGAGACCACGAACGCCTACGCGTTCTCGGTTTGGCGCGACCATAGCCAGCAGCACTCATGCGGTGTGCCGCCGCGCTCGGACTCAAAGGTTCGACCGCAGTCGCTCCGCTCCCGTCTCATGAGCGCCGATGCGCGACCTGACAGCGCGCCTGCTGCCGGGTCTCGACCCGCAAAATCGGATGTCAGGTCTGCGTAACATCGGCCGCGCGATCAGCGAAGACTCCCATGCAACCCAGGTTGTCCTGCGGAATCCAGCGACGGAGTGAGATCGGTGACGACATCGAAACTAGTGGCAATATCAGCGCTTTGCGTGTTCACGGCAACATTCGGCGGGCTGCCGGCGCTGGCGCAGACGGCTGCGCCCGTCAAGGCGCGCAATGTCGTGCTGGTGCACGGAGCATGGGCGGACGGATCGAGCTGGAGCGAGGTGATCGCGCGACTGCAGGCCGCCGGCCTGCACGTCACGTCGGTGCAAAATCCGCTCACTTCACTGAGTGATGCCGTCGCCGAGACGCGCCGCGCCCTGGCGCAGCAGGATGGGCCGACGGTTCTGGCCGGACATTCCTGGAGCGGCACCATCGTCAGCGAAGCGGGGGTCGATCCCAAGGTTTCGGCGCTGGTCTATGTCGCCGCCCGCGCGCCCGATGCGGGTGAGGATTTTGTCGCGCTGTCCGGAAAATTCCCCACCATGCCGGCTCGGGTCGGTGTGGAGAACCATGACGGCTTCACCAAGCTCTCGGAAGACGCCTTCCTGAAGTATTTCGCCAACGGCGTTCCGCACCAGCGGGCGGAGGTGCTGTACGCCGAACAGCAGCCCACCGCCGCCTCGCTGTTCGGCGACCGCACCACGGCGGCTGCCTGGCACACCAAGCCGAGCTTCTACGCGGTGTCGAAGGACGACCAGACCATCTCCCCCGATCTGGAACGCTTCCTTGCCCAGCGCATGAAGGCCAGGACCGTCGAGCTGGACGCAGGCCATCTCTCGCTGGTCTCCCGCTCCCGGGAGATCGCCGACCTGATCCTGGAAGCCGCGGGACAGCACAGTTGATCGCTGCCACGTCCCTCAGGTCGACGGCTATTTTCCGACCGCCATCTGCAGCAGCGCCTGGGCCTGCTTTTGCGCCTCCGCGAAGGCGGGCTCTTTCGGCGCCAGCGGAGCGAAGCAGCGCTTGAAAGCATCTTCGCCCTGCTGTGTCAGATTGCCGAGCTTGTCATAGGCCTTTTGGCTGATGCGCTTCTGCTGCAGGGCCTCGTTGGCGTCCTCGGCCTTCTTGTTGTAGTCGGCGCGAATGGTGCTGCAGGCCGCGATCCGCACCGACGGCGCGATCGCACCATAGGCGACATAGACCTTGTCGCCCGCAATGGCTGAGACGAACACCTCGTCCGCGGCGTCCGGGATCTCCGACTGGGTGCGCGCGGCCAGCATGCCATAGACCAGCGTCGCCGCGGCCGGCTTGACCAGCGGCAGATCCGCAAAGCTCACCACGGCGGCATCGGTCGAGACCGCCTGGGTGTAGAAGCTCACGTCTCGAAGTGCCGCGCCGATCTGCTGCGGGACATTCTTCTGCCCCTTGTCCCACCAGTTCTTGTGGGCGCGCAGCCAATGCTCAAACAGGGGTTGCGTGGTGACGAGAATGTGACTCTTCGGCTCAACATACTTGCCGTCCTTGCCGTTGGCGCCCGCCGGCTCCCCATTCACACCGGTCTCGGCATCGAAGCGCAGGCCATCGAGCATGCCGAAGCCTTCGTCGCCGCTATCCAGCGAGTCGAGATTGAGCTTGCCCGGACCATAGCCAGGGAATGCCAGCGACCCGAGAATGGCGCGCATCTGCGCGTCCAGGTCGGCGCGTGCCGCCTCATCGGCGGCGCTGACCTCGGCCTTGCCGCCATCATAGAGCGGCTTGAGCTTCTTGATCGCCGCGTCGCGCGCCGCAATGTAGCGATCCTCCAGTGCCGATGCCGCGCCGGCGTTTCCCGCCATGGCAAGAAGGCCGCCGAGCATGCACACCAGCAGGGCGGCCCGCTCCACCGCCCGAGATTGTCGCAATGTAAGAATCATATGTTGCCCCACAAAACCGCCGTCGTGGTGATCGGACCCCTGGGGTCAAGCACTCAGGGTTAGACGCCGGGGCGGCGCACAGGTTCGAACACGGCGATGATAAAAGCAGCGGGTACACCACCCGGACTGCCCTCCGGATTATTCACCCTGGATGAACAGTGTTTCCGCTTTTCGCCGGATAATCCGATCGACCCTTCATCGCTATTTCCACGGCCTGCATCGAGCGACGCAAGGTTGCGCCGCAACAGATTCAGGCAACGGGAGATCACGATGTCAAAGATGATTGTCACGCTTGTCGGCTCAGCGCTGGTCATGGCGTCAACACTGCAGATGGCTGCGGCGGCCGAACACCCCGGCGCACGAAAGGTGCACCGCACGCCGGCAACGGTGAGCGAACGGGTTCGCCAATCCAACGACTATGCGCCAGGTCCCGCCATCAATCCGGACTATTCGCGCTATGCAACCGGTGGCGGTGTCATATCCGCACCGGCCGGACACTGAACGACGGCGCCTCATCCACGGCTCTGACGTCGATCACGGTTCCAGCGCATACGCAATGATGTAGTCGCCGGTCTTCGTCCCGAACGACCCGTGGCCACCGGCGGCGGTCACCACGAACTGCCTGCCATCGACCGCATAGGTCATTGGTGTCGATTGCGCGCCGGCCGGCAGGCGATCCTGCCAGAGCTGCGTGCCGCTGGTGACGTCATAGGCGCGGATATAATAGTCGGTGGTCGAGGTCAGGAAGGCGACGCCGCCGGCGGTGGTGATCGGGCCGCCGAGGCTCGGCACACCCATCCTGATCGGGATCGGCAGCGGCGCGCTGTCGCGGATGGTGCCGTTGCGATGCATCCAGACGATTGTCTTGGCGTCGAGGTCGATCCCGGCCATGTAGCCCCAGGGCTGTCTCTTATACACATCTAGATGTGTATAAGAGACAGGGTCATTGGTGTCGATTGCGCGCCGGCCGGCAGGCGATCCTGCCAGAGCTGCGTGCCGCTGGTGACGTCATAGGCGCGGATATAATAGTCGGTGGTCGAGGTCAGGAAGGCGACGCCGCCGGCGGTGGTGATCGGGCCGCCGAGGCTCGGCACACCCATCCTGATCGGGATCGGCAGCGGCGCGCTGTCGCGGATGGTGCCGTTGCGATGCATCCAGACGATTGTCTTGGCGTCGAGGTCGATCCCGGCCATGTAGCCCCAGGGCGGGCGCATGCATGGCAGCCCCAGCGGCGACAGGAACGGATTCAACTGCACGCCGAACGGCGCGCCATACATCGGCTGCACCCCGATCTCACTGCCTGGCGGGTGCGCGCCGTTCGGCGCGGTGGGGTTGTCGGGGCCACGCGGGATCAATTTGGAGACGAACGGAATCGCGATCGGATTGGCGATCACGATCCTGCGCACCGGATCGACCGCGACACCGCCCCATTCGAACATGCCGAGATTGCCGGGAAACACCAGCGTGCCCTGCAGGGATGGCGGCGTGAACGTGCCCTCATAGCGCATCCGCTGAAACAGGATGCGGCAGGCGAGCTGGTCGAAGATGGTGGCGCCCCACATGTCGGCTCCGGTGAGTTTCTCTTCCGGCCGGAACGTCAGTTCGGAAAAAGGTTGCGTCGGCGACAGCCGATCGCCGGGCGCTGGCCCCTGCGGCACCGGACGCTCCGGCGCCGGGACGATCAGCGCACCGGTGCGGCGATCGAGCACAAACAGGTTGCCGGTTTTCGCCGGCACCAGGATCGCCGGCACCGGACCATTCGGGGTCGACACATCGGTCAGTGTCGGCTGCGCCGGCAGGTCCATGTCCCAGAGATCGTGATGCACTGTCTGGTAGGACCAAGCCCGCTTGCCGGTGTCGATGTCGAGCGCCACCAACGCGCTCGAATAGCGCTCGCTGAGAGGATCGCGGTTGCCGCCCCAGATGTCCGGCGTCCGCACCCCCATCGGCAGATACACCAGCCGCAGCTTCGGGTCGTAGGACGCGGTGATCCAGGAGTTCGGCGAGTTGTTGGTGTAGGCGTGGGTGGCCGACGGCAGCGCGTTTTCGTCGGCCGCGCCGGAATCCCAGGCCCAGACCAGTTTTCCAGTGTGGATGTCGAAGCCCCTGATCACGCCGGAGGGTTCTTCGGTGGAGTAATTGTCGATGACGGCGCCGCCGATCACGATGATCTTGTCGCTGACCACCGGCGGCGAGGTCGGCTCGTAGAAGCCCGCCGTCTTGATGCCCATGCCCTGCTGGAGGTCGAGCGTGCCGTGATCGGCGAAGCTTTCGCAGGCCTTGCCGGTGTCGGCATTGACCGCGATCATGCGGCCGTCATTGACCGGCAGGAAGATCTTTCGCGGGCAATCGGCCGGCGCCGGCTTGCCTTGGGTGTCGACCGCGCCCGCCGCCGCCTCGTGATAGGACACGCCGCGGCAGGTCAAGTGCTGAAACGTGGCGTTGCTCTTGAGCTGCGGATCGAAGGCCCAACGCACCGTGCCGGTTTTGGCATCGAGCGCGAACAGCTTCTGATGTTGCGAACACAGATACAATGTGTCCCGCACCTTGATCGGCGTCACCTCGAAGGTAGTCTCGGTCGGATCGCTCAAGCCCTGACCATCGCCGGTGCGGAAGGTCCAGGCCACCTTGAGCTGGCCGACATTGCCGGGCGTGATCTGCTGCAGCGGCGAATAGCGCTGGCCGGACTGACCGCGACCGTAGGCGCGCCAGTCGTCGTCCGGCTGGTCGGCTGCGTCTGTCGGCGCAGCAGCCGCCGCGCTCCTCGCGGCAATCGTGCCCTCGCGCTCGTGATATGGCGTAACGCCGAGACCAAGATTAAAGGCAAGCCCGATCGCCAGCACCACGACACTCGCGGCGACGGTCAGCCGCAGCGGCAAGGTCGGCGACCGGCCGATCACGCTGAACGATGGCGCGAGATGTCCTGCCACCCAGGGGGTGAGCAGCCAGAGGCCGAGGGGAAACACGATATCGCCGCGGGCGGCCAGCGCCCACCAGTCGAACCCGACCTCGGCCACCGCCCAGGCCAGCGTGCCGACCAGCACCGCGGCATAGACCCACAGCGCGGCCCGATGGTGCGCGATCAGCAGCAATCCGGATATCACGATGCCAAGGCCGGCGATGAGATAAAACGGCGAACCGCCCAGCGCGACCAGCCACCCGCCGCCGCCCATGAGGGCAAGGCCGATCAGGGCATAGACAATGCCCGTGATCAGCACGACGCGCGATCGAGCCTCTGGCTGCATGTGTATCCTGCCCCGACGATCGACGACTTAACATCTGGTGCCGGGATAAGGTTCCACTAGACCGGCCAGAGCAGCCGCTCGAGCTCGCCCAATGTGCCGGCCTTGTCCTGCCAGTCCGGAATGCAGAGCTGGCGCACCAGATCGCTGGCGCGATGCAGCAGGGTCAGGATCATCAGGCGCCGGGTCAGCGCGGCATTGATGTCGGCCGGTCCATAACCGTAGCCGTGCAGCAGGCCGTGCAGCCGCCCGGGGTCTCCGGCCGTCATGAAGGACGTGGGGCCGAGCAGATCGTATTCGCCCCAGCCGGTCATGACATCGCCGAAATCGAACAGCCCGGCGAGTTGCCACCGGCCCGACTGCTCGCCGAGCAAAAGATTCTCGGGAATGAATTCGCCGATCAGGATCACCGGCGCGGCCTGCATGGGAATCAGCGTCGGCGTCTGCGCCACGAGATCGTCGAGCTCGGCGAGATATTTCCGCGGCAAGCCCAGACGCTCATGCCGGGCCCGGCATCCCGCCATCTGCCGGGTGAGGAAGGTCGGCCAGTCCGGCTCAATGGCCGCCAGTTCGCCCAGCGGCGCGCGCTGCACCTGCGCGATGGTCTCGCCGATATGATGCAGCACCCCCTGCTTCTGATCCTCCGCAAGCTGCGGCCAGGCCTGCGTCCCCAGAATGCCGTCCAGGCAGGTGATCACCAGATACGGCCACTGGTCGCGTTCGCCTTCCAGCACGATCTCGGGGATCGGAATCTCCAGTCGGCCCGACAACTGCCGCAACGTCGCACGCTCGGAGACGAATTGGCTGCGAAACATCGGCGGAAACAGTTTCAGAATGAGCCTGTCGTCAAGCGCGACCACGAGATTGGTCCCGGTTCGAAACGCCGTCATCCCGTCGTGCGGCAGGCGATGGCTGCGCGCGATATCGGCGACCACGCCCCGCCACAGCGCCGGGTCCAGACGCCAGGTGCGAAAACTCGCGGCGTCGGTCAGGATCGGGAGCCGCACCGGCGATTCACAAGTCACTCAAATCCCTCGCATAACGCCGGAAACCCGGCGCACCGGTCAGCGCCTCGAACTCCGGATGACGCTTCTCCTCGGCGAAACGGAAACCGGCGCGGGCATAGCTGCGCTCGGCCGCATCGTTGCCGATGTAGAATGTGATCTGCGCGCGCTTGTAGCCGCGATCCGCACCGGCCGCCAGCGCATGCGCGAGCAAGGCGCCCATCAACCCGCGACCGCGGTACGCGGGCCGGGTTGCGACATGTTCGACGATCCAGTTCCCGAGCTCTCCCTGCATCCAGCAATGCCGGGCATAGGCGCCGCGCTGCCCCAGCGCCGCCCGTTCGGCCGCATCGAAGCCCGATGCGGCCGTCGCCTCCACGATTGCCGCACGCGACGTCTCGACGGTGCCATCGACCGGCAATGCGCAGAGCGCGGCGGCCGGCTGGCCGTCAGCCTCTGCGATCAGGAAATGCGAGACATGCCACCACGACCGGGTTGGCGCCAATGCGACCTGGCGCACGAAGGCCAGACACTCCGCCTCTGAACGGTCGAGCATGATATCGAACCAGCCGCGTGGCCGATGTCCGCGTTGCGCGGCCAGGATCGTCCAGACGACGAAGTCGGCATCACCGGCCTCGGCCGGGCGGATGGTCGCCACCATGACGATTGCTCCCGGTCTCCGTAAACACCGTGGCAATCGACATAGCAGATCACGCCCGTCGCTGCCATCGATCGTGCAGCAGCTGTTCCATCGCTATCCACGGGCGCTTCACGCTCACGCGGTCGCCGCCACGCGGTTCTGGTAGACCGAGAGATGGGCATAGACCAGGACCAACAGCGGCGTCGCGATCCCGGCACCGCGAGCGCGCACCAGCAGGTCGCCAATGATCTGCTCGACCTCGATCGGACTGCCCTTCTGCAGGTCGCGGTACATCGACGAGGTCTGCGGTGAGCCCTTGGTGGTGAACAACGCTCTCGCCGAGGCGACGAACGTTTCGCTCGGCGCCACACCAACCGCACGAACCACGGCCACCACCTCTTCGAGAAAACGGAGTACGAAATCCGCGCCGCCGGGCGCGGCTTCGATCTCGCCGATGGCCCCGCGCATCAGGCAGGTGACGCCGCCGAGGGTGGCGAGCAGCACCCATTTTTCCCACATCTCGCGCGCGATCGTGGCCGACAGGCGGGCATCGAAGCCCGCGCCCTGCATGAGCGCATCGATCCGCTGGGCGCGGACCGACGTCGCTCCATTCATTTCGCCGTAGGCGATATCCTGCAGCTTGTTGAGCTGGACGATGCGTCCATCATCGTCGACCAGGGTCGCGACCTTGCAGACACAACCGACCAGGGAGTTTGCGCCAAACCGTGCGGTGAGCACATCAACATGCTTCATGCCGTTGAGCACCGGCAGGATCATGGTGTCGGGACCGACCGCAGGCGCCATATCGTCGAGCGCCGCCTCCAGCGAGAATGCCTTCACCGTGAGCAGCACGGCATCATATGCCCCGCGGATCTCGCCGGCGGTGACGAGCTGCGGCTTGTCCAACCTGACATCGCCATGCGGACTGACGATCTCAAGGCCACGCTGCCGCAGCCGTTCGGCTCGTTTGGGCCGAACCAGGAATGTCACGTCGCGACCGGCCTGTGCCAGCCGCCCGCCGAAGTACCCACCGGTCGATCCGGCGCCCACCACGAGCAATCGCATTGTCATGTCCCCTGCTTTGTTATTTGGGCGCGTACTGCATCACGCCACCGCCGAACGACCAGTCCTCGCGGGCACAGTCGATCAGATTGATGAAGACGTCATCCTTGCGTACGCCCGCCTTGGCGTGAATCTCGTCGGCAATGCGTCGATAGAACGCCTGCTTCACCTCGGTCGTACGCCCGGCCACCCAGAACACCTGGATAAAGATGATGTCCGGGGAATAGCTGCAGCCGAGATAGCCTTCCTTCGGATAGACCAGTTCGTCGCCAATGTGACGGGTGAAGATCTGGAACCGATCGTGTTCCGGCACATTTGCGATCTCCACCATCGCGCCGTAGACGGCGTCGCCGATCACGTGCAGCGTTTCACGTGAAATGCTGCTGCCGACATCCACTCTGACGAGGGGCATGATTCGAGTCTCCAAGGTTTGAAAGGTTTGAGCCGCGATGAATCGAATCTTTATTTTTCACCACACGTCACACCGCGCTCTCCGCACTGACCTTTGCCAGGATGGAATAGACCGCATCCTCATCGCCCCCCAGCGCCGTGCGCAAGGCTGCCTGCGCCCGGCCCCAGAGCGGCAAAGCCTTGTCGAGAGCGGCGCGCCCCTTCGGCGTCAGTCGCACCAGCTTGCTGCGCTCGTCTTCGCCCTCGGTGAAGCGCACGAATCCCTCGCGCTCCAGCACTTTCAGATTGCGGCCAAGCGACGAACGATCGAGGCCGAGGATATGCGCCAGTTCACTGATGGTCGGCTCGCCGGCGAGCGACAGCCGGCGCAGCACCCGGAACATGGTGATCTTCAGGCCCGACGGCGCGAGCGCGCGATCATAGATTTCGGTGGTCGCATGCGCCGCCTGTCGCAACGACGTGCAGAGGCAGGTATCCTCATTCATATATACGGGTATATACCCGCTTGTCACTTTGGTCAATGCCGCCGTGCAGGACGATCACAATCTGAATAAAGCAGACGCATGATCCGCCCACCGCTCAGCCCGCGACAACTGACATTTCGATCGGCAACGAAACATCAACGACATCGCGCGCGCTAAAGCCGCACTCCGACAACAGGAGCAGGACCCGACCATGCGCGAGACTACCGAAGCCGAGATCCGCCACATCTATGAGCGCTGGCACGCAAGCGTGCTGAACCGCGATCTCGACGGACTGATGGCGCTCTACGCCGACGACGCCATCCTCGAAACCCCGCTGATCCCGGTGACACTGCGCGAGCGCACCGAAGGTATCCTGCATGGCCGCGCCGCGATCCGTTCGTTCTTCGACGCCGGCCTGAGCAAGGCAGGCAGCGGCCTCGGCCGCTGGTATCGCACCGGCACATTCTTTTTCAACGGTCGGCAACTGACCTGGGAATACCCCCGCGCCACGCCGGACGGCGATCAGGTCGATCTCGTCGAGGTGATGGACCTCGCCGGCGGACTGATCGCTCATCACCGTGTGTATTGGGGGTGGTTCGGCTTCAAAGCACTCACCGCCCTGCGCGATACGTAATCGTGCTTACGCCTCAGTCGCGCACCGCGTGGCGCTGGATCAACGCTTGTGGTCATTCAAGAAACGCAGAGCCCATTGAACCTGATGCAAGGTCGTCGCGACACATCCGACGCCAGTACTATGCGGCGAGAAAAACTTGACAGATGACTATGGCGCCACAGTTTGACAGATGACTAGACGATTGAGCCAACCCACGAAAAAACCCCGACTTTTACAGCCGGGGCGTTGAAGTTCACGGAGGAGAGAGATCGAGGATCATCATCGATCTCTCACACGCCGAGCACTGCAACTCACAGCGCAACCGCATCCCATCTCCCAAACATGAGTTGCATGAGAGACATGCGCGGCAGTCACGCGATGCGACCGTCTCAACCAGCGCAAACTCTCATGATTTGGCCGCAAAGTTTGCCGATGAAAGCCACATGCCGGCGACGCAAAGATCATGCATTCGTGTGGGCAATTTTTTCTCTTGTTGTTGATGCATTTGAATGACCGACACGAATCCCGATCTTCTGCGCCTGATCGACCTGGTCTATCAGTCCGCCGCCGAACCCGATCTCTGGGGAACGGCTCTCGATAACCTGACGATGCAATTTCGCGGCGAGCACGCGATGCTGTTCGCGACCGATGTCTCGCGACCTGGACCCGGACCGCTCAAGGCCAGCGCGGGCCTCGACGCGCAAGGCGTGGCGCGCTTTGCTTCGCCGATGGCCGCGCCGCTCTGGCACGAATGGGTCGAGATGCTGCCGCAAGGCAAGGTGGTGTCGTCGGCAGAACAGATCGCCGATCGTGATCTCGAGCGCAGCGAAATCTACAACGAGCTGGTGCGGCCGGCGAACGGCTTCTATGCGATGTCCGTTCAGCACAACCATACGTCCGCCCCTTTCCATCTCATTACCTGCCGCCGACGCAATGTCGGCGCGTTCGCACCTGACGAGGTACGCCTCATGGAATCGATGGTGTCTCATGTTGCAACCGCGATCGAATTGCAGCATCGGGTCAGCGCCGCCGAGCATCGCGCCGACGGCCTCGCAAGCGTCATCGAGAACATGGCCGATGGCGCCATCGTGCTCGACGATGTCCAGCAACCGCTGCTGTTCAATGCACGGGCGATGGAAATCCTGGATCAGAACGACGGGTTGCTGCTGGGCCGTGGCGGGCTGCGTGCGTCAACGGCATCGCTGACCGAGCAATTGCAGGAAGCCATCACCGTTGTCGGCACCTCGCCCACCAGCGACGGCAAGCGGGTCTACCTGCCGCGGCCTTCGGCGCGACTGCCGCTGTTGCTGCATATCGCTCCGATCTGGCGCCTGCACGCCTCCGAACCGGGACTGCGCGCGCCGCGCACCGTAATCTTCATCCGCGAACCCGATGCCGAGATCAAGATCGATACCGCGGCACTCGGCAACGTCTTCCGCCTCACCCCGCGCGAAAGCGAGATCGCGGCCCTGGTTGCGGGCGGCATCAATGTCGAAAACATCGCGGAGCGCTTCGATCTCACCACCGGCACCGTGCGCTTCAACCTCAAGCGCATCTTCGACAAGACCGGCGTGCGCACCCAGGCCGCGCTCGGTGCCCTGGTGCGCAATTTTTCACTCGGGGAGATGTAGGGCGCGGACGAACCGTGTTCGGAGCTCCCCTCACGCATTGCGCGCCATCAGCCCGCCGTCCACCGGGATGATCGCCCCGGTGAGGAACGACGCGGCCGGCAGGCACAGGCTCAGCGTCATGTGCGCAACCTCTTCCGGATCACCGTAACGGCCCAGCGCAGTGCGCCGCCGCGCATAGATCGCCTTGTGTTCGTCGCTGATTCGCGCCGTCATGCCGGTGGTGATCGGCCCCGGGCAGATGCAGTTCACCGTGATGCCGTCGCGTCCCAGCTCGACCGCGAGCGAGCGGGTCAGCCCGACCACGCCGGCCTTGGCCGCGGAGTACGGACTATGCAGCGCAGTGGCGCCGAGCGCCTCGGTGGAGGCGATGTTGACAATGCGCGGATGCTTCGATGTACGCAAATGCGGCAGCGCCGCGCGAATGATGCGCGGATGCGCCGTGAGCAGGATCGCGATGCTCCGCTGCCACTGTGCCTCATACCCCTCGCCGTCGATCGGTGAGGTGCCGGAGACGCCGGCATTGTTGATCACGATATCGAGGCCGCCAAATTTTTCAGCGACCTCGCCCACCACGCGGCGAATGGCGTCGCCATCGGCCACATCGAGCGCCCAGGCGGTGGCTTGGCCGTCGCGTGCGCGAATGTCGGCTGCGACCCGCTCCGCATCCGCCTGCACCAGATCGGTCACCGCGACCACAGCGCCTTCCGCGGCGAACACCCGCGCGGTGGCGCGGCCCATGCCGCTCGCGGCGCCCGTGACCAGGACCCGCGATCCGGCGACCGAGCGGCTCAGTTGTTTGAAGTCGGACGTACTGGATTCGGACGAATGGGACTCAGGCATGTTTCTTCCCTGTCTATTGTCATCGGCGCCGCGTCTGATGCGCGGTTGGTGTCAATGGGCATAGTAGTCGAGCCGCCTGGTTGTGCTGCGCTTGCCGCGGGACGTCGCGCTTGTCTGCTTGCGATGACGCGCGAGTGCGTCGCGGGTGTCCTTTGACGGCGCAGGACACAAAATCCCCTCCATGGTGTCAACCAGGTTCTGCATGGTGACGTCGGTACCCCAGAAGTGATGCGACGGCGTTCCCTGCAGCGCGGCCTCGCGCGCCGACAAAGCGGAGCGCAGGAACAATCCCATGAACACCAGCCGCTGATTGACCAGCTCTGGATCGATCCCCGGCAACAGCCGGCGGATGTGATCGAGGCACCGCTCGTAGCCCGACGCCCACTTGCCTTCCAGCGCATCGAGGAACAGCTGGCGGTGGCTCATCTGCAGCATGGAGATGAAGCGGATATAAGTGTCTTCGCTGCTCGCGGACTCCGCGTCGCCGCCCTGCCCGCCATTACCGCCGAGACCGGTCGACGGCCAGACCAGAATCTCCACCACCTGGCGCAGCGTCCGCGGTCCGCCGTCACGTTCCAGCGCGTCAAGCTGCGTATTGCGGCGCTGATCGATCAGCCGCGCCCCATCGGCGACCAGTTCGCGCGCCAGCTCTTCCTTGGTGCCGAAATAATAATGCAGCGAGCCGCTGTTGCGCTGGCCGGCTGCATCGACGATGTCGCGCACGCTCACGCCGTCAAAGCCGCGGTGTGCGAACAGCCGCCGCGCCGCGAGCTTCAACAAATCACGGGTTGTCGCCTGGCTCATATTGACAACAGTACGCACAGC
>BFBZ01001724.1_pt1 | contig 13667 bp, 9 predicted proteins | sample 1888401 | NCBI WGS metagenome assembly BFBZ01 (sample SAMD00112614, study PRJDB3348) | symbiont metagenome | host: Chara braunii | reverse complement strand
GGGCCATGGCAGGGAAGCTCACCATCGACATCGAGCAGCGGATCGCTTTGTTGAAGGCATTGGAGCTGGAGGTCGATCCGCTGTCACTGACGACAGTTCGACCTGAAGCGGCCCAGAGCCTGATCGAGGCCTTCGAATCGAATGTGCTGGCCGGGCATGATCTGGCGGCACGCATGGCGCATGTCGACAGGGTGTTCACGCGGCGGCTGGAGCCGCATCTGCTGCCCGTGCCTGCAGAGGCAGAGGGAATTTCAGGCGATGCGCAACCGGAGGAGTGATAGCTTTCCAGCGTCGAAAATTCGGTGCAGACGGTTGTTGTTTCTCTCAAGAACACATATCTGCTTGAGCGCGAATGACGACTGGGTCTTACGGCACGGAAATCGAACGAGATTTTCGGGAAGGCCAATGCGCAGGTTCAGTGTAGTGCGTCCTTCGCATATCGGCGGGATGCTCGTTACGGTTTAGGAGGCGTGTCCATGCTTGACTCGATCACAGCGGTTTTGAGGCGGATGGGCAGCGCCATTGCACGGTGGCTGGGATTGGTCTTCGTCGGTATTTCCTGGCCGTTTCTGGCGGCGCATGGCTGGTATCGGCAGCGAAACTGGCTGATCAAGCTGCCGGTCGTCGGCTTCGTGACCCTGCTCGCCTTGCTCTATATCTATTTTGTCTGGCAGACGCAGATCTGGAGCGGGTTCAATACCGCCTATCCGGATGTCTACAAGTTTTCCGACCGCAAGTTTTCCGCCGGACAGGAATTGCCAGCAGCAAGCGGGCAACAGGCCGCCGCCGTGGCGTCAAAGACCTGCCAAACATCAGCTGTCGTCGATGTCGCCGCAGATCTTACCGATTTCAACGTCAACCAGAACGCCTGGATATCCTCGATGCTGCTTTACAAGCTCGGGCTGTTCGGGATGTCATGGGATGACACGCCTTTTCTCGACAACAAGGCGTCTTTCCAGCGAGGCATAAACTCGGTCGTCCGCCGCACCTCGGCGGAGCTGGTCGACACGATCGGCCGCGTCCGCGGAACCTCCGGCATCAATAGCGACCTGCAGAAAGCGCGCGGTAACCTGCAGTTCGACGAGTCGAGCTGGTACTTCGGCCTGCATCCGTTCGGCCCGAAGACGCCGACGCCGAGCTACTATCGCGCGGCAATTGCCAATTTGCGCAGCTTCAATACCGACCTTGGCAGCTGCAAGGCTATTTTCGACGGACGTGCCGACAATCTCCTGCAATTTGTCGATCACATTGCCAACGATCTTGGCAGTACGGCAGACATATTGGCCAAACGTGCCGCGGATCACAGCTATGGTTGGCTGGACACGCGCGCGGACGATCGCTTCTGGTTCGCTTACGGCCAGCTTTATGCCAGCTACGGCATTCTGAGCGCCGCCGGCGCGGATTTCCAACAGGTCATAGCCGAGCGCAGCGTCGGCACGCTTTGGGCTGACACGATAACGCAGTTGCAAGTGGCGCTGCGCATCCAGCCCTTCATCATCTCCAACGGACCTGAAGACAGTTCGTTCATGCCGAGCCATCTGGCGACGATGGGCTTCCATATCTTGCGCGTGCGCTCGAACCTGGTGGAAATCCGCACGGTATTGGGCGGCCGCTAAAAGCGAAGCCGATCACGCCCTCGGCGGAGCGGGTCGCACAGGCATTGTCGAGCGATGATGGGAAAAGACTGCGGCGAAGTTCGTCGCGGTTAGCTGATCAGCTTGAGCCGGATGGCTTTCGCAACGAGCTGCGTGCGGTTGACGCAATCGAGCTTCTTGATGGCGTTCATCATGTAGGCGTTGACCGTATGGTCGGAGAGGGAAAGGATCTGGCCGATTTCGACAGAGGTCTTTCCCTGTGCCGCCCAGCGCACGACTTCGAGTTCGCGCGCTGAAAGCGTGTTTGGCATCGCACCATCGTTGCGCTTCAGGCCATTATAGGCGTCGAGTGCCTGTAGCATGATCATGGTGAGTTCGTTGAGCTCGCTCTGGCCGAGACTGTTGCGATTGCCCATGAACCAGAACAGAAGGCGCTGTCCGTTCGAGGAGTTGATCGGAATGATCACGTTCATCGGGCAATTGTAGTTGATGAGCAACATATAGAGTTCACGCGGCAGGTCGATGTCCGGCGCGCCATCCCTTTCAAGCAGGTGCCAGGATCGCGGCATGACTGAATCGCGTGTGCACAGCAGCATCGGACAGCGGCGAACCAGCTGCTGACGATCGAACTCCCGTACGAATTGGACCGGCACCGATCCTTCGATCAGCAGCGGCGTCATCATCGAATCATCCGGGACCGGGGCGTTCATGAAAGCCACATGGCTGAAGCCAAAGGCCGTTCCCGTTCGCTCCAGCGCCTTGGCAAACGCTGCTTGAGTCCGAGCAGAAGCCAGCTCGGCGGAAAGCAGCAATTGTCTCTCAGCAGTGATGATATAGGACATATGAGTAGAAGCGCCCACAGCGTGTTGTCGCAATGAAATACCCGATTTATGAGTGAATGCTAGACGCAAAAATACCACAGGACCAGAAATAATTTCATTTTCATATATTTTAATATTCCAACATGCGGATTTGTATGACTTTTTGCCAAAATAGGCCTTGTTGATGAAAATTTCGTCTCCAGCACCCCGGATTGCGACAGAGGCATACATTTCACGTCGATCGGATGCCTGCGGAATGGAAACCGACAATGACGGATCGGCTCTCCGAGCATATTCGAGGCGATCTTTCCGGCGTCGTCGTGCGATCTGAAATATGGTTTTGGGGCTTGATGGAAGTCTGTCTTGTGATTATCTTCCTCCGATTTTGGCTTAGAATGGTATGATGAGTACCCCAAGATTTGCCGTGGCTGGCTTCAGCTAAATCTGATGGTTCCGAAGTCTTACTGCGACCCAGGATTTATCCGCCTGCAGCGCAGAAGCGAGTTGTCTTTCGGTAAATGATGCGGCGGGCTATAGGTCTGCCTTGCGAAGGCCCAAAGCGGTTGCTATCGGTCTTGCCAAAGTAATCGCTTCCAGGCGTATATCTCATGAATTTTCGCTTCCGGCCGCATGTTGCAGTGCGGTGTTGTCAAACGGCACTGTGGTTTCTGACGGCCATTTCGCTTCTGGTGTTTTCGTCCGTGCCTTCGCAGGCGGCAGAGGTCGCCGGCGGCTCGCCGATGCAGTTCCTGCTGGTGCATGGCGATATGGGTCAATGCCGCGCCGACAACAGCTGCCCGGACTGGATCTCGGCGGAAGGGCAGATCATGCCGGATTCGCCAAGGAAGCTGCAGAAGTTTCTGAAACGGCTCGGTGATCGCAAACTGCCGATCGTGGTCAGTTCGCCGGGTGGCGATGTGCGGGCGGCCATGGAGATGGCCTATGCGATCCGGAAGCAGAAGCTTTCTGTTGCGGTTGGCCGTACCCGTTCGCGGGCGTGTCCCTATGCCGAACCGATATGCTCGGCTGCGATCGCCAAGGATGGTTCGATCAAGGGCGAGCCATTTTCTGCGGGCGCGATCTGCTTTTCTGCTTGCCCGCTGTTTTTCTCCGGCGGCGTCCAGCGCGTCTCCAGCCCCTTCGCGCTTCTGGGTGTTCATCAGATCACGACGACCTATAGCGAGGTGCGCGTCCAGTATCGCACCGAATATGAAATGGTGGATGGCAAGCGCAAGGTCCTGTCTAAGAAGGAGATTGGACGCAAGTTCGTCGGCAAGTACGATACGACCAAGCTCGACAAGGCGCAGAGAGCAAGGCTGGTCGGGTTTCTCGACAAGATGGGCATCGACAAATCGCTCGTCGATCTGATGCTCGGAACGGACCCCAGCGGCATCCATTTGATTTCGCAGATGGATGCTCTCAAGCTGAAACTGACGACCGAGCTTGCGGATGCCGTGACGCTTGTGGCTGCGGATGTTTGCAGTTCTCACAGAGCAGACGCTGGTTGTATTGAGTATGACAAGCATGCCTCGTCTACCGTCGTCAGTTCCGCATTTCGGAGCAACGAACGATCTCGCGGTGATGAAAAGTAATTCCCATTAAAAATTGATAGCAGCAATCGTTGCCGAGTTCGTTCTCCATGATGTTTCGTTTCTCTCCATGGCCGTTGTTCCAAAGCTACCGAAATGCCTTTCTGCTGCTAGCGGCTATTGCCGTTGCAATTTTCATGGCCATGACGGTTCAGCCTGTTATTGCCGCTACAGCTGCAGGCAAGCCGATGGAATTTGTGCTGGTGCATGGTGACATGGTTTGGTGCCGAAGCGACAACCGATGTCCGGATTGGATTTCCGCCGAGGGGGACATCACGCCAGACACTCCGACGAAGCTGCGGAAAATTCTCGATCGTCTCGGTGACGACAGGGTGCCCATTGTCGTCAGTTCGCCGGGAGGCGATATCGGCGCGGCGCTGGAAATGGCAAGAGTTATCCGCAAGCATAATCTTATGATTGCCGTTGGGCGGACACGGTGGAGGACTTGCCCGGTGGCCGACCCGATGTGCGCCAAAGCGCACATGCCAGATGGGACAATGAAGGGTGAAACATATTCGGGCGGCGCTTTTTGCAACTCCGCCTGCACTCTATTTTTTTCAGGGGGTATCAAACGTGTTTGTGGCCAATGGGCTTGGCTCGGCGTCCATCAGGCGAAATCATTTGATAGCGGTGCTCAAATTGAAAGGGCAGGGCTTTCACCTCAATGGGAAAAGAAGGTTATTCATTTTATTGAGGAAATGGGCGTCGATAAACACCTTTTCGATATCTCACTCGAAGCCAAACCGAACCAGATGCGCAACGTGCCGCAAATGGAGGCGCGATCGCTGAATCTTACAACAGAGCTGGCGGCTGTTGAGGACCTGGTGGCGGCACGTAATTGTCAAGACAATGAATCTCTCGTGGTTTGCGCTGCAAGAGCGCGCATACCACCCAGAAGATAACGGTCTTCAGCTATCTTTGCCTTTGGCTTTTGCCATGATCTGCTCCAGAAATCCAAGCAGCACTGCCGAAACGACGAAGGCAAGATGGATGATGGTGAACCACATCAGCTTGGCATTGTCATATTGAGTGGCGTTCAGGAAGATCTGCAGCAGATGGATTGAGGAAATCGCCACGATCGAGGATGCAACCTTGATCTTCAGGCTACCTGAATCGAGCTTGCCGAGGAAGGAAACCTCGCCTTCGGCTTCGTCAAAGCGGCTCACGAAATTCTCATAGCCCGAAATCATCACCATCACGATCAGGCTTGCCACCAGCGCGGCGTCGATCAGGCCGAGGATAGCGAGGATCATGTCCGCTTCGTCATACTGGAAGACGTTGATCGTCACCTTGTAGAATTTGAAGGCGAATGAGACCGCGTAGACGGCGAGCGAGGCGGCGAGGCCGAGATAGAAGACGACCAGGAGCCAGCGGCTGGAGAGGATGATGCGCTCGACCAGTAGTTCCAGGGACTTCATGTATTTTCCTTTTCTATCCTGTATTTGCCTGGGAATAATAAGCCCGCCTTGGTTTGGCAACAAGGCAGTGTGTTTCGCGCGGGACAGTGAAGCGCGGCTATTCACACTGGATACGTATTGGGTTATCCCGACAGGGAAATGACTGCATGTTGGGGATAGGTCTTATGGCAACGGTGGCATCCGACATAGAAATTGCTCGAGCCGCAAAGAAGCTGCCGATCATCGAGATCGGCGCCAAGCTCGGCATTCCGGCGGAAGATCTGGCTCCCTATGGCTATGACAAGGCGAAGATCAGCGCGAGCTTCATTACCGCGCAGTCCGGCAAGAGGGATGGCAAGCTGATCCTTGTGACGGCGATCAATCCGACGCCGGCGGGCGAGGGGAAGACCACCACGACAGTGGGCCTCGGCGACGGCTTGAACCGTATCGGCAAGAAGGCTGTCGTCTGCGTTCGCGAGGCTTCGCTCGGTCCCTGCTTCGGCGTCAAGGGTGGGGCGGCCGGCGGCGGCTATGCGCAAGTCGTGCCGATGGAAGATATCAACCTGCATTTTACCGGCGATTTCCACGCCGTCACCTCGGCCCATAATCTGCTTGCGGCGCTGATCGACAACCACATCTACTGGGGCAACGAGCAGAACATCGATATCCGCCGCATCACCTGGCGCCGCGCGATGGACATGAACGACCGGGCATTGCGCGATATCGTCGCCTCCCTTGGCGGCGTTGCCAATGGTTTTCCGCGCGAAGGCGGCTTCGACATCACGGTCGCCTCCGAGGTCATGGCGATCCTCTGTCTCGCTTCCGACCTTAAGGATCTGCAAAAGCGGCTCGGCAACATCATCATAGGCTATCGCCGCGACCGCACGCCGGTCTATGCCCGCGATCTGAAGGCTGATGGCGCCATGGCGGTGCTGCTGAAAGATGCGATGCAGCCGAACCTCGTGCAGACGCTGGAAAACAATCCGGCATTGGTACATGGCGGCCCCTTTGCCAATATCGCCCATGGCTGCAATTCGGTGATTGCCACGCGCACGGCGCTGAAACTTGCCGATTACGTCGTGACCGAAGCCGGCTTTGGCGCCGATCTGGGCGCTGAGAAGTTTTTTGATATCAAGTGCCGGAAGGCCGGCCTCTCGCCGGACGCGGCCGTCATCGTTGCGACGGTGCGCGCACTGAAGATGAACGGCGGCATCAAGAAGGACGATCTCGGCAGGGAGAATGTCGAGGCGCTGGTAAAAGGCTGCGCCAATCTTGGCCGTCATGTTGCCAATGTCCGCAAGTTCGGTGTGCCTGTGGTCGTAGCCATCAATCATTTCGTCTCGGATACGGAAGCCGAGGTCGCGGCACTGAAGGACTATGTCGCAAGGCTTGGTGCCGAGGCGATCCTCTGCCGTCATTGGGCCGAGGGCTCGGCCGGGATCGAGGACCTCGCGCGCAAGGTGGTGGAGCTTGCCGAATCCGGTCAGGCGAAATTCCAGCCGCTTTACCCCGACAATCTTTCCCTGTTGGAAAAGATCGAGATCGTCGCCTCCAAGATCTATCATGCGGGCGAGGTTACGGCGGACAAGGCCGTGCGCGACCAGCTACGCTCCTGGGAAGATCAGGGCTACGGGCATCTGCCCGTTTGCATGGCCAAGACCCAATATTCGTTCTCCACCGATCCAAACGTTCGCGGTGCGCCCGAGGGGCATGTGGTCCAGGTTCGCGAGGTTCGGCTCTCGGCAGGTGCCGGCTTCGTTGTCGTCATCACCGGCGAGATCATGACCATGCCCGGTCTGCCGAAGTCACCGGCAGCGGAGCGAATTTTCCTCAATGATCAGGGCTACATCGAGGGATTGTTTTAAGTTCTGATTCTGGTGGAACTGCCTGCTAGCGCGGTTCAGCTTTTCACGGAATCTCTGAACTGCTCTATCTCTTTGTTCTCACGCAATTCCGGACGGAAAACCGCTGCGCACTTTTCCTGGAATTGCTTTAGTGGCAGTACCGGAAGCCGCCGTTCCTCTCGATTACATCGAGATGGAAATGCGTTTCGTGGGCGGCATCGCTTTCCGGATCGAGCACGGTTGTGAAATAGAGGCAGGCCGAGGCGCTCGTGGCGCGCTGGAATGCGCCGGTCAGGGTCGGATCCTCGCGCCGGGGCTCGATGCCGATGGTCTTGCCGTTTTCGAAGGTGAAGCTCGCGACATCGATGGCGTTGCCGCGGGCGTGCTCAGAAATCTTGCCGGTCGAAGCATTGTTGCGCAGGCGGCAAATATAGGTCGAGGCCTGGTTGATTGTGACGATCTTGCCGTTCTCCAGCGCGGCGGCCGAGGGGATCACACTTTCCTTCATCCATTGGGCCAGCGCCAGCGCCGCCTCGCACCGCATCTTGCCTTCGGGCTTGAATGCTATGCCCGGCAGCGGTGAGGACAGCGCAATCGGTTTGTCAATGCCGCAGCCATTGCCGTCGTCTATGCGGGGGATCTCCTTGAAGGTTGCGCCCATGGCTGTGAGATCCTTGAGGCATGTCTCATGCTCTTCGCTTGATTCCGAGGCGATCGTCAGCGGCGGGGCGGCCGGAGCCTGCGTCTGATCGGGCGCCGGCTCATCCGTCGCAGTCGGCGGCTTCTCGGAGGGAGCGACTGGTTTTTCCTCGGGTATTACAGGCTTTTCCGCCGGAATCGGTGGAGCGTCGGCTGGCTGTGTCTGTGCCTTGTCCGGTTTTTGCTCTGGTATAGGCCCGGTTTGCGGAAGTGCAGCGGCCGTGAGCACGACAACAGTAGAGATTAGTGAAATCATTCTAAACAGCATCAAGTAATTCAGCCAATTCTAATGATGATGCCGATAGAACGCTTGAGCCGACCATTTCGTTGCAATTCAGCAACTTTTTGTCTTTGCCTTTAAACATGATCATTTTATTCATGATTATTGGCGACTGATATATTGACAATAATACTCATGTTTTTTATGCGGCAGAAAGAGGGCGGAATATTTCTGCCTTGTTAACAAAAACAGCCCAGCCAGCCCCTTGTCTGCTTTTGACGCAGCAACCAGCCAGCCCGGTAAAGCAGTTCGAAAGGAATGGTTATGGTTGTCCGGCGCTCCCGCTCGGCTCTCTTGGCATGCACTGCGTTTCTGGCTCTTGGGCTGGCGACGCCGTCTTTTGCCCAAACAGCAACCCAGAATGATCAGGCGACTGGCGATACGGCCAAGAGTGAGGGTGTCACGAGCCTGAAGCCGATCGTGGTCAAGGGGAAGGGCAAGGCGACGAAGGACGTGCTTGCCGATTCTCCGACCGCCAGCCAGACGACGGCAAAGGACATCGATGACAACCAGATCAGCCGCATCGAGGATCTCGGTCGCAGCACTGAAGTCGGCGTCGGCTTCAACCGCACCACCGGCGGCATCAACATTCGCGGTCTCGGCGACGACCGCGTCTTGACGACGGTCGATGGCATCCAGATCCCCTTTCTGCTTGATGTCTCTCGCGGCGCCGATGGCGGCGTCAACAGTTTTGATTTCAACGGGCTTTCGAGCGTCGATGTCGTGCGTGGCGCCGATTCCAGCCGTGCCGGCTCGGGCGCTCTCGGCGGTGCCTTCGTATTGCGCACGCTGGAACCGGAAGATCTGATCGCGCCCGGCTCGACATGGGGCGGCGTCTTCAAATTCGGCTATAACGGCGATGACCGGAGTGTCGGCGGTTCGGCGGCGGTTGCCAAGCGCATCGACAATACGGCCGTTCTTTTCGAAGGTGGCTATACGCGCGGTCATGAGCTTCAAAACAACGGCGATGTCGGCGGCTACTCGACCAAGCGCACCAAGGCGGATCCGGCCGACTACAATCAGAGAAGCGGCCTCTTCAAGATCCGCCAATATACCGATATCGGCACCTTCGGGGTCACGGCTGAGCATTACAATAAAGATAAAGACATCGATGCGATGCACTCGCAAAGCCCAACCGGAAACCTCCGCCCGGGCAATTACGATACGAACGACAATACCGAACGCAATCGTGTTTCGCTCGACTACAAATATGACGCTGAAAGCGCTGACTCCCTGCTCGATACGGCCAATGCCGTCTTCTATTGGCAGAACCTCCTGCGCGAAGAAGGTCTTGAGGGTTATCGCTATACCTCCGTCATCGGCGACTACTCGCGCAGCAACGAAATGGAAGACCGCAGCATTGGCTTTAACGGTAACGCGTCGAAGTCCTTCGACACCGGTAGTCTGCATCACAAGGTTACATTCGGTCTCGACACCGCTTTCGACAAGGTACATCAGTACTCTGCGGGCGTAGATAGTTGCGCTCTTCCCCGTTGGCGTGCGACTTGCGCATTCCTGCACACCAATCAGTCTGATATGCCCGATGTCGACGGCAAGCGTGTCGGTGCCTTCATCGACGACAAGATCGAGTTTGGCTCCAGCAATTTCTCTCTGACACCTGGCCTTCGCTTCGACTGGTATGATTACTCGCCGAAGAACACGACTGCTTTCCGCGACAGCGCCAACTATCAGGGCCTGCCATCCGGCCAGTCCGACAGCCGCTTCTCGCCGAAGCTACGCGCCTCCTATCAGCCGCAGGACAATGTCGAGATCTATGCACAATGGGCCATGGCCTTCCGTGCGCCTAACGTCAGCGAGCTCTATGTCAATTACGGCGTGCCCGGCGGCTATGTCAGCTACGGCAACCCCGACCTGAAGCCGGAGACCAGCAACGGCATCGAAATCGGCACCAATCTTGGCGATGACGATTTCGGCGGCCACATCGGCGGCTTCTACAACAAATACAAGAACTTCATTGACTCGGTCACATCAGCGGATCCGACCCGGACTTATCCGCTCGGGATCACCGAATACTTCAATCGCGCCAATGTCCGCATGTTCGGCGTCGAAGTGAACGCGCATAAGAGGTTTGACAACGGCATTCACATCAAGGGCGCCCTTGCCTACGTCAACGGCAAGGACTCAGATAGCGGCGAGTGGATCAATTCCGTGGCTCCGGCCAAGGCCGCCCTTACCGTCGGCTATGCGACCGAAATCTGGGGAACGGACCTGACCTTCGTCACCGCGACGAGCGAGCCGAAGAAGACGGGCGATAACTTCCGTACTCCCGGCTACGGCATCTTCGATCTGACGGGCTGGTGGGAGCCGGAGCAGGTAAAGGGGCTGTCGCTTCGTGCCGGTGTCTACAACATCTTCAATAAGACCTACTACGACTCGCTCAACGTCGCGTCCACGGGTCTCACACAGCCTTCGGCCTACTATTCCGAGCCCGGCAGAACCTTCAAGCTGACGCTGACGCAGAAGTTCTAAGCGGTCTCACCGACGCAGCAAACTCAGGCGATGCTTCGGCATCGCCTCTTTTTTTGCCCTCATGAGGCGGTATCGTGAGGTTTGCGCAATTGTAAATCGCAACATTCGATGCTAATGGAAGCGCCCAGTCTTCAAACCTGTTGAGAAAAGAGAGGAGGACCTTATGACCAAGATAGTCTGGCATATTCGCCAGTTCGGTCCGACTCGTGCCCTGCGGATGCGTTTGCAGGGCTGATCAGAGGCTGTAACTCACTCATTCTTCTGGTCTGCCCTTTGGGCGACGTGGCTTCGTGCATTTATGCCCGTGTGGCCGCGTCATGACATGTTTTCGAGCATTGGCCTATCCATGGCCAGCGACATCGGCGTAGCGCGGCGAAAGGAGCCGCAGGCGATGTGTAGGGAATGCTCGAGCAAGACCGGAAAAGACCATGACTCTGATCAATCTTCGCAATTTCGGCGTTACCCTGGGTGCGCCGTTGTTTTCCAATCTCAATCTGACCGTCGATGCCGGTGACCGCATCGGGATCGTCGCCGCGAACGGACGTGGAAAGACTTCGCTGCTCAACAGCATAGCCGGCAGGCTTGAGCCGACGACGGGCGAGATGACGCGCGCGCGCGGTCTGCGGGTCGGGTATGTCGAGCAGAACGTACCCGCCGATCTGCTTGATGTCTCCTTCTATGATGCCGTTCTCCGCGCCCTGCCGAAGGAACAGGCCGCAAGCGAGAGCTGGCGCGTGGATGTCACTCTCGATTCGCTCGATGTGCCCGCGGTGATGCGGGAGAGGACGCTCGCCCAGCTCAGCGGCGGCTGGCAAAGACTTGCCATGCTTGCCCGCGTCTGGGTGACCGAGCCCGACGTCATGATGCTGGACGAACCGACCAACCATCTCGATCTCGCCAAGATCGCGTTGCTGGAGGACTGGCTGAATGCGCTGCCGCGCGACGTCGCGGTGCTGATTGCCAGCCACGACCGCGCCTTTCTGGATGCCGTCAGCAACCGGACGCTGTTCCTGCGTCAGGAGCAGTCGCAGATCTATGCACTGCCCTATAGCCGGGCGCGGGCGGCGCTGGACGAGGCCGATGCCTCGGAAGAGCGGCGCTACCAGAAGGAGATGAAGACGGCGCAGCAGCTGCGCAAGCAGGCGGCCAAGCTCCACAATATCGGCGTCAACTCGGGGAGCGATCTGCTGACCGTGAAGACGAAGCAGCTGAGGGCAAGAGCCGAGAAACTGGAGGACGCCGCTCGACCGGGCTATCAGGAGCGTTCGGCCGGTGCGATCAAGCTCGCCAATCGCGGCACTCAGGCGAAGATATTGGTGACGCTCGACGATGCCTCTGTCGAGACACCTGACGGCACGCTGCTGTTCAAGACCGGCAAACGCTGGATCTGCCAGGGGGACCGCATCGTCCTGCTCGGCGCCAACGGCGCCGGCAAGACCCGGCTTGTCGAGATGATCCGCAAGGCCATCGACGATCCGGCGAATGCCGGAGCGATCAAGCCGACGCCGTCGTTGGTGCTCGGCTATAGCGATCAGGCCCTCTCCAATCTTGACCAGGACGATACGCCGCTAGGCGTCATCACGCGGCTGTTCGAGCTTGGCGAGCAGCGCGCCCGCACACTGCTCGCCGGCGCCGGCATGAACATCGAGATGCAGGGGCGTGCCATCGGCAGGCTCTCCGGTGGACAGAAGGCGCGGTTGGCGATGCTGGTATTGAGGCTCACCAATCCCAATTTCTACCTGCTCGACGAGCCGACCAACCATCTGGATATCGACGGCCAGGAGGCTCTGGAAGACGAACTGACGGCGAACGAGGCAAGCTGCCTGCTCGTTTCCCACGACCGCAGCTTCGTGCGCAGCATAGGCAACCGCTTCTGGCTGATCGACCGGAAACGACTGATCGAAGTCGACGGGCCGGAAGAGTTCTTCGAGGCGGCGAGGGGGCAGGAATAAGCAATAAGGTAAGGCGATCGGATTGGTAGTGGACGTCGATCTCGAAAGGATCTGAGGCTACGAGTTGACAGCGCGAAATCTGGCGGCGCAGAGTGCAACCTTAGCTTCAAAAAGGTGCAACTTGACGAGTCTAGTTCTGAACGATCGCCTTAACCGCCCCGCATATTGGATGTTCATCTGCATATTTTTAGGAGTTCGGGTCGGAGCCGTTGTGCTGACCGAGTTGGGTTACGCTTCCGATCTTTTACGTCACATGGACTTCATCCTCTTCTTTGTCGCGTCCGTGATGGGGGCAAGACTACGAGATTTTGGATGGTCGGCTTTTTGGGGTTGGGTGGGGGTGGCGGTGTTCAGTTTCGCTATCCCGATTGGTATAATATCGACACTGAAACCGGTGGTCCTACAGAGCGGCGAGATAACTGGTCCTGCTGGAGGCTACAATACTTTGCTCTCTACCCTGCCATTCTTTGCTCTGATTGTGGCCGTGGGGCTCCCGCCAAGCGATCCAAATAGCGAATACGGAAGGCCGTCACGGTATAATATTGTCATATCGGAATCGGCGCAGCAGTTTGCGCAACGCTGGATTTTCCTGCCGCTATCCATTTTCAGACGACGCGTGAACCGCTCAACCTATTGGACCGGTCTAGTAGTCGTTGCTGTGATACTTTTCACTCGTTCCGTAGCTGAAGCGAATAACCATGACGGAGCCCTTTTGGGGCTTTCGCTGTTGATACTCGCTGTCATTGTTGCCGCGCTGCTCGTTGCGGCACGTTTGCGTGATTTTGGATGGTCGGGACTTTGGGGATGGGGCGCTATTGTCGGCTTAAGTCTAGCTGTTCCGATCGCGGTGATTTCGTTCATAGGGAAGAGCGGGATGGTCGCTTCGGCGGTTCATATAATGTTGGGATCTCTCCTTCTTTGCATGGCTATAATTGTCATCGTTGGTATCCCGGCAGGAAATCCCGGTCCCAATAAATACGGGCCGCCTTTCCGCTGGAGG
>BFBZ01001731.1_pt1 | contig 13674 bp, 13 predicted proteins | sample 1888401 | NCBI WGS metagenome assembly BFBZ01 (sample SAMD00112614, study PRJDB3348) | symbiont metagenome | host: Chara braunii | reverse complement strand
CCCCCACCCGAGACTCGCACTCATGGCGAAAATCGAACTCCGTAACGTCGGCGTCACGTTCAACGTGCACCAGCAGAAGCGGGTCAGTTTCAAGGAGTACATGATCCGCGGGCTCTTCCGCCGGGCCGTGAACCCGACCATGCGGGTCCGCGCGCTGGAGGGGATCAACCTGTCCGCACGCGACGGGGAGCGGATCGGCGTGATCGGGCACAACGGGGCCGGAAAGAGTACGCTCCTGAAGACGCTCGCCGGCGTGTACCCGCCGACCGCGGGCACGTGCGAAGTCGAGGGCAAAATCTGCTCGCTGTTCGACATCACCCTCGGCTTCGAGTTCGAGGCGTCCGGCTGGGACAACATCCGGTACCGCGCCTACCTCCAGGGCGAATCGTCGCGCAGCGTGCGGGCCAAGCTGGAGGAGATCGCCGCGTTCTCCGAACTGGGCGACTTCCTGAACATCGCCGTGCGGAACTATTCCGCCGGCATGCAAATGCGCCTGGCGTTCTCCATCGCCACCGCCATCAACCCCGAGGTGCTCCTGGTCGACGAGGTGCTCGCCGTCGGCGACCTCGCCTTTACGAGCAAGGCTCAGGCGCGGATGCGGGAGCTGATGAACACGTCTCGGCTCATGGTGATCGTGGCTCACGACCTGAAGACCATCGCCAACATGTGTACGCGCGTGGTCTGGATGCAGCACGGGCAGATCGTCGCGCAGGGGCCGCCGCGCGAGATCATCGACCGCTACGTCGAGGCTTCGACACAGAAGCCGGTCGGACCGGCACCGGCGAAACGCGCCCCCGAGCCCGAACTGGTCGCCGCGTGACCCCTGTTCGCCGGCACGAAAGCCGGGTGCACCCCGCGCGCCAGGGCGGTGGGTGACGCAACGGTTCTCTTGGTCCAGTAGCACCTTCCCCACCGCGCCCTCGTCGGCGCGATCGTCCTTCGCACCCACCGCCCGGGCGGGCGGGGTTCGCCCGGCTCGCGCTCCCACTTCGGCTCATCGTCCCAGGCACTTGCGGTCCCCCGGCATTCGGGGTAGTGTCGGTATTTCACTCCGGGCTCGTTCCCGCTCTCTGCACGAGCGCGCTCAGCAGAGAGCGCCATTCTCGCCCAGCCGAGCCATAACACGGTGAATGCCGATCGGCGCACGGAAGCGGCGATCACACGCCACTCCCGGGAGGCCCCATGCGTCTCGCTCCCGACCGCCGCTTCATATTTGTTCTCGCTGCGTTTCTGCTCGTTCCGGCCGTGCGGGCGGCCGACCCGACCGATAACCCCGTCGCCACCTACTACTCCGGCCCCGAGGGCTACCCGGCCTGGACCGATGACGTTCGATGGGCACGCGTCATCAACATGAAGACGTACACCAAGGGTAAGACCGACTACGAAAAGTTCCTCAAAGCCCGCGACGAGGTGTCCGAAGGCGGCGGGGTGCTCTACTACCCGGCCGGCACCTACGACTTCTCGACCGTGCCACCGGGCGTCGGGCTGATGCTCCGCGCCGGGGTCGTCATCCGCGGGGAGGCGCCCGCCGGGCGACCGAGCGCGCCCACCGGCAAATTGGAGCTACCCACGAAGTTCGTCTTCGCGTTCCGCGCCCGCGCGGGTGGGAAAGTGCCCGGCGACTGGAACTTCATCGGCCTCCAGCCCGACGGCCGGAAGAACATCAAGTCGGTCGACCGGCTCGGTATCGCCTGGGTTCACATCGACGGCGCCACCGTCGCGTTCGGCCCGCAGATGGATTGGGGCAAAACCTGGGGCACGGCGGACAGCCTGCTGAGTGCCAAGATCAAGGCGGCGTGGACCGAGCGCGACCCGTCCGGAACGCACCCGATCGACCCCCTCGCCGGCGGCGGAAAGAAGTACGTCGGCGCCGGCTCCGGTCGGCTCGTGTTCGGGTGCGTCTTCGAGAACGCGGCGGTACTCGACGATTACTCCGACCCCGGGTACGGCCCCAACGGGTTCTTCACCTCGCGCCACTGCGCCCGGATCATCGCTTACGGCTCGCACGTCTTCGTGGCGAACAACCTGCTGCCGAAGAGCACAAAGAACTTCGCCTATCGTCAGAAGCTGGACAAGCAGGCCGCAACGGTGAAGTTCGATTACGGCAAGACCTGCGGCATCGACATCAACAAAGAGCTGCTGGCCGTGGCCGCCGCCAACGGCACCTGCCCCGGCTACTTCGAAGAGGGGATCGTGGTGCGGGACAATTTCGTCTTCAACCACGGCCACAAGGGCTTCAGCGTGTCCGGCAAGTGGGTCACGGTCACCGGGAACGTGAACGACCGCGTGTTCGCGCGCTCGGACACGAGCGGCGTACTCACGCTGGACGGGTACGAGGTCGCCACGGCGACCTCCGACACCCAGTCGCGGGCCTTCGACCTCGCCGGCCGCAACCTGTGGACGGACGGGAACCGGTTCACCGGCACCGGCTCCGCGCCCGGTTTGGAGGGCGAGGGGATCGTCGGCGGGGCGCCCGGCGGCACCCCGATCTTCTCTTGGGCGCTCACTCACAACACGCGAACCCCAGGCGCCGGGTCCCCCGGGAGCATCGGCGGCCGGGACGTGGACTGTCACGGGTTGCTCGTCGGCTGGAACACGACGCTCGGAACCGTCGGGTGTGTCGTCGCGAAATCGGAGCCTGCGCTCACGGATTGCGCGTTTATAGGGAACAAGTGCGACCGCGTTCTCCCGGACGCGAAAACGATCGCCCGACTCAAGCAGAATCCGCCCCTCACGGGGGCCGCACCCACAGTCCAGAAGATTAACAATGTGACCGTCACGTCTCACGAGAAGGACGCCGTAGAGATCGCCTGGACGGGCGGTGCGGGCGCGGTCGGGTTCCGCGTGGAGCGGCAAATCGCAGAAGGCAAGTGGCAGGTGATCGCGTACCGCCCGCCCCGCCCACAAGGTGACGCCGAGAACCCCGCATCGTGGATGGATTTCACCGCGCCGCGGGGCAAACCGTTGGCCTACCGGGTGATCGCCATCGACGCCGACGACACGGACAAGAACGCGAGCGCGCCGACCACCTTCACTCTCTGAAGTGACCAAGCGCAGAAGCGGCAAAAACTGCTCTAGAAAACGCGCCGGACTTGTGGCATCAGCACGACCGAATGGGACGTGGGGGTACGTCTGGCCCGGACTCCTGAAGAGGCCCGACGCTGGGGGCAGCGGCCTTTCGGCGAGCGTCGGGGGCTTGCCATGAAATCCGTTCTGTCTCTGCTCGGCGCGCTCGTTGGTCTGGGGCTCGCGGTCGCGGCCGGTTGCAAAACCGCCAAACCCGACCGGACAACGCCACCCGCCGTGGGCGCACCCGATCCATCGCAACCGCAAATCACGCGCCTGGACTACGTCGATTCGGACGGGTTCGACGTGCTCCTGGAAACGGTCCTGATCAACAGCCAGCCGGTGATCGTCATACAGACCGGCTACGACAAACCGGAGTGGAACTCGCGGCTCAACGAATGGATCGCGGCCTGGAACGCGAGCCGGCGGTCACCCGGCCTGCGGGCGCGGGGCCAGATCCCGCCGGTGCCCGCCGTGGTCGTGGACGGCGACAGCATCCGCGAGTTCCGCCTCCTGATCGACGGACTCATGGGCCGCGTCGAGGAGTCCGCCCGCGCGGGCGGCCACTGGTGGGCCGAGCGACACACGCGGGATCGGCGGGTCGCCCTGCTCCGCCCCTACAGCCTGCGGTTCCATCTCGGTACGGACGGGCACATTCAACTCATCTTCTTCCACGGCGACTACGCGGCGCAGTACAAGGACATCGTCCGTGCCGTGGTCGACCCGGCCGAAAAAGAGACGCTGGATTGGTCCCCGGGCTACTGTTGCTCCCTCGCGCGGACCCGCTTGACCCGCTCCTCCGGAGCCGAGTGAGCCCCCGCACGAGCAGGGACCATCAGACCCACACGAATACCGAGCGGGGCGGGTTTCGGACCCGGCCGGTCGAGATGGCGTGGCATAACACGTGCCGTTAGCGGTCGAACGGATCGGGCCAATCGTAGGGAGCGTGCGGCCCGGCTCGCGGCCGAACGTTTCGGATCAGAACCACGGCTGTTGATCGCCAGTACCCGCCGTGCGAACCTCTCCATCGGTCACCACAGATGGGGGAACGGTCATGCGCGGGGCGGGTCCGGTTACTTGGGGTCGCGAGGKCGTGTACGCGTACTTCACCACGAGCGCGGGTGTCACCCGGGTGCGCGTGTCGGCGGACGAGGCGGATCGGTTGGACGTGGTAGAGGGGTTACGAGTGAAGATCGCGCTACCCGGTGCGGAACCGACGGACGGGTTGATCGTCCGGGTCCGGCGCGAGCCGCCCTTCGTGTGGGTCGAGCTCACTTCTCTCACCCGCACCGCGACCCTGGCCGGGTGACGAACTCGGACGGTTGTGCGGGCACCGTCACCCGCTCCACCGCTAGCCACTGGATGAGCCGGCCCGCAAGTCCGGCTCAAACACCCGCGGGCTAAGGGTGAAATGCTTTACCTTGCTCCAGCATGGCAAGAATCGTCTTCATCCGTTTTTCTCTGGTTTCTGGCTTCTTTGCCGTCTCAAGACGATAAACAATCGAATAAACATTAGCCTTACTTAGCGCCTTAAAGAACGACTCTGCTTTTTTGTTTTTACTCAACTCCTTCAGAAAATCTTCAGGTGGGCTGGCACTCCTGGATGAAGCATAGGCGGCTTCCCATCGACCATCGGCCTTTGCTGCTTCAACGGCTTCCATCCCTGCGGGGGTCATTGTTCCCGCTTTGATTAGACGTTCCACATGCTGAGTGTTTATTTTCGACCATCCGCTTTTGGGCCGTCTCGGTGTAAATTTCTGCAGCCATGACAGTTTGTCAAATGACTTCTTCTGACCATCGATCCAGCCATAGCAAAGCGCCTGATCAAGCGCCTCAGCATAGGTCAGGGATTTCTCAAGCGAATCTTTTTTGAAAATACGCAACCATATACCCTCTGATTCCGCATGGGTTTTTTCCAGCCACTGCCGGAAATCCATAGATGTTTTGAAATGTAAGGTCTGCATGAACTGTGTCCCGTTACTGCACCATAGCCAGAAGAGTTTTCGTTCCTGGCCCAGGCGTCCCGCGTCGTCACCTGAGATCGGGTGCTGGTCGACGCCGCATTCGACAGCGAGAAACGCCACCGGTACGCCTGGGAGGAGTTGGCGTGCGATCCACCGTCATCCCACTTAACCCGCGGGGCCATGGTCGGAAGTGGCCCAAGACGACGTACCGCCGGCAGATGGTCAAGCGGTTCCGGAAGAAGCCCAAGACCTCCCGCTACCAGCGGGTGTTCGGCCGGCGGTGGCAGGTCGAATCAGCCTTCTCCCGGCACAAGCGGCGGCTCGGGAGCGCGCTCAACGGGCGATTGGACGCCTCCCGCGAGTGGGAGTGCCAATTCCGGATGCCGACCCACAACCTCATGATCCTCGCGACTCATTAGTAGATGGTTTAGCAGAGTACTCCGCGGACCGAGAACTTGCAATCTCGATAGCACGATCAGTCTGGAAGAACCTGCCTACGTGCGACAAGTGACGGGGGGTGCCGAGAGGGTTGATCGAGTCGGCCGGCGCACGCCGCACGACCCCGGCCCACCATGCCGCCTGGAACCGAGCAGCAGCGGCCGTCGGATACTCCGGCGGGCGGGAGGGCTGACCGTGTGCACTTGCACGCCCTACGCCAGCATCGTGGCCGGCATCGACGTCCGCCACGTGCTGTGAGGAGGGACCGAAGGGACGCCCCTTCGGTGGCGGAAGACGGGCGGTGTCTCGGATATGCCTAACCGTGGACCGGGGCCGGACCAAGTGAGACTAAACCGGACCAGGGGCGGAGCGGTGGCCGGACAATCCGCCGGAACGCCAGAAGCCCGCCGAAAAGCCTCGAAAGGCCGTTCCGACGGGCTTCTCTGCCCCACAAGGACAGCTCCCGCCGTGGATTGGTGGGAGCGAGCGGGAGTGTATGGGAATCGAACCCACTGAGACCGTTGTTCACGACCTCCACAGGTTTTGAAGACCAGATCCGCAACTAGATTCAGCAGCCCATTGCGGCGCTCACCAGACGATATTTTTTGCTTATTTTTCAGGCAAAATCCACATCCATTCAGCATCGCTTGCAAATCGCTTCGAACCTCGTTACCTTTTTCGTTGTCCTTTTGAGGGCCAAGAGGGTATCCACCAATGCGACGTCCCAAACTGCGGAAGAAGAAGCCGAAAAAGGGCAAAGGGCATGAATATTGGTACACTGCTGCACGGGGCGGGGCGTACTTCGGCAAGGTTGGCGAGGTGTCACACAAGGACGCCAACAAACTGTTCTTGGCGCACATCAACAAGGACAAGCCGGCCGTCAAGACAGAGGTCCTGACGGTGGCGAAACTCTTCGATGCCTTTCTCGAATGGGTTGAGAAGCACAGAAGTCGGGCGACCTATTCGACCCGAAAGCGCGAGTGCAGCAGTTTCGCGAGGTTCGTTTACGACGCGCGGCGACTTGCCGACATCCCAGCCCACGAAGTAACCAGTGACATGCTGGTGAAATGGCGCGAAGTTTTGAAGGCCAAGCCGAGTGCGGAAGAGCCGCTCGAAAACGACCGCGAGAGACGTGACCTCAAAAAACAGTCGTTGATCCACGCCGAGACCTCTATCCGGCACGCATTCAACTGGGCGTGTAAGTATCCCAGTCCAGAGAGTCACCTTCCCGTCACGTTCCGACCGTTCCGAGGTGTCGAGAAGACGAAACCGCTCCGCAAGAAACTGACGGAAACGAACCTCCTGTTCGATGCGGAAGTGGACGCCCTTCTCGAAGCTGCCACATTCGACGTTGATCAGTTCCGGCGGTGGGGAATTGAGAAACACATCGCGAAGCACGGCAGGACTGGCATGCGACCGTGCAAAGATAGTTTCGCTGACCTCCTCCGGGTCTACCACGCGACCGGGGCAAGAACGAGCGAACTGGCAGTGGCGCGGGTGCGGGACTTCTCCCGCCGCGACCGGCAGATCGTCTTGTCCGAACACAAGCGATCCGAGACGGAGTCCGAGCCGACTACCCGCTCAATCACTCTCGGCGAGGAGGCGTTCAAGATCGTGGAGCGGCGGTGCCAGGGGCGAGGGCCGGACGAGTGCGTCTTCCTGACTGCATGGAGCAAACGGTGGACCCCCMAGACCGCCAACCGCCGACTTACCTCGGTCCGACGGATCGCCGTCGCGCTCGGCACGAAGGTTCGTGAGGACGTGTCGATCTACGATTTTCGCCACCTGTGGATCAGTGATCAGGTCAGGACCGGGACGCCCCTCTTACTCGTCGCGAGGATGGCGGGGACGAGCGTGGCGATGATCGAGAAAGTCTACGGCCACCTGCGGAAGGATGAGCAGCAGGAGGCACAAAGGGTGATGGAAAAGGATCGAAATGAGCGCCGGAAGAAGATAGCTAATCCAGATCCAAATGCTTCGACTTGACCGTAACCACGGGTCGCTTCTTCCGCGCGCGAATGGATGGCACCGAAGGCGAAGCGAGCAGGTGGAACCCCTCGCGCTTGAGACGGTCGAGGTCTGCGATCCGATACCGGAAGCGCGGCTTCCCTGAACCGGGCGGCGAGACATTACGGCGGGCTAACTGGCTGGCCCGGACCAACTTCAGCAGGGGCTCCTTACTGATACCGAGGGGGGCAGCGGCCTCGCGACTCGTCATCTCGTCGGGTTGGAAACCTGTGGGGGCACGATCGCGACTTTGCTCCAATAAAGTGCCGATTTTTGCCTCAATTCGTTTGAGGCGGTCTGGCCCGTTCGCCCCGTCTTCATCTCGCGCGGGCGTTTTCAAAGCGCGAGTCACGATGCTCCTCACGGGATCGGCCGCCAGCAGAAACCGAGCCGCGCGGAGCAGGCCAGCGCCGTCACCGGCTCTCGCGGTGTTGAGGCCTGCCAGCGGATCCGGGAGACAGTCCTTCCATTTGGTCCAGTGGCTCATGGCCAGTCCTCTGCTTTCAATGTTGCGCGGGCACGCGACTCAGAAGCTCCGCGTGTTTCCGCGTCTCCCCAGTATCGACAACTTTTTGCGGAACTGCGTTTCGTCGCGGGCGAATTTTGAGAAACACCCTTCGGGGCACTTGCCTCGAACCGTCGCGAGTATTTCGGCCCGTCCTGACCACACGGGGCCAACAAACTCCCACGCACAGCGTTTGTCCGAGGTGGCGTTGTTCTGACTCAGGGTGGGAGGAGCCGCAAACTCGTGCGTGTAGGAGTGGGCAATGGCGTCGTTCGTGGCGCGTGCCGGAACAGATGCGAACTGAGGATTCGATCCAAGAGACCATCGTTCACCCACGGAGACCCCGATGGAGTTATTCACTTACGCGCGAAGCAGGTTTCGGCTCGGTGATTTTCTTTCGGCCCTGCATCGTTTCGCGCTTACCAACGGTGGACTCGGCAACCCGCTCTCAGTTGTGGTCGGCACCCAGGTCGTCCATGACGCCATTGAGTTGGCCGAGGCTCTCGCCGATGAAAGCGAGGAAGTCGGCGCAATCCCCGACGACTCACGGGCACGGCTCGAAGCCGGATTGACGTTGTTTGCCCCGTTCACGATGTTCGACGGGTTCGTCGGTCTCGATTGCGCCGATGGCTCGCGGGCGCGGGTTCGAGAAGACGAGGCCGACGAGTGCCTGACGTTCGGGTTCGTCTTCTCGCTGGTTGGAGACACGGTTGAGATCGAGGGTCGGGAACTTTCCGATGTAACCGGCGACTCCGAACTGAGATCGATGAGCAATCGAGATCGGATCGGTAACCGCATGCGGCGGTGGGTTCGCACTTTTGTTTCCGCGAAACACAAGAAACCCGCCTGAAGCGGGCTGTGATGCCGCTGTTGCCAAAGAGTTTAGGTACCGCCCCGCGCTCCCGACCAATATCCGCAACACCACGCAGAACACTTCCGGCTGTGCGACCTTCCAACGGCACAGGTTCCAGCGTCGAACTGCACAGATACAGCGCTGCCATTTTGATAGACCGTCCGCCACAAGGAACCGCAGGGGATAATTGGCGACTCAAGCGAAAGTGATCACATTCAACGTTACACTGGTTTCACTTGGGAGCGGATGCGGGCGGCCATCCACTTATCCGCCTTGAGTTGGGCGACTTCGCCGGCGATTTCCCCCATATCAAGCGGCTCGATCATGTAAAGTTGTCCGAAACCGGGAGATAGTGTAGTTACTACTCCTTCCTGTCCTCCCGTGGGTGCGGGGTTGGAATCGCCGTCGCCGCTATTAAACACGACTTCGTCTGTCGTCGCGTACTGGTTGCCGACACGCCAATACCGACTGCGGCTATAGTTCCGAACCTTCACGATCAGCTTGTGTTTCAACAGCAGCGTGAACACCTTCTGGGCTTTGTAATTCGTGAGTCGAACGCCCATCTGGTACGCGATCTCCTGCAACAGGCTGTAGGCCAGTTCGGAACGCTGATCGATGTGGTTCAGGACACGACGAAGAAAATCGAGGGCCGACTGGTGGTCGGTGCGATTCATCTTCGCCAGACAGATAGCCACCGCAGAAATCGCATCGGTTTCTTTGACCGGACGGTCCACCGCCCCGGCCGCACGTCCGGCCGCCCGTCGCGTCGCCAGCGCGCTCACGAGGGAGGCGAACGTCCCGGTGAAGCCAAGCGCGTCGAGCCTCGTGCGAGTCAAATCGAGTTTCGGTAACTCCTTCGGATCGGTCGAGTCGCTCCGATCCCGGCAGATATGATCGAGCGTCCGAAGCAGTTCTGCGGGGTTGTTTTGCAGGCGGTCACTGAACATCCACCCGCGCGCCCGCATGAACTCGACCGCGTCATGCAGGAACGCGCGAGCAGCCGCCGTCTCACCGGGCCGGAACAGCCTGAGTTGCGGCGTGAGGAACGAAACGATGCTCCCAAATGGCGGTTCGACGCCGTCGAGATAAGGGGCCGAGAGCAGGTCGAGCCACCGCCCCTTGAGAGGACCGGACGTGCCCTTCCGGGTCAAAACGGGCGGTCTCTTGAGCGCCCTTTTTCCTGAAGGTTGGGTCGGTGTCGCCGGGGCCGGAGGTGGCGAGGAAACAGGCCGCAGCGCGGTCGCCGTGACTGCTGTGGATGAGGAGAACGACCGGGTTAACACGGCTCGGACCGCGTCCGGGTCGATGATCGTCGGATTCCTGTGCCATCTCCACGCTGCGACGAGGTCGTAGCACCAAGTCTGGCCCGCTCCAGTCCGGCACTTCACCTTCGCGAGTTCGCCGGTGCCGAACAGGTTCACCTTGTCGGGCCGCAGCGGGCAGATGATCGCCCACTTACTCTTGGTCGGGTACACCTCGCGGACCCACGGGCAGGTCGCAGTGAGCTTGTCCGCGAACACGGCCACCCGGCTCACGTCCCACTTCGTCACGGGCGACCACATCTGGTACGACCCGTTCTTCGGGTTCACTTGCGCGAGATACGGGAGCCGCTCGGCAACGAACATTTCGTGGAGAGCGTCGTAGCGGGCCAACCAGTCAGCGAGTGAGATCACCTCGCCGCCGTGGTTGTCTTCATCTACGGCGATCCAACGGGTGTAGGCCTGACCAGCGCCGTAACGGACGCCCTGGGCCTGATACTGGTCGCGGGACTTCGCCTTGAAGTGATTTCCCCAAAGGTCGAACGGAACGTAGCGGCGGTCGTCCGCGTGGATACTGTCGCCGACCGTCCACACGCACTTGTGACCTTTCCCTCGGTGGAAATACTCCACGAGCCAACTCCTGAGACTGCCATCCTCGAAGTGGGTCTGGAGGTAAGCTGCCGCTTCCCGCAGGGTCGGCTGGCGCACGTCGAACGACTCGGTTGTCGCGTACAGGTTCGACCGAATCACCTGCCCCGCCCGCGTGGCGACCGCGAGTTGCCGGCGCTTCCCTGGCGTCAGCGGACGAGACGAGCGGAGCGCGGCCCGCAAATCAAAGACCTCGTCAGGGGTGAGTGGTGCGCAGTTGGAGTAGCGAGTCGGATACCCCGTGAGGGTATGCAGTTGGGTGACCTTGTCGCCAACCACGCGGGCGTTGAGCAAGGCCGCGTCTCTGTGCGTGGATAAGTGCTGTGGCTTCGTGTAAACGACCGGCGGAAGTTGCCGCTGATTGATGGTCATGATTGCACCATTTTGGCTATGCTGGATGACTGACGATCACCCGGCTCGTGACCCATTCGCCACACAATATAGACAGATGCGTTCGCTTCTTGCTGACCATTCTTCGGCCGGCCGGATTCAATCCGTCCGGCCGAAGGCCTTCGCGCTGCTTCGGGGAGAAATCTGGAAAATACAGCGATTTCAAAGACGAATTGGCCCAATCCGGCCTACTACTGGATGCAGGTTTCGCGTCTGTAATCGGTTCGGGAGGCTGAGATGGCCACGGAACGACGACTTGATTTCACGAGCAGGGGCACCGGTCGATTTCGATGTGCGGACCAAAGCCCGCGCCCCGTCAAGAAGCGGTGGTGGGACCAACTCCGTAGCCTCGATGATCCCTGGCTTGATGAGGGGATTGTGATCGGCATGCAAGTATGGACGGAAGAAGAGTTGTCGCAACACGCGAAAGTGACTTCGGAACAGGTGCGAGCCTGGATTGCGGCCGGACTTCCCACACTCCCCACGACGAACGGGACCGTCCGTATTGCCGAATCGGCATTCGATGAGTGGGCGAAGGAGCAAGGCGGTCGGCGAGACCGGCTCAAGGGCGGTCGCCGGGACGAAACGTCCGAGATCGCGGAATTCATCATCGAGCTGAGAAGCCAGAATCAGGACTGGAAATCCATCCTCAAGGCGTGCCGCAGTCAGTGGCCAGACGACTCCCGTGTTCAGAACGTCGAGCAACTTCGAGGGACGTACCGGCGTCATGTCAACAGAACCCGGACACCATCGGATTGATCCGATTGGAGCGTTGAGATCGCCCCTGCGAGTTGCCTATAAGGAATTGGTCGCGAACGGAAAAACAGTCAGGCAACTCAAACTGGAGAACGTGATGAAGGGGAAGAAAAACTCAAAGCAAGACCTCACGGATCTCACTCAGCAGGGGGCAGTCTGTGTCGTTGCAAGGAACGACAGCGGCATCGGCGTCATGGTCTACGACCGCGACAACCGGTCCCCTCAAGGCACACAGATCCGCACCCATCGGCCCGGTGAGGTCGATCCCCGATGGGATGGTCCGCTCTTCTCAACTGCCGCTGCGGTTCTCGACCACGTCGCGCGAACCGATGAGCCGTGCAGCGTTCCGGTCGGCCTCGCACAGACCCTGCTCACACTGGAGTTCCCGTTCGCCGAGTTGTCCGAGGAGTAATCGTTTCAAGGAATTCGGTGGTGCCTTCAGCCGCTCGTATTCCTTCAAGCGTATGCAACGACTGAAAGCGCTCAACAAAACAATTCGCCCAAGTCACACGGCACAATTGAGGTCAAGATCATGAACCACAGGACAGTCCAGGTCCGGGTCGGGAATAACGAAGCGGCAATCGACGAAAAGATTGCTCCGCTAATCCGCGAGATGTGGAAGGCGGGCATCGAGACTCTTAACTCATGCGAAGAAAATCAACCCGGAATCATTTGGGTACAAATCGCCTCCTCGGAGGGGTGCGCGTTATTTCTGGACATCATCTCGCGTTACGCCGACAGCGACGAAAGTGAATTTCTGTATCGACGGGTTCTTCAGCGGAAGAGCAGAAACTGGGAGTACGCTCTTCACCCGAAGGACTATTCGCTCGACGAATGGCTGGACGACGATGTGGTGAACGAGTCGCACTCTGGCGTCCCAGACTTCGGCTTTTCCGTCTCCGTCCGGTTCCCGGTCACGGATCTCCCCATCCTCGTGGAACGACTCAGACAATTTAATCTCGCGGTGACTGAGGACATTCGGCGTCATGGTGCCGCAGACGACTCAGTCGGGGCCGCCCTGGTATGTCTGCGGGTGTTGCACGGCCTTCCCGGCCGGCAGGAGCTAGTTCCCCTCACATCAGTTCTCGAAAACTGAGGCACGGAGGATTACCGGTCCGGCGTTCAACGTCCGAGGTTGTTGAACGCCGGACCGCGAATTAACTCGGTCTCAAACGTGCGCCTGGGACAGGACGCAAAGCAACTCGCTCCAGATCGAATTAGTAATCAGGCGATCGCTGGGTAGATATGGCTGCCATGATGATTACTTTTTTTGAGTACCTCGAAGGCCTTCTCGCGCCGAACCGCCCACCACGAGTGGGGTTGCCGAAAATCAACTCGACGCCGTTCACGAATATGCGGCGCAAGCGGATCGCGGCAACGAAACCACGCAAGATCGACGGGTTCGCCCCCACCGTTCGCGCGATCGTGCCGCCCCACTTGGTCCCCAAGATAGCTCGCTAACGTCTCACCCGTTTTCTGCGTGGTGTCATCGTGACACCACGCCGGAATAAGCGGGCCGAACTGAGTAAGGGGCGAATCTCTGAGGTTCCACCCGCTTCACCGCTCTTCTTGAAGGGGGGATCATGAAACTGGAATCTTGGTATCGCAAGGTCGGAGTCATTCCGCATCCGCTCTACGCGGTCACTCTCGACGGCGACGAAGTCGAATGCCACGAATGGGACGAGGACGAGGAGTGTTGGTTGACAGAAGACGGTCGGCGTTTTCGCCCTACCGACCTCGTGCTGGTGTCCCCACCGTTCGACGAATTCGACACCTTCTACGAATTGG
>BFBZ01001730.1_pt1 | contig 13680 bp, 11 predicted proteins | sample 1888401 | NCBI WGS metagenome assembly BFBZ01 (sample SAMD00112614, study PRJDB3348) | symbiont metagenome | host: Chara braunii | reverse complement strand
TCTCGTTGCTGTGAATGCTTGGGAAGCTTGCGATTCTCACTGCTTGTGTGTGGCATCCCGATCTCGGGCATCCCGCAAAGCGGTGTCCAGCGCAGTCCAGTGTTGCCCGATGAAGCTTCTGAGTCGGGCGTCGTCGGCGCCGGCCATGGCCTTGTCCGCATAGACCAGCACGACGGCGGCATCGTCGCCCCGGCCGAGCAGGCCGAGCCAGGCGCCGTAGAGCTTGGCCTGCCAGTCGCTGACGAAGGGGCGGCCGTTGATCCAGTAGACCTGCCAGACGCGCAGGCGCGGCGCACGGCTGCCGTCGCCCCTGACCTCGCTCAGCGCCTGGCCACGCAGTTCGGCCGTGCGCCAGGGCAGCGGGCCGGCGGGAAGGTCGAGCTGGGCCAGGCCGCCGGCGGTCTGTGCCCACTCCTTGCCCGTTTCGTCGTTGATGAGACGGTTGACGGAGGTCACCAGTTGGCGCCCGTACCGCTGATCGCGGTAGTAACCGACATAGACGCCCACGGCCGGACCACCCGCGGCCGGCTCGAAGCGGCCATGCAGCACCCCGGCCGGGTTCTCGAAGCTCGGACGCCAGCTGCTCATGGGCTCGCCGTGCCAGTCCCAGCCCGGCAACGCCGGCGCGGCCAGCACAGGTGCGGCATGCGTGGCGGCATGCTCGGCGCGGGCGCGCAACTGCGGCGGCAACACGAGCAGCAGCGCAACGGCCAGCAGCACGCCCGACCAGCGCAAGGACGAAACGCCCTGCGTCGCGGCGTGGGCGGGCGCCGGCTGGGGCGCCGGGTCCGGGTCCGCCCAGCGTGCGCCGAGCATGAACATCACGAGCATGATGATGCCGAAGAAGACCCAGCCGTAGATGACGTGGTCCACGCCCGTGGCCAGCCGGTTGCCGGACAAGTGGCCCAGCATGACGATCATGTAGGCGCGCAGCCAGTTGGCCACCAGCGGCGTGACGATGGCGACGCTGACGAAGGCCCAGCGCTTGGCGAGGCTGCGGTAGTTCAGGTACGCGAACAACGTGCCCACCATGACCGAGGCCATCAGATAGCGGATGCCGCTGCAGGCCTGCACGACCGACCAGGAACCCGTGGGAATGACGAACTGGGTGCCCTCCCGGAATACCGGGATGCCGGTCGCACGCAGCGCGACCACGGTGAAATCGGCCGTGCGTTCCACCAGCCAGGGCGTCATGAAGTCGCCGAAGGGCACGGCGAAGAACAGGAAGCCGAGCGGGAAGGCGATGCGGCGCGCGGCCTCCGTGCCGAGCAGGGCCGGTACCAGGACGACGGCCATGCCCACCAGCGCGAACTGCGTTGCGGAATTCGCCGCGGCGAGGTCGCCCATCAGCCACAGCAGGCCGAGCGGCAGCAGCGGCCACAGCCAGCGCGGCGCGGGCCGAGGCGCGAGCACGGCCAGGTCGGCGCGCCGGCGCCACACCAGCCAGGCCGAGATCGGCGGCACGACCCAGGCGTGGGCAAAGGTCTCGGAGCGGTTCCAGATGAAGACCATGGCCGCGCCGGTCTCGTAGTACAGCGCGGCCAGCAGCGCCCAGGCCAGGGCCAGGGCCAGCAGCGGCAGCTGCCAGGGCCTGGGCAGGTTCAGCATGCGGTCTCCAGATGACGATCCAGGCCGGCCAGATGGGCCTCCCAGCTGCAGGCGCCGAGCACGAAGTCGCGCGCCCGCTGGCCGGCCGCATCGGCCGCAGCGGCGTCGGCCAGCAGCGCGCCGACATGGGCGACATAGTCGGCCACGCCATCGGCCGGCAGCAGGCCCGGCTGCGCCTCGGCCGTGATCGCCCGCACGCAGCTGCCGGCCGCGACGACCGGCCGCGCCATGGCCATGGCCTCCAGCACCTTGTTCTGGATGCCGCGGGCGAGCCGCAGGGGCGCGACGACGGCGGCCGCATGCTGCAGCCAGGGCCGCACGTCGGGCACGGTGCCGGTCACGTTGACGACGTCGCCGGCGAGCGCCTGCACGGCGGGCGCCGGCGCGCGGCCGACGATGTGGAAACGCAGCGCCGGGAAGCGCTGGCGCAGCGCCGGCAGGATGTCGCTGGCGAACCAGCAGACCGCGTCGACATTGGGCCAGTAGTCCATGGCGCCGGTGAAGACCAGCGGCAGCTCGCCGGCCCGGAAGGGGCTGGCCCGCGCCGGGTCGGGCGCAAAGAAGCCGGCGTCGACGCCGTTGCCCAGCGCCTCGACGCGCGGCGCCTGGCCGGGGCTGAGCTCGCGGAACAGCGCGACCTCGTGGTCGGTGACGAAGAAGCTGCACTCGGCCTCGCGCGCGACGCGCTGCTCGAAGCCGAGCAGCTTGCCGAACTCGCGGCGGTAGAGCCAGGACATCGGCCAGGCGTGCTCGGGGGCGTAATCGCGCCATTTGGCGGAGTCGACGTCGACGAAGTCCACCAGCGTCTTCACGCCGCGCAGGCCGCGCGTGTACTGGGCCATCACGCCGCTGAAGACGACGACGGCATCGAAGCCGACGCGTGCCGCCGTCGCGTCCACCCAGGCCTGCAGGCCGGCGTCGCGGTAATAGGGCAGGCTCAGCGCCTCGCCGCCGAGCAGGCCGCGCAGGCTCAGCAGCCTGGCCCTGCGCGGGTTCAGGCGCGCGACGTGCAGGCTGCTGCACAGCTCGCGCACACGCGGCAGATGCTGTTCGTCGTCGGGGTCGTCGATGAAGCTGCCGAGATGGACCTCGTGCCGCGCTGCCAGATGCTTGAGCAGGTGGTAGGAGCGCACCTTGTCGCCCTTGTTGGGCGGGTAAGGCAGGCGGTGGACGAGGTAGAGGACCTTCAGCGGCACACGGCCGCCCGAAGGCGCTGAAGCGCCCCCTCGGGGGGCAGCCGACGAAGTGGGCGTGGGGGCGGCACTCATCACCCGAGGTTCTTCACGATGAAGGGGCCGAGCCAGTTCGCCAAGCCGATCGGCAGCTTGCGCCAGGCCTTGATCATCAGCTGGTACTTCGGGTTGTTCGGGTTGTTCTGGGGGACGGCGTCGCGCTTGAACAGGCGGTACTCGTAGCTCAGCGGCTGCGGCTCGAAGCCCCAGTTCTTCTTGAAGGCATAGGGCCCGGTGCCCTGCTTGCTGCGGCCGTAGTCGAAGACCTTGAGGCCGCGTGCGCAGGCGCGGCGCATCAGCTCCCAGTATTTGAAGTCGTTGGCAGCCAGGCCGCGCGCGGCCTCGTCGTCGCCCGCGTAGTAAGGCAGCACCTCGTCGCGGAAATAGAAGCTCAGCACCGACGACAGCGGCCGGCCGTCCGGGCCGGTGACCGTCAGCACCTCGGCGTCGGCACCGAATTCGTCGAGCAGGGCCTGGAAATACCTGCGCGGCATCGCCGGCGTGCCATGGCGCAGCACGTTGTCGGCATACAGGTCGAAGAAGCGGTCGGCATTGGCGTCGATCTCGGCCTTGAGCCCGTTGGCCATGCCCTTGCGCACCATGGCCCGCTGCTTGCGCGGGATGGCCAGCATATTGGCCTCCTCGTCGGGCAGGATGGCCTTGCGGAAGGTCACGTAGAGATCCTGGCGCGGCCAGTCGGCATGGCGGGCGGGACCGAGGTTGCGGTATTCGAGGTGTTCGGCCCCCTGCCCTCGCGCGATCTTCTCGGCCTCGGCCTCCAGGGCGGCGGCGGCCTCGTCGTTCAGCGCGGCGACGCCGCCGTAGACGGCGAACGGCAGGCTGGCGACCGAATGGCCGAACAGCCGGCTCTTGACCTCGGCCAGCGGCAGCACGCCCTCGATGGCCCCGTCACGCTCGGCATAAAGGAAGAAGCAGCGGTGGCCGAAGACCGACGCGATGACGCGCTGCCAGCCGCTGCGGTGGAAGAAGGTGGCTTGGCGATGCGCCAGCACGAACTCGTCCCAGCGCGAGGACAAGGCCATGTCCTTCGCGGCCAGTTGCGCGATGCGAAGGGGGGAAGACATTCAGGCCGGGCTCAGCAACGGCGCGGAACTGCGCGAGCCGGCCTCGCGGCCGAGGAAGATCTCGTCCATCCGGCCCCAGCGGAAATCATCGAGCAGCCGCGCGATGCGGCCATGGGTGCGCGGGATGTTGACGTAGTGGCGGAAGCGCGTCTTCGCGTCGATGCCGGCCACGCGGGGCTGGCCGGGGTCGATCTCCCAGGGATGGAAGTAGAAGACCGCGGGCTCGCCGTCGGCCTCGTTGACGCGGCGGATCATCCAGCGCGACAGCGCATAGGGCAGCAGCCGGAAATAGCCGCCGCCGCTGCTGGGCAGGTTGCGCGAGCCCATGCGCAGCGTCGTCACCGGGATCTCGATCAGGCCTTCGCGCACCGGATAGGCGAAGCGCGGCGAGTCCGGCATGCCGTAGTGGTCGTGGGCGATGGGGTAGACGCTGCTGGAATAGCGGTAGCCGGCGTCGCGCAGCACGTCGAAGGCCCAGAGGTTGGACTTGCCGATCGAGAAGCTGGGCGCGCGGTAGCCGACGACGGGCACGCCGCCGAGGTCTTCCAGCAGTTGCTTCGCGCGGGCGATGTCGTCGAGGAAGGCGGCCGGGCTCAGGTCGCTGGCGCGCTCGTGGCCAAAGCCGTGGCTGGCCAGTTCATGGCCGCCGGTCACGATGGCCTTGACGACTTGCGGGTAGCGCTCGGCGATCCAGCCCAGCGTGAAGAAGGTGGCGTGCACCTGCCGGTCGGCCAGCAGCGCGAGGATGCGGTCGATGTTGCGCTCGACGCGGCATTCCAGGCCGTTCCAGTCCTCGCGGCGGATGTAGGGCGCGAAGGCCGAGACCTGGAAATAGTCCTCCACGTCGATGCTCATCGCATTGCGCAGGGGCGGGGCCGGGGTGGGCATCAGCATCGCGTCCGCGGTCAATGCTGCTTGACGGCATCCACCAGCTTCTGCAGCAGGGCCAGCGTCTGCAGGTTGATGCGCTCCAGCCGCATCATGCTGCGCTCCAGGCGCTGCAGGCGGTCGGTGTGGTGGTCGGCGCTGAGCGCGGCGATCTCGCTGGACAGGCCTTCGACCTCGGCCACGCTCATCTTCAGCCTGGCCACGTCGAGAGCGCCGGGCCCGCTGTCCAGTGCTGCGGGGCGGCTGTCCGGCAGTCTGGCGGGCACGCTGTCGAGCGAGCCGGCGTCGTTCTGGCGCGGCGTCTCGCTTTCCTGGGCGATGTCGCGCAGCACCTCCTTCACGTCGGCCAGCGTCAGGTGCGAGCGGCCCTGCATGAAGCCCAGCAGCAGCAGGCGGTCGCAGAGGCGGTTGATGCGGCGCGGGATGCCGTTGCTGGCCTTGTGGATGGCCGGGAAGGCGTCGTGGTCGAAGGTGGGCTTGCCGGTGGAGCCGGCGCACTTCAGCCGGTGCTCCATGTAGCGCTGGGTCTCGTCCTCGTCCAGCGGGCCGATGTGGCAGGTGGCCGCGACGCGCTGGCGGAACTGCTCCATCTCGGGCTTCTGCAGGATGCCGCGGAACTCGGGCTGGCCGACCAGGAAGGTCTGCAGCAGCGACTGGTTGGCGAACTGGAAGTTGGACAGCATGCGCAGCTCCTCGACCGCGCGCGGCGTCAGGTTCTGCGCCTCGTCGACGATCAGCAGGCAGCGCTTGCCCTGCGTGACCTGGTTGACGAAGAAGGCCTCCAGCGTCATCAGCAGCTCGGACTTGGGCGCGTCCTTCACGCGCACGCCGAAGGCCGCACCCACCATGCGCAGCGTGTCCTCGGCGTCGAGCTGGGTCGTCACGACGTTGCCGATGACGACGTTGCTGCGGTTCAGGCTGTCCAGCAGGCCACGCAGCAGCGTGGTCTTGCCGGCGCCGATCTCGCCGGTGATGACGATGAAGCCGTCGTTGCGCAGCACGCCATAGTCCAGATAGGCCTTGGCCCGGCGGTGCTGCTTGCTGCCGTAGTAGAAGTTCGGGTCGGGGCTGAGCTGGAAGGGCTTGCTGCCCAGGCCGTAGAAGGCTTCGTACATGTCAGTGGCGCCCGCCAACCGGCCGCCGCTGCCCCTCGGCCCGGGAAGGCGGCGAGCAACGCGGGCGGGTCGGGCGTTTCATTTTCAGAACTGTTGGGTCAGGTTGGCGTAGACCGCATTCTCGGCATAGCTCGTGACACCTTCGAAATGCGCGTGGCGCGCGCCGAACTGCACGCCGAAGCGCGGGCCGAGTTTTCCATTCCAGTTGGCGGTCAAGCTGCTGAGCCGCGCGGCACGGCCGCCGGCGTCGCCCAAGGTCTGCTGGTGCGCGGCAACCACGGAGACGCTGGCGATGGGCGTGAGCTGGTGGCTGGCGGTCAGCGAATAGGAGCGCTGCTCGATGCGCGAGTTGTTGGCCAGATCCCCCTGGTTCAGGCCACTGCCCAGGCGACTCGTGATGATGCGGTTGGCTTGGGCACTCAGCGTGCTGCGCGCGCCCTGCAGCGTGATGCCGAGCATCTGGTTGTGCGTCTGGCTCGGCCCGCTCGACAGGAAGCCGGCGCTTGCCGGCGCATCCGGCGACAGGCCCCGGGCCTGCAGATAGTCCCGCACGACTTGATCGCGCTTGACCGGATCGGGCTCGAGAGAAGTAAAGAGCAGGAAGAGTTGGTCGTAATTGCTGCGCACGCCGCCCGCGGCGACGCTGCCGACCGTCACGGTCCGCGAGTCCGACAACTGCCAGATCGAACGCGACATGCGGTGCTCGAAGCTGAAGCTGTGGCTGTTGCCGTATTCATGGCGATGCCAGTCGCCGTTGACGCGGGTGCGCGGTGTCGGCTTCCACTGCGCAGTGACGCCTCCCGTGGCGCCGCTCTGCCCGGTGCTGGCCAGAAAATCGTTGCGCTCGCGGCCGGCGTCGACGCCCAGGGTCAGATCAGGATCGGGCAGGAAGTTCAGCCCCACCAGGGCCGAGGACAGCCGGTTGGTGCGCGCCTCCTTGGGCACGGTCTGCTGCGTGCTGACCGTTGCCCACCAGTTGAGCGGACCGGCGCCCAGCCCGGAGAGACGCAGCGAGCCCCCCGCGCCGCGGCTATCGCCAAGGCTGGAGCCACGCACCTCGGTGCGCGTGAAATTGCCGCGCAGGTCCAGGCTGAACAGGCTGCCGACGACGCTGTGGAACAGCGGCGACAGGGCCAGCGTGCCGACCTCGTGGCGGTTGGCGTTGGCCAGCGTCGACACGCTGCTCTGCGAGCCCAGCGTCGGCGTGGACTGCAGGCCGAAGGCCGATGCCGACTGCTGGCCGATGCTGGCAATCATGTCGACGAAAAGGCGGTGCTCGATCAGCTCGGCCTGGCCCTTGGCCTGCAGCGAGTTCTGCAGCACCGAGGGCTGATCGGACTTCAGATAGGCGATGCCGTTCAGCGTGTAGTCCAGGCTGCCGCGCAGGGGGCCGCTGCCGCGCACGATGCTGATGCCCGGCGACACCGTCGTGACGAGGGCCGCGTCCTTGTCGTGCTCGCTCAGCCTCAGGTTGTCCGTCCAGGTTTCCATGACGCCGATGCGCGGCCGCACCGTCGTGCCGCCGGCCGCGCCAGCTTCGGCCTGCGCCTGGGCGACGCCCGTCGCGACCAGGGCCAGCACCAGGGCCGGCAGCCAGCGCAGCAGCTCAGCCCTGCGCCGAGTCATTGCCGCCATAGCCGTAGCCATAACCATAGCCATACCCGTAGCCATAACCGTAGCCGTAGCCACCGGCCGCGTTAGGGCTGGCCTGGTTCAGCAGCATCATCTTCAACGGGCAGTTCTCGATGGCGGCCAGCGCCTGCTGGACGGCACTCTGCGCGGTCTTCTCGGCATGCACGACGACGATGATCTGCCCCATGTGCGAGGCCAGCACGCGCGACTCGGTCGTCAGCAGCAGCGGCGGCGAGTCGAAGATGATGATGCGGTCGGGATAGCGCTTGGCCATGTCCTCGAGCAGATTGCTCATCGCATCGCTGGCCAGCAGCTCGGTCGCGCGCGGATGCGGCGTGCCGCTCGGCAGGATGGTCAGCTTCTCGACATTGGTGCGCAGCAGCACCTCGGACATGTCGACGCGCTCTTCCAGCACGTCCAGCAGACCGGGCCCCTGCGGCAGGCCCAGCATGCGCAGCACGGACGGCCGCGCCACGTCGGCGTCGACCAGCATGACGGTGTTGTCCAGCTCCGCTGCGATGCTCAACGCCAGGTTGATGGACGTGAAGCTCTTGCCCTCGCCGGCCAGCGCGCTGGTCACCATCAGCAAGTTGGCATGGTTGATCGTGGCCGCCCCCTTGCCCATCGCATTCTTGATCAGCGGGCGCTTGATGACGCGGTACTGGTCGCCCGTCTGCGAGCGCGGGGTGTGCGGCATCAGAAAGCCCTGGGCCGCCAGCGCGACGACATCCAGCTCGACCCGCTTGGAGGAGCTGTGATGGCCGTCCTGCTCGACGGAGATGCCCATCGGCCTGGCCGCCTTGGCAGGCACGGCGGCGGCCTGCGGCTTGGGATGAGCCGCCGCAGGCGGCGTGGGCTCACCCGCCGGCGCAGCCGCTTCGTCTCCGGGCAGCACCACGCCCGCCTGGCGCAGTTGTTCGAGCCGCTGGGCGGCTTGTTCGATCAGGCTCGTCATGTCAAACCACCTGCCGGCTGAGCTGCACGGCCAAGATTGTCAAAGCCACGGCGAACATCGCCAGCAGCCCCCCAGCGCCAGCCGCGAACCGGATCAGATCGACACGCTGCCGGGCGCGGTCGGCGTCGGTGACCAGCCGGGTCACGACGCCCAGGATGGGGAGTTCGACCTTGGCACGCAGGTCGTTGCCGTCATGGAAGACGGGCCGAAGCTGGCTGGCCGCAAAGGTCGTGAAGAAGCCGACCGCCAGCGCTCCCGCCATCACCCCGGCCAGCAGCAGCAGGCGGTTGGGCGCCACCGGTTTCGGGTTGGCGCGCGGCGGGTCGATGACACGGAAGTCCGCGACGCCCGACGCGACATCGAGTTCGCCCGAAATCGAGGCCTGCTCGCGGCGCTGCACCAGTTCCTCGTAGTTCTTCTTCTGGATCGCGTAGTCGCGGTTGAGCTGGGCGGCTTCGGCCTCCATCTGCGGCGCGGTCTTCAGCGCGGCGACAGCCTGGCCATAGCGGCTGGAATATTCGTCGACGCGCGCCTTCACCGTGGCCACCTGCACTTCGGTCGTCGCGAGGATGCGCACGAGCTCCTGCACGGCCAAATTGCCGCCGCTCTGCCCGACGGACACGGACGGCACCGCCATCGCGGCCTTGCGCAGCTCGGCCATTTCGCGCTTCTTCTGCTCCTCAAGATCCTTGATGAGCTTCCGCGTGGAGATGATGTCAGGATGCTGGTCCGTGTAGCGCTGCTGCAGGGCGTCCAGATTGCGCCGAAGATCGGCCAAGCGCGCATCGAGTTCAGGCGTGCTGACGTTAGCGTTGGCCTCCTGCATGAGACTCTGCGTCGTCGTCTGCGCGCCCCCGTGGGTCTTCTCCGCTTCGAGCTGGGCCTTGGCCGCGTCCCGCGCATTCAGCGCCTCGCGGTATTCCAGCCGCGCACGCTCGAGCTGGGTGCTCAGTTCCGAAATATGAGTGGCCGAATCCTTGCCGTCGCCGGCCATGGTGGACAGATTCCTCAGCCGGAATTCCTTCAACCGCGTCTCGGCTTCTTCCAGCTTCGCCTCGTAGTTCTTGATCTGCTCGTTCAGGAAGGTCGTCGCGGTGGACGTGTCCTTGCGCTGCGCGCCCAGGCTGGACTCGACGAAGATGGATACCAGCGACTGCACGACGCGCTTGGCAGTTTCCGGCTCGCTGTCGCGATAGCCGAGGATATAGAGGTTGTCGCGGCCGCTGCTCTGGATGGACAGGCTGCCGGTCACCGACTCGATGGTGGCCTCCTGCTGGGCCTTGGACTGGTTCTTCAGGTCCAGGTCGGCCATGCGCACCAGCTTCTCAACATTCGGGCGGCTGATCAGCGTGCGGCTCAGCATCGTCACCTGCTGCTCCACATTGGGTTGCACGGCAAGGCCCGACATCAGCGGCTTCAGGATGGATTGGGTGTCCACGTAGATGCGCGCGCTGGCCTCGTAGCGGTCAGGCAGCACGAAGACGACCACCGCGCCGACGATGCCGGCGACCCAAGCCACGACCAGCCCGACCCAGCGGTATTTCCACATCCGCCGGACGATGATCAGCAATTGGCCAATGAGCACTTCCATCGGGAACAGTCTCGGTTATGTCGGTACAGCAAAAACGGGCGCGACACGCGCCCTCGGCCCCACTGGCGCCAGCACGCCCGATCGATCAGAACCAGCTCTGTGGAATGATGAGAATATCGCCCGGCCGCATTTCCACATTCGCTGAAACATCGCCGCGCTTGAGCAGGTCCTTGAGTCGCACGGAATATTGCTTGTTGCCTTCCGAGGTGCGCAGAATCGTCGCGCTATTGCCCGCCGCAAAATCGGTCAAGCCACCGACGGCAATCATCACATCAAGCACGGTCATCTTCAGCTTGTACGGCAGGAACTGAGGCTTGGCCGCTTCGCCGACCACGCGAATCTGCTCGCTATACGGGCCGACGAAACTCGTGACGATGACGGTCACGACCGGATCGCGCACATATTTGCCGAGTTGTTTTTCGACCTCACGCGCCACCTGCACGGAAGTCTTGCCCTGCACGACGATTTCGTCGACCAACGGCGCCGCGATCTTGCCGTCCGGCCGCACCGGCACCGACATCGACAACTCGGGGTTGCGCCAGACCAGGATGTTCAGGTTGTCCCCTGCACCAATGACATAGCTGTAGTCCTCGGTCGTCACGCCCGCCGGCGCCGCCGGATGGTTGCTGCTGGCACAGCCTAGCATCGACAGTCCGAGCATCACTGCAGCGAGCGCACGCGCCGCATTGAACCAGAGCCCGTTGCCGTCAGACACCGGGACACCGCTGGCCGACGTCAGGTGCGCAGTACCGCGATCAAGAGCGTGAATGGTGTCCAAGGCGAATCCTCTGTGTGTCTGGTCTCTGAAGGACCGAGGGCTCAGACTGGCTGCGCACCTCGTCACGCCAAGCATGGGCGCGTCGCATGATGCCATAGGCTCACGGCGCTTTCGGCAACCCAATCAGGGGGGCAAAGGCATCGAACGACGTGCAATTTCACACTCGGCCGCTCCGCATCCACCCCCACCTCAACTCGGCTTCGCGCGTCCTTCCAGCAACGGCCGGATCAGCAGCAGCATCAGTTGCTGCATCGGGTTGGCATTGCCGAAGGGGCGCCAGGTGAACTTGATCTTCTGGTGGTAGGCATCGAACTGCATGGCCCATGGCGCTGGCCGCAATTTGCCGCGCCCCAACAGCACTTTCAATACCGCAACTCCCATGACGCCGGCGCAGAGATCACAAGACATCATCGTCGACGGGCCGCGGCGCTCCTGGAAATTCACCGCCTGCGGCGCCACAAGATAATCCCTCTGCAGCATCGCCGGCGAGAGCCCTGCAATGAAGCGAGCGTACTGCTCATTTTCGCTTCGCCCTTCGACCCGGAAGTAGTTCTCGAAGCTCATTCCGCCGGGCTTGAAATACAGCAGAGAAACACCCATGCCAAGAGGCGCAGCCGTCAGCGAGGGGATGTTTCCTTCATAGCAGGCCTGGAACAGCATGCGGCGCGCCGGCAATGCAAAGAAATCAATGCCATCGACATAGACGTCCACACCGCCGAGGAATTCCTTCAAATTATCGGACTGCACCCCACTCGGAAAAACTCGTATATCCGCCTCAGGGTTGATCTCAAGAACCATTTCAGCAAGGACGTCCGCCTTGGGCCTGTCAACGGTCGACATGAATGCTCCGACCTGTCGATTGAAGTTGTGCAGACCGAATTCATCAAAATCGGCGATGTTGAACTTGCTCACGCCAAGGCGTGCCAAGGTGAGGAGATGCGCGCCACCGACTCCCCCCAAACCGGCGATCGCCACCCGGGATTCGCGAAGCTTCTGCTGCTCAGCCTCCGTGACCCAGCCGATGTTCCTCGAGAATGCCCTGCCATAGTCAAAAGAGTTGATTTGACCCACACACCCTCCCACTGCTCCAGAATCGGCGACATCGCCACGACCAACCGGGATAGACAAGGCCGCAAGTTGAAGGCCTATCGCCCAGCAAAGACGGCATGATGCAACAAGCACCTACAAGGCGCCAACGGACGGCGAACGTGCTCGAAATTAAGCGCCATGCCCCGAAAAAGGCACACCATGGAATTAAGCGACAGCATCGGTCAAATCCTCGACAAAGCTCGCTGGGCGCCGAGCGGCGACAACACGCAACCTTGGCGCTTTGAAGTTACGCAGCCGGATCAGGTCGTGGTGCACGGATTTGACACTCGCGAGCACTGCGTCTATGACCTTGACGGTCACCCAAGTCAGATTTCTCTAGGCGCCCTGCTGGAGACGATCAGTATCGCGGCGTCCACTCACAGGCTGGCCGTAGATGCAAGACATGTTGCGGGCACACCGGAAGCACGCCCGCAGTTCGAAGTGAACTTCCGCCAATCAGAAACAGTGGAGCCGAGCCCGCTGGCGGCTGCAATCGAGAGACGCAGTGTCCAACGGCGCGCACTCTCGACTCGACCGCTGACGGCCAGCGAACGGCTACAGCTTGCCGAGGCCGTCGGCCCCGACTATCGAGTGCAATGGCTGGAAGGCCTGGGCATCCGCGCCCGCGCCGCCAAGCTGATGTTCCACTCAGCAAAACTGCGACTGACAATCCGCGAGGCCTATGAAGTCCACCGCGACATCATCGAATGGCACGCGCAGTTCAGCAAGGACAAGGTTCCGGATCAAGCGTTAGGCGCCAGCCCGCTGACCCTGCTCATGATGCGGCGGGTCATGAAAAGCTGGGGGCGCGTCCAAACCTTCAATCGCTTTCTGGCGGGAACCTGGGCGCCTCGTATCGAATTGGACCTGATTCCCGGCTTGGCCTGTGCCGCGCATTTCGTGATTTGCGCAAAGACGCCGGCAATGACGCCCGATGACTACGTCGCGGCTGGCCGCGTTACTCAACGCTTCTGGCTCACTGCAACATTGCTGGGCTTGCAACTGCAGCCCGAAGTGACGCCACTGATCTTTGCCCGCTATGCGAGAAATCGGCTTCCCTTCTCGGAGAGTCCAGACTCCATGCTGCACGCGGAGCATATCGCGGCACGGTTGACGGCGTTGCTCGGCAGGGAGAACACCGAGCATGCAGTTTTCATGGGCCGAGTCGGCGAAGGCCCAGCGGCCAAAGCGCGATCCACGCGACTGGATTTGGCAGATCTGGCGTATCGGCAGGATCGCATGCCAAGCCATTGATGCAGCGATCTCTCAGCGCAAAGAAGCTGCCTTCCACCTCCACCAATCGAGTAGGGTGAGGGGTCGCCCCCTCAGCCCTCTCACACCACCGGACGTGCGGGTCCGCATCCGGCGGTTCAAGTAAAACGCTGGAGTTGCTGGTGGGTATCCACCAGCGAGACCAGCCCCATGTTGGCAAGGTACTTCGGCGGCATTGCTGCCACCATGTGTTTTGCTCCGGCATTCCACCACGGTCCCCGCCCGTTGACGCTCGACTTCCACGCGCGATGCGCGTCCAGCCCAAGCGCTCGCAAGCGGGATTCCCGTGTAGCCGGGCGCTTCCACTGCCTCCAGGCAATGACCCGCAGTCGACGCCTCACCCAGATGTCCAGTTCTTCGAGTGCTCGTCGCCCCTGGGTGTGCTGGAAGTAGTTCATCCAGCCCCGCAGGACCGGTCGGAGCTGCTCGATGGTC
>BFBZ01001729.1_pt1 | contig 13682 bp, 12 predicted proteins | sample 1888401 | NCBI WGS metagenome assembly BFBZ01 (sample SAMD00112614, study PRJDB3348) | symbiont metagenome | host: Chara braunii | reverse complement strand
CCGGCGAAGCCGCGCTGCCTTGTGCCGACGGATATCGACCGCGGTTACCGGCACCAGTTCGGGCACACGAACCGGACGGCCGGCATCATCGACGGCGACCATGGTGAAATAACAGGAATTGGTGTGACGCCGAGTGCCGGAACGAATATCCTCCGCCTCGACCCGGATACCCACTTCCATGGAGCTGCGACCGGTATCGTTGATAGAGGCGCGGAAGGTGACCAGTTCACCGACATTGATCGGCTCCTTGAACAACACCTGGTCGACTGACAGCGTCACCGCATATTGCTTGGAATAGCGGGACGCACAGGAGAAGGCGACGCGATCGAGCAGGTTCAGAAGAGCGCCGCCATGAACCTTGCCGCTGAAATTCGCCATGTCAGGCGTCATCAGTACGGTCATTTCCAGGCGATGCGGGTCTTGCTCGATTGTCGTCATACGCTCACTCTCTCGTTTTCGCCACCATCGTCAGCACATCATATTGCGCGACGGCGGCTCCTAGCTGGTTGGTCACCTTGCAATCCCAGCGCACCTCGCCATGGTCTGCATTGGCGCGCGGATTGATCTCCTTGCAGGTCAACTGCACCTGGAGCGTATCACCCGGATTGACCGGTGTCAGGAAGCGCAGATTGTCGACGCCGTAATTTGCGAGGACCGGGCCGGGGGCCGGATCGACGAAGAGGCCGGCTGCGAAGGAAACGATGAGATAGCCGTGGGCGACGCGGCCATCGAAGAACGGATTGGCCTTGGCGGCCTCCTCATCCATATGGGCGTAGAACGTATCGCCGGTGAAATTGGCGAAGTGCTCGATGTCATCGAGTGTGACGGTGCGGGTCGCGGTGACGAGCTGGTCGCCGATTTTCAGTTCGGCGAGCGATTTACGGAACGGATGCTCATCGCCGCTGCGGGCTTCGGCACCCTCAATCCAGCGCCCCGTAACGGCGGAAAGCAGACTCGGCGCACCCTGGATTGCAGTTCGCTGCATGTAGTGCTTGACGCCGCGAATGCCGCCCAACTCCTCGCCGCCGCCGGCGCGGCCGGGACCGCCGTGGACCAGGCCCGGTAGTGGCGAACCATGGCCCGTGGAGCTCTTGGCGCTGACCCGGTTGCCGATCATCACGCGGCCATGGAATGGCGCAAGACCGAGAACCACCTCCTCGGCAAACGAGGGGTCATTGGTGAAGACGGACGCCACAAGGCTGCCTTTGCCGCGGCGGGTGAGCTCGATAGCCTCCTCCGCCGTGTCATAGGGCATGACCGTGCTAACCGGGCCGAAGGCTTCGACATCGTGCACCGCACGAGCGGAACCCGGCTTGTCGCAATAGAGCAAGACCGGATTGAGGAAAGCGCCGGCGCTTGCATCACCGGACATGATGCTCGGATTGTCGGGATCGCCGCCGACGATCTCGGCATCGACTGAGAGTTCGCGGATGCGGGCGCGCACTTCCTCGCGCTGATCGAGGCTCGCAAGCGGCCCCATGCGGATTGCTTCGTCAGCCGGGTTGCCGATCGCCGTCTTTGCGAGGCGGCCACGCAGGCTTTCGATGAGGGCGCCGCTATAGGCGCGGGGCGCGATGACGCGGCGGATGGCCGTACATTTCTGACCGGCCTTGACCGTCATCTCACGCGCGACTTCCTTGACGAAGAGATCGAATTCCTCCGTGCCCGGCGCAACATCCAGGCCGAGAACAGCGGCGTTCAGACTGTCCGCCTCCATGGTAAAACGGACTGAATTGGCGACAATCGCCCTGTGCGTCTTCAGGCGCTGGCCGGTCGAGGCGGAACCGGTAAAGGTTACCGCGTCCTGGCCTTCGACATGATCGAGGAGGTCACCGACCGAACCGCAGATGAGCTGCAATGCGCCTTCTGGGAGCAGGTCGGTCTCGATGATGCGGCGGACCATGAGTTCGGTAAGATAAGCCGTCTGGCTGGCCGGTTTGACGATGGCGGGAACACCGGCAAGCAATGTCGGCGCCAGCTTCTCCAGCATGCCCCAGCAGGGGAAGTTGAAGGCGTTGATATGAACGGCGACGCCTTGCAGAGGGCTGAGGATATGTTGAGCGGAAAAGCTGCCGTCCTTGGAGAGCTGTTCAACATCGCCATCGAGCAGCACGCGGGCATTCGGCAATTCGCGCCGGCCCTTGGAGGCGTAGGAAAGCAACGTCCCGATACCGCCCTCGATATCAACCCAACCGTCGGCGCGCGTCGCGCCGGTCGCAGTCGAAAGCGCGTAGAATTCTTCCTTTTTCTCGAGCAACGCCTGCCCGATTGCCTTCAGCATGGCGGCACGATCATGGAAGGACATGCGCCGCAGCGCAGCGCCACCCTTGTCGCGGCCATGGGCTAGCACCTGCTTGAAATCGATGCCCGAGGAATCGATGAACGCGACGGGAACGCCGGTCGAGGCGTCGAGCAGCGGCACGCCCTCCTTGGCGCCGGCCGCCCAAGCACCGCCGACATAGCTTTCAAGGCGGCGTGGGTTGTTTGCCATGATATTCATCCGCATTCCTTCCGTCAGTTCAATCGAAGTGCAGAGAGCTGCGCATCGACATCCGCCTGCCATTCGGCAAGCAAGGTCTCGTTGGGCGTGTGCCGCAGTCCGAAACGCGATAGCGTCTCGAAGCGAGCCGAGCCGGAATGGCCAAAGCTTGCGGCAACGCGGGGATACCAGTAGGTCACCGAAGCCCGCGCTCTGGCACGGCCTTCATCATCGGCGACGATACGGGCGAGGCCGGCCGCGCCCAGCTCCGCATGCCGCTTCTCGCGCGGCAGAATGGCCCGGAAGACTTCGGCGAGCGGCTGATAGGAAACGCGTGACTGCTCCTTTAGCTGCACGACGCTGGCGCTGCCCATCAGTACGTTCATGACCACCGCATCCACCCAGCCCTCAAGCGGATAGTGGAAGACCGAGAGCCGCATGTCGCCGCCCTGCCTGACAGCACCGATATCGGCCTTACGGGCAAGCCGCTCCGCCCAGGGATGATGTACGGCATAGCGGGCGCCATCCACACCGAAAGTCTCCATGATCTTCAGCACAAGGCCGGCATGGTCTGCCTTCTCGAGCACGATACGAGCGGCGGAAATGCGCTCCTGAATGCCGGGGGCGTTGTTGATCGTATCGGCAAAGCCGGCAGAGCCCGCAAGCTCGCTGTCGACGAAGCTCGCCATCATGCGAAGCAACTCGCCACGGTAGCGCGGGGGCACGTTGTCAGGTGAGGACAACACCCCGCCCTCTTCCAGATATTGCTCGATCGGCATCGTATCGGACATGCTCTCCTCCCTTCGAGGCGGCGCAAACTTTACTGGTCGTAGCTGACGACGATACGGTCGGTGAGCGGGTAGCACTGGCAGGTCAGCACATAGCCCTGCCGCACCTCGTAATCCTCAAGGGCGTGGTTGACCTCCATCTCGACCTCGCCTTCGAGAACCTTCGCGCGGCAGGTGGAACAGACACCGGCCTTGCAGGCGTATGGTACGTCCATCGCGTTCTGAAGGGCGGCGTCGAGCAGGCATTGACCATGCTTGGGGAACTTGAAGGTGCGCGTCGCTCCATCAAGCGTGACGGTTGCCTCGCAGGTCGCGCCGTGGTCCGCATTCGCTGTTGTTTCCACCTTTCGACGGGCGCGGCCCGGCTGGGAGGAGGCAAAAAGCTCGAACTTGATCTGCTCGTCGCGAAGCCCGTGCTCGCGCAAGGCCGCGGCGATCGCCAGCATCATCGGCTCGGGTCCGCAGATGAAGGCCGTGGCGACCGAGGTCACATCGATCCACCCCTTGAAGAGGGCGGCGCATTTCTCGCCATCGACCCGGCCCGTGAAGAGATCGATATCCTGTGCCTCGCTTTCCAGAACGTGGATTACGGAGAGACGGCCGAGATAGAGGCTCTTCAGATCGTCCAGTTCCTCGCGGAACATGATCGAGCTGATCTGCCTGTTGGCATACACAAGCGTGAAGTAGGAGCGCGGTTCGCGCGCAAGCACCGTCTTGATGATTGAGAGAACAGGCGTGATGCCGCTGCCGCCGGCAAAGCCGAGATAGTGCTTTCCCAAATCCGGCTCGATCGGCGCGAAGAAGGCGCCCATCGGCGGCATCGCTTCCAGCGTGTCGCCGGCCTTCAGGTTTTCGTTGACCCAGGTCGAGAAGCAGCCGCCGTCAACACGCTTGATGCCGACCTTCAGCACGCCCTCATCCTTGCCGGCGCAGATCGAATAGGAGCGGCGCAGCTCCTCGTCCTCGAACTGGCGACGGAAGGTCAGGTACTGGCCCTGGGTGAAATCGAAGAACGCGCGGTCCTCTTCGGACGGCTGCAGCGTGACGACGACCGCATCACGCGTCTCGCGGCGCACATCGGTAACGGTCAGGGGATGAAAACGTGCCATGTGTGGCCCTCTTCCTATGGGTCAGATGCACTTGAAATAGTCGAACGGTTCCAGACAGTCGGTGCAGCGATAGCTCGCCTTGCAGGGCGTCGAGCCGAACTGGCTGATCTTTTCCGTGTTCGCCGATCCGCAGCGCGGACAGGCAATCGTCAGGTTCGAATGGCCGGAAAGCCGGTCGATGCGTTTCATGAGCACGCCGTCAGTGGCCGTGCCGTCGATCGGCGGTGCAATCCCGTAAGCGCGCAGCTTCTCGCGCCCCTCGACGCTGATCCAGTCCGTGGTCCAGGCAGGCGATAGCTGACGTTGCAGCCGCACCTTACCAAGGCCCTTCTCGGCCAGCACCCGCTCGATATCGAGGTTTATGATCGTGGTGGCAGGACAGCCCGAATAGGTCGGCGTCACCGTCACCACAAGCGTATCATCCTGCCAGCCGACATCGCGGATGATGCCGAGATCGGTCAGCGAAATCACCGGGATCTCCGGGTCGGGCACCTCCGAGAGCCAGTGCCAGACCTCGGCAACAGAGGGATGCAGCGCCGTCGTCATCACGGCCTCCTACCAGGCAGCGCCCGGATAGGCGCGCTGCAGGAACTGCATCTCGGTCAGGATGAAACCGAGATGCTCGGTGTGAACACCACGGCGACCGCCCTTGTGCATGTAACCGTCCGCGGGCTTCTTCAACGTGGCTTCGGCAAGCGTCTCGCCGACGATCCCGTCCCAGCCAGCCTTCATGCTTTGCGGCTCGGGAATGACGCCGGCTTCGGCAAGTCTTGTATCTACCCCATCGCCGACAAACATCTCGCCGGTATAGGGCCAGAGATCATCAAGCGCTTCCTGCATGCGGCGATGGCTCTCGGGCGTACCGTCGCCAAGCCGAATGACCAGATCGCGGCTGCGGTCGAGATGATAGGAGACCTCCTTGAAAGCCTTTTCGGCTATCTCGGCGATGCGTTTTTCGGCCGAGCCCTTCAATGCCTTCAGCAGCAGATAATGCCAGGCATCGTAGAGAAACTGGCGCATCAGCGTCTTGCCGAAGTCGCCATTCGGGCGTTCGACCATCAGAATATTGCGGAACTCGAATCCGTCTCGCAGATAGGCAAGATCATCTGCCGAGCGGCCCTTGTCCTCCACCTCGCCCGCAAGCCCGAGCCATAGCTGCGCCTGGCCAATGAGATCGAGCGCTGTGTTGGCAAGCGCGATGTCCTCTTCCAGCGCCGGCGCATGGCCACACCATTCGGAGACGCGATGGCCGAGGATCAGCGCGTTATCGCCGATGCGAACCAGGAATTCGAAGAGAGCGGCCTGATCGACCGCCGGTTCAAGCGTCGCGGTCGTCATCACATGTGCCCCACTTCATCCGGAATGTCGAAGAAGGTCGGATGACGATAGACCTTGGAGTTGGACGGGTCGAAGAGCGGTCCTTTTTCCGATGGCGCGCTTGCGGTGATGTCCGAAGACTTCACCACCCAGATGCTGACGCCCTCGTTGCGGCGCGTATAGACATCGCGGGCATTGTTGACCGCCATCTCCGCGTCCGGCGCATGCAGGCTGCCGACATGGCGATGGTTGAGGCCATGCTGACCACGGATGAAGACTTCCCAAAGCGGCCATTCATTGGACATGTTTCTCACTCCCTAAACGTCCTGCCTGCCTTATTCGGCAGCGATCTTTGCGGCGGCGCGGCGGTCGGCGGCCTTTTCGGCATGAGCCGTCAGACCATCGCGGAACCATTCGCCATCGCTCCATGCCTTTTTGCGAGCATTGAGGCGTTCGGCGTTGCAAGGGCCGTTGCCGGCGATAACGTTGAAGAACTCTTCCCAGTCCGGCTCGCCGAAATCGTAGCCGCCTTTCGCCTCGTTCCATTTGAGGTCAGGGTCGGGGACGGTCAGCCCGAGATATTCGGCCTGCGGCACGGTCTGGTCGACAAACTTCTGGCGCAGCTCGTCATTCGAATTCTGCTTGATCTTCCAAGCCATAGACTGGGCCGAATGCACCGATGCGTCGTCCGAGGGGCCGAACATCATCAGCGACGGCCACCACCAGCGGTTCAGCGCATCCTGCACCATGGCTTTCTGTGCCGGAGTGCCCTTCGCCATCCGCATCAAGGCATCAAAGCCCTGACGTTGATGGAAGCTTTCCTCCTTGCAGATGCGGATCATGGCCCGGGAATAAGGGCCGTACGAACAGCGCTGCAGCGGCACCTGGTTCATGATCGCCGCACCGTCGACCAGCCAGCCGATGGCGCCGATATCGGCCCAAGTCAGCGTCGGATAGTTGAAGATCGAGGAATATTTGGCCTTGCCGGAATGCAGTTGCTCATACATCTCATCGCGGCTGATGCCGAGTGTCTCGGCAGCACAATAGAGATAGAGACCGTGGCCGGCTTCGTCCTGCACCTTGGCGAGCAGGATCGCCTTGCGCTCCAGCGTCGGCGCGCGTGTGATCCAGTTGCCTTCGGGCAGCTGGCCGACAATCTCGGAATGGGCGTGCTGGCTGATCTGGCGCACCAGCGTCTTGCGATAGCCTTCCGGCATCCATTCCTTCGGCTCGATCTTCTGGCCGGCATCGACGCGCTCCTGGAAGGCGCGCTCCTCGGGTTCCATCTCGTCGAGGGAGCGGATGCGGGCGCTGTCGGTTTTCACCATCTGTGCATACATGGTCATTCCTCCGTCTTCGCGCGTCCAACGCGCTCGAGAATGAGCAAGCCTTGCGGTCGTAATGAAACGCATCAGCGGAGCTGATCGTTCACCACATCCGGATTATAGGCCTGTTTCACGCTCTCCTCCACGAAACATCGATCCGACGGCAAACAAATTAACCGACCGAACGGTCACTGTATTAGCATGCCATATGTCACAGTTCAAATGAATTTTCCGCATTTTCTGTGACATTTGAAATCACATAGAGACGCCACAAGGCGAACGCTTCGCTATGTTCCTGAGAGGATTGATCTTTTAGCGCGACTTGAGGTGATCGAGCCGGCGTTGACTTGCCGGGGTAGCCTCTTGGAGCTTGCCCGCCTCGTCGACAAAACGACGGCCGACGTAACCATCGGCCTTCTTCGACAGTTTCAAATAGAGATCGGCGAATAATCGCCGGGCATCTTCGCCGGGCCAATTGGCCGGCAAGGCGGATCTCGGAAGATGCGGCTCTCGCAGCATGATCAGGCGATATTGGTGGACTAGAAGCAGCCGCGCGATCAGGCAATCAAACGGCGGGAGGCTTGAGGCGCTTTCGATCCGCTGCGAGAAGGCGCCGAAACGGCTGATGAATTCGTTGTAAGCAGCTGCGAAGCGCTGCAAATCCCACGAGCCCTCGGCAAACTCCTTGAACGCCGCATTCTCGGTCATAAGTTGAGCGTCGAAAATGATGACCCGATCGGGCAGCGGCGGCGCGGGATGCGTTCCGACAGCCATGCGCGGACTCAGCCTGGCAAAGCCGTCCCGTTCGAGACCTTGCATGATCTCGTCCGGCGCGGGACCATTGATCAGCACGAACTGCCATTTGACTGTCGGCTCGGGCCCATAGAGCAAGGCGGCGGCCTTGGCGAACTCCGTCTGTGCAGCGTCGGCCAGCCGATAATAACTGCGGCGCCCCGCTCGCTCGCCGACCAGCCGTCCGGCATTGACCAGACGCGACACTGCAGTTCGCAGCAGTGTCTCGGTAATGCCTACGCTCCGGCACGTCTCGATGAGGTTTCCGATCCAGACAGTGCCGCCGCGCGGCTCGATGACATCGCCGTAGATGGTGACGATGAACCCGGCTGCCTTGATCGGCAGGTCAACCAGCAGCGCCGCGACCGCCTCGTTCAATTCATGCCCGGACTTAACGTTATCTGCCGACAATCCAACCATACTCCCGATCTGTGATCGTTGGGGTTTATTAGCGCGAGACGCTTGCAATGTTCAAGCTGATGCCCGGCCAAGGCGAATGAGGAGCACTAGCGCGTCGCGTTCGTCGGCAATGCCGTGGTGTATTTGACGCATTTGAGTGAGAAGTGCGACGACGAGCTCAACACAGCCTCATGAGTGAGGATGCCGCGCATCAAAAGCCCCTCGTATTCCCTGACATCGGCAACGACAGCACGGATGAGGTAATCCCACTCCCCGGACATGGAATAGCATTCGAGGACTTCGCGATAGCTGGCGATGAACTGCTCGAAATCCCGACGCGTCGCGGGATCGTGGGTCTTCATCTTGACCTGGCAAAAGACATTCAGGCCCTTTCCGATCTTGTCGGGATCGACAAGCCGAACCGTCCTGCCCAGTACACCTTCGCTCTCCAGCGCCTTTATCCGTCGCCAGCATGAGGCGGGCGATGCGCCGACCTTCTCTGCCAGCGCCGCCTGACTGATATCGCCCTGCTCCTGCAGCACGCGAAGTATGGCTCTGTCGACGTGATCGAGGTCGAAATTTTCCATTCAAAAACCCGCCGACTGTGAACTGAACCTTTCAAATACTAGGTTAGTAGCCATGAGATTGAAAGGAATAATGCGGCCATGCTGAATTAGAATCATGCAACCAGATGCAGGAGGAGCAAATGGACCAGCTGGCTGCAAGAAAGCATGAGCGCAACGCACCCGACGACCGTATCGACTGGCGCAAGATAGCCCGTCTCGTCCATCTCTCCAGAGCCCTCGATGAGCTGGAAGAGAAGCGCCTCGTTCCGGAAAAGAAGGTTCTCTATCAGTTTTCAGCGCGCGGCCATGACATGGCGCAAGTACTTCTCGGCACGCAACTGACCGGCCGGCACGATGCCACCTGCGGCTACTATCGCTCGCGGCCGCTTCTCCTCTCTCTCGGTGTCGATCCGGTTGACGCCCTCGGCTCGGCCATGGGCCGCGCCGGCGGCTATTCCGACGGCCGGGACATCGGCGTTGTCTTTAATTATCCCAACCTGTCGGGCGCTTCGGCCCTGCCCATGTGTGGCGGCGTTGGCGCGCAGTACACGCCGACGGCCGGCTGGGCGCAGGCGATGAAATACTACGCCGATACTCTTGGGCGAAAAGAATACGCAACGGATATCGGCGTCGTGCTCGGCGGTGACGGTTCGGTTGCATCTAATGGCTTTTGGGCAGCGCTGACTGCTGCGACCACGCAAGAGCTGCCGATGCTGTTCTATATCGAGGACAATGGCTTTGGCATTTCCGTCCCTTCGACGTTTCAAACGCCCGGAGGCAATATTGCCGCAAACCTTGCCAGTTGGAAGAACCTTACGATATTCGATGGCGACGGCTGCGACCCCGCCGAAGCGGCGCATCTGGTACAGGACGCGGTCTCCTTCGTCCGCGAAGAGCGCAAGCCCGCGCTTCTGAGGCTGACGGTTCCACGCCTGCAAGGGCACAGCTTCCAGGATACCCAGACCTACAAGAGCGAGGAAACCGTCCGGCGCGAATGGGAGCGCGATCCGCTGCCGCGCCTGAAGGAATTTCTCGTTCCCGCTGTCATGACGGTCGAAGAATGGGAAGCCTCTGAGAATGCCGCGCGTGAATTGGCCGAAAGGGCACGGGAGGCCGCCGAGGCTAGGCCAGCCGCCGATCCCGCTTCCGTTACCCGACATGTGTTCTTTGAAGGTGAGATGCAGACGATGGGCGGCCAGCATCCCGGCGGATACGTTTGTCCGGCTACATCGCAGGAACCCGATACATCCGGCCCGCGCATCAACATGGTCACCGCCATCCGTCGCACGCTCGACCATGAGATGGCGATCAATGAGCGAGTTGTCATGTTTGGCGAGGACATCGGCCCCAAGGGCGGCGTTCATGCCGTGACCCTCGGGCTGCAGGAAAAATTCGGCGTCGAGCGCGTCTTCGATACCTCCTTGTCCGAGGAAGGGATTATCGGCCGCGCGGTGGGCATGGCGCTGGCCGGGCTGGTTCCTGTTCCAGAAATCCAGTTCCGCAAATATGCAGAGCCGGCGACCGAACAGCTCAACGACTGCGGCACCATCCGCTGGCGGACCAACAACCGGTTTGCAGCTCCGGTCGTCGTGCGCATGCCCGGCGGTTTCTTCAAATGCGGCGATCCGTGGCATAGTCAGACCAATGAAGTTGCCTTCGTGCACCAGCCGGGCTGGAAGGTTGCGGTCCCTTCGAATGCGGAGGATGCCGTCGGCCTTCTGCGCACATCGATCCGCGGCAATGACCCGGTTATCTTCTTCGAACATCGAGCCATGCTCGATCACGCATGGGCGCGCCGCGCCTATCCCGGCGATAACTTTGCCCTGCCGTTCGGCAAGGCAAAGCTGACACGCACCGGCAATGACATCACCATCGTCACCTGGGGCGCCATGGTTCAGCGATGCGAGGAGGCGGCCGAGGGCACCTCCGCTGACGTCATCGACCTTCGCACGCTGATGCCGTGGGATCGCGAGGCGGTGCTTGCCTCGGTCGCTAAGACCCACCGCTGCCTTATCGTCCATGAAGATCTCGAGACCGGCGGTTTCGGCGCCGAAATTGCGGCCGTGGTCGCGGACAAAGCATTCATGGATCTCGACGCACCAGTCTCGCGCCTGACCATGCCGGATATTCCAAGCCCGCATAATCCCATCCTTCTCGACTGGGCCGTGCCGTCGACGGAACGGATCGCCAAGCGGATCACCGAACTGCTGGAGTTTTAAGTATGACGAGTATGGTTGAGATTACGGCACCTCTTGAGCAGGAAGGCACGAAGGCGGTCGTCCGCAACTGGCTGAAGCAGATCGGCGATCGCGTTAGAGAAGGCGATGCGCTCGTCGAGCTGGAAACCGACAAGGTAACGCAGGAGATACCGGCACCCTGCGACGGCATCCTGAGCGAAATCGCAATGTCGGATGGCGATGACGCGGCGCCGGGGGACATCCTCGGGCGAATAAGCGTCGAAGCGAACGACATTGCGGCCGATATGCCAACCACTCCCTCACAGGCGCAATCGGCTTCAGCAGCGGCAGCCGCCATCCACTACTCCCCCGCGGTTCGCCAGGCCGCTGTTGAATACGGGATCGATCCGGCCACGCTCAAAGGCAGCGGCAGGGATGGCCGGGTGACGCGCGCCGATATGGATCATGCGCTGGACGCCAGCAAGGCCCACTCATCCGCCCCCGCATCGCCGCCGGCGACGATGGGGCAGCCCGCCTCGTCCATCCAGGTTGATGGAAAATCCCGAACCGTTCCGCATTCGGCCATGCGGCTTGCGATCGCAAGGCATATGGCGCACTCGCTGGCATCAGCTCCTCAGGTCACGGCTGTCTTCGAGGCGGATTTCACGGCGATCATGCGTCATCGCGACAGCCATAAGGATCGAATGAAGGCTGAAGGCGTGAACCTGTCCTACACCGCCTATTTCGTGGCGGCGTCCGTGGCGGCGATGAAACTCGTGCCGGAGGTAAACAGCCAGTGGCACGATGACAGCCTCGAGATATTCGAGGACATCAATATCGGCGTCGGAATAGCATTGGGCGACAAGGGTCTGCTTGTTCCGGTGATCCGGCAAGCGCAGGAGCTTTCACTCCGAGACGTTGCCAGCCGGCTTCAAGACCTGACAGACCGGGCACGATCCAACGCCCTGAAGAGCGAGGAGCTGAAGGGCGGGACTTTCACGATTTCCAACCATGGGGTCTCCGGTTCATTGGTGGCATCTCCCATCATCATCAACCAGCCGCAATCGGCCATTCTCGGCATCGGCAAGCTGGAGAAGCGCGTCGTTGTGCGCGAGGTCGATGGTGTCGATACGATCCAAATCCGCCCGATGGCCTATGTGTCGCTAACGATCGACCATCGTTCTCTGGACGGCCATCAGACGAATGCCTGGCTGACCGAGTTCGTTCGAATTCTGGAGACTTGGCGATGACAGACGCAACCGCATTTCTCGACGGTCTTGCCGAGCAGAAGCCGGATCCTCTGCTCGAGCTGATCGCAAAATTCGCCGACGATCCGCGATCTGGAAAAGTCGATCTTGGCGTTGGCGTCTATCGCGATGAAACGGGCCGTACGCCTGTGATGAGAGCCGTCAAATCGGCGGAACATCACCTTTGGGAAACGCAGGATTCCAAATCCTATATCGGCCCCGAGGGCGATCCGGTCTTTCTGCGAGCATTGGCGATGGAAGTGTTTGGAGAGGGCCATGGCGGCAGGCTGGTGGCCGGCGTTCAGACACCGGGCGGCACTGGCGCTTTGCGTCTGGCTGCCGAATTGCTCGCGCAGCAGCGCAAAAGAAAGATCTGGATCGGCACGCCGACATGGGTCAACCATCACGCCATATTTTCCGCTGTTGGCCTTCAGATCGGAAACTATCGGTTCTTCGACATCGGCAAACAGGCCGTCCTGATCGATGAGATGCTGGGGACTTTGCAACAAGCCGCGCCGGGAGACGCTGTTCTCTTCCAGGCGAGCTGTCATAACCCAACCGGCGCCGCGCTCTCGCAACAGAACTGGCGAGATATCGCCGACATTGTTGCGAGGAATGGATTGCTGCCGCTGTTCGACAGCGCCTATCAGGGCCTCGGACGCGGCTTGCAACAGGACATGGCCGGGATGATGACAGTTCTCGAAGCCGCGGATGAGGCCATGGTCGCAGTCTCCTGTTCCAAATCCTTTTCGCTCTATAGAGAGCGCACTGGCGCGGCCTATCTTATTGGCGGATCGCGGACATCCTTGAACAAGGGGGTGGGCAATCTGGCAAGCTATGCGCGCACGAGTTATTCGATGCCGCCGGCGCATGGCGCGGCAATCGTGGCAACGATCCTGCAAAACCCGTCCTTGCGGAAAGCCTGGTCGGACGAGTTGGATTCCATGCGAATCCGCACGACGGAAATCCGTCGAGCTGTCGCTGCAGCATTTGGCAAGTTCCGGCCGTACCTTGCTCATATCGGCAATCAGGAAGGCATGTTCTCCCTCCTGCCGATTTCGCCCGACAATGTCCGGCGGCTTCGGGCCGATCATGCGATCTACATGCCGGATTCCGGCAGAATCAATGTCGCCGGCCTTCGGATCGAAGATGTCGAAGCCGTTGTGGAGCGAATTGGCCCCTACGTGATTTGAGATTTCAGCGAGGCCGCTCTACGGCGATGGCCCGCCTTTACCCAGCATCGAATGACTCCAGTCGTCGATGAACCTCCGCCGTTGCGCCTCATCCTGTGCGGCAAGCAGGGCCGGCCCGATGCGGATCGGTTGGATGAAACTCAATTCGCCCAAATTCTCCGGACCGTCGACGCCCTCGGGAATAGCTCCCTTTTCCGCGAAGAAGAATGCCTGCCTTCGTGCCACTTCCTGCCCCCGCTCGGATAGCAGATAATCGAGGAAGCGGCGGGCGAGATCCGGCCGCGGCGAGG
>BFBZ01001728.1_pt1 | contig 13682 bp, 11 predicted proteins | sample 1888401 | NCBI WGS metagenome assembly BFBZ01 (sample SAMD00112614, study PRJDB3348) | symbiont metagenome | host: Chara braunii | reverse complement strand
AGCCGTTGATCGCGGCAATCACAGCCTGAGAAACGCCCGCGTCCTCGTGGTCAGGACGGACGTCCGCAAGGCCGTTTTTACACGACCAAGACCCATCTGAGACATTTCGCTAGCATCCCACATTGTAGTAGCGAAGGCCCCTTTCAGAGTTCTGCTTTGAACCGACACGATGGTCTTCCCTCAGATTGAGGGCAGGCATGAGGCTGCGAAAATTCCCGATCCCATACCTGGAGGCGGGGCGTTGGCCCGCGTTCTCATCGTAGGCGTTTGACTCAAATCAAATAGAACCCGCCTTAGGCTCATAGGGTTTTGCATGGTGGGCTGTCGCGAGGTTCTTTCCAAAACTCTATCGGTGAAGAGTTCATGTCCAGGCGCGTACCTCCTGTCGAAAACCGTGGTCGATCCATTCGGTTCTGGTTGGGGTTGCTCCTCGTGGTCTGCACGGTTCCGGCAATGCTGGTCGCCGGCTACCTGATCACCGACTCGTATATTGCGGCACGCGACAATGCAGAACGCAATACCGTGGCCACAACACGCGCGCTGATGCAGGCGGTCGACCGCGAGCTGCTCAGCGTCCAGTCGAGCTTGCGGGTGCTTGCAAAGTCACCCTACCTGCAGTCCGGTGATCTTGCTGCCTTTCACGAGCACTCGCGCGAACTGCTGCAGTGGCTGACAGGCAATGTAATTGTCATCGCGGACGCGGCCGGACAACTCCTGGTCAGCACGATGGTCCCCTACGGTCAGCCGTTGCCCAGAACCAGCATCCCAGGCCTGGTCCGCACCATCTTCGAGTCCGGCCGACCTGCGATTTCCGATTTTTATATCGGAGCCACATCGAGACAGCCTCAAATCGCCGTCGGTGTGCCCGTGTTTCGGGACGGGAAGGTCGCGTATGCGCTTGTGATGGGCATTCTTCCCGCGAATGTTGCCGTAATCTTGGAGCGGCAGAAGATACCGGAGGGCTGGATCGTGGCGATCCTCGACACCGGCGGGACTATCGTCGCCCGGACCAAAGATCCGGAACTGTTCATCGGCCAGCAGGGAACGCCTGAATTCCAACGCCAGACGTCGAGGGCGCAGGAGGGCATATACGAGACCCCGACGCTGGAAGGTATCGCAGTCATCGGCGGATACCACCGGTCGTCGATCACGGGCTGGATGATCGCATTCGGCGTTCCCAAGAGCGTCTATACGACGAATCTGCGATGGGCACTGATGATCCAGAGCGCTACCGCGGTCCTCGTGCTGTTGCTCGGTGCGTTGTTGGCGGCAAGTATCAGCAGGCGAATCGTCCGCTCGATCCGCGCGATGACGACCCCGGCGCTTGCGCTGGGACTGTCCCGGAAGATTGATGTCCCGACGGTCGAAATTCGGGAGGTGAACGAGCTAGGTCACGCTCTGACAACGGCTTCCCAATTGATCAACCAGCGCGAGGTCGAGCGCGACGAGGCGCAGCACCAAAAAGCGCAAATCGAGGAGTCGCTCCGGCGATCACAGAAGCTGGAAGCGATTGGCCAGATGGCCGCCACCATCGCCCACGATTTCGGAAATCTGCTCACCCCGATCCTAGGAAACTTGGATATGCTCGAGGAGCGGATCGATGATCCCCGCTCGCGATTGCGTATCAATAATGCCCTGGCTAGTGCCAAACGGGGCCAGCAGCTCGTCCGCTCCCTTATGGCCTTCGCACGCCAAGAGCCGTCGGCAGTGACGATCATCGACATCAATCAGGCGATCCTTGCCATGGAGGGAGTGCTGGAGCAGTCGCTGGGCACAATCGGCAAGCTGATCTTCAACCTCGCATCGGAGGCTTGGCCCGTACGCGGCGACGCAACCCAACTGGAGATGGCGATCATCAACCTGGTCGTCAATGCGCGCGATGCCATGACCGCGGAAGGCACCGTGCAAATATCGACGATGAATAGGACGCTGCACGGCGAGCACGACAATCTCTCGGGCGATTACGTGGCAGTCGCGGTTTCCGACACGGGCTCGGGCATGCCGCCTGAAATCCTCGCGGTTGCATTCGAGCCCTTGTTCACGACCAAAGAGCCGGGCAAAGGCACCGGGCTCGGTCTCGCCAGCGTTTGTAGATTTGCCAAACAATGCGGCGGTGTCGCAGTGATCGAGAGTGAGCTCCGCAAGGGAACCACGGTCACGATCTATCTGCCGCGTGCGCGCAACGACGCAACGACTGATAGCGGTGACTCTCGGCTCGGCCAGGCCGCCGACCTGGGCGACGTGAAGTGACGTGCTTGGCCCATTTCGGGCCCAGAGGTCATTGATTGCGACGGTGTCGTTGAGAGCCACAGCAGACATCTGCCGAAGATGCGACAGCCTCTTCGTATCCGGCGGCCGGCCAGGCCGCATCCCGCAAGGGGTGGGAGGACTCGTAGTGGTCAAAGCAAGTTGACCCGATCTGCTTCATCCCCCGACATCCACGCCGCCATGCGCATGCTCTGGTAACATGAGTTCGCCCGGCGAATCGTGGTCACAACCGTCCTACAACGTGCCAGGTTGCGATGGCCGTCCTCCAGCTCTTTCGAGGTTGAACGCTTACCTGCCGAAAATTCCGCCCACCACGCGGTGCATCGCACCACCGATCGCGCCGATGGGACCTCCGACATTGCGCTGATGTCGCGCGCGTCCCGTGCTGCGACGGGCTTGGCGGTCGGATTTGGCAGCCTCGGCGGCCGCGTCCATCAGGACCTTGTGCTGGGCGGCATTGAGGAAGCCGGTCGTGGGGTAGCCGCGCTCCTCCTGCCAATGGGCGAGGGCGGCGCGGGTCTGTTCGTCGAACGTCCCGTTGATCTTGGTGCCGAACCCGAGCCTGGTCAGCCCTCGTTGCACCGCGCGACGCTTCGCCTTGGTGAGGCCGATCTGGTTCTCGGCCTGCTGATTGGCGTCCTGGGCAGCGATCACGGTATCGGCGGGTGCCGACGCTTCACGAGGTGTGCTGCTCAGACCAGCGTGAGCGACCTGCGCGCTTCCGGCGATCGCTAGGAGGGACAGTGCCAGGATCAAGGCGCGCATGGCCTTTCCTTCGCCGATGATACGTTTCTAGAAGAGATACAGCGCGCCGAACTGAACGATCAACATCCGGTCATGCCGCTCCGTGCGATTGCAGGGTAACTGCGGCCCGGGCGGCACGGTTCCCTGGCCCCGCGCCATTGTTCCCTCGCGTCGCACGCGGAGCACGCGATCGGAGCGCACCTGGGAGGTGTCCAGCAGTGGCCGCGATCCCGGATCGTCGTGGGCGAGCCAGCCGCGGCAGGCAAGCCGTCGCATAGCCCCGAATGCGTATCTAATTACCTTTTAACTGTTCGGAGCCCCCCATTGGGCGGCTCTTTCTGCATGAGGAGCCAAATTTCGATTGAAAATCCAAATCGTCGCATTCCTGCTGCATCGCAAAATGCTCATACCGCCATGCAATATAATCCGTTGTATCTGGCATCTGGTATACGTAAATTCTCCTCAGTCAGAACGTCATACCGCCTCACTGAAGGAGACAAACCATGGCCAAGACCGTCGCCCTTCCCCTCGTCCAGCCCGTGTCGCTGTTCGGCCGCCTGCTGGCGACCCTCGACCGCGTGCTGATGACCAGCGCCCGCGCCGCCAACCGCAACGGCGACCTGCCCTATTTCGGCCTCTGAGGCTCGGCGCGCTTCGCGCGCGCAGGCAGCCCTCGAAGCCCAACCAAGAGCCCCGGATCTCCGGGGCTTTTGCTTTTGCGACACCCGCGCGACCTGCGACATATTGGCCCCGTGGGCGTCCCACCCGATCTCCTCAATTGCGGTCGGTCACCTCTTCATACCAAAATCAAATCGGTCGATTTGCTGCGGATGCTCCTCTTGCTGCCTGCTCCCGGCTGCCAACACAACTTTTGGCTGCATGGGCATTGCAAGGAAGTCCGGGGCTGGCGACGACCTGGAGCTGGTCACGGTGGGGATGACACCGGCGGGCTCGACAGGTCGGTGGTTCGATTGGGCACAGCGGCCGGAAGAAGCCGTGCGCTCTCGGGAATGAAGGGGAGAAAGCGTCGATGAAGCGTTCCGTGCGCGTGGCCGTTATGGCTGGCATCGCCCTGATGGCAGGGCATATCCCGGCTCTGGCGGGATGGGAGCCTGTCCGGCCGGTCGAGTTCATCGTTCCGGCTGGCACCGGCGGCGGTGCCGATCAGATGGCCCGGACGATCCAGGGCATCGTCACCAAGCACAACCTGATGAAGCAGCCGCTGGTCGTGATCAACAAGTCCGGTGGCGCCGGCGGCGAAGGCTTCCTCGACGTCAAGGCGTCGGCCGGCAACCCGCACAAGATCATCATCACGCTGTCGAACCTGTTCACGACCCCGCTCGCGACCGGCATTCCGTTCAACTGGAAGGACCTCACTCCCGTCGCGATGCTGGCGCTCGACGAGTTCGTGCTCTGGGTCAATGCCGAGAAGCCCTACACCACCGCCAAGGACTACGTCGATGCGGTCAAGCAGGCCGGCGGCACCCTCAAGATGGGCGGCACCGGCTCGAAGCAGGAAGACCAGATCATCACGGTAGCCATGGAGAAGGCGACCGGCGCGAAGTTCACCTACATCCCCTACAAGGGCGGTGGCGAAGTGGCCGTCCAACTGGTCGGCAACCACATCGATTCCACCGTCAACAATCCGATCGAAGCGGTGGCGCAGTGGCGCGGCGGCAAGGTCAGGCCGCTCTGCGTGTTCGACGACAAGCCGATGGGCTTTGACGAGCCGATCACCGACGGCAAGGCCTGGAAGGACATCCCGACCTGCAAGTCGCAGGGGCTCGACATCGAATATCTGATGCTGCGCGGCATCTTCATGTCGCCGCGGGCCACCAAGGACCAGATCGAATACTACGTCGACCTGTTCAGGAAGGTGCGAGAGACGCCGGAATGGCAGGAGTTCATGAAGACCGGCGCCTTCAACACCACCTTCATGACCGGTGCGGACTACGCCAAATGGGTCGAGACCGAAGAGAAGCGGCACGAGCTCCTGATGAAGGAAGCCGGCTTCCTGGCCTCGAACTGAGCGGCTCGCATGAGAAGTCACGGTGGATCGGCCGGCCCCAGCCACAAGGCGGTCGAGGCCGGCGTCACGCTCGCCATCGCGCTGTTCGGGATCATCGTGATCATCGGCAGCGTGAAGGCGGGAATCAATTGGGGCGCTGAGGGGCCGCGGGCTGGATTCTTTCCGTTCTATGTCGGCCTGCTCATCGTCGCGGCCAGCGCGATGAATGTCCGCAACACGCTGCGCGAGGACGACGGCCGCGTCTTCGCCGAATGGGGCCAGCTCCGCCAGGTCATGAGCGTGGTGGTGCCGACGGCGATCTATGTCGGCGCCCTGCCCTTCATTGGCCTCTACCTCGCGTCCATGATCTTCATCGCCTGGTTCATGCGGTGGCTCGGCAAATATGGCTGGCTCACGGTGGAAGCGGTCGCGATCGGCATGCCGGTCGTGACCTATCTGATCTTCGAGCGCTGGTTCATGGTCCCCCTCCCCAAGGGGCCGATCGAGGATTGGCTCGGACTCTAACAAGAAAACTCATCCGCTGAGGGTTGCAGGACCAAGCTGGCATGGAAGAACTCGCCAATCTGTTTCACGGCTTCGCAGTCGCCCTCCAACCGTTCAACATCATGGTGATGATCCTCGGCATCGTGCTCGGGGTGATCATCGGCGTGCTGCCGGGACTGGGCGGCGCCAACGGCGTCGCGATCCTGCTGCCGCTGACCTTCAGCATGCCGCCGACCTCGGCGATCATCATGCTGTCCTGCATCTATTGGGGCGCGCTGTTCGGCGGCGCCATCACCTCGATCCTGTTCAACATCCCCGGCGAACCATGGTCGGTCGCCACCACCTTCGACGGCTACCCGATGGCGCAGCAGGGCAAGGCGGGCGAGGCGCTCACGGCAGCGTTCACCTCGTCCTTCGTCGGCGCGCTGTTCGCGGTCATCATGATCACGCTGATCGCGCCGCTGGTCGCTGGCTTCGCGCTTCAGTTCGGCCCGGCCGAGAAATTCGCCGTCTATTTTCTCGCCTTCTGCAGCTTCGTCGGCCTGAGCAAGGAGCCACCCTTCAAGACGATTGCGGCGATGATGATCGGCTTCGCACTCGCGGCTGTCGGCCTGGATTCCATCACCGGCCAGCTCCGCCTCACCTTCGGCGTCACTGAACTGCTCAACGGCTTCGACTTCCTGATCGCCGTGATCGGGCTGTTCGGCATCGGCGAGATCCTGCTCACGATGGAGGAAGGCCTGAGTTTCCGCGGCGGCAATGCGCAGATCAATCTGCGTGTCGTGCTGCACACCTGGAAGGAGATGCCGGCCTATTGGGTCACGTCGCTGCGCTCCTGCCTGATCGGCTGCTGGATGGGCATCACCCCCGCCGGCGCCACGCCGGCCTCGTTCATGAGCTACGGCATCGCCAAGCGCCTTTCCAAGCGCGGCAAGAATTTCGGCCATGGCGAGATCGAAGGCGTCGTCGCTCCGGAGACGGCAGCCCATGCGGCAGGCACGGCGGCGCTGCTGCCGATGCTGTCGCTCGGCGTGCCCGGCTCCCCCACGGCGGCGGTGCTGCTCGGCGGCCTCTTGATCTGGGGCCTGCAGCCCGGCCCGATGCTGTTCGTCGAGCAGAAGGAATTCGTCTGGGGCCTGATCGCCTCGATGTATCTCGGCAACCTCGCCGGCCTGCTCGTCGTGCTGACCTGCGTTCCGGTCTTCGCGGCGATCCTGCGCATTCCCTTCAGCATCATCGCACCGCTCATCCTCGTGCTCTGTGCCATCGGCGCCTATTCGGTGCACTCGAGCACGTTCGACGTGGTGCTGATGCTGGTGTTCGGCGTGCTCGGCTATCTGTTCAAGAAGTGCGGCTATCCGCTCGCGCCGCTGGTGCTCGCCATCGTGCTCGGCGACAAGGCCGAGGAGGCCTTCCGGCAGTCACTGCTGGGATCCCAGGGATCGCTCGCGATCTTCTTCTCCAACGGGCTGGTCGGCACCATCATGGCACTCGGGTTGATCGCGCTGTTCTGGTCGGCGATCCAGCAGGGCTACAACCGGTTGCGGGCGCTCGCCACATAAACTCGCCCTTGCTCCGATAGTTGAACTACAAATATCCTCTGCTGCGTCGTATTGTCGCTGCAACGATTTGCCTTGCTTCTGCAGGCTTTTTTCATCGATCGCTGGCCTAGCAGCGGGCACGGGCTCGATGAATCCGCTTGTTTATTGGCATATCATATACCAAACTCCGCATAGCTGTTAGGACAAGAATAGACAGCCTGGAGGAAACATGACGGACTTGGCTCACGCGGGGGCGCCCGCATCTGCAAGAGTAAGCGACGCCTATCGCTGGACGCAGCTCGCGGTTGGCGTCCTGGCGATGGTGATGATCGCCAACTATCAATATGGCTGGACCTTCTTCGTCCCGGATATCGCCAAGACCTTCGGCTGGGATCGCGCGTCGATCCAGTGGGCCTTCACCCTGTTCGTGCTGTTCGAAACCTGGCTCGTGCCGGTCGAGGGCTGGTTCGTCGACAAATACGGCCCGCGCATCGTCGTGCTCGTCGGCGGCGTGCTCTGCGCGATCGGCTGGATGATCAACGCCTACGCCACCTCGCTCAACGGCTACTATCTCGGCATGATCATCGCGGGCATCGGCGCCGGCGGCGTCTACGGCACCTGCGTCGGCAACGCGCTGAAATGGTTTCCCGACAAGCGCGGCCTCGCGGCCGGCATCACCGCGGCCGGCTTCGGCGCCGGCTCGGCGCTCACCGTCGCGCCGATCCAGGCCATGATCCGCGACTCCGGCTTCCAGACCACCTTCCTGTATTTCGGTCTCGGCCAGGGCATCATCATCGTCATCCTCGCCTTCTTCCTGTTCGCGCCCAAGGAAGGCCAGGTGCCCGCGGTCACTCAGAACACCAACCTCGTCCAGAGCCGCCGCAACTACAACCCGACCGAAGTGATCCGTCAGCCGATCTTCTGGCTGATGTACTTCATGTTCGTGATCGTCGGCGCCGGCGGCCTGATGGTGACGGCCAACCTCAAGCCGATCGCCGGCGACTGGAAGGTCGACAACATTCCGGTGACGCTGATCGGCATGACCATGACGGCGGTGACGTTCGCAGCGACCATCGACCGCGTTCTGAACGGCCTGACGCGTCCGTTCTTCGGCTGGATCTCGGACATGATCGGCCGCGAGAACACGATGTTCATCGCCTTCGGCATGGAAGGCATCGGCATCTGGGCGCTGTACATGCTGGGCCACGATCCGGTGTGGTTCGTGATCCTGTCCGGCTTCGTGTTCTTCGCCTGGGGCGAGATCTACTCGCTGTTCCCCTCGACCTGCACCGACACGTTCGGCACCAAGTTCGCCACCACCAATGCCGGCCTGCTGTACACCGCCAAGGGCACGGCAGCGCTGCTGGTGCCGATCGCGAACTACATGCAGCAGTCGTCAGGCAATTGGGACCGCGTCTTCATCATCGCGGCCGGCGCCAACATCCTGGCATCGATCCTCGCGATCGCGGTGCTCAAGCCCTGGCGGAGGGTCGTGGTGCAGAAATCGACGCTCTGACGCGCCCCTTCGCGCTGCAACAAAAATAAAAAAGAACGCTTCCAGATTGACGACGCTCGGCATTTTGCCGAGCGTTTTCTTTTGCTTGGCGGACGATTTCGGTCTCGTTGCAAAGCAACATGTCGCACCCTGTGTCGCAGGCCATATTGCAGACTGGAATATATTATACCAGAATGACTTCGTGCGCAGATGAGGAGCGCGCTCGCAGCGGCATCCTCCAAGAGAGCGCGTTAGGGAGGACACATGGTTTCCAGCACAGAGGCGACACCGCCTGTCCAGGCACAGTCCAGCGGCTTCCGCTGGCTCCAGCTCGCGATGGGCATCATCTGCATGGCGATGATCGCCAACCTGCAATATGGCTGGACACTGTTCGTCGATCCGATCGACGCGAAGTTTCACTGGGGTCGCACGGCGATCCAACTGGCCTTCACGATCTTCGTCGTCACCGAAACCTGGCTCGTGCCGGTCGAGGCCTGGTTCGTCGACAAATACGGCCCGCGCCTCGTCATCATGTTCGGTGCCGTCATGATCTCGCTGGCATGGGTGCTGAACTCCTACGCCGACTCGCTCACCCTGCTCTACGCCGGCGCCGTCATCGGCGGCATCGGCGCCGGTGCGGTCTACGGCACCTGCGTCGGCAATGCGCTGAAATGGTTTCCCGACCGCCGCGGCCTCGCCGCCGGCGCCACCGCCGCCGGCTTCGGCGCGGGCGCCGCGCTCACCGTCGTGCCGATCGCCAGCATGATCGCCTCGAGCGGCTATCAGAGCGCCTTCTTCACCTTCGGCATCGGCCAGGGCCTGATCGTGTTCGTGCTCGCGATCTTCCTGCGGCCGCCGACCCACGCCGCGCCTGCGCGCAAGAAGCAGCTCAACCTGCCGCAGAGCAAGATCGACTACACGCCGCCGCAGGTGCTGCGCACGCCGATCTTCTGGATCATGTATCTGGTGTTCGTGATGGTGGCCTCCGGCGGCCTGATGACCGCAGCCCAGATCGCCCCGATCGCGCACGACTTCAAGATCGCCAACGAGCCGGTGTCGCTCGCCGGCTTCCAGATGGCGGCACTGACGTTTGCGATCTCGCTCGATCGAATCTTCGACGGCTTCGGCCGTCCGGTGTTCGGCTGGATCTCGGATACGATCGGCCGCGAGCACACCATGTTCATCGCCTTCGGCACCGCCGCTTTGATGCTGCTGACGCTGGCGAATTACGGCCACAACCCGATCGTGTTCGTGCTCGCGACCGCGGTCTATTTCGGCGTGTTCGGCGAGATCTACAGCCTGTTCCCGGCGACCTCGGGCGATACGTTCGGCAGCAAATATGCCGCGACCAACAACGGCATGCTCTACACCGCGAAGGGCACCGCCTCGCTCCTGGTCCCGCTCGCGAGCCTCGTCTCCGCCAAGTATGGCTGGCAGGCCGTGTTCGTGATCGGCGTTGCGCTGAACGCGACGGCGGCGCTGATGGCGCTGTTCGTGATCAAGCCGCTGCGCCGCGCCTTCATCCTCGGCAAGGAGGCGGCGGTCACCCAGCCTGCGGCGCAGGACGTTCGCACCACGGCGTAAATCACCCGCTTCTTCCCGCGACTGCAGGAGGCGCATCCCCATGCGCCTCCTTTTCTTTTTTTCTTTTGGCGCGCCGTGCATGCCAGATGCCAATCCGAGCATACATTTGACAGCATCGCTGACCTTATTTTCCAGACATCTGCCCAGAAAACATCAAGATCCCAATTGACTTCTGGCATAACGTATACCAGACTTCCTTCTGTTCAAGACAACAAACGGGAGGGTGCCATGAAAGTCGGAGACATCCTGCGCAACAAGACGGCGCGCGTGATCACGGTGCGAATGAATGAGACCGTCGGCGTCGCGGCGCAGTTGATGCGCGCCAGCAATGTCAGCGCCCTCGTCGTGAAGGACGTCGTCCGCACGGAAGGCAACACCGCCGCCGGCATGTTCACCGAGCGCGACGTGGTGCGCGCCATCGCCGAGCACGGCGCCGCCGGCGTCACCATGAAGGTCTCGCAGTTGATCTCGCCGCAGCGGCTGATCTCCTGCAGCACTGAGGACACGCTCGAGCACGTGCGGCATCTGATGAACGTGCATCACATCCGCCACCTCCCGGTCATCGTCGACTTCGCGCTCGCCGGCGTCATCAGCATGCGCGACGTCTCCAGCGCCTTCGACGAAGCGGAAGCTCCCGTCGCCGCCTGACGCGTCCAGCCCGGTCAGCGGAACCGGTTCATCCCCCAGGGAGTCTTGTCGGAGCAGCGCGCCGCCTGTTAGGCGGTGCGCTGAGAACAGCAGCACAGTAAGGTCGCCGCTCATTCTGACCGATAGGATTCCTCGCGATGAAAGCCTATGTCTACGGCGCCCAGGGCGCCGCGATCACCGATATCGCCAAGCCCACGCCGAAGGGCACGCAGGTCCTGGTCCGCGTGCGCGCCTGCGGCCTCAATCGCGCCGATCTCGGCATGACGAAGGGGCATGTGCATGGCGCCGCCGGCGGCGTCGGCACGGTGCTCGGCATGGAATGGGCCGGCGAGGTCGCCGAGCTCGGTCCCGACGCCAGGGGCGTGAAGATCGGCGACAAGGTGATGGGCTCGGGCAGCGCGGCGTTCGCCGAATACACTCTCGCCGACCACGGCCGTCTGTTCCACGCGCCGTCGAACATGAATTTCGACGAGGCCGCCACGCTGCCGATCGCGTTGACCACGATGCACAACGCCGTCGTCACCAACGGCGCTTTGCAGCCGGGCCAGCGCGTGCTGGTGCAGGGTGCGAGCTCCGGCGTCGGCCTGATGGCGATGCAGATCGCCAAGCTCAAGGGCGCCTCGCTGGTGGTGGGCTCCTCGACCGATGCGATGCGCCGCGGACGGCTCAAGGAGTTCGGCGCCGATCTCGCCATCGACTCCAGCGATCCCGCCTGGGTCGATCAGGTGCTGCAGGCGACCAACAGCGAGGGCGTCGATCTGATCATCGACCAGGTGTCCGGCAAGGTCGCCAATCAGAACCTCGCCGCGACCAAGGTCCTCGGCCGCATCGTCAATGTCGGCCGGCTCGGCGGCACCCGTGCCGACTTCAACTTCGACCTGCACGCGGCGCGCCGCATCACCTATGTCGGCGTCACCTTCCGCACCCGTTCGATCGAGGAGATCCGTACGATCTTCGACGAGGTGAAGAAGGACATCTGGGGCGCGGTCGAGCAGCGCACGCTGCGGCTGCCGATCGACCGCGTCTTCGCCTTCGACGACATTGGCGCGGCGTTCGCGCACATGGAGGCGAACAAGCATCTCGGCAAGATCGTGGTGACCTTGTGAACGCAACCTTCTGAGATTTAGAAGCACTCGAAACAGCGCGCAGTCCACGCACATGGACCGCGCGATCCCGGCTTTCATGGTGCGGCCTCGGCTGCTACATCCGCCGCCATGAGAGACGCCGCCTCCCATGTCGATTCCGGGAAAACCCGTGTCGCCGCGATCTCGATCGCGGCGAGCGCCAGCATGGCCGCGGCGAAGTTCATCGTCGGCGTCCTGATCGGCAGCCTCGCGCTCGTCTCCGAGGCCCTGCACAGCGCCGTCGACGTCGTCGCCACCGTGATCACCTGGATGGTGGTTCGGGTATCGGACCGGCCGGCCGACGACGAGCATCATTACGGCCATGGCAAGCTGGAGAGCCTGTCGGCGCTCGGCGTCATCGCCCTGCTCTACGTGCTGGCCGGCGGCGTGCTGGTGGAATCCGTCAGCCGGCTGCGCGAGGCGGCGCCGCCGCCGTCGCTGTCGGCGATTCCGTTCGTGGTGCTGCTGGTCGACATCGCCGTCAACTTCTGGCGCGCCCGCGCGCTGCACCGCGCCGCGCACGAGACCCACAGCCAGGCGCTCGCCGCCGACGCACTGCATTTCGCCTCCGACGTGCTCGGCTCGATTGCCGTCATCGGCGGCCTGGTCCTCACCGCGTTCGGGTTCTGGTGGGGGGATTCCGCCGCCGCGGTCGCGGTCGCCCTGATGATCTCGGTGCTCGGCCTGCGGCTGGCGCGCTCCACCGTAGAAACACTGCTCGACCGTGCACCAGAGGGCGCGGCCGAAAAGGCGCGCGCCGCGATCCGTTCGATCAACGGCGTCGTCGATGTCGAGCGGCTGCGGGTCCGGCTCGTCGGCGCAACGCATTTTGTCGACGCCACGGTGCAGGTGCCGCGCACCTACCCGATCGACCGTGTGCACGAGATCAAGCGCGATGCGCAGGCCGCGGTCGATGCCAGCCTGTCCGGCGCCGACGTCACCTTCACGACGGTGCCGGTCGCGCTCAGCAACGAGAGCGTGCGCGAGCGCATCATGGTGATCGCGCGCAATTCCGGCCTCGCGATCCATCACGTCACCGTCCACGACGTCGGCGGCCGCCTGATCGTCGCGATCGACCTCGAGGTCGACGGCGACATGAGCCTGTTCGCGGCGCATGCGATCGCGCACGAGCTGGAACGCAGCATCCGCGACGAATTCGGCGCCGACGTCGAGGTCGACACCCATATCGAGCCGCTCGAGCCCGAGCTGCCGTTCGGCGTCGACGCGCCGGCGCAGCGGATCGCCGAGATCGCCGCCGCCCTGCAGCGTCTCGCCGCCGAGACCGACATGTACGACGTGCACAATGTCCGCGTCCGCAACACCGAGGCCGGCGAGATCGTCAACTTCCACTGCCGCGCGGCGCCGTCGATGAGCGTGCTGAAGGTGCACGACAATGTCGACCACATCGAGCGCGGGGTGCGTCGCGCCTTCCCGAGCGTCAAGCGCGTCATCAGTCACGCCGAGCCGCCGCACGGCTGAAGCCTGAACGTCATGCTGCGTTCCCGCTTCGGACTCACTCTGCCGGCTTTTCGCCATGGCAATTCCGCATTGGATAAGATTTATTAGCTTTTGCCAAATCGTTGACTCTCGACAGCCCGAGAAATCTGGATTCAAATCAACTTGATTCGGAAGCGGCTGGGGCTCTTTCGAAATTCGGGTATCCAAGAAGTTTCGGGGGTCTACAGCATGGCGCGTGCGCATGCCGCGAACGCGTGCGTCCAATCTTCTGATTCCATCAAGGGGTTGGCGCAATCGATCGCGAAACC
>BFBZ01001726.1_pt1 | contig 13688 bp, 3 predicted proteins | sample 1888401 | NCBI WGS metagenome assembly BFBZ01 (sample SAMD00112614, study PRJDB3348) | symbiont metagenome | host: Chara braunii | reverse complement strand
CCCCGCCACGATGGTGGCGGGCGGATGGAACGCCGTGCCGCCGCTCTACACCGGGACCGGCGGGCGCTCAGAGACGGTCGGCATTCTCTATCGCCGCACCAACACCGCTGGTACCCTCAACCGCTACTTCACCGGGCCCAACATCTGGACCGGCGGGCATGGCGGCGTGTCGGTGCCGCCGGGCGGCGGCGTCGCCACGCCGTACAATGGCATGGTGGTGCCCCTCGGTGCCGTTAACGTCAATGGAATGCTGGTGCCTCCGGGCCTGGGCGGAGTGCGCCAGATCCCTGCGGGTGCCCAGCACAATGGCGGCCTCAACGAGGACGTCGTCGCGGCGCGGATCGCCTTCACGACCACGCTCGGCGCTCCTGTTGCCTTTGCCGGACTGCGCGAGCCGTTCATGGCGACGTTCACCGAGGCCGATAATCTCGGCGTCGTGCAGCGAGACCTCACCATCTTCGGCATCCATTCCCCGCCGAACAATCCGGCGGCGGCGAACTACATCACCACGCTGTCGACGATCAACGACGTCGTCGGCGCTCTGGGCGTGAACGAGACACGGGTGATCGGCGGCGATTTCAACGTCAACCTGTTCGCCGTCAATGGTACCGCCTCGGGCCTCTATAATCCGCTCACCGGCGGTCCCGGTGCCTACACGCTGCTCGTCAGTCCGACGGCGGTGGGCGTTCCTGTCAATCTCGACCAGTACAAGGGTTATTTCTCCACCCATATTCGCGGCAAGGACAAGACGGCGGCGTCCAAGTTTCTCTGGTCCAACGGCGGCGGGCCGGGGCAGAGCTTTTATCCCGGCTACGGCTATGTCGGCTCGAACTTCGTCGCCGCGCCGTTCTACTCGATCGACAACGTCCTAGTCTGGCCGCACAACGGCATGCACAACTATCAGACCACGATCATGAACACGGTGACCGGCACGCCGATGAACGCGGTCATGGCGCCGCCGGACAATCCTCCCCCCGGTGCAATCGCTTTGGCCAACCAGTTCACCGCGCCGCCGATGGGGTGGCCGGGCGCACCGACGGCGGCGAACTATCCGGGGATCGGCGGTGCCGGAAATCTGACCGGCTGGAGCAACTACGGACGCGTTCGCAACACCAGCGATCACTTCGGCATCTCTGCCGACATCTGAGGGAGCGCCGGCTGATGAGCGCTATCGACAATCTCCGCGCCGCTGTCGAAGCCGCCGCCGGCGACACCGCCTTCGCGCTCGATGCCGCCTTCCTGACGGCGGGCCTCGCCGATCCCGCCGTGAAGGTCCCCGCCGACTACGACGCCTGGCTGAGCCAGGCCTTCTTCCTCAAGGCCGCGGCCGACTTCAAGGTGACGGTGGCAAAATCCGATGTCGGGCCCGTCGAAGGGACGGCGTTCACGGTGCAGTCGGCGACGATCCCGTTCATCGGCGCCTCGGCTCCGCTGGCCGCGAAGGCCACGCTTGTCTTCACCGTGGACGGCGACCAACTGATCGTGCAGGCCGAGGCGACGCCATCGAACTGGACCTGGACCAGCAGCTTCGCCTTCATGGGCGGCTTCCCGTTCAATCAGTTCGGCACCCTGAAGAACGTCAGCTTCGTGTTCTCGACGGCGACCGGCACCTACCCGTATGGTGACTCCGCAGGGCGTGCCGTGAGCGGCGGCGCGGTGCAGAATTTCGTTGCCAAGGTCGCTCTGCCGGATGTCGCCAAGCCGTTCCTGCTGCTGTTTCCAGGCCTCGCCGCGCCGACCGGCGATCTGCTGCTGAGCGGCGCGCTCAACATGGGCATCTTCAACGGCGAGACCGTGCTGTTCCCGCCGGGGCAGCTGCGGGCCGCGATCCAGGACGGCACGTTCAAGCTCGCGTCGCAGTTCACGGTCAGGGATCCGAGCCTCGCTCTGACCATTCCCGCGCCCGATGGCGCCGATGAGGTCGACGGCGTGCTGGTGCTGGCCGATCCCGCCGATCCGGATGCCGGAGATCAGGCGCCGACGCTCGCGATCTCCTCGCAGTTCGACGTCGGCAGCACCGGCTCCTATCAGCTCGACGTCGAGATCACACCCGGCGCCGATGCCAACTATTCGGTGGCACTTGCCGTCGTCGAAGGCGGCGCGCCGCTGACGCCGGCCACGGTGATCGAGGTGATGGGCGGCAATGGCGGCTATCTCGCCGCGACTCCCGATGTGCTGCAGCAGTTCCTCGCCTTTGTCGGTCTCAACGGCTTCTCGATCGCCGGCACGCTCGGCCGCTCGCCGACGATCACGGCGGTCTCGATCGAGATCGGCAGCTCGAAGGATACGAGCTGGCAGATCCTGCCGCCGACCGGGGTGCTCGACTTCAAGATCACGAGCTTCGCGCTGCAATGGTCGATGGCCTATCCGTTCGACGGCACCAAGCGGCAACAGACCTACGACTTCACGACCGAATTCGTACTGGCGCCGAGCGTCTTCAAGGGGCCCGACGGCGAGGGCGACGGCGTGTTCACCGTCCAGTTCACCTCCGCGAAGCAGTTCTTCGCATCCTTCGCCGGGACCGCGAAGCTGAGCGACTTCCTGACGGCACTGTCCGGCGGTGCCGTCGTGCTCGACGTCGAGAATGTCGGCGATTTCGAACTTGGCGACATCGCGGTCGCGGTCGACTACGGCGCGCAGAGCTTTCAGTTCGACGCCGGCTTCAGCCTCACGCTCAATCTGCTCAAGATCAACAACCAGCCGATCCTTGCCGTGCGAGAGGGGACGGTCTCGATCGCGGCGCAGACTCCGACGCAGACGCCAGACGGGGGCAATGCGACGACGCTGCTGCGGGCGGCGCCGCTGCCGATGCTCCGGACCTCGCGAGGGGGCGCGCTGCAAACCGCCTCGCAGACGCAATGGAAGTCGAGCGTCGGAGGCTTCCTCGATGTCGGCCCGTTGCACACCAAGGTCAGCGTGACCTATGACGGGTTCGAAACGCCGAAGCGGTGGGACCTCGCCGCCTCGCTGGAGGAACCGCTCGAGGTCTCGGACCTGATCAACCAGTTCTTTTCGCCCGGCAGCGCCTACGGTTTCCCGAGCTTCCTGCCCGGCGACCTCATCATCTCCGAATTCGCAATCACCGCGACCATTCCGGCCGAGCAGGGCGAGCTGAAGACGAGCTACGACATCACCGTCGGCTTCAGCTGGACGTTCGCCTTCGGCGATCAGACCGTCGGCATCGATCCGGCGCGGCTCGGCGTCAGCTATGACGGCCAGAAGCCGGCCCAGCAGCAGTTCTCCGGCTTCGCGCAAGGCACCTGGATCTACTCGGCGATCAACCTCAAGCTCACGATGGGCTATGAGTTCAAGACGACGGATGCGGGCTCCAACAACATTCTGTTCGTCGAGTGGGAGGGTTTTCGAGCGGATTGGGAGAGCGGCAAGGAGCTGGTCACGTTCAGCCTCAAGGGCTGGAGCATCGGCTCGCTGGTGCAGGCGCTGGTGCGTACGCTCGGCAATCCCTACTTCACGCTGGATTCGCCATGGGACCTGCTCAACCAGATCTCGCTCGATGCGCTGCGTGTCAACGTCTCGCTCAAGAGCGGCGAGAGCTTCTCGCAGCGCCTGTCGGCCAGCTACGAGCTGTCGAGCCCGATCAATCTCGGCTTCATCAGCATCACCGCGCTGACCTTCCGTCGCGGCACCGACGGCAAGGTGACGCTCGCCATCGAGGGCTCGAGCCCGCTCGTCGCCGATGATCCGGCATTCAAGAATCTGCTCGATCCCGCCAAGGGGCAGGACGTGCAGAACCTGCCGTCGGTGCCCGGCCGGGGCGAGGAATGGTTCAAGCTGTTCCTGCTGGTGCTTGGGCAGCGCATCGGCATCACCGGCCATTCCAGCTTCAACAGTACCAAGGAAGTGATCTGCGCACTGCAGTCTGTCCCCAGCACGACGGGCAAGATGAATCCGGTCGATCCCAATGCGGACGACGGCGGGACGCCCGGACTGCCCTATTACGACCAGTCCAACAACTGGCTCATTGCCGGGCATCTCGGCCTGATGAAGGTGGCCGGCGCCTGGTCGATCGATGCCATGCTGGTGTTCAATGACCCGAATCTCTACGGCCTGCGGCTGGCACTCGCCGGCGAGAAGATGGGCGGGCTCGCCAACCTCGTCGTCGACATCCTCTACAAGAAGATCACCGACGACATCGGCGTCTACCAGATCGACTTCACCTTCCCGGACATCATCCGCAACCTCAATTTCGGTGCGGTGTCGATCACGCTGCCGCAGCTCGGGATCAAGGTCTACACCAACGGCGATTTCTTCATCGACATCGGCTTCCCGTACAATCTCGATTTCCGCCGCTCCTTCTCGATCTCGGTGATCGTGTACGGCGTGCCGGTGCTGGGCGCGGGCGGCTTCTACATCGGCAAACTGTCTAACGCGACCTCGACCAAGATCCCGAAGACCAACCTCGGCACTTTCGATCCCGTCATCGAGTTCGGCATAGGGCTGCAGCTCGGCCTGGGCTACAATTTCGAGAAGGGGCCTCTGAAGGCGGGCTTTGCGCTCACCGTCTTCGGCATCGTCGAAGGCGTCGTGGCGCCGTGGCATCCATATGACCCCGCGCGCACGCTGGCATCGCGCGCCAGCAGCGGCGCGCTGCAGAGCGACTATTATTTCAAGCTGTCGGGAACGGTCGGCATCATCGGCCTGCTGTATGGCAGCGTCGACTTCGCGATCATTTCAGCCTCGGTCAATGTCAAGATCGTGCTGTCGATCCAGCTCACCTATGAGAGCTATCGCGAGATTCCGGTGGTCGCCAACGCGAGCGTGACGATCAGCCTCAAGGTCAAGATCAATCTCGGCCTGTTCTCGATCTCCATCAGCCTGTCGTTCTCGGCCCAGGTCTCTGCGACCTTCGTGATCGGACAGACCAGCACGGCGCCATGGGAGGTTCAGGGGGCACGCGCCGACGCGCTGCTGATGCAGCGGGCTCACGCGCGCGGACCGGACGCGGCCATGCGGCTGGCACGCAGCTTGAAGCCGCGACCGAAGCGGCTCGGGCCCGCTAGCGCCCGCCGGATGGGCCTTGCCGCCGCAGATGGCAACAAGCCGAAGCTGTCGCTGATGGCGGGCGCGCAGTACACCGTGCTTGCTCCGGAGGCAGCCACAGACGCAGCCTCGAACCAGGGGGCACTCGTGCTCCTGCTCGCAATGGACGCGCCGGATGCCGCGGCGAGCGCGCCGTCCGCCACCAAGACGTCCTTCGACGTGCTGGCCGAGGTCTACTTCCCCTGGATCATCGACGCACTGGGAAACGAGAGCGGGGATGCGGCCGAGCTCACCGAGACGCTGGCCATGTCGGTGACGCTCACCCAGCTCGAGGCCTATGTCGCGCGTCTCGCTGACACGGCCGATCCGTTCCTGTCGATCAAGGGCCTGCTGCAGTTCCTGGCCGACGGCTTCACGCTCGACATCTTCAATCCGGCGACGGCGCAATCGTCGGGACTGAAGACCAAGCTCGATGCCGGTTCGGTGCTGTTTCCGGTGTTCGACGGATTGAAGCTGCAGGTCCCCGGCATGTCCGGTGGCCAGACCTCGCCGATCGCGTTCGAGACCTACACCACGGCCACGCCCGGCTACGCGACCGCGGTCAGCAAAATATTCGCGCAGGTCGCCGCGAACATCGAGGCCCAGAACAAGGAAACGCGCCGGCTTGCCGCGGAGACCGATACGAGCTCGGCGGAGTCGATGGCGGCCCTGGTGTTCGTCGACACCTTCACGCTGATCGCGCGCCAACTGCTCCAGGCCGCGGCCGACGCGCTGCAGAGCTATGCCTATCCGCTGACCCCGACGAGCAGCATCGGTGCTATTCTCGATGAGCTCAACGGGATCGCCGGCAACGCCTTGACGATTGCGGATATCGTACAGCCCAATGTCGACCATGCCTTGGGGGCCGGGCTGTCCCTGCATATCGACGGCCTCGAATATGTGGTGCAGAGCGTGGACACCCTGCAAGGCATCGCCGGCCGCTATTCCGATGCGGCGTTGCCGCCGCGCTGGATCACGACGCCGGACCGCCTGATCGTGGCCAACCGGGCCCGTCACATGCTGCAGGGCGGCGTCGTCCTGCTGCTCACCAACAGCCACGGCCAGGAGCAGATCTGTGTGACGCGGCAGGGCGACAGCTTCGACGACATCGCGCTGCAGCTCGGCGCGATCTCGATCGACGCGCTCGCTGCACAGAGCGTGCTCTACGGCGTCGCCGGCCTGCTGCAGCCGACCTTGCCGCTCGCGATCTGGCCGATCGCCTACAGGACCGCAGGGACCTCCGGCCCGTCATCCGATACCTTGTCGACGGTCGCGAACCTGTTCCAGACCACTGCGGTTGCGGTGGCGGACGCCAATCGCGGCGTCGCCGGCCTGTTCTCGGTGCAGGCGGAGCGCGGCCTGCTCACGGTCGGCAGTCTTCAGGCCCTGTCGGTCGGCGCGTTGTGGTCGGCCATCGCGGCCACGGGCCAGGTCGGGCAGACCGCCGGCATGGTCTCGCGCTTCCTGGTCTATGGATTGCGGCTGCCGGTCCGGGACGGACTGACCCTGTCGCCTGCGTTCCTCTATCCGAGGACGCAATCGGGCTACGGCGTCTATCAGCTCACGGGCCAGCAATTCCCGACGCCCAGTTCTGCCACGAGCTACAAGGTCGGCTTCGCACGCGAGACTCAGAGCCACGGCGTCCCGCTCGATTTCATCTTGCTGAACGACACCACCGACCTCAGCATGGACGTCGATCTGAGTCAGGCCTATGCCGGGCTGAACGTCGTCGTCAGCTGGGCCAGGGCGCCGGGCAATTTCGTCCCGAGCCCGACGTTTGCGGCGCTGCCGCTCGCCGAGCGTCAGCCGCGGCCGTTTACCGCCAGCGGCTACGCGCGCTGGTCGAGCGGATCCGTCGCGAGCCTGTTGGCTCTGACGAACCGCAGCGGCGTGGCCGCGGCGGCCGATGCCGGCGCGCAGGTGCAGCCGACGCTATGGAGCCTGCCGCCGGCGCAGACCAATCTGGTCGCCACGCGGGAGCAGTCGATCCGCGCTGTCATGCCGGATCTCCGCTCGACCTTTGCGCTGCTGCCGAAGTTCCAGCCGCAGACCGGGCGCAGCAATCCCGCGACCGGACGCACCGACTATGCGGACCTGGGGCGCTGGGCCTGGTGCACGCGGCTCGATATTGAGATCAAGCGTCTGCCGGACGCGGCGGCGCTGGCTGCTCAGGGCACCGGCGCAGGCGATCTGCCGAGCGGTCCGGCATCGGCGCCGTCGCTGCCGTTCGTCTATGAGCTCGTCGGACCCAGCTCGGAGGACGCGGTGCGGCTGCAGCGCATCCTGACCGCCATGGATGCGCTGGGCGAAGGCATCGCCTCCGCCGTCTTCCTGCTCTACAACCAGTCCGGACCCGGCGCGCCGATGCTGGTGACGCCTGCGGACGCCGACTTCCTCGCCTTTATCACCCAGACCAACCTGTCGACCGAGACCAATCCTGCGGCGGCGCTGCGCCTGATGCTGAGCGCCGAGGACGCTCCGCCGCGCGGCATTGCCAATTCGCCGGCGCAGTTCATCCGCCTGATGTGGGAGCTCAGCACGGTCCGCAGCGGCGGCTACTATCTCTACTACGAGAACGTCGAAAGCGAGGAAGGCCTGCCGGCGGCCGTCTTCGATTCCTCCGGCTCTGGCATTGTGACAATGGTCGTGACGTTCGCGGCGCAGGGCAGCGAGTCCTTCGGCACCACGCTTCCCGACTTCGTCAACGCCTTCGTGACGACCGACGCTGTCGATCCGCAGAGCGATCTGGTACAGACGGTGTCGCTCGCCTCGACCGCCCAGACGGCACCGGTTGCGGCGGGAGCATCGCTCGATGCGCTCGCGGCGATCTACGGCCCCGGGCCCGGGCGGATCGCCGAGGTCAACGCGACCAAGCCGCTCGCCGCGGGCGCGCTGGTGCCGATCGTGGGCGCGGTGCGCCAACTGACCGACGCGGATCTGGTTCGCGGCACCGGGGGGGCCATCGACGCGCAGGCCACGCTCGACAAGCTCGCCAAACTGTTCTCAGCCGGTGCAGTCCATCCGATCACCGGCCAGGACATCGCCGCCTTCAATCCACAAGTCGCTGTTGCGCTGGCCGCCGTGTTCTACATCCCGCCGCTGGCCTATCAGGTCAGTTCCTCGGCCGCGCCCGGGATGAGCTTTGCCAGCATGGCCTCCTATTACGGGTTGGATGTCGACCTGATCGCCCGTGGCGCCAGCGCAGCGCCCGGGCTGTTCCCGGTCAATGCCGTGCTCGATCTCGATCCGCAGCTGTTCTCCCTGCGCGACCAGTTGCCACCGCAGAACATCGGGTTCTCGTTGACGCGCGACAATCTCGGCCTGCCGCCGGACGATCCAGCGGCGCCGGACTTTGCCAAGAAGACGATGTATCAGCTCTACACCTCGCTGGCCGCGGGGCTCGCGGGCAACGTCTTCTACAAGGCTACTCCGCTGGGCATGCCGTTCGGTCCCCAGGACCATGACGACGATGAGTCCAGTGCGTTCGAGAGCCATGCGCGCTCGGCGCGGACGCGCGGCGACCGCCTGGCGCAGGTTGCGATCGCTGATCTCGACTATCGCCAGTCGATCGGCATTGGTGCGCAGTTCGCGCTGGTCAACGCCGCGCCGGACCCGTCTGATCCGGATCTGCCGCCGAAGGCGGCCAATCCCTATCTCGGCGTCGGCACCATGGCGCAGGTCGCGCTGCAATGGCGCGATATCTTCGGCAACACCACGGTGACACCGTTCGAGGCGCCGCCGCAAGGGTACCGCGGCGCGCTCAACGGGGCTGCGGTGTCGATGCTGTACCGCGATGAGCTGATCGGGCTGGGGTCCTGGATCAATACCAATGCCCGCTACAGCTATGACGCGGCGGGCGGTGCCGCGTTCAAGCTCGCATTATCCCTCAACGCCGCCGCCTATGCCGGACCGGACGGAGCGGCGCGGGCCGCCGACGATCTCTCGCTCTACACCCGAATCTACTATCAGCTGCATCAGGATTATTCCGCCGATGTCGCCGTCCCCGTGCCGGGTGTCTCCGGTAACGCGGTGGCGATGCGGCTGTCGAATTCGCTGATGGCAAAGCCCGATGTGGATCTTGGCGATGCGCAGGCGGACATCATTCGCGGCTATGTGCGCGCGTGCGTGCTGTATCTGAAGCTCGTGACGCGCGGCCAGGCGCCCGCAGCCCCGGCTGTGACCTTGTCGCTTCCGGTCGACGTCAATGCGATCGCCGCCGGCAACATCCTCGAGCTCGATGTCACGCTCACACTCAGCCGCAATCCGCTGCTGGTCGACCCGGCGGTGGCGGCGTTGCAGGGCGGCACCGGCGTGGCCGCGGCGATCCTGCCGCGTGCCGACGGCGACGGCAATGTATCCTACACGGAGTTCAGCAAGATCGTCGAAACGGTCTTCGTCACCGCCGACTGGTATCTCAAGGTCGGGCAGGGCCTGTCCCGCGACGGTGAGGATGCGGCCGACGGCGCTCAGCAGCTCTGGGCCGTCCGCTTCGGCAAGGCGGCCGGGCAGGGCATCCATTTCAAGCTGGGCACGTCACCGAGCTATTTCGCGCCGAAGCCGATCGCCAAGGCGCTTGCCAGCGGCGATGCGACGATCACGCGCTATGACAGCGGCGACACCGACACGCTGCATCTCGACGGTGTCGATCTGAACCAGTGGTTCCAGAGCGCGCTGGATGCCATCGATCAGTTCCTGTCGGCCGACTACGCGCCGCACGCGTTCATCCTCGACCGGATCGACGGGGTGACCGATCCGCTCAAGGACGGTTCGCTGGGAAGCGTGCTGTCGACCAAGGAATCGCTGGCCGATACGATCAGCCTGAAGACGCTACCGGTGCTGTCGACCAGCGCGGGCGATCCTTCAACCGGATTCGCCGCCAGCGAGAAGCTGCGCCAGCAGCTGCTCAATCAGCTTGGCGCAGCCTATCGGGCCGGTGCGGCCGTCGTTTTCGGAGTGACCGAGGTGACCGGCGGAGGCGATAGCAACCCGGCCGGTCCGCCGAACCTCTACGGTCAGCCGGGCGGCAGCATCAAGGGCGCCGCGGACAATCAGAATTTCACGCTGACGCCGACGCGCGTCCCGCTCGGCGAAGTCTACGATCCCGCCAGCAAGACCTGGTACGATCCGCGGCTGGCCTTCGTGTTCGCCACCAAGAACGTCGTCGACCAGGCCTATGTGCCGCTCGAGCTCACGCTCTCGCTCACTCATCTCGAATTCGAGCGGCGTACCGTCCCCGGAATCGACGGCTATGTCGATTCGCGATGGCTCGCCTTCGTCAACGGGCCGTTCAGCTATCCGCTGGGGACGCAGGTCACCAACATTCCCGTGGTCAACCGCGATCTGCCGACGCCGCCGACGGTCTCCGCGCAGCAGGCGCGGCAGCTCACCGGCGAGGGCACGACCGATCCATCGAAGCTGAATGCCTGGGGTTATTCGTTCGACTACCTCTATCAGCAGGCGGCAGCCGACGCAGTGTCCTGCACGATGGAGTTCAACCGGCCGACCGAGCCGACGCTGCGCGGCTCGGCCAGGTTGAGCGGCGAGCCCGACCTGTTCACCGCGCTCGCTCAATTCGTCACCAACTATCCGGCGATCCTGCGCGACCTCAACCAGTATCTGGTCGGCATCGATGGCGCTGAGCCGGATCCGGCAAAACTGGCCGCCGCGCGCAAGGCGACCGCCGCCTTTGCGCTGGAGACCAGGCAGATCGCGGATGCCTATGTGCGGGAGACGGTTGGAGCCGCCAAGCTCGCGACGGCGCCCGCGCATGTGATCGTGAAGTTTCTGTCGACGCTCGACAGCACCAGCGACGGGCACGCGCGCACCAATCTCGTCAACATCACCATCGATGGAACGGCGGCGAGCTGGAATGCGGCGGCCAACACGATCTCGAACGGCACCACCACGCTTCCGGCGCCTGCGATCGCGATTGCACCCGAGCTCTATACGCCCCAGGCCGTGCCTCCGGCAGAGCTGCCCGTCGGCGTGCAGATCGCCTACGTCTATGCGCGTCAGGTCGACGGCAAGACGGTTTATCTTGGCGAAGAGGAGGCACGTGGGTTGCCGGCCCGAACCGTTTCGATCGCTCCGCTCGATGTGCTGCTATACCAGAGCGGCTGGGCGTCGGTGTTCGTGCAGCGCAATCTCGCGCTGTTCCCGCTGGCAGATCTCAAGACCACCAGCACCAACCCGGCGTTCCTGTTCCAGACGCCGGAGGTGCGGTTTGCGTCCACGGTGGTTCCGCAGCTGAACTACACGGCGTTCTCGCTCGACGCGATGTCGGGGGCGACCGGTGACCTCGATGCGCGCCTGACGACGTTCTTCGCGGGGCTCTATGCCGGCGGCAATGGCGGCACCAGCGACGAGGTCGCGATGCAGGGCATGTACAGCTATGAGATCGTGGCCGGCCAGCCGTCGATCCCGCGCGTACGGCTGCCGATCAACCTGCTGACGCCGACCCCGTCAGCGGTCGATCCGGGCGTGAAGCCGCCCTTCGTGGCCCCGTTCGCGCAGATGATCGATACGTGGCGGGCGACGACGAAGCCAACGACGTCGGGCCGGCCCCGCGTCGAGATCGAGCTGAAGGTCTTCGGTGGCGTCGGCGATGCGACGCAGCCGTTGATCCAGGTCGGCCGGCTCACTCACGAGGTCACGAGCGCCTGAAGGCCGCCGGTCCCGGCATCGAAACTGCGGCGGTCGTGGGAGATGCTCTCGACATGCCGCCCGCAGCGTCAGAACGTACTGGCTCAAGGGGCAGGAGGTGGGTTGGTTGATGGCTCTGGCGCGCCACGGTCAATGAAGATGGGCACTACTGTTTCGCCGTGGCGCTATGATATCGGAGCAGGCTGCGCAATCCCGCCGTATATTCGGTGACAGACTACGATCTCGCGCGACGCCTCATGGGTGGCTGGTTCGGTTCCCCTTTGATGGCGGCCCTTTCGATCGATGGCAAGATCGACGTGGAGCCCCGGGGCAATCGACGTCGAGCCATTTGAGATGCGCTGCCGTAGGCGGAAGATCGATGGCAGCCGCATGCATCTGAGGATCGACGTGCGCGCCTTGCAGTCGCGTGAATGGCGCAGCGCCAATGCGGCTCATGTGCTCGCTTGGCCTTCCCTGTCCTTCCGCAGAAGCATCGCGCTCAGGCCGATCGCGATCCAGATGGCGTTGAACATCGGAAAGCCGGACAAAGAGAGGGGCACGACGCCCGTCGCGGTGTAATAGGCGCCGACGCCAAGATCAATCGTCTGGATCAGCACCATCAGCGCGATCCAGGGCCGGTGCGCGTTAGGCGTGCGGCTGACCCACAAGAAGCCGACGCCGTACGCGATGAACCGAGCGGCCAGCATGCCGAGCGGATAGAGAAGATCGGCTGCCGGCGCGCTGTGTCCAATCAGCCGGAGAAATTCCGCCGGGACGAAGAGATAGGCCAGCCCGAGAACGATCTGGATCATGCCAACGATCCGTAAGAGAGCTGAAAACATGCTGCATATCCTGTCGACGATGATGTCGTGACAAGACCTATGAGGCGCACTATCTTTTGTGAAGTAGTTACCAAAAGTGAAGTCATGAAATCTGCAGATCTCATTGTCGCCGCACCAGACGATCCCTGTGGTCCGGAATGCCCGGTTCAGCGCACGGTCGAGATTCTGGATGGAAAGTGGACGATGCTCGTCCTGCGTGATCTGCTGTCGGGCAAGAAGCGCTACAGCGAATTGCAGCGAAGCCTCAAAGGGATTTCGCCGCGGCTGTTGACGCTGCGGTTGCGCACGCTCGAACACCAGGGCCTGCTGGTTCGCCGCGTGTTTCCCACCAATCCGCCGACGACCGAATACGAGCTGACCCCACGCGGCGAAAGCCTTCGCGACATTTTCGCCGCGATGGCGCAATTCGGCGCCGCTAGATGATCGCATCCTTCGTCGCGATGCCTGCAGGCATGAGCCGATGCCGTGGGGATTGCCACTTCGTGCGCCACAGTTGGATTACTCGCCGATCACAAGAGGCCCCTTAAGAAGCGGGCGGGATCGCGGCGACGCGCTGGTTCTGATAGCGTCGAAAAAGGTGGCCGCAGGCTATGACGTCGTGCTCTGGCGTAGACTGGCGCGGAGAGATTCGAATTGCAAAGCTAAGATCCTCATACATCGCCAATTTCTTTCATTTCTGAGGTACGAGGGACATATCGAGGGTGAAACCGGACGGTGTCTGCTCTCGCAACTATTTCCCGGTTCAAATCGCTTGCGCGACGATGTCAGCGCTGGTCGAGCCGCCGAGCTCGCACCTAAGCTGGGGTACCTCTGCTGCGGCGAGTTCGATGAGTCTTGCTGATCTCATGCTTTGCGCGGCAGAACGGCCATCTAGTGCAAATTCTAACCGGCGCAATTGGCTGCCACCGGCTTTTCCCGGCACCGGCTCACCCATTTGCGAGCGCGACGACAGGCTTTGGGCGACCGGCTGCAAGGAGCGGCCGCTGGACCAATCGAGAACAGACTGTTCCCGGAGGAGTTAGCTGCCAAAGGGGAGGGGTGGTATGCAAAGGCCCCCTCCTAAACGAGACAGCCCGTCACCAATCTAGAGCACTACGCCGATCCATGAGATCGCGATCACGTGCAGACCGAGCCAGGCCGTTCGGCCGCCGTCATAGTGTGTCG
>BFBZ01000025.1_pt129 | contig 13689 bp, 13 predicted proteins | sample 1888401 | NCBI WGS metagenome assembly BFBZ01 (sample SAMD00112614, study PRJDB3348) | symbiont metagenome | host: Chara braunii | reverse complement strand
CGATTTCCTTGCGCAGCGCCGCCGGCGCGACAATGGTGCTCGGCGTGCTCCGCTCGAGTCGCGTGTTGAGAACCGTCGCGCGCAGCGCATCGTCGCCGAACGCAAGCGCGATCTTGCCTTGCGCGGAATTATGAAAGCCCAGCAGCGAGCCTTGCCTCACCCCGATTTCGATGGCGGATTTCCCTGAAACCGTAGACAAAATGCGAACGCCCTCGACCTCGAATTGCGAGATGACCGAGAAGTGGCCGAGACGGTCACGCAGCTCGCGGAGCGCGCGGTATCCCGCGGTGACGAGATCGAGCCCCTCACCGACCGCACTGCCCAGCGCGATCAGGCGCGCACCGATCTCATAACGCTCGGTATCGCCGGACTGCACGATGTAGCCCTGCTGCACCAGCGTCTGCAGATGCCGCCAGATCCGGCTCTTGGTGGTGCCCAGCGCGGTGGCAAGCGTGGTCACGCCCATCGGCCGGCGCTCCTCCGCAAGGCGCTCCAGAATGTTCAGGGCGAGAACGACGGCTTGAACACCCTCGCCCCCGGCTCCCTTGACGCGTGGCATGGCGACACTCCCTCGGCAGCGCATCGACGTCGGCGGCGGCTTGACACAGCTCCGCGGCGACATCAGTTTATCGCGTACAACAATATACGGTAACGTCTACCGAAACAACGTATGAGGAAACCAGACGATGTCAAGCGTATCCGACCGCCCTTCGCCGGCCCTGTTTCGCAGCCGCTTCGTCGCGCATGAACTGCTGGTCGGATCATTCATGAAGACGCCGTCGGTTCATGCCACCGAGATCTTCGGGGACATGGGCTACGACTTTGTCGTGATCGACGAAGAGCACGCGCCGTTCGATCGGGGCAGCACCGAACTCGTGCTGATGGCGGCCCGCCTGGCCGGCACGGCTGCGATCGTTCGCGTTCCCGATCCATCGCGCCTGCTCGCGGTGCTGGATGATGGCGCCACCGGCGTGCTGGTGCCGCACGTATCGTCCGCGGCCAGGGCCCGGGAGATCGCGATGGCCTGCCGCTATCGCGGCGGAAAGCGAGGCTTCTCGAACTCACCCCGTGCAGGCCGTTACGGCGCGCGCCCGCTGTGGGCCCATGTCGATGCCCAGGACGCCTCGGTCTGCGTCATCGCGATGATCGAGGACCCCGAAGCGCAGGACGAGATCGACGCCATCGTGGCCACCGACGGTTTGCACGGCTTTTTCATCGGACGCGGCGATCTCACCGTCGCCTATGGCGCGCCCGGTCCCGACGCGCCGGTGATTCGTTCCGCCGTCGAGCGGATCTGCGCGGCGGCGCGTGCCGCCGGCAAACCCGTCTGCGTGATGGTGGCGAATGCAAAGGAAGCCGAAAGCTTCCAGAAGCTCGGCGCATCCGCCTTCATCGTCGCGTCGGACCAGGCCTTCATGCGGCAGGCCGCCACGACGGCGCTGCAAGGCTTCGATGCGCTTCGCAAGGTCACGGCACAGGCGTAACGGAAGCGCCTGTGTTTCGACAGGTCACAGCACCGTCGTGTAGATCGTCATCGCACCGATGACGATGGTGACGGTGCCGACGGCGACTTGAAGCCAGCGATTGGCCCACGTCAGCCACCGCGCCGACACGGCGAGCGGCACCGCGATCACCGTCGAGAGCACCCCCATGCCCAGCATCGAGCCTATTCCGAACAGCAGCACGTAAAGCATCCCGTAGATCGGATTGGCCACCTGCGAGACGGCGAGCACCAGCAGCGCCGCCGAGCCGGCCATGCCGTGCATCAGCCCCACCAGCAGGGACCGCCAGCGGAAACCATGCTCATGCGCATGAGCGCTGAACTGATGCAGGGTCTTTTCGCCCGCGTGACTGTGGACATGAAGATGCCGCGTGCCGTCGCCATGGCTGTGCTGATGGAAATGCACCCCATCACGCCACAGCCGCCACAGCACATGAGCGCCGAGGCCCACCAGCATGACGCCCACGGCCGCCTCAAGCGGCCGTGCGAGATGTTCCGGGATCGCATGGCCCAGCGCAATCGCCGCGCCGGCAAAAATGAACAGCGTCAGGGTGTGTCCCAGCCCCCAGGTCAGCCCATGCTTGACGATGTCGCCGACATTGGTGCGACGGGCGGCGATGCTGGAGACCGCCGCGATATGGTCGGCTTCCAACGCGTGCTGCATGCCGAGCAGAAAGCCGAGTCCCAGGATTCCGAACATCTCCACTCCAATTCTGCGCGAAGGCGGCCCCGGGGGCGTTCGTGAGCGGCCTCGCGACATTGTACGCAATCAAAATTGCCCGGCCACTGTCAACCGGACGGCCAGCGGCTCGACCGGATGCAGCACCCGGTCCATGACGCCGTTGGCGCAGACCGCCGCTGGTGCAAGCGGCGGGCCAGCAGCCGGGAAACAGGCGGCAAACAGCGAGTCTGACTTGAGCAGCGAACCATACGCATAGGTGATCTGGTCGGACTTGCTGTCCAGCAGGTTGAAGGCATCGAGCTGGACCCGCCATCCATTCTCGAACCGGTAGCCGAGCTGCCCGTTCAAAAGACCAGTGGCGGGCGACACGAAGGCTCTGTCTTCGGTGAGCGGCCGCGGGCCGAAATAGCGATAGCGCAACGCGCCGAACCAGCCGATCTTTTCGCCCAGCCGGATTCCCGCCGACGCGATCATGTTGGGCGCGCCGGGAATGTAATTGCCCGGTGCGTTGCCGATCTGCGCCGCCGGATAACCGGCCAGCGAGGCATAAAGCGCCGCCTGCTCCGGATCGTCACCACGGAAGCGCGCATGGGTGACGGCGAGATCGCCCTGGAAACTAAGCCACGACAGCGGGCGATAATCGTTGGTCCATTCGATGCCATAGCGCCGGCTGGGGCGGCTCGCTTCCGTATCCCCGGCATCGCCGGAAAACAGGATCTCCGACGCGGAATCGAGCAGGAACAGGCTGACCGAGCTGTCGAGCTGCGGAATCAGCTTCGTGCGTACGCCAACCTCGGCGCCCCGGGTCTTGACCAGGAAGGGCGACGCCTGCAACGGCGACCCGTCGAGCGGTGATTCCCGGATCGTCACGCCCCTCGCATCATTGCTGTGAAAGCCCTCCCCGGCATTGACGAAGAATTCGGTCCTGGCAAACGGTCCCAGCACCACACCCGCCTTGGGGCTCCCCATGAACGCATTGGCATTGCCGGAATTGGCCGGGGTGAAGAAGGAATTGACCGACGTCTCGTAGACGTCGCCGCGCCAGCCGATAGTGGTCCGCAGCCACTCGGTCCAATGCACGGTGTTCTGCGCGAAGATCCCGACACTGCCCTCCTTCACCGCATCGCTGCGGATCGGTGACAGGAACTGGCGCTGCACCGTGTTGCTGAGGTCGAGCCTGATATTGTCATAGCGGCTCTGGATGCCGATTTCGGTTTCCACCGGCAATCCGGCGAACCGGCCCTTGAAGGTATGCGACGCGTTGATGCCGCCGAGCAAACGATCGTCGTGTTGGTGGAACTGATCGCCATTGACCGGGTCGCTCAAAAAGTAGGTGAAATTGTTCCAGAGATTGAGCGAGCTCTTGATCACATAGAAGCTGATTTTCGAGGCGCCGTTGTCGTCGGTCTCGGCCCAGCGTCCCGACAGCGAAAACCGGTCGGAATTGCCGCCGTCGGTCGGATCGAATGCGCCGTACAATCCGATCTCGCCGGAGGTGATCGCCCGCAACGGAATCTGGTCGGTCGAATTCCAGCGATTGGAATACGCCATGCCGGTGAGCGAGAAACCGTTGTCCGCGGTACCCTCCGAATAGCGCACCACGCCATTGAGTTTTTGCAGCCTGTCGGGGTTGTCCCAGGGGCCGTCGTAGGTGTTGACCTCGCCCGCGATCAGCAGCGTCCCCTCGCCCACCTTCGCGGACGTGGCCCCGAAGATCCTGCGATAACCGAAGCTGCCGACCGTGATCGAGGCCATCGTTGCGTTGACGCTGTCGAGCAGACCGACATGGACGGCGCCGACCGATGCGAAATCGCCTTCGTCGGCGAAATACGGCCCCTTGCGGATGTTGACCGAACCGATCAGTTCCGGAATCAGGAAGTTCAGGTCGGCATAGCCCTGGCCGTGGGCATGGGTGCGCATGTTGACGGGCATCTCGTCGACGAAGACCGCAAGATCCGTGCCGTGATCCAGGTTGAAKCCACGCAGGAAATACTGGTTGGCTTTGCCCTCGCCGCTGTGCTGGGTGACGATCAGGCCGGGCGCGACTTCCAGCGCTTCGGCCGGCCGCAAAAACGGGCGAGCATTGACTTCTGTGCCGCTGACATTCTTTTCGCTGGAGGAGCCGACTGGCGCCGCAACCGGTACCGGTGAGGCCGCGTCCGGACTTGCCCCCGTGCCAGCCACTGCGACCGCCGGGCGTGGCGTGCGCTGCCTTTGCCCATTCACGACGCGCTGTGGCTTCCGGTTGATGCCGTGGCGACGGGGTAAAACCACTTCGACCGGCGGCAGGCGTGTCGCCGCCTCGGACTCGGGGGGCGCCTGAGCGGCTGCGTCTCCCGCAGTGACGCTCTGACCTGCCAGCAGGACAAGCAGAACATGCGCCGGCGATGTCAAAACGCGCTCACGGCGCGCGGAACGAACGTTGCGGTATCGTCTTGATCTGCCGATTGAAACAGGCTCAGTTGACAACGTACGCATAGCCAATCCAGGCAGGATACCTGCACAATGAGCGCAACAGCAGGTGCCCCGACATGATCGGGACCTACGGATCTGAATCAGGGACTTCGGGAAGTGGACGTCTGTAGCTAAACGCCTAAGCAACTCGCCCCGTACGGAGCCCGGCAAACCCCGTGCGATCATACCTGACATACCGAGTATGATCTTGTCAATTAATTATCATACCGGAGACGAGCAAGAGGACCACCGATGCAACGCATCACCATTACGCTGGACGACGACCTGATGGACGAGCTCGACAAGATGATCGCGGAGCGCGGCTATCAGAACCGGTCGGAAGCGATCCGCGATTTCACCCGCGCCGGCATGCAGCAGGCCGCGCACAGCATGGGAAAAACCGGGGAATGCGTCGCCGCTTTGGTCTATGTCTACGACCATGCCGCGCGTGACCTGTCACGGCGCCTGGTCGAGAATTATCACGGGCATCACGACCTCTCGCTGGCCACGCTGCATGTGCATCTCGACGGCGACAATTGCATGGAGGTCACGGCGCTGAAGGGCCCCGGAGCCGAAGTCCAGCACTTCGCCGATCACATCATCGCCGAACGCGGCGTCAAATACGGGCGCGTGGTGATGATCCCGACGGAGCCGGGCAAGAGCAAAGCCGGCGCGCGGAAAGGCAGCCACCGGCACGGATAAGTGCAGCAATTCGCGACGCGGATATTACGTGCCACAAGTCGCGCAGACGTTGTTGCGGCGATCGACGGCAGCTCCGCGTTGAGAACATCCATCAATTGCAGCCACAATCGCCGTGATGGCACAGATCGTGCTTCGTCATAGCCGGCAGAAAACCTCGGTAAGCCGCTGTTTCCTGCAACAGGCATTCAACGAAGGACATCGTCCATGACGCTGATGAGCATCCCGATCATCGACATTTCCCCTTACCGCATCGGTTCCGCCGATGGCAAACAGACGGTGGCCAAAGCCGTCGCACAAGCCTGCCGCGACATCGGTTTTCTGGTGATCACCGGGCACGGTGTCTCGCCGGCGCTGGTGGATCGGGTCGATACCAGCGCGCGTGCTTTTTTCGACTTGCCGGGTGCGGACAAGATGGCGCTGAAGCGTCCGAAGGACGACCAGGTTCGCGGCTATAGCGCGGTTGGCGACGAGGGACTGTCGTACAGCCTTGGTGAAAAATCACCCGGTGATCTCAAGGAGTCGTTTTCCATCGGTCCGGTCAGCGTTCCCGATGATCCGTATTTCACAGGTCCGGCCGCCGGGCCGCATTTTGCGCCCAATCTCTGGGCATCCCAGATTCCGGATTTCGAGACGTCGTGGAAAGAGTATTTCGAGGCGATGTCGGACCTCTCGAAAACCATGATGCGTATCTTCGCGCTCGGCCTGGAGCTGCCGGAAACCTATTTCGACGACAAGATCGATCGCCACATCAGCATGTTCCGCGCGCTCAAGTACCCCAACCAGCCCGAGGCCTGTCTCTTATACACATCTAGATGTGTATAAGAGACAGGTCAAGCCCCCTCAGTCGAGCACATACCCCAGCGCCGCCGACGTGAGCCGTGCGGCCGCCACGGTCCGCTCGACCTGGTCCTGCGTCGGATCGGCGGTGATGAACTGCACGGAATCGACGACCGCGACCGCGCCAACCAGTCGCCCCGATGCGTCGAACACCGGTGCGGCCAGCGCATTGAGCCCAATGACGGCCTCATTGGGCGCAATCGCCCAGCCCTGCCGGCGGACGCGCTCGATTTCCTTGCGCAGCGCCGCCGGCGCGACAATGGTGCTCGGCGTGCTCCGCTCGAGTCGCGTGTTGAGAACCGTCGCGCGCAGCGCATCGTCGNAATGGGTTGACGTTCCGGCCGTGGCCGGGGCCTTCGTGGTCAATATCGGCGATCTCATGATGCAATGGACCAACGACCTGTGGTCATCGACGCTGCATCGCGTCGCCAATCCGCCACGCGAGAAAGCGAACGACAGTGCGCGCCTTTCGCTGGTGTTCTTTCATCAGCCGAACTACGACGCGATGGTGGAGTGCCTGGAGAGCTGCACCGGCCCCGGCAATCCCGTCAAATACGAGCCGGTGTCATCGGGCGACCATCTGACCAGCAAATTCGTCAAGCAGACAACCTTCGGCGAGGGCTCCAGGAAAACCGCATGACCGGAACTCCGACCGAGCCTCCGAGCAAGGCGACGCTCTCCTACGTCAATGTCTTTGCGCGGGATATCGTCGCCTTGAGCGGATTTTACATGGATGTGTTCGGCTTCACGGAGATCGAAGCCATTCGCTCCCCGATCTTCCGGGGGCTGGACACCGGACGCAGCAGCCTCGGCTTCAACGCGCAGGACGCCTATGGCCTGCTGAAGCTGGACGCGTTCTCGCAGGTGAGCGGCGTCAAGTTTCTGCTCAACATCGACGTGGCCAGCGCAGCCGAGGTCGACCAGTTGACGCCAAAGGCTGTCTCGCTGGGCGCACAATTGGTGAAGCCGCCCTACAAGACCTATTACAATTGGTATCAGGCCGTTCTGCTCGATCCCGAGCAGAACGTCTTCCGCATCAATCATATGCTGGAATGAGAACACGCGGCGGTCGCGCCGCCATATGGCATGGTCATCGCCTCAGGCGACCGCAAGGCCGACCTTTTTGCGATCGCCCCATTCGGCAATCAGGTCAGCGGAGTCCACCACCAGGCCGAGATGCAATGACACCATGGCCAATGCTGCCGCCTCTAGATTGTCATCGGTGCCACGCACCAGGTCCTGGGCCACGATGACGCGGTAGTTGTGATTGTTGGCGTCGAACGCGGTGTTCAGCACGCAGCAATCTGTGAAGCCGCCATTGAGAACGACGGTTTCCACCCGCATGTTGCGCAGCAGGAAATCGAGATCGGTCGGATAGAACGCCGACAGGCGGCGCTTGGTCTCGACGATCAGGTCGTCGGGCTCGACCCGGGTCACGAATTCGGTCCAGGGTGACCCTTCGATCGCATGGCTGTCGCTGTTGGGAATGGCGCCCACGTGCAACGGAAACGTCCGCCGCCAGGCCGCGCTGATGCCCTTGAGATCGTCGGCGCCGCCACGCCGCAGCACCGCGCGAACATGGATGATCGGGATGCCGAGTGCCCGGACGCGATCATGGAAGGCGTCGATCGGCGCGACCACATCGCGGGCGCGCGGCGCGGGACAGGGGCAATCCGGCGACGGATCGAGATGGCCACGATGCATGTCGATCGACACCACCGCGGTCTTCGCGGGATCGAGATAGTCGTCGAAGCCCGCGCTAATCTCTCGCGGCTGACCGTAAACATGAATGCGCATCGAACCTGCCCTTATTATCGTCGCTCTTCCCGGACATGCGGCTGTCCCAGCGCGCCCGGCTCGCCCTGATCGCCGCGATTGCGCGCGCCCACCCATATCATCACGGCAAGGGTCGCCAGATAAGGTGTCATCAGCATCAGATATTGCGGGACGCGGATTCCGGCCGCTGCAATACGCGGAACCACGCCCTCGATACAGCCGAACAGCAGAGCTCCGGCCAGCGCCGGCCATGGCGCCCAGCGGGCAAACACCACCAGCGCGACCGCGATCCAGCCGCGCCCGCCCACCATTCCCGTCACCCAGAGCTTGACGTTGACCACGGAGATATAGCCGCCCGCCAATCCCACCAGCGACGAGCCCGCAACGATGGCGCCGATTCGATAAAGTGATACGCTGACGCCGGCGGCGTCGGCGGCCGCCGGATTTTCACCCACCGCGCGCAGCTTCAGCCCCAGCATCGACCCGCGCAGGAACAGCGCCACGCCATAAAAAATCGGAATGGCGAGATAGATGACCGGATCCTGCACGAACAGGATGCGGCCGATCACGGGAATTTCAGACAGCGGCCAGATCGCAATCTTGTTGAGACCGGCGATCGGATGGTTCTGCCAGTTCGCCTGGGTGCCGATCAGGCCGGTCAAACCTTGGCAGAAGAACACGATGGCGAGGCCCGCGATCACCTGATTGACGCGCAGGATCACGACAAGTCCGGCGAACAACAGGGAGACGAGGCTCGCAGCCAGCATCGCGATCAGCAGCGCGAGCAGCGGATGGTCGCCGATGGTCAGGCACGCACCAAGGCCGGCGACCGCGCCCACCAGCATCAGCCCTTCGGCGGTCAGGTTCAGCACGCCCGCGCGTTCGGAAATGATCAGTCCGAGCGCCGCGAATGCGTAAGGCGCGGCGGTGCCCGGAACATTGGCCAGCCAGTTGATGAGAAACTCGGTCATATCAACCACTCGCTTGCGATATCCTGCCGCGGCACGCGCTGCATGTTCAGCGTGTCCAGCGGATACGATGGCGGATCAGGAATTCGGACGATGCCACCGCGATCACGATGATGGCCTCGATCAGCTGCACCATGGTGAAGGGGATCTGATAGAATACCTGAAGGGTTTGACCGGTGACGAACAGCACCGCGAGCAGGAATCCCACGATCGCCACCACGATCGGATCGTTCCGCGACAGGAACGCGATCAGCACACCGGAAAAGACGTAGCCATCGAAGAACGATTGCGTCAGCCGCCCCTCCTGGCCGGCGACGTTGACGAAACCAGCCAATCCCGCAGCGACACCCGAGGCCGCAATCACCGCGAGACTGATGGCCCGCACCGGGATGCCGACCACCCTCGCCATGGTGGCGTTGGCGCTGAGGAAACGCATGTAAAACCCGGCGCGACTGAGATGCACACCCCATCCAGCCAGCACGACCGCGGCGAGCGCGATCAGCAACGCGCTGTTGATGCCATAGCCGAGATCGGAGAGCCGCTCAAACGGCTGGTACTGGCTCGACTGCGGAAACGCGGTCTTGGAGTCCTGCCAGGCACCGTAGAGCAGATGCAGCAGGACGTAGGACGCGATGTAATTCATCAGCAGGGTCGAGATGATCTCGTTGACGCGAAACCGGACCTTCATCCAGTAGGCCAGCATCACCCACGCCATGCCGCCCAGCGACGCGGCAATCGCCATGACCACAAGCCGGGTCGATTCCGGTCCGATGCCATGGATCGACACCGCCGTCGCGGCGATGCCGCCGAACACCATCTGGCCCTCCAGACCGAGATTCCAGAAACCGATGCGAAACGCCAGGCCGGCGCCGAGCCCCACCAGGATCAGTGGAGCTGCACGCACCAGCACCGAGCTCAAACTGTCAGCATTGAACACGCCGGCGAGTTCCTCGGCCAGCGCCAGCGGCGCGATGCCGGCGAAGTCGAGGATCACCACGGAAATCACCAATCCGGCCGCCAGCGAGCCGATGAGAATACCGGCCTGCTTCCACGGAGAAATGGCCTGGCGCATGTCCAGCGTGAAGCGGCCGACGCGGCGGCGCGGAGGCGGCGCCGATTGCTTCTCGACGGCGATCACGGCGACATCATGCATGGCCCACCATCGCGCGGCCGATCTCCTGCCGGTCCGCCGGCCGGTCAAATTCTGCCACGATCCGCCCCCGCGTCATGACGCCGATCCGATCGGACAAAGCGAGGATTTCATCGAGATCCTCGCTGATGAGCACGACGGCGGCACCGCGGTCGCGGGCGGCGAGCAACCGTTCATGCACAGCTGCGCAGGCTCGCACATCGAGCCCACGGCTAGGGCTGTGGGCCACCACCACCGACGGCTGCCGGCTGAATTCGCGGGCGATCACCAGCTTTTGCGCATTACCCCCGGACAACAGCGCCGCCTTCTGCCCGACACCGCGAACGCCCTGCACGTCGAAGGTCGCAACGGCGGCGGCCGCATCGCGGCGGATGGCGGCACGATTGATCAGCCAGGGCGAGCCGTAACAGCCGGACTCGATGGTAGCGACAGCGAAATTGTCAGCGATCGACAGCGCCCCCGCGAGCGCAAACGCATAGCGGTCGGCGGGAATCGCAGCGAGGCCGGCCTCGCGACGGACCGCGGGAGGCTCAGCTCCGACATCGCCGGGCCCCTCCAGCCAGATTTCGCCGGAGAGCGGCTGGCGCGCACCGATCAGTGCCTCAGCCAATTCGGCCTGTCCGTTGCCGCTCACGCCTGCGATCCCGTAAACCTCTCCGGCGCGCACAAAAAAGCTGGCGTCGGCCACCATCACCTGGCCGTCGCCGCGCGCGCAGTGCAGGGCGCCGACATTGAGGCGGGTCCCTCCGAGGGGGCGCTCGGCGCGGCCAGGCAGCGGCGTGGTCTGGCCGACCGTCAATTCCGTCAGTTCCGCCGCGGTCGCGATACGCGGGTCCGCCGTTGCCACCGTGCGTCCACCACGCATGATGGTGACGGCATCGGCGTGACGCTTGACCTCATGGAGCTTGTGAGTCACCAGCACCACGGCAACACCGCTTTGGGCAAGACGGCGAACGATCTGCAGCAGACGTTCCGCCTCGACATCGGTCAGCACCGCCGTCGGTTCGTCCAGAATCAAAATTCTGGCACCGCCGATCAGCACCTTGATGATTTCCACCTGTTGCTGCTCGGCGACCGTCAGATCCCCGACCCGTCGGTCGGGATCGATATCGAAGCCAAGTTGCAACGCCTGCTTGCGCACCCCATCGCGAATGTCCAAAATTCCGGAGCGGAACGCCGGCCGCGGGTTGGCCAGCAGGATGTTTTCCGCGACCGTGAACGGCTTCACCAGCTTGAAATGCTGGTGAACCATGCCGATGCCGCGACCGCGCGCATCGGCTGGCCCAGACAGCGCCACTACGTCGCCGTTGACGGCGACGGTTCCGGTGTCCGGCACATAGAAACCGGCCGCAATGTTCATCAGCGACGACTTGCCCGCGCCGTTCTCGCCGAGCAACGCATGAACCTCGCCAGATTTCGCGGCGAAGACGGCGCCGTCCAGCGCAACGACGCCGTCAAACGACTTCCTGATTCCGGTGAGTTCGAGCGCGAGAGGCATCAATGAGTCCGACGGGCCGCTACTTCTGCGCGATCACGCCCGGCACGTACCAGTCCATCTTCCACAGCGCGCCATCCTCGATCGATTTGCCTGCCGCAAGCTGCTCCTTGCCGGTGGCATCCGTCATCGGTCCGGTGAATATCTGCTTCCCTGCGATGATCGCGGCCCGCTCGGCCATCACCTTGTCGGCGACATCCTTGGGCACTGCCGGACCACAGCAGGCGATATCGGTGCCGCCATCCTTGATACCAGGGAACGCGCCATAAGGGTTCGGCTGCCAGTTGCCCGCAGTCACCTTCTTGAGCTCCGGCGACAGGAACTTGTCCCAGGTCCAGACCGACGAGCACAGTGTCGCCTTCGGCGCAAACTCCCGCAAATCGCGATGATGTCCGGTGCCATAGATGCCGCGCTCCTGCGCGACGATCTGCGGTGTCGGCGTGTCGACGTGCTGGCCGATCACGTCGATCCCCTGGTCCGCCATTGCCTGCGCGGCCGCTCGTTCCTTCACGGGGTCGTTCCATGCGCCGGTGAAGATCACCGTGACGGTCGCCTTCGGATTCATCTTCTGAGCACCAAGCTCGTAGGCATTGATGGTCCAATTCACCGGACCGATCGGGTGGGCCGCGACAAACCCGAGCTTGCCGGTCTTGGACACTCCTCCCGCAATCATGCCGCACAGATACTGGCTCTCATAGGTCCGGCCATAGAACGATTCGAGGTTCGCCCCATTGGTGGTTCCGGATGCATTGAGGAAGGCAACCTTCGGATACTTCTCCGACAGCTCCTTGAACGTGTCGGAATATCCGAACGCAGTTCCGATGATCACGTTGTAACCGCGCTGGATGAACTGCTCCGCCGCCGGTTTGATCTGGCCGGCAACCTCGGGTACTTTTTCAACGAACGGAATTTTCAAACCGAGCGCGCCCTCGACCTTCGGGCGCGCCTCGTCGAAGGCTTGGGTCCAGCCGCCGTCGTTCTTCTGATCGAAGTAGAGAAACGCGATCTTCGGCGCGGCCGGGAGCGTAAAGCCGGCCGCATAGGCCGCGCCGCACGAAATCACCGCACCGGCCGCGACCATGGCCAGACGCGTTCTCTTTAAGGTGGGTCGCATGATTATCAAGTCCCCTTCTGCCCCGCGAAAATGTCGAGCGGCAACACCGCCGCATGATCGAAGTGTTTCAAACGGTGCGGAAAATAGCGCGCCCAATGTTTGCGCAAGCGGAGACTATAGTGGGCACAAAACCCCATCGGGAGCGATCATCTCTCTATCGGACGATCAGATGCCCCCGGACGAATATGGATCCGTTGTGATGATCCCGACCGCGACCGGCAAAAAGAAAACCGTTACGCTCAACGGTGGCCATCGGCCTCCCTTGATTGCGGCCAGCAGAGTTATGCCCGTGACATACGTCGTCGTTGCCGCAACGATCGACGTGACTTACGTTCACGTCACTCCGGCTTCAAATTCCGGTCCTCGACGACCTTCTTGTAGACCTCGTACTCGGCCCTGATCTGCTCGGCGAATTCCGCCGGCGAATTGCCGACGATTTCGGAGCCGGTCTCTTCGATGCGTTTGCGGACATCGGCGTCCTGCAGCGTCTTGCTGATCACGTCGTGCAATTTCTTGACAACGTCATCGGGCAATCCTTTCGGCCCGACGATGCCGTAGAAGGCCGTGCGATTGACGACGGGCAAGCCGACGTCCGCAAAGGTCGGCACATTCGGCAGCGACGCCACTCGTTTCGGCGCCGAGACGACGATCGGGATCAGCATGCCGTTGCCAAAGAACGGCTGCGAGGATGGAAGATTGTCCGACATCATCGAGACCTGGCCGGCCACCACGTCGTTGAGGGCGGGACCGGCGCCGCGATAAGGCACGTGACGGATCTTGGTGCCGGTCATGTCCAGGAACAGCTCGGTCTGCAGGTGCATGATCGAACCGATGCCGGGCGTCGCATAGGTGTACTTGCCGGGATTGGCTTTGATCTCGGCCAGGAAGCCGTCGTAGTCCTTGGCCGGAAACGAAGGATGGACCGAGATCACGTTCGGCGTCGCCGCGACGTTGATAATCGGCGTGAAATCGGTGAGAGGATTGTAGGGGGTCTTCGGCTGGATCGCCGG
>BFBZ01001725.1_pt1 | contig 13691 bp, 16 predicted proteins | sample 1888401 | NCBI WGS metagenome assembly BFBZ01 (sample SAMD00112614, study PRJDB3348) | symbiont metagenome | host: Chara braunii | reverse complement strand
CGGTCGGCGAGCGCTGCTCGCAGGGCGCGGCGCGCGCAACCCCGCCCAGCGACAGCAGGACCAGCGCCACGAGCGCTGGCAGGACTAGGACCCGGCTACGCATCAACCCTCCGCGAACCCCGAGGAAGGCTAAAGGCGCGCACCAAATGTGTCCATGGGTTGAGTTAAAGCTTTAGCCCCACCTTCGGCCCCGCCCAGACCATGACGGCATAGAGCGCCATGGTCAGGACGCAGCCGGCTGTCAGCGCGGCCCAGAAGGGCGCGCCGCGTTTCAGCAGGGCGGGGATCAGCAGGAACATCGGCAGCGAGGGCAGGACGAACCAGAAGGTCCCGGTCGCGTGGTCGGCCAGGCGGACCGGGTCGTGGGTGTCGCGCCACAGCCAGATCATGCCCAGCACCGAGACCAGCGGCAGGGACGCGACCAGGCCGCCCAGTCCGGGATAGCGCTTGGAGATCTCCGCGACGGCGGCGACGATGACGCCCGAGACGGCGGCCTTGATCGCGAGATAGAGCATGGCCTCGGACTGGACCGTTCGGGCGCCCTAGCGGCGCTCCCAGTGGCAGACGCGGACGCGGTGGTGACCGCGACGCTCGGCCTTGCAGATCCGGACCTTGTGCGGACGATGGTGATCGGGGCCCGGGCGGTGGTGCGGATTGGCGCTGGCCAGGCTCGGGACGGTCAGGGCCAGGGCGGCCGCCGCCACGGCGGAGACGCCCAGCAGTTTCTTCGTCGTCATGCTCTTCTCCGGGTGAAGGTTGAGTCCTTAGCGTCCACCCAACGTTTCCAAGCATTGTTTCGCGCGTGTGTCAGCCGAAACCAAGCGATCAGCCGGCGCGGGCGGCGCGCCGCAGGGCCTGGGGCGGCTGGCCGAAGGCGCGGATGAAGGCGCGGCGCATCCGCTCGCCGTCGCCAAAGCCGGTTTCCAGCGCCACGTCCTCGATCTGCAGCGGGCCGCTGTCCAGCAGGGCGCGGGCGGCCTCGACCCGCAGGCGCTCGACGGCCTTGGCCGGGGTGACGCCGGTCTCCTGGGCGAACTGGCGGGCGAAGTTGCGCGGGCTCATCCCGGCGCGCTCGGCCAACTGCTCGACCGACAGGGGCTCCGAGAGGTTCTGGCGGGCCCAGGACAGCAGGGCGTCGAAGCGTCCGGGGCGCAGGTCGATCAGGGCCGAATGCTGCGACTGGCCGCCCGGGCGGTGATGGTAGACGACCAGTTGCTGGGCCGTGCGGCGGGCGATCGTCTCGCCCTCGTCGGCGCCGATCATGGCCAGGGCCAGGTCGATGCCGGCGGTGATGCCGGCCGAGCTCCACACCGAACCGTCCTGGATCCAGATGCGGTCGGGCTCCAGCCGGATGTCGGGATAGCGGCGCTGGAAGTCCTTGGTCCGGCTCCAGTGGGTGGTGGCGCGCTTGCCGTTCAAGAGGCCCGCCTCGGCCAGGACATAGGTTCCCGAGCACACCGAGGCGACGCGGCGCGCCTGGCGGCCGGCCTCGCGGACGAAGGCCAGGGTCTCGGGGCAGGTGGCCGGACCCTTCCCCCCGTCCCCGCCGGAGATCAGCAGGGTGTCGAGGCGCGGCGCGTCGGCGAGGGCGGTCGTGTGGATCGTCACGCCGGACGAGCTGGGGGTCGGCTCGCCCCGCAGCGACAGGAAATGCAGCGAATAGGCGCCCGGCGAGAACCGCCCGGCGATCTCGAACGCCGCGATGGGGCCGGTGGCGTCCAGCAGCTGGAAGCCCGGATAGACGAGAAAGCCGATCGCGCGGGGCATGGAACCTCCGGTGGCGGTTTCCGTGGGAACTATGTCATTTCAGCCAGACGCTAACTGAACCATGTTCTGCCCGTCAATCGTGACGGAGATTTTCGATGCGGCAGACTCTTCAAATCGTGATCGCCCTGTTTCCGGACGTCACCCATCTGGACTTCACCGGACCGCACCAGATCCTGTGCCGTCTGCCCGGCGCGACCGTGACCGTGGCCAGCCTGGCGGGCGGCGAGATCGAGGCCGACGGCCTGGTCTTCGCCCGCCTGCCCAAGCTGTCGGACATCGAGGCCTGCGACGTGCTGATCGTGCCGGGCGGCTTCGGGACCACCGCGGCCATGGGCGACCCTGACTTCATCGCCGAAATCCGCCGCCTGGCCGACGGGGCCAAATATGTCTGCTCGGTGTGCACCGGCTCGCTGGTGCTGGGCGCGGCGGGCCTCTTGAAGGGCAAGCGGGCGGCCTGCCATTGGGCCTGGCGCGATCAGCTGGCGCTGTTCGGCGCGATCCCCGACGCGGCGCGGGTGGCGCGCGACGGCCGGTACATCACCGGCGGCGGCGTCACGGCGGGCATCGACTTCGCCCTGACCATGGTCGCCGAGCTGGCCGGCGATGACGTGGCCCAGGGCATCCAGCTGGCCGTGGAATACGCCCCGGCCCCGCCGTTCAATTCGGGGCGGCCGGAACTGGCGCCGCCGAAGGTCCTGGAGCGGATCAGCACGCTTTACGGCAAGGCGATGGATGAGCGGGTCGAGGCGGCGAAGCGGGCGGCGGAGAGGGTTTAGCCGGCGCTTTTCTCTCCTCCCCCTCTTGGGGGAGGTGGCGCGGCCGCGAAGCGCGCCGTGTCGGAGGGGGCCGGTCATGAGTCGGCAAGCCCCGCGCTGTCCCCCTCCACCGCCGTTCGGCGGTCCCCCTCCCCCAAAGGGGGAGGAGAAAACGCTACCCCACCTTCACCCCCGTCATCGAGATCGCCGCGAACACATCGTCGTTGAAGAAGCTGACCGCCTCGCCCTTGTCCGCCGCGCCGAGGACGTACAGCAGCGGCAGATAGTGCTCGGCGCTGTTGATCGCGATCTCGGCGTCGGGGCCAAGCTCGCGCCAGTCGATCAGGGCGTCATGGTTTCCCGAGACGATCAGCGCCTTGGCCTCTTCGTTGAAGCGGTCCGCCCAGGCCGGCGCCTCGGGCCGGCGGAAGTCGGCGGCGCGCAGGTTGTGGACGATGTCGCCGCTGCCCATGATCAACACGCCCTCGTCGCGCAAAGGCGAGAGGCGCCGGCCGGCCTCGTAATGCCAGCGCTCGGGCCGGCCGCGATCCAGCGATAGCTGGACCACGGGAATGTCGGCGTCCGGATACATCGGGGCCAGGACGCCCCAGGCGCCGTGGTCGAGACCGCGCGTCGGATGCTGGACCACCGGATCGGGCGCGAGCAGCGCCGCCACGCGCGCCGCCAGGGCCGGATCGCCGGGCGCGGCGTAGCGGACGTCGAACAGCGCCCGCGGAAAGCCATAAAAGTCGTGGATGGTCTCGGGCGTCGCCGAAGCGCCGACCGCCGAGGCTCCGCGCGTTTCCCAATGGGCGCTGACCATCAGGATCGCGCGCGGGCGCGGCAGGTCCTGGCCCAAGCGGCGCCAATCGCGGCTCCATGCGTTGTCCTCGATGGCGTTCATCGGCGAACCGTGGCCGACGAACAGGACGGGCATTCGGGGCATTGAACCACCTATTGATAACAGAACCTGTTGCAGATAGGTCTCGCGACCTCTTACCGCAAGACGATCGTCCGGTGACGTCTTTTCGGTCGGCGCGCGCTTTGTTATGGCCAACCGCGTGACCGTTCCGCTTCCCCAGATCCCGGGCCAGATCCCGGTGTCGGAGCTGCTTGTTCCGACCGAGCCGCCGGCGCCCGCCGTCGAGCGCGGACCGGTGGCGCCGGAGGCGGCCGTCCCGGCGCGGTCGGAGCGGGAGATCGTGCGCGGCGGCGCGCTGGACTTCCTGCGGTTCCTGGCCTCGCTGCTGATCGTTCTCTACCACTATGGCGCCGAGAGCCCGATCCGGCTGGAGCTGTTCGCCCAGGTGTTCTCGCGCGGCTTCCTGGCCACCGATTTCTTCCTGATGCTGTCGGGCTATGTGCTGGGGCGCGCCTATGGCCCCTCGACGCTGTCGGGACGGCTGAGTCCGGCCCGCTTCTGGGCGCGGCGCGCCGCGCGGGTCTGGCCGGGGCATCTGGTGGTGCTGGCCATGCTGGCGCTGCTGGTCCTGACGCTGAACCTGATCGGCACCGACGCCCACAAGCCCAGCCGCTTCATCTGGAGCGAGCTTCCGGCCCAGGCCCTGCTGATCCATGCCTGGGGCTTCCCGAGCGACGGTTGGAACCTGCCCAGCTGGTCGCTGTCGGCCCTGATCGTCTGCTACGCCCTGTTCCCGTTCTTCTGGCGCGCCGTCGACAAGGTGCGCCGCCCCTGGATCCTGCCGCTGATCGGGGCGGCGGTCATGGGCGGGTTCGAGGTCCTTGCCCGCGCGGTCTTCCACCATCCGCTGCCGGACCTGCAGTTCCAGTACGGCGTGGTGCGGGCCCTGCCGCTGTTCGCCCTGGGCGTCTGCCTGGCGCGCGCCGTCGACATGCGCTGGCCCTCGGAGGCGATGGCCAGGATCCTGCTTTGGGGCGGGGTCGCCGTGCTGGTCGTCACCCAGCCGCTGGACCGCTACGCCCTGCCCGACGAGTGGATCTTCGACGTCCCGTCCCTGGCGGCCATCGCCGCGATCGTGCTGGGCGCCGGCCGCCTGCCGGTCAAGCGTCCGCGCAAGTGGATCGAGGAGGGCGCCAAGCTGTCGTTCGCCCTGTTCATCACCCACATCTTCGTCGGCGTGGCCTATTGGAGCGTCGTGCACCGCCTGATCGAGACCCGCCCGATCGACATCCGGCTGCAGTGGGTGATGTGGGTCGCCGGCTTCCCGCTGGCCTATGGCGCGGCGTGGCTGTTCCACACCTTCATCGACCAGCCGCTGCAGAACCGTCTTCAGCCCCTGCTGCGGAAGTAGGCGCGCGCCTTTGACCATTGACGGAGGGAGACGTTGAAGCTGTCGCCTTCAACCTTTAAGGCCTTCGGCATGACCCGTCATATCCCCCTGCAAGGCGTCGAGAACTTCCGCGATTTCGGCGACTACGCCGCCGGCGCGGGGCGTGTCAGGAAGGGCGTGCTGTTCCGCGCCGCCCACCAGGCCGAGGCCACCGACGCGGATCTCGAGACCCTGGCGTCCCTGGGCATCGTCACCCTGGTCGACCTGCGCCGCCCCAACGAGCGCGAGCGGTCGCCCTCGCGGCGCTGGGCGGGTTTCTCGGCCCAGGTGATCGACAACGAGATGGGCGCCACGGGGCCGGACCCCTGGCTGGAGTTCCTGAAGAGCTCGGACCTCTCGGAGGCCTCGATCCACGGCTACATGGACGAATACTATCGCCGCCTGCCGTTCAAGGAGCGGCACATCGACCTCTTCCGCCGCTTCTTCCTGGCCCTGGCCGAGGGCAGGGGGCCGGCGCTGATCCACTGCGCGGCCGGCAAGGACCGCACGGGCGTCCTGGCGGCGCTGACCCATCACATCGCCGGTGTCGCCGACGACGACGTCATCGACGACTATCTGCTGACCAACGACCCCACCCGCTTCGATCGGCGCGGGGCGATCTTCATGGACCATATCGAGCAGGCCACCGGCCGGCGCCCGACCGAGGCGGCCATGCGCGCGGCCATGGGCGTGGAGGCCCGCTACCTGGCGGCCGCCTTCGCGGTGATCAAGCAAGAGCACGGCTCGCTGGACGGCTATCTGGAACAGGCGATCGGGCTCGACGCGCCGACCCTCGACAAGGTGCGGGCGCACATCCTGGCTTAGGACGYTTTYCCCGCGCCCGCCGTTTCCATCAAATCCTTAAGGTGACAAACGAGCGTTTAAGGTCCAGCCTCGTCCGATGGCCCCGCCAGAGGGTCGAGTTCATTAGGATGTGGCATGAGCGAGTTGGCGGGCGCGCCTCCGGGCCTGAGTGATGTCGTCGCCGATGACGTGCTGGTTCCCGCGCCGCGAAAGCGGCTCTCCAAGAGCGCGCTCAGCTGGATCCTTCACCAGGGCACGCGCGATCCCTACGTCATCCTGGTCACCATCTACGTCTTCGCGCCGTATTTCTCGCGAGTCCTGGTCGGCGATCCGGTCAAGGGCCAGGCGGCGGTCGCCGACATCTCCACCGTCTATGGCGTGCTGACCGCCCTGACCGCGCCGCTGCTGGGCGCCTCGATCGAGCGCTATGGCCCGCGCAAGCCGCTGATGGCCCTGGTGCTGGCGGTGATGGTTCCGATCCTGTTCGCCCTGTGGCTGGCCAAGCCGGGCGGCCCGCCGGTTGGATTGATCGGCCAGGCCCTGATCGTGCTGGGCGTGGCCTATAACTGGGGCGACGTCACCAATAACTCGCTGCTGTCGCGCGCCGCCGAGAAGGGGCAGGAGCCGGTGCTGTCGGGCCTGGGCTACGCGCTGGCCAATGGCCTGTCGGTCTCGCTGCTGGTCTTCGTGATGTGGGCCTTCGTGCTGCCGGGCGTCGTCCCCTGGTCGTTCGTACCGTCCGCGCCGCTGTTCGGCGTCAGCCAGGCGGAACACGAGCCCAGCCGTCTGGTCGGGCCGCTGTCCGGGGCGGTGATGCTGCTGGGCGCGATCCCGTTCTTCCTGTGGACCCGCGACGCTCCGCGCACCGGCGAGTCCATCCTAGGCAGCCTGAAGGGCGGGGCGAGGCTGATCGTCGACACCTTCGGCAACCTGAAGGGCCACGCCGAGCCGGCCAAGTTCCTGGCGGCGCGGATGCTGTACTGCGACGGCATGACCGCGCTGCTGATCTTCGGCGGCCTGTTCGCCGCGGGCCTGATGAAGTGGGGCGAGCTGGAGATGCTGGCCTATGGGATCTCGCTGTCGATCTTCGGCGTGCTGGGCGGGCTGATCGCGCCCTGGCTGGACAAGACCCTGGGGCCGCGTCGGGCGGTGCAGGTCGAGATCGCCGCCTGCATCCTGGTGCTGATGGGCACCCTGGGCATGGGGCGCGAGAAGATCCTCTATGTCTGGACCTGGGACGCGGCGACCCATCCGGCCGTCTGGAACGGCCCGCTGTTCCGCACCCTGCCGGAGCTGATCTATCTGGGGCTCGGGATGCTCATCGCCGTCTTCGTCACGGCCCAGTACGCCTCGAGTCGGACGCTGCTGGTGCGCCTGGCTCCGCCGGACCGCATGGCGGCGTTCTTCGGCCTGTTTTCGCTGTCGGGCACGGCGACCATGTGGCTGGGCTCGCTGCTGGTGGCGCTGGCGACCAAGGTCTTCCACAGCCAGGTGGCCGGCTTCATCCCGATCGCCGGACTGCTGGCCCTGGGGCTGCTGGGACTGTTCACGGTCAAGGGCGGCGGGCGAACGGAGGCCTGAGGCGCGGGCCAGCGATCAGTTGGTCAGCGACCAGAGCACCGAGTCCGACTTGCGCGGGCGCAGGTAGTAGGTGCGGTAGAAGTTCAGGGTGCGCGGCATCACCAGCTTGATCGGCGAGGTGTAGGCGTAGCTGACCTTGGCCATGATCACGCTCTGGCTGACGGGCAGTACGCCCGTCGGCACATTGCTCAGCACCGTGTTCTGAGTCGGGCAATTGATCATCGTCGTGTTTGACTGGCTCCAGGCCACCGTGTCCTTGCCCGTCGCGTCGGAGACCACGCTGGCGACGCACATCTTCAGCCCGGCGGTCGGAAACGGCGCCATGATCGTGTTGCCGATGTTGAAGATGTCGCCGATCATCGCCGGACCGGTCTGGGTGCTTTGCGCCACCAGATCGCCGATGGTCGAGGCGACGTTGGAGGCACGGCGCTGGGCCATCATCGCCTGGGAAAGCTCGGCCAGGCCGCAGTACATGATGATCAGCACCGGCGCGATGAAGGCGAACTCGACGGCCGCGGCGCCGCGACGATCGCGCCAGAAGGCGAGCGGCTTCTTCCTCGCCCCCGCCGGGGTTTTCTTGGGCGCGCTCATTGGCTGTAGGGTTCGTTGCTGAAGGCGGTGGCGGCGTAGATGATCCGCTTGCCGTTCGCGTTTTGCAGGCCGGTCGGCAAAAGCGGCGTGATCAGCGGCCAGCTATAATAGGCGCGGATCAGCACGATCGAGCCCGCCGTGCCGGGATTCCAGGCCATGGTGGTCGGCACGATGGTGTTCAAATTGGACGCGTTGGTGGTGGCGTAGTCCGCATAGGTGCGCACGTCGATCGACAGCGCCGAATTGCAGTTCGCGCCCAGCCAGCTCATCTTGGCGCAGACGGCGGTCTTGAAGCTGGCGGCGGTGCCGCTGGCGGATTGGACCTGGCCAGTGCGGATGGTGCGGCCGACGTCGATGATGGCGTTTTCCAGCGTCAGCGAGACCAGCAGCACCAGGCCCAGCTCGATGATCCCGAAGACCAGAAGCAGGAAGGGGCCGGCCACGAGGGCGAACTCGACGGCGGTGGCGCCCCGCTCGCCGCGCGCGAAACGGCCGGCCAGGCGAGCCAGCCGTTCTTGGGCGCGGACGATGAAGAAGCGCGGACTCATGCGGTGCCTCTAATGATCGCGCGCACGCTAGCGCGAGATCCTCACCAAGAGGTTAGAGGCGCCGTGATCAGGGCGTGGGCGCGCCGGGCGCCGCCGGCGTGGCCGAGGCGGCGGCCGGGGTCACGCGCGTGCACTGGCTGGCGCAGGCGTAGCTGGAGGCCGTGGAGCCTCGGTAGACGGTGACGCCCGTGGGACCGACCTCGGAAACGACGATCAGGCGTTCGGCCAACGGACGGCCCTCGGGGCTGAACACCATCAGGCTGGTGACGCCCGGACGCTTGCCCAGAACGACCAGGGTGCGCTGGTTGACGAGGCTGACGTCGGCGACGGTCGGATCGCCGAGCACGATGTCGCGCGCCGCGCCGCCGAGATTCAGGTGCGTGGCCTGACCGGCGACGACCGGCAGCTCCGTCGAGGCGCCCGCCAAGGGGACGATTTCGGCCGCGGCGGCGGAGCCCGAGAGGGCCAGGACGAACACGAAAGTGGGCAAGAAGCGGCGCATGAAGGGTTTCCGATCCCGAGTGCGAACCGGTCCAGCATCGTTTTTTTTGGTCAACAAAAGACTAATAACCGCGCGAAGGCGTCAAAGCGACGCGGCGGAAAATCCTTGAATCAGAAGGCCTTGCGCCTCGCTGTTGGGCTCGTGGTTAAGAATAGATAACGGTAAATACAAATAAACCAAAAGAAAATCGGCAGAAACTATTCGCTGTTTACTGGCCATTAAGTGGGGTCGGCGAAATTGATCGTGTTTTCGGGGGTGAGCAAGTCGAACGGCTTGAGAGCCTCAATCAACTCAATCTGGTTTAGGAGACCAAGTCATGACCAAGTTCGTTACTCGCTTCCTGAAGGATGAATCGGGCGCCACGGCTATCGAATACGGCCTGATCGTCGCTCTGATCGCCGTGATCATCGTCACCGCCGTCCAAACCCTGGGTCAGAACGTCCGCACCGCGTTCAGCAAGGCCGGCAGCGCCGTGTCGACGGCCAACTCGGCCACCTAAGCCGAACCGTCGCACGCTCGAAAAGAGAAGGGTCGGGGCCCATGCCTCGGCCCTTTTCTTCTTTTTGGGCTTCCCGTCCGCCCGCCGTTTCGGCGGGKTTTTTCATGGTCGCGCGAGACCGGCGCGGGAAACCATTGCTTCACCGGTCCGCGCCACAATGCCCCAGTCGAAAGGGAGGCGTTTCGCCCATGCAGGCTGTCCAGATCCCGCTGCTGCTGGTTTTTCCGGCCCTGGCCATCGTCGGGGCGCTGAAGGACCTGACCAGCTATACGATCCCCAACTGGATCTCGCTGGCGCTGTTGGTCGCCTTCGTCCCGGCCGCCCTGGTCTGTGGCGCGTCGCTGGCCACCATCGGCCTTTGCCTGGCCGTCGGCCTGGGCGGGCTGGTGATGGGCATGGGCATGTTCGCCGCGGGCTGGATCGGCGGCGGCGACGGAAAGCTGTTCGCGGTCTGCGCGCTTTGGCTGGGCTGGCCGGCGGCGCTCCCCTTCATGCTCTATACGGGCCTGGCGGGCGGAGCCGTGACCTTCGCGATCCTGGCCCTGCGCTCGGGCTGGCTGGCGCCGGCCGTGGCCGGCGCGCCAGGCTGGGTCCGCAAATTGGGGACGACCAACGGCGACCTGCCCTATGGCGTGGCCATCGCCATCGGCGCCCTGGCGGCCTTCCCCGAGGGCGTGCTGGCCCACGGAATCCTGGGTTGAGCCGACTTCGGTCCTGAATCGCCGCGCGACAGGCTGTCGCGCGTTTCCCGAGCGATTGGCGAAAAACTTTTAGCGGACGTTAACCATACGCGGGCGAGCATGAAGCGTGGCCAGAACGGCTGATTGACGAATCCCGCGCGCTTGCCGGACGGCGACCGTGGGCTCTCCGAAGAGTTTTTCGCCCGCGCCATGAGTCCCGTTCGCCTCTTGATCATCCTGATCGCCGCCGTCTCGGCCATCGGCCTGGCCGTGGTCCTGCAGCGCGCCCTCGGCGGCAAGCCGGTGGCGCCGGTGCTGACCCGCGCCGCGCCCGCCGCGTCGAACAAGCCGATGACCCAGGTGCTGGTGGCCAAGCGCGACCTGCCGGTCGGCACGCGCCTGGTGGCCGCCGACGTGGCCTGGCAGCCCTGGCCCTCGGACACCGTCAATGGCGCCTTCATCACCAACGGCGCGGCGCCGGCCAAGCCGGATGGCAAGGTCGCGGAGGTCAAGGCGCTGGCCTCGGTCGCCGCCGACCAGATGATCGGCGCCGATCCCGCCAAGGTGATCGAGGGCGCGATCGTGCGCGACCCGATCCTGAGCGGCGAGCCGATCACCCCCCGCAAGATCGTCCGCGGCGGCCAAGGCGGCTATCTGTCCGTCGTGCTCTCGCCCGGCAAGCGCGCCATGTCGGTGCCGGTCAGCTCCGATACGGCCGTGGGCGGCTTCATCCTGCCCGGCGATCGGGTGGATGTGTTGTCGACCCACGACATGACCGCCATGGACGCCTCGGGCGGCGGCGGCGGCAAGATGACGGTCTCCGAGACCGTGCTGCGCAATATCCGTGTCCTGGCGCTGGATCAGTCGACCGCCGCCGAGAAGGACGCCAAGTCGATCGTCGCCACCACCGCCACGCTCGAGGTCGGGCCGGAGGAGGCCGAGGTTCTGGCGCACGCCAAGGCCAGCGGTCCCATCGCCCTGGCCCTGCGCGCCTACACGGACCTGGCGGGCCCCTCGGGCATCTCCGAGCGCCAGGCGGAGCGCGGCGACTCGAGCGCCGTTCGGATCAACCGTGGCGGTCAGACCACCAGCGTTTCGGTGACCCCATGAGCCGTCTTCCGTCCCCCAAGTCCGTCTGGCTGACGGTCGCGGCCTCGACGCTGCTGGCCCTGAGCGGCGTCGCGCCGGCCCAGGCGGACGGTCCGGTCGAGGGGTCTCACGTCTATCGGCGCCCGGCCAGGATCGCGACCCGTCCGGCGCCGACGCCGGCGCCCGCCCCGGTGACCTACGCGCCGCCGGCCGCCGAGCAGGTGACGCGGATCTTCATCACCGCCGACCAGACCGCCGTGACGGTGGAGCTGGCCAAGGGCAAGTCGGCGATCATCGAGCTGCCGACCGACGTCCGCGACCTGCTGGTGACCAATCCGACCGTCGCCGACGCCGTGCTGCGCGACAAGCGCCGCGTCTATGTGATGGGCGTCAGCGAGGGGTCGACCGACGCGGCCTTCTTCGACCCGGCCGGCCGCCGCATCCTGTCGCTGAACATCAAGGTCACGCCGCCGGTCGACCAGTTGGCCGACACCCTGGCCCGCGTCCTGCCCCAGGCGCGGATCAAAGTGGACCCGATCAAGGACAGCGTGGTGCTGAGCGGTCTGGTCCGCAGCGCCGCCGAGTCGGACGCGGCCTCGCGCATCGCCGCGCGCTATGTCGGCAGCGAGGACAAGGTGCTGAACATGCTGGCCGTCGCCGGCAAGGACCAGGTGACGCTGCAGGTTCGCATCGTCGAGGTGCAGCGCAACGTCATCAAGCAGCTGGGCGTCAACCTGAACGCGGTGCTGGGCCAGTTGGGCCAGAACCAGTTCTCGCTGGGCTTCTCGCCGACCTATGGCGTCAACGGCAGCCTGCTGGGCGGGATCACCGGCGGCTACAAGCTGGACACCACCAAGCAGCCGGAAATGATCGTGCCCTGTTTGGCGGGGCTGTCGGGCACCTGTAATCAGGTCGTGCACGACAAGGTCTTCACGACCTATGACGCCAAGGGCAATCCGATTACCGGCGTGAACGGGGACACGGCCACGGTCCAGACCACCGCCGGCAGCAAGGCGGTGAACCAGGCCACCGGCATGTTGCAGGCCTTCGAGCGGGTGGGCCTGGTGCGCACCCTGGCCGAGCCGAACCTGACCGCCGTCTCGGGCGAGGCGGGCCATTTCCTGGTCGGCGGCGAGTTCCCCGTGCCGACCGGCACCGACGCCACCGGCAAGGTCTCGATCGAGTTCAAGCCCTACGGCGTGGGTCTGGGCTACACGCCCGTGGTCATGTCGGGCGGGCGCATCTCGCTGAAGATCTCCACCGAGGTCTCCGAGCTGACCAGCCTGGGCGCCTATTCGGTCAGCGGGGGCAGCGGCAGCTCGTCGTCCCTGACGGTGCCGGGCCTGAACGTCCGCCGCGCCGAGACCACGGTCGAGCTGCCGTCGGGCGGCTCGTTCATGATCGCCGGCCTCTTGCAGCAGACCACCAAGCAGACGATCGACTCGCTGCCCGGCATGACCTCGATGCCGATCCTGGGTTCGCTGTTCCGATCGCGCGACTTCCTGAACGGCGAGACCGAGCTGGTGATCATCGTCACCCCGTACATCGTCGATCCCACCAAGCCGCAGAATCTCCAGACCCCGGCCGACGGGCTGAGGATCGCCGACGACATGAGCACGGTCCTGCTGGGGCGGCTCAACAAGGTGGTCAAGGCGCCGGCCGGCGCGAACGCCGGGCGCGCCTATCAAGGCCCCGTGGGCTATGTGATCGAGTAGGGCGCAACCATGACGCAGATGTCCCCCGTCAAGACCGTCCTGAAGACCGCGCTGCTGGCCGCCGCCGTCGCCAGCCTGGCCGCCTGCGCCTCGACGCCGCCCGACCAGGGGCCCTCCAAGACGGCGCGCACCGAGACCGAGCAGTGGATGGACCGCGTCAAGGTCAGCTCCGCGCCCGACGAAATCATCCTGGCGCCGCACGCCGCCGGCCTGTCGGCCAATCAGGGCGCGGCCCTGGAGGCCTTGGTCGATCGTTGGCTGGACGCGGAGGGCCGCGAACTGGTCGTCACCGCTCCCAACGCCTCGGGCGCCATGGCCAGCCAGATCCGCGACCGCCTGGTCAGCCTGGGCGCGCCGTCCGCGCGCGTGCGGATCGTCGGCTTCAACCCGACCGGTCCGGATGACAACACCATCCGCGTCGGCTTCCTGCGCTATGCCGCCGAGCCGATCAAATGCGGTCAGGCCTGGGAAAACCTGACCAGGACCCGCAAGAACGAGGCCTACGAGAATTTCGGTTGCGCCATCGCCGCCAACCTGGCCGCCCAGGTCGCCAATCCCGAGGATCTGGTCCATCCGCGCGGCATGGATCCGGCGGACGCCGGACGCCGAGACACGGTGTTCAAGAAGTACCGCAAGGGGGAAACCACCAGCTCGGCCAAGGATGATCAGGGCAGCGGCGCGATTTCGAAGGCGATCCAGTAATGCGGCCGACCGACAGCGACCCCTTCGACCTGGGCTTCGACGCCGCCGACGAGTTCACGACCGGGGCCTCGGATCCCTGGCGCGCGTCGGCTCCGCCGTCGCTGAGCCCGGCCGCCGGCGGCTTCGACGATCCGTTCGCCGACTTCCCGCCAGCCAATCCGCGCGCC
>BFBZ01001722.1_pt1 | contig 13718 bp, 9 predicted proteins | sample 1888401 | NCBI WGS metagenome assembly BFBZ01 (sample SAMD00112614, study PRJDB3348) | symbiont metagenome | host: Chara braunii | reverse complement strand
CGGTTGAGATCCGGATCGTCCTCGACAACGAGCAGACGCACGCTTGCCTCCAAAGCTGAACTGCACGATTTCCGCCCTCAAGATGAACCGGAAGGCCGTGAACCGTGCATGAACGGAACCCGAGCGACCAGGTTACTTTTTGGTCATCTCGATCGGGACCGCCGGCAGGGGCCGACAGAATTGGGGCGGATATAAGCTCTGAAAGACGGGCATGAGAAGACCCGCCGCACGGATGGCGGGGCTCGAACGCGGATCTGAGGGACGCGGACGGACGTTACCCGGCCACGCAATGGATCGGATCGAACGGTCCTCGCGTCAGGTGCGGAAGAACACGAACCAGATCAGGCCGAGGACGAGCAGCGCCAGTCCGGTGGAGATGGCCAGGATCGCCAGGACGGACGGTCCAGGCTCGCCCTGCCGCGCTTCGGTGGGGGTCTCGACGATCTGCGTCGGTCGTCTGGCTGCCATGGTGCCCTCAGCTCACTGTTATTCGAGCGGTGAAGCGCTCTGTCACGCACTCCCGTTGGCAACGTCGGCAGCCAGATGATGTTCCGGGGCGGCGCCCCCTGCGACGGGTTAACGCCGATCCGAGAATCTGCCGGCCAGCTTGTTGAATCCGCAGCCTCGGGTGTTATCCTCGCGGCTGCCGCGAGAACGACGCCCGCAGCAGTCCGGTTCGGAGCAAGCCGTTAGTTCGGAGTTAAGTGGAGTAGGTCATGGCCCCGCGCGCCAATTGGAAGGGTTTTCTGCGCCTGTCGCTCGTGACCTGTCCGGTCGCGCTCTATCCGGCGACGTCGGAGTCCGAGAAGGTCTCCTTCAACCAGATCAACCGCAAGACCGGCCACCGCATCAAATACAGCAGGGTCGATGCCGAGACCGGCGAGGAAGTCGCCAATGACGACATCGTCAAGGGCTACAAGGTCGACACCGACACCTACATCGAGGTCACCAAGGACGAACTCGAGGACATCGCGCTGGAATCGACGCACACGATCGAGATCGACGAGTTCGTGCCGCGCACCGACATCGACAGCCGCTATCTGATCCGTCCCTATTATCTCGTCCCCGACGGCAAGGTCGGCCACGACGCCTTCGCGGTCATTCGCGAGACCATCCGCAGCATGGACAAGGTCGCGATCGGCCGGGTCGTGCTCACCAATCGCGAGCACATCATCGCGCTGGAGCCGCTCGGCAAGGGCCTGATGGGAACGCTGCTGCGCTACCCTTACGAGGTGCGCAACGAGGAAGAATATTTCGACGACATCCAGGATGTGAAGATCACCAGCGACATGCTGGATCTCGCCAAGCACATCGTCGAGAAGAAATCGGCCGACTTCCAGCCGGAGAACTTCGAGGATCACTACGAGGCCGCGCTGATCGAGCTCATCAACAAGAAGCGCAGCGGCGTGACCATCGCCGCCAAGGCTGCACCGAAGTCGAGCGGCAACGTCATCAACCTGATGGACGCCCTGAAGCGCAGCCTTGCCAGCGAGGGTGACAAGGCGCCCGCCGCTGGCGCCCCCGCGCCGAAGGCCAAGGCCAAGAAGCCGAAGAAGCGCGTCGAAGGCCAGCGCGAGATGCTGCTGCCGATCAGCGGCAAGAAGGCCAAGGACGAGCCGAAGAAGGCCGAGGAGCCGAAGAAGTCGGAGAAGCCGGCACGAACCACCGCACGCTCACGCAAGGCCAGTTGAGGCCTCGATACGGCGAACGACCTCCGAACCTTCGCGCGGCGCACGGGTCCTGTGCATAATGGTCGCTCGACCGCGACTCCCGCGAGTTCCAGCTGTTGCCGTGGGCACGCCATCGCGCGTGGTGTTGCGGGTCATCCACCAAGGACACCGCATCGATCGCCCCCCAATTGGTGGAAAAAATATCTGCCTAGGTCAGGTAAGTCGATCCTGCGATGGTGGTCCGGCGATCAGGCGCGGATTTGTGATCGTTTCGACATCACTTCGATGCTTGCGGAATGATCACGTCGCACCTAGCTCTGCGGCGCGGGATGGTGATCCGGGCGTAGGCTTCCTGATGGAAGATTGATGTGCCTGATCGGTCGGGACGACGCTGGCGAAGTCGTCTCAGCCGCACGACGCGGCGTATCAGGGGGATGTGGATGTTTCAGCACGATGCGGACCAACGCCGGGCGCAGTACGCCTAGCGATGGCACGGGTTCAGCTGTCCGAGCTCTCCGCTTTCGCAGCCGTCGCGGATTCGTTGAGCTTCACCAAGGCGGCCGCTCATCTCGGCTGCTCCTTGCCGACCATCAGCCAGACCATCAAGAGCCTCGAGGAGCGGCTGGACGTCAGGCTGTTCAACCGGACGACGCGCAGCGTGGCCCTCACCGAGGCCGGCGAGCGCCTGCTGGCGGAGATCCAGCCGATTCTCGAACGGGTCGACCAGGCCATCGAGAGCATCAACGCGTTCCGCGACAAGCCGATGGGTACCCTGCGCCTGACCGTATCCCGTGTGTTCGCCGTGAGAGGGCTCGGGCCCCTGATCAGGTCATTCCTGGCCGAATACCCGGACATCCATATCGAACTGGCTGTCGACGACACCAACAGTGACATCGTGCGCAATCGCTTTGATGCCGGCATCAGATCCGGCCACCGGGTGGAGCGCGACATGAAGGTCATCCGCGTCTTCGACGAGTGCAGCTTCGTTGCGGTTGCCGCCCCCGGCTATCTCGCGGCGCATCCCGCGCCGGCCGTGCCCGAGGATCTCCAGGCCCATAATTGCATCCGACATCGGGTCCCTGCCGACGATACGCTGCAGCCCTGGATCTTCGAAAAGGGCGGCGAGCGCACCGAGATTGCCGTGGACGGCTCCCTTATCGTCAACGACTTCGATCTGGCGCTGAATGCCGCGCTCGACGGCATCGGCGTCGCGTATCTCGTCGAGCCGATGATCGAGACGCATCTGGCCGACGGACGGCTAATGCGGCTGCTGCCCGGCTGGCGCTACGCGACGCCCGGACTGTTCCTGTACCATCCGAGCCGCCGGCAACCGCCGATGCCGCTGCAGGTCTTTCTCGACTTCGTCAAGCGCTGGCGCAGCGGCGTCACGCTGGACGCAATGTCGCGCGCGGCGGATTACGACGCACGCGGATTGGTAGCAGCGACGTCACATCGAACGTCGATTCACGTCGAGCCCAACCGTCGCTGAGATCGCGTTGCGAGGCTGGAGAGGTCAATCGCGCGTCGGCAGCGGCGCTGCGAACGCGCCATGATGTACGCAGCTTGCGATGTGCACCGGGATTGTTCGGGATTCCCATCTAACCTATTCACGATTATCACCATTAACAAATCGACACCGCGAGGCCAAAACCGCGGCGTGACTGCGTCGATGCTGGTGCGTGCGAGCAGCGTGTTAACGACGATCGAGTGGGCTTCGAACAAAGCAGAGCGCATTCATCAAATTGAAATTGGCTCATGCACACTTCATTCAACCATTCCGCCGGCCGCGCTGATCGAGCCGTCGTCGGAATCAGAGGTGTGGGAGCGGCAATCTGGCGAAGCCAGGGGCGACACGCGGGGGGCCGTGTGCATCGCCATCAACCGGAGAAACGGGAAATGAAGACGTTGAGGGGCCTGCTACTCGGAACGGGAGCAGTGATATTGTCCGCCGCGGCGGCGCAGGCTGCGGATCTTCCACTGAAGGCCAAAGCCGTCGAATATGTGAAGGTGTGCTCGCTGTACGGCACGGGCTTCTACTACATTCCCGGTACCGACACCTGCATCAAGCTCGGCGGCTATCTGCGCGCCGAGACCGCGCTGTGGACCAACAGCAACTATGGTGGCGCCTATTCAGGCCAGGCCGGCGCCGATAACCGCCTGAGCAACCGCTATCAGACCCGTTCGCGCCAGGATCTGAACATCGATACGCGCACCGCGACCGAATATGGCGTGGTGCGTACCTATTTCGAGACCGTGCTGAACTGGACCTCGGGCTCCTATGGCGGTGCGGGCGCCGGCGCGACGTCCTACACCGGCGACGCCATCTCGGGCGGCATCGTCGGCGTCTACTACGCCTTCATCCAGTTCGCCGGATTCACGATGGGCAAGGCCGTGTCGACCTTCGACGCGCCCTGGACCAACTATCCTGGCAACAATTTCGACGGCCTGGTCGGCGGCAGCGGCTCCAACAACGGCGTCAACCAGTTCACCTACACCGCCGATTTCGGCCAGGGCATCACCGCCGCGGTCTCGCTGGAAGACCAGACGCAGTTCTTCACCACCAACATCTGGAACACCTCGGGCATCACCGCGGCCGGCGTGCTCGGCGGCAATTATGGCTCGAGCAGCTTCGGCGGGACGGTGTCTCCCGACATCATCGGCATGGTTCGCGTCGACCAGGCGTGGGGCATCTTCCAGGCGTCGTTCGCCGCGCATGACAATCATGCCGCCTATTACGGCGCGTCCGAGACCTCGGGTCATCCCTCCGACAAGTGGGGCTGGGCCGCGCAACTGGCGCTGTCGATCAAGAACATCCCGACCGGTCCAGGCGACGTCGTCAACCTGCAGGCGGTCTACACCGACGGCGCGAGCCGCTACAACTTCCAGAGCCTCGCCAACACGACCTATTCGATGTATGGCAGCACGGGCGTAGCCGGCGCCTATCAGAGCATCGGCTTCGCCGGCGTCGGCGACGCGGTGTTCGGCACCGGCACGGGCCTGTCGACCGTGCAGACCTGGGGCATGCGCGGCGCCTTCACCCACAATTGGGATCCGCGCTGGAATACGGCGCTGTATGGCGCCTATGCCCAGGTGCGCTATGGCCAGACGGGATCGAGCCTCATCTGTGCCGGCATCGCCGCCACCGGGATGCTGACCGCGGGCTCGACCTGCAATCCCGACTTCAATCTCGGACAGATCGGCCTCATCACCCGATGGACGCCGGTCAAGGGCCTCACCTTCTCGGCCGACGTGACCTACAGCCACCTCGACCAGAAATATTCGGGCACGGCGATTGCTCCGGCCGTCACGAGCACGGCAAAGCCGGCCGCGATCTACCAGCTCAAGGACCAGGACACGGTGAGCATGCTGCTGCGCGCCCAGCGCAACTTTTGAAGCTGGGCTGTTGAACCTCTGACTGCTCGACGAGCTTCCGGCGATGCCCCCGCCGGAAGCTTCGTTCGTGGAGACAGGCGGCGCGTCGCGAGGGATGGGGCGAAATGCGGCAGGCGTCGTGCGGATCACGACGCCTGTGACTTGTCTGACGGCGATGATCGCGCGGCGGCGTGACCGGCCGGCTACTTGATCGAGGTGTTGATCGCGGTGAACTTGCTGCTCAGTCCCGAGCCCAGGCCGTTGACGGCCGCCAGGATCACGATGCTCAATCCGCCGGCAATGATGGCGTATTCGATCGAGGTCGCGCCAGCCTGATTCTTCAGGAAGCTCGCAATCAACTGCCGCATCTACCTCTCCGGTCGGGCTCGATCATCTGACGCGCCGGAAGGGCGCGCCGAGGCCGGGATGGACGCCCCGCCGGAAACCCTCCGTCATCGGCTTGAACAATCGGTTAACCCGATGAGGTACCTGCGCGGCCCAGATTCGGAGCCGGCATTCCATCGCAGGCCCGCCCTCGCCCGACCTCCGAGATCCGAACCGGAGTGCAAGCAACTGAACTTGCTTCGCTTTATTCTCAGTCCGCGGCCCCCGGCCGGTTGGCGGCAAAGCCGAGCCGCTGAATCCTCGTCCGACACATTCAGAAAAAATTCGGCTTATCCGCCAGATGCCACGTCATGATCTGGGTCAACGGCGATGGCGTGGACCGCCTTAAAGGTTATCCTGGTCGCTATGAGCACAACAGATTCCGCCCGTCCCCAGCTCAAGATCCGCAGCGTCGCGCTCGACACCGGCCGCGAGAACGTGGTCGTGATCTCCCGCCGCTCGAAGGCGTTGCGGCCCGAGGTGTTCCGCGGCTTCAGCCGCGTCGAGCTGCGCTGCAACTCGCGGACGCTGCTGGCGACCCTTCTGATCACCGACGACGACGCACTGGTCGGCCCCGACGAGATCGGCCTGTCGGAACCGGCGATGCGGCGCTTCGCCGAGCCGGCCGGCACGCGGGCGACGGTGTCGCCGGCGACCCCGCCCGAGAGCATGGAAGCGGTGCGCGCCAAGATCCGGGGCGAGACCTTGAGCGACCAGGCGATCGCTGCCGTGATCGAGGACCTCACCCACTACCGCTACTCCGACATGGAGATCGCGGCTTTCCTGATCGGCTCAGCCAGCTTCATGAGCTCCGGCGAGCTGCTGGCGCTGACGCGCGCGATGGCCAATGCCGGCACGCAATTGAAATGGCCCGAGCCGGTGGTGGTCGACAAGCACTGCATCGGCGGCATACCCGGCAACCGCACCTCGATGGTGGTGGTGCCGATCGTCGCCGCCCACGGCCTGACCATTCCAAAAACCTCCTCGCGCGCGATCACCTCGCCAGCCGGCACCGCCGATACGATGGAGGTGCTGGCGCGGGTGAATGTCGGCGCCGACGAAATGAAGTCGATCGTTGCGGCCTGCAATGGCTGCGTGATCTGGGGCGGCCACGTCAATCTGTCGCCGGCCGACGACGTCCTGATCTCGGTCGAGCGCCCGCTCAGCCTCGACACCCGCGAGCAGATGGTCGCCTCGATCCTGTCGAAGAAGCTGGCCGCCGGCTCGACGCATCTGCTGCTCGACCTGCCGGTCGGGCCGACCGCCAAGCTCACCAGCGGCGCGGAGGCGATGCGGCTGCGCAAGCTGTTCGAATTCGTCGGCGACCGTTTCGGGCTCAAGGTCGAGGTGATCACGACCGACGGCCGCCAGCCGATCGGCAACGGCATCGGTCCGGTGCTGGAGGCCCGCGACGTGATGGCGGTGCTGGGCAACGAGCCGTCGGCGCCTGCGGACCTGCGCGAGAAGTCGCTGCGGCTCGCCGCGCATCTGCTCGAATATGATCCGAAGCTGCGCGGCGGCGCCGGCTACAACAGGGCGCGCGAGCTGCTCGACAGCGGCGCGGCGCTCAAGCAGATGCTGAAGATCATCGATGCGCAGGGCCCGCCGGAATGCCGCAGCGAGCTCGGCGATCTCGCCTTCGACGTCAAGGCGGAGCGCGACGGTGTCGTGTCCGCGATCGATTGCCTGCGGCTCAATCGCCTGGCGCGTACCGCCGGCGCGCCGGTGAACAAGGGCTCCGGGATCATGCTGTTCAAGAAGATCGGCGATCGTGTCGACCAGGGTGAACCACTCTATCGCGTGTTCACCTGCGATCCGTCGGAGCATGATCTGGCCGCAGCCGCAGCTGCCGCCAACCACGGCTATGGCTTCGCCGACGGCGCGAATGGTCGTTCGTGATGAACCGTCATCGAGCATCGATCCATCGTCCTCGGGAGACCACCGCATGAGTGTGACCGTTCGCTTCTGCGGTGCCGCGCATACCGTAACCGGGTCCTGCTATCTGGTGCGGAGCGGCAAGAGCCAGTTCCTGATCGATTGCGGCCTGTTCCAGGGCCAGAAGACGCTGAAGGAGCTCAACTACGGCGACTTCCCATTCCGTCCCGCCGACATCGACGCCGTGCTGCTGACGCATGCGCATATCGACCATAGCGGCCTGCTGCCGAAGCTGGTGCGCATGGGCTTCGACGGCAAGATCTTCGCCACGCGCGGCACCATCGATCTCTGCTCATGGATGCTGCCCGATGCCGGCAACATCCAGGAGCAGGAGGTGCTGGCGCTGAACCGCCGCAACATCGCGCGCGGCCGCGGCGAGGTCAGCCCGATCTACACCCAGGCCGACGCCATCGCGGCGCTGCAATACTTCCAAGCCGTCCCCTACGAGACCTGGACCGAGATCATTCCAGGCGTTCGCGCCCGCTACTGGAATGCCGGCCATCTGTTGGGCTCCGCCTCGATCGAGATCGAATTCGCAGGACAAGGCGCCGATGGCGCGGCGCTGCGGCTGCTCGCCTCCGGCGATGTCGGGCCCGACGCCAAGCTGCTGCAGCCGGCCCCGAAAGCGCCGGAGGGTTTCGACTACGTGATCTCGGAGGCGACCTATGGCGACCGGATTCGCGAGCCGACCACGCCGGAGCTGCGCCGCGGCCGTCTGGCCGGCGAGGTGCGCGACGCGGCGGCGGCCAAGGGCGCGCTATTGATCCCGGCCTTCGCGGTCGAGCGGACGCAGGAGCTGATCGTCGATCTGGTCGGCCTGATGGAGCGCGGCGAGATTCCGGCCGCGCCGGTGTTCCTGGACTCGCCGCTGGCGATCCACGCCACCGAGGTGTTTCGCGCGCACACCGAGAGCCTCGACGGCGGCAGCGATGTCGGCCGGCTGTTGTCGTCGTCGCATCTGCGCTTCACCGAGACCGTCGATGAAAGCAAGGCGATCGCCAAGCTGACCGGATTTCACATCGTCATCGCCGCCAGCGGCATGTGCGATGCCGGTCGCATCCGCCATCATCTCAAGCGCTGGCTGTGGAACAACCGCGCCACCGTGCTGCTGGTCGGCTATCAGGCCAACGGCACGCTGGGGCGCTTCCTGCAGGACGGCGTCAAGGCGGTGCGCATCCAGGGCGAGGAGATCAAGGTCGCGGCGCGCATCCGCATGATCGACGACTATTCCGGCCACGCCGACGGCGCCGAGATCGCCCGCTGGATCGCGGCCCGCCGCCCGATCGCGCGCGGCCTTTTTCTGTCCCACGGCGAGGATGCCGCGATCGCGGCGCTGGCGGCGCGCGTCGCCGAGCGCATCGTGCCGACCGCGAAAGTGTTCTCCCCCCTGCTCGACGACGTCTACGAGCTGACGAGCGCGGTGCCGACGCCGCTCGACGTCGCGCGCCGGCGGCGGCTGGCGCCGGAGGCGGTCACCCGGCTGGACTGGCACAACGACATGTCGGGCCTGCTGCTCGACATCCACGAGCGGATCGAGCAAGCCGCCGACGATCGCGCCCGCGGCGTCATCATCCGCCGCCTGCGCCGGGCGCTGGAAGAGTGATGCGAGCGGCGTAGCCGCGAAGGCTGCGCACCTGCGATGTTCGTCGTCGAACGGTCACACTTTGATCGCACCTTGAGGACCATCAGGTGCGGTGCGAAGCTCGCAGACGGCGACGCTCTCGCAGCTTGTGCATATTGAAACACACAACGTGCCGACGGCTGGTCTCCGAGAGCTGTTCTGATAGGCTCGACACGTGGTTCATAACAACGGAACGATCCGGGTGAACCGGGCGCAGGTGGGGAAACGAGGGGCTCTCACATGCATCAACCATCGAAATGGTGGGCGGGACTGATCGCTGTTGCCGTGCTCTGGCTCGCGGCCGTGAGCTTCAAGACGGCTGATGTCGAGGACGACATTGCGCCGCGGGCACGCGCCGCCGTCGCGGCCGCCGTCCCCGACACAGCCGCGGCCCTCAAGGTCACGGTCGCGGGCCGCGACGTTCGCATCGCAGGGCCGGAGTTCAGTCCCGATCAGTCGACGAAACTGGAGGACGCCGCATCGGTCAGCGGCGTCCGGCTCGTCGAGGGCACCTACGACAAGCTGCCGACACCGAAGCCCTATGCCTTCCGCGCCACGCGAAACGGCGGCCAGCTCGTGCTCGAAGGCGCGGTGCCGACGCCCGCCGTTCGGAATGCCGTGCTCAATGCCGTCCGTTCGTCCGGTGGTGAAGTGGTCGATCGCCTCTCCTATGCGCTGGGAGCTCCGGCCGACTTCGCGGCCATCGCGAGCCATGGATCGGTCCAGGCCGCCAAGCTCAATGGCGGCACGTTCGCGCTCGCGGACAAGGCTTATTCGATCGCGGGTGCCGCCGCCTCATCGGACGTCTATGAGGCTGCCGTCGCGGCGACGCGGCAGCTGCCGGGCGGCGCCGTGCTCGACAAGGTGGCGATCCTGCCGCCGGAGGCAAAGCCGTTCATCTGGAGCGCGGTTCGCGAGGGCAACACGCTGGTGATGTCCGGCGTCGTTCCGAATGACGATATCAGGCGCGCGCTCGAGGCCGCCGCGATCAAGGCCTGGCCCGGCGCGTCGGTGATGCATCACATGCAGATCGCGCGTGGCGCGCCTGCTGGCGATTTTGGCGCCTACACGTCCTATGCGCTAGCGGAGCTTACCAGGCTGAGCACGGGCCGCGTCGTCATCTCCGACGCCACCTACGCGATTTCGGGTGAGGCGCCCTCCGCCGCCGCCTACGATGAAACGATGGCCGGGATCGGCAAGCTGCCGACCGGGCTGAGCTTGGCGAAAGCCGAGATTCTGCCGCCGGAAATCAAGCCCTATCGCTGGTCGGCGGAGTTCGACGGCACCAGCTTGAGCCTCACAGGTCTCGCGCCGAGCGGAGCGGCCCGCGATGCGATGCTGGGCTCCGCCAGTGGACAGTTCGACGGCAAGCCGATCAAGAGCCAGATCGGCATCGCCCGCGGCGCCCCGGATGGCGACCTTGCCAAAGCGAGCGCGAGCCTGCTGCAGCAGCTCGCCAGGCTGTCGCAGGGGCGCGCCGAGATCAACGACACCCAGGTGTCGCTCAGGGGCGTCGGACTCGCCAACGTCACCGGCGCAGCCGTGCGCGAGCAACTGGCCGGCGCCCTGCCCGCGCCGTTCGCGCTCGCGTCCATCGACGTCCGCGACGGCCCGGTCTCGCCTTACGCGTTCGGACTGCAGAAGCAGGACGGCCGTGTCATGCTGRGCGGCTACGTGCCTGATGACGCCGCCCGCCGCGATCTCGTCGAGGCCGCCACAACGACCTTCATCACCGAGACGGTCGAGGACGGTCTGAAGATCGGCGACGGTGCGCCAAAGGATTACGTGCAGTCGCTGAAGGCGACGTTCCCGGCGCTGGCGCGGCTGTGGTCCGGCGCGCTGACGGCGAAGGACGCGGCGATCACGGTCGACGGGCTTGCCATCTACGACAAGTCGGCCGAGCAGGTCCGCAAGGAGCTCGCCGAGGCGGTCGGCAGCGGCTTCAAGCTCGACGACGTCAAGATCGGCGTCAAGCCGGAAAGCCCGCCGCTCGCGGTCGCGGAGTGCCAGCCGGCGTTCAACGGGCTGCTCGCCAAGGGCCGCATCCGCTTCACCACCGGCAGCGCCGAGCTGAGCCGCGCCTCGCTGGCGCTGCTCGATCACCTGATCGAGGTTGCGCAGCGCTGCAAGGACGCCGAGATCGCGATCGAAGGCCACACCGACAATGTCGGCGACGAAGCTGACAACATGGACCTCTCCAAGCGCCGGGCGGCGGCGGTGGTCGGCTATATCGGCGACGCCGGCATCGACACCTCGCGCATGACCTCGGAGGGTTACGGGCAGACCAAGCCGGTCGCTTCCAACGACACGGCCGAAGGCCGCGCGCAGAACCGCCGCATCGAATTCGTCGTCAAGTGAGGCGCTGACATCATGATGTACGACCTTGCGACATTTCCGTTCTGGATCATCCTCGCCGTCGGCATCGGCGGCTTTGTCGGCTGGCGCACCTGGTCGGACGAGCCGCGGCCGGACTGGCTGAGAAGCTGGCTGCTGCCGGCGACGCTCGCCCTCGTCATCGGGATCCTGATGGCGCTGCTGACAGTGCTGCCCGGACGTGCCGGCCTGTGGCTCGAGGTCGGCCTGCTGATGGTCGGCGCCTATGTTCTCGGCTGCCTGATCGGCGGACAGCTCAAGGAATATGTCGGGCTGGGTGACACCAGTGCGATGTCGCCGGGCGGTCCTGGAAACAGCGTCGCGTTCGCCGGCGCAACCGCGGCGGCTCGTCCTTGGGCGGACAGCCCGTCCCCGGCTTCGCAGGCTGCAGCCAGCGTCGAGGCCGATCGCCTTGCCACTGAAGCTGCCGCAAACGCTGAAGCCGAACGTGTTGCGGCCGAAGCCGCTGCAAGAGCGGAGGCCGAGCGTCTAACCGCCGAAACGGCCGCAAAGGCCGAGGCTGAGCGGCTCGCCGCGGAAGCCGCGGCAAGGGCCGAGGCTGATCGCCTGGCGGCTGAAGCCGCAGCGAAGGCCGAAGCCGAACGTCTCGCTGCCGAGGCGGCGGCAAAGGCCGAGGCCGAGCGCCTTGCTGCGGAGGCCGCCGCGAAAGCCGAAGCCGACCGCCTCGCTGCGGAAGCAGCCGCGAAAGCAGAGGCCGATCGTGTTGCGGCGGAAGCGGCTGAAAAGGCCGAAGCCGAACGCTTGGCCGCCGAAGCAGCGGCGAAAGCCGAAGCAGACCGTCTTGCGGCAGAGGCCGTTGCGAAAGCCGAGGCGGAAGCCCGGCGTCTCGCGGCCGAAGCGACCGCCAAGGCCGAGGCCGATCGCCTCGCCGCCGAAGCGGCCGCACGCGCGGAAGCCGATCGCCTGGCCGCCGACGCCGAGGCGGAACGGCTTGCCGCCGAGGTCGCCGCATCATCGGCCCCGGAGAGCCCGGCCTCGGCCGACGACAGACCGCCGGCCCTGCCCGCCCCCGAGGGCGCCGCCGACGATCTCAAGCTGATCAAGGGCATCGGACCCAAGAACGAGCGCGTCCTCAATGACATCGGCGTGCATCATTTCAGCCAGATCGCGGCGTGGACGCCTGACCATGCGAGCTGGGTCGGCCATCACATGGCCTTTCCCGGCCGGATCGAGCGCGAGCACTGGATCGCGCAGGCCAAGCTGCTCGCGGCCGGCCTCGACACCGCGCATTCCAGCGCGGTGAAGTCCGGCGCGATCACCATCGACGAACACGCCGACGCGCCGCTGAGCGAGGACGAGGCGAGCTACCTCCTGGCCCACCTGCCGGCGCTGATGCCGCCCGTCGAGAACGAGGACGTCCATGGCGGCGCCCGCCCGCTCGGGCTCGTCGCGCCGCGCCGCGGCCAGGCCGACGATCTCAAGCTGATCAAGGGCATCGGCAAGCAAAACGAGGCGCGGCTGCACGGCCTCGGCATCTGGCATTTCGCGCAGATCGCGGCCTGGACCGCCGAGCACGCCAAATGGGTCGGCTCGTATCTGGCGTTCGCAGGACGAATCGAGCGCGAGCAATGGATCAGTCAGGCCAAGGAGCTCGCAGGCGGCGCGACCACGGAATTCGCCCGCCGCGTCGAGGCTGGTCTGGTCAAGTCATCCGCCGACGACGGCTCCCGCGGGCAGGACAACGTCGAGATCGTGCAACCACGCGAGTAGCGGCGCCAACTGGAGCATGATCCGGAAAAATGGAAACCGGTTTTCCGAAAAGATCATGCTCAAACAAAGAGATGAGATCATGATGCGCTTCCGTGGAATCGCATCATGATCTAAACGAATCGTCGGGTATGCAAAGGCGCTGACTTGCCCTCTCGTCACGCGCGATGGTGATGGCGCCGTGCCCACCCTGCTTTCCTACTCGGCGAGCTCGACCGCCTCGCTGCGCGACGGGCCGGCCAGCGGCCGCTCCTCCATCAGCATCATGCAGACGGAGGCGCAGGCCAGCATCGCGGTGGCCGCGGCATAGACGAAGCGGAAGGCATGGATCATGTCGGCTTCCGCGATGCCGCTGACCGCGCCATGGGCGCCCTCCGCCAGCGAAATGTCGGCGCCCAGCGCCATCAGCAGGATGGCGCTGAAGGCCGCGACCGTGAACGAGGACATCATCGAGCGGAAGAAGTTCATGGCGCCGGTGATGGTGCCGATCTGGGAGCGGTCCACCGCGTTCTGCAGCGACACCACCGAGATCGGGAACGCCGTGCCGAGCCCGATGCCGTAGATCGACAGCAGCGCCATCAGCACCCAGAGCGAGGGCGTCGTCACCGTCATGACCGCGGCGGCAATGGTGCCGA
>BFBZ01001720.1_pt1 | contig 13721 bp, 14 predicted proteins | sample 1888401 | NCBI WGS metagenome assembly BFBZ01 (sample SAMD00112614, study PRJDB3348) | symbiont metagenome | host: Chara braunii | reverse complement strand
GTAAGCAGAGCAAGCGGCTCTGTTGAGCCGAACAACTACGGCTTGATGAACGTGCCGTTCCGCAGCTCAGTGACCGCCTGCTGCAACTCGGCCTGCGTGTTCATCACGATCGGACCGTACCAGGCGACCGGCTCCTTGATCGGCTTGCCGGAGACCAGCAGGAAGCGGATGCCCTGCTCGCCGGCCTGAACCGTCACCTCGTCGCCGGAGTCGAACAGCACCAGCGAGCGGTTGCCGGTCTGCTCGCGGATTTGGACCTCCTGGCCGTCGATCTCCTTCTCCGTCAGCACCCCCAACGGCTTGGACGCTGAACTGAACGAGCCGGAGCCCTCGAAGATGTAGGCAAAGGCATGCCGCTCGAGCTCCACCGGCAGCGTCTTCTTCTTGCCCGGCGGCACCCAGACGTCGAGATAGCGCGGATCGGCGGCGACGCCGTCGACCGGGCCCTTCTTGCCCCAGAAATCGCCGACCACGACCCGCACACGCGTGCCATCATCGTCGATCACCTCGGGGATCTCCTTCGCCGGGATGTCCTGATAGCGCGGCGCGGTCATCTTCAGCGACGAAGGCAGATTGGCCCAGAGCTGGAAGCCGTGCATCTGGCCCTTGGCATCGCCCTTCGGCATCTCCTGGTGGAGAATCCCGCGGCCCGCCGTCATCCATTGCACGTCGCCCGCCCCCATCAGGCCCTTGTTGCCGAGACTGTCGGCGTGCTCGACAGAGCCCGCCAGCACATAGGTGATGGTCTCGATGCCGCGGTGCGGATGCCACGGGAAGCCGGCCATGTAGTCGTTCGGATTGTCGTTGCGGAAGTCGTCAAGCAGCAAGAACGGATCGAACTCGCTGGTCTCGCCGAAGCCGAACGCGCGACGGAGCTTGACCCCCGCGCCCTCCATCGTGGGCTTGGACGTGACGATCTGCTTGACCGGACGAATGGACATGATGACCTCCCTGCCCTCCTGAATACCATCGCACGTGAACCGAACCGGCCTCAGGCGCGACCAATTGATCCGGTAGGTAATCATTATGCGGCGGTTCGTCATCATCGGCACGCTTCTGATACTCGGTATCATCGGTGTGACCGGCATCGCCGTCGTGCCGCTGGTGATGATCGGATCGACCTTCGCGCCCTCGCCGCGCCCATCCGACGACGCGATGATCACGCATTTCAACGCCAATCGCGCGGTGTTCGAGCGGCTCGTCGCAATGGCGAAGGAGGACGGGCGGTTGGAGCGCCTGGCCACCGATTTCTCCAAGCCGGAAGACCCGAGCACCGTCGGCGTCGGCGCGGAACGTCTCGCTCTGTACCGGCAGCTATTCAAGGAGGCCGGCACGCCGCTCGGTTTCTACAACTTCCCGGACTCTATCCACTTTGCCTTTCACGCGTCGGGACTCGCTGTGAGTGGGTCAGGGCGCGGCTTCGTCTATGGCAACGCACCACATGCGGCAGAAGAGATTGATGGCGACCTCGAAAAGGCAGCAGCCGGCCAAAACCGCATCTATCTGGCGCGCAAGATCGCACCGAATTGGTGGATCACGCTGGAGCGAAGCTGACTATGGGATGACGATGATCTTCCCGAAGTGCGCGTTCTTGCGCATGTGCTCGTGGGCGGCTGCGATCTCGTCCAATTTGTAGGTCTTGTCGATCGGAATCCTGATCTTGTTGCCCGCGACCGCGTCCCACAAGTCGGCGCGCATCTTCACCAGCACGTCACGCACCTCCTCAACCGTCCGCGTGCGGAATGTCACGCCGATGTAGTCAATGCGTTTTCGTGCATGGAGATCGAAGTCGAACTCGGCCTTCATGCCGGCGAGGCGGCCAATGTTGACGATACGGCCAAGGAGCGCCGTGCATTGCATGGTCTGGCTCACGGTCGGGCCTGACAGCATGTCCACCGTCAGGTTCACACCCTTGCCGCCGGTCGCGGCCAGCACCTCCTGCGGCCATTTCGGATCGCTGGTGTCGACCGCAAGATCGGCGCCGAACTCCTTAAGCCGCGCGCGACGCGCCGCGTTGCTTGACGTGCCGACCACGAGCTTGGCACCCATAATCTTGGCGACCTGCAAACCGATGATGCCGACGCCGGAGCTTGCCCCCTGCACCATCACGTTCTCGCCGGCCTTCATGCGGCCGTTGGTGATCAGTGCGTTGTGCAGCGTGTTGAGGCCGATCGGCAACGTCGCCGCCTGCTCGTAGCCCATGCCGTCCGGAATCTTCATGGCGCGGCCGTAGTCGCCCGCGGCGTATTCGGCGTGGCTGCCCGGCGAATGGCACATCACGCGGTCGCCCGGCCTGAAGTCGCGGACCTCGCTGCCGACCTCGATCACGTCGCCGGAGTATTCACTGCCGATCGGCCCGCCGGCCGACGCGCCGTGGCTGGTGTCGCCCTTCGCAGCTCCAAGGTCGGCGCGGTTGAGCGCAATCGCCTTCACCTTCACCAGAATGTCGGTCGGCTTGTTGATCTTGGCTTGCGGGATGTCGCGGATGACGACGCCGTTCGGAGACGCAACACCAGCTTTCATAGTCTCAACCTGCCTTCTGCTTCATCTGATCCCACCAGGGGCACACGCCCTGCATCTGGTTGAAGTTGCCTTCCAGCACTTGCACCGGCTGGCGCAGGCCCGCCTCCGCGGACTCGATGCAAAGCTGGCGCGATTCCTCGCGCTTCTCCGGCGTCATCCAACGGCGGTCGTGGCCCCACAGGCTCGGCCCGTGCTTGCGCTCGAACGGCTGCCAGGTGCTGTCGTCGATCACCTGCCCGCCCCAGCCGTATTCCACGAGAAAACCGGACGGCGTGTAGGTGTAGAACGAGGTGACGTAGTCGCCCGAGTGGCGGCCCATCGTCACCGCAATCTTCTCGTCATCCTTTAGCGCCAGATCGTAGCCCTGCCCGACGTCGTCGAAAGAGAACAGCTCCATCATCATGTGATGGACCATGTTCTTGCCGCTCTCCATCATCGCAAAGCTGTGGTGGCGCGGGTTGACGTGGAAGAAATAGCCAGGGAACGGCCGCATCCAGTAGTCCGAGAGCTTGAACTCCAAAACGTCCTGATAGAACGGCATCACCTCGGCGAGCCGCTCGAAGTGCATCACCACATGGCCCATGCCGAGCGCGCCGGTGCGGAATCCGGAGATGTTGCGGCCCGGTTTGAACGCATCGGTCGAGACCGCGGCGCCGTGGAAGAACTCCAGCCGGTTACCGGCGGGATCGTTGCAGATGATTAAATCTTTCACCATCCGCTCGTCGGCCAGCGCCCGCGAGCCGCGCGCGACCTTGGTGCCGCGCGCTTCGAGCCGCGCACCGAGCGCGTCCATCGAGGCCGCGTCCGCCATCTCCCACCCGAAGAAGCCGATGCCCTGCCCGCCGTCGGCGTCGACCACGAGGCGCTGCTTGCGGTCGTCCATGCGGAACGCCATCGACGAACGGGTCTTGTCCACACGTTGCAGGCCGAGGAGATTCTGGCCGTAGCTGGCCCAATCCTCGATATTCTTCGCGCGAACCCCGACGTAACCCAGCGCTTGCACGCTCGTCATTTCAGCCTCGTCATGCGAACCGAATTGCCCTAATTGAGCATGGTCATGCGGCAGACGAAAGGCCCCTATGCGGCTGTTCTGCCCACGTTTTCTGCTATCTGAGATACCACTGTGGTGGGCTGGGGAACCAAGGGATGAAGCGTCAAAAAATCCTGATCGCGGGCGCGGGCATCGGCGGGCTGACCGCGGCGTCCTGTCTCATGAAGGCGGGGCATCAGGTCGAGATCTACGAGCAGGCGCCGCAGCTCGGCGAGATCGGCGCGGGCATCCAGATCAGCGCCAACGCGATGCACGTCATGCGTCACATCGGTTTGGGTGAGGCGATCGACAAGATCGGCGTGCGGCCCGAGGCCTATGTGTTCCGCCTGCACGATACCGGCGAGGTGATCCAGCGCTTCTCGCTCGCCGCGGAGCACGAGCGGATGCATGGCGCGCCCTATACGCAACTGCACCGCGCCGACTTGCATGAATTGCTCGCCGCGAAAGCCCGCGAGTTCGATCCCAGCGTGGTGCGGCTGAACAAGCGCATTACGAAATTCACGCAGGACGACAACGGCGTCACGCTGCATTTCGCCGACGGCACCAGCGCGACCGGCGACATGCTGATCGGCGGAGACGGACTCAAGTCCGTCGTGCGCGCGCAGATCGTCGGCAACGCGCCCGCGACCTACACCGGCGACGTGGCGTACCGCCTTGTGGTGCCGACCGACCGCCTGCCGCCCGACTTCATGGAACGCGTGATGTCGGTCTTCATGGGCCCGGGCGGACACGTCGTCGCCTACTATCTGCGCGCCGGAAAGCTGCTGAACTTCGTCGGCCTGATCGAGATCGACACGATCTCGGAAGAGTCCTGGACCGTGAAGGTCGACTGGGACGTCATCAAGAAATACTTCGAGGGCTGGCACCCGATCATTCAGGGCATCATCGACGCCTGCGACAAGGACCAGTGCTATCAGTGGTCGCTGCACAACCGGCTGCCAATCAAGAATTGGACGGATGGGCGCGCGACACTGCTCGGCGATTCCGCCCATGCGACCCTGCCCTATCTCGCGCAGGGCGCGGCAATGGCGGCGGAGGATGGCGCAGTGCTGATGCGGGCGCTCGAAATGCGAGACACGATCCCCGAGGCGCTCAACCTCTATCAGCGCAACCGCATCGACCGCACAGCAAAGGTCGTGCTGCAATCGAGCGAGAACCGGAAGCTGTTCCACCTCGGCTCGGTCGAAGCGATCCGCTCAGCCTTCGCCAAGCGCAGCGAAGGCGACGACCGCAACAAGTGGCTCTACTCGTACAACCCGCTGACGGTCGAGCTGACGTAGCCTTCACTTCACCGGCTGCGAGCGATCCACCGCCGCACCGCGCAGATACACCGCGGAAATCTTCCGCGTGTTCTTGATGTCGTCGAGCGGATTAGCGTCGAGCACGATGAAGTCCGCCGTCTTTCCGGCCTCCAGCGTGCCCGCATCGGTCATGCGCAAGAATTCCGCGCCGTTCTTGGTCGAGGACACAATCACCTGCATCGGAGTCATGCCGGCGATCACCATGTCCTCCATCTCCTCATGTGGACCCCAGGCGCGGTTGCCGTCGGTGCCCATGGTGATCTTCACCCCGGCATCGCTCATCTTTTTCAAGTTGCGGGCCTGAATTCCGTAGAACGCCTGTGCCTTCGGACTATCGATGTTGGCCTTTTCGAGCTTCTCATATTCGTCGGCCGGGATGCCCTCCTTGATCCAGGAGATATCGACCTTCACGCCGCGCTCCGGGAGGTTCGGGATCAGCACGATATTGGGGCGCGCCTTGATCATCGCCATCGTCTCATCGTCGACGTCCTTGTCGCGGACACCGTGCGCAAACGAGTCGATATTCGCGCGCATCAGGCCCTTGGCATCCTCCATGTCGAAGATGTGCGCGGTGACGCGCAGATTGTTCTTGTGCGCCTCATCAATGATCGGACCATAGAGATCGGGCGTCAGCTTCTTGAACTGATTGTCGCGCGTGTCGACCCAGATCTTCACGATATCGACCTTGTTGGCGACCGCGTCCTGCACCGCCTTGCGGCCCTCCTCCGGCGTCGTGATCCAGTGCGGCACCGTGATACGGCCGGGCTCCGGCATGGTGACGCCGCGGCCCGCCGAGAAGAAGCGCGCCGCGCCCGGAATCGTCTCGTAACGCATCGGCAAGAGCTGGAGGTTGTCGAGACCCATGCTCAACGCGGCGCTGATGCCGTAATAGCCGCGCATCTTGAGATCGCGGATCAACCGGTCCCGCATTGGGCTGAGGTGGACGTGGGTGTCGATGATCGCCGGCATGATCGTCTTGCCGGCAGCGTTCACGCGAGTCGCGCCCGCGGGCACCGTAACGCCCGCGCCGGCCAGTACGATCTTGTTGCCGTCGATGACGAGCGTGCCATTTTCGACGGTGCGCCCATCACCCAGAATGAGCCGCGCGCCTTCGAAGGCGACGACTTGCGCGCCCGCGGGTGCAGACAACGCGATAGCAGAAACTGAAACGATGGCCGCGAACGCGGCCGCATTCAACCGACGCATGGAAGCCCCCTCCCGTGTTTTCTTTCACGGGAGGGTAGCGCGTCCTTTGAGCGCCGGAAACGGCCTTAAGCGGCCTGTTTGGCGATCTGCGCCTTGAGCCGCGAGAACACCCGCATGGTGTTGTGCTCGAAGATCTTCGCCCTGTCGGCATCGGTCAGGCCTGCAGCCTTGTCGACGTACCGCTTGGTGTCGTCGAAGCCGAAGCCGGTCTTCGGGTCGTTGCCCTTCACCGCGCCGACCATTTCCGAGGCGAACAGGATGTTGTCGATCGGAACCACGCGGGTCAGCAGATCGATGCCCGGCTGGTGATAGACGCAGGTGTCGAAGAAGATGTTGTTCGCCATGATCTCGGCAAGCTCGGGCTTGCCGTTGTTCAGTGCGATGCCGCGGAAGCGGCCCCAGTGGAACGGCACCGCGCCGCCGCCGTGCGGGATGATGAACTTCAGCTTCGGGAAGTCCTTGAACAGGTCCGACAGGATGATCTGCATGAACGCCATCGTGTCGGCGTTCAGGTAGTAAGAGCCGGTCGTGTGCATGGCCGGATTGCAGCAGCCCGAGACGTGGATCATCGCCGGGACGTCCAACTCGACCATCTTCTCGTAGAACGGATACCACCACTTGTCGGTCAGCGGCGGCGAATTGAAATAACCACCCGACGGATCGGGGTTCAGGTTGCAGCCGACGAAACCCATCTTCACGCAGCGCTCGAGCTCGGCGATCGAGTTCTTCGGCGAGACGCCCTGCGACTGCGGCAACTGGCAGACACCGATGAAGTTCTTGGGATAGAGCGTGACGACCCGGTGGATCAGGTCGTTGCAGATTTCGGTCCACTCGGTGCTGACCGCCTCGTCGCCGATGTGATGACCCATGCCGGAGGCGCGCGGCGAGAAGATCGTGAGGTCGGTGCCGCGCTCGCGCTGGAGCTTGAGCTGGTTGCCCTCGATGCTCTCCTTGATCTCGTCGTCGGACATCTTCAGGCCCGAGCGGGCCGGCATCGCCGCCTTGTCCTTGGCATTGGCCGCGGCGGTCTGCTCCTTGCGGAAGCGGTGCAGGTCCTTCGGCTCGGTCGTGTAGTGCCCGTGGCAGTCGATAATCATGGAGTTTCCGTCATTGAGGTGGAACGCGGCCGGATGCTACGACACGGGCCGCAGCGTTTCCAGTCGGGCCGTACATCGACTAGGATGCCGCGCGCTTCAAGGGAGATTTTCGAAAATGGCCGACCGTCTGAACAACATCATCCGCGCGCTCGAAGCGGGCCAGCATGCGCTGACCTGTTTCGCACCCGCTGAGATTAACTCCGCGATCGCGATGAGTGCGTCCAAGTACGACGCCTGCGTGTTCGAGATGGAGCACAACCCATGGGACGGCCGCCTGCTGCGGGACTGCCTGCAATACATGCTCAACCGCGCACAAATTGCGAAGGCCGGGCTGGTCCCGCCGGTCAACCCGCTGGTCCGCGTTCCGGTCAACGGAATTGAGATGGCCCAATGGCACGCCAAACAGGCCCTCGACATGGGCTGCTACGGCATCGTGTTCCCGCACATCTCGACCGTGGAAGAGGCCGCCAACGCCGTCGGCGCCTGCCGCTACCCGCGCATGAAGAACGCCCCGCTCTACGAGCCCGCCGGCATCCGCGGCGACGGCCCAACCGCCGCCGCGCGGTACTGGGGTCTGTCGCAGCAGGACTATTACAAGAAGGCCGACGTCTGGCCGCTGAATCCCGAAGGCGAGATCTTCTGCATCCTGCAGATCGAGGACACCAAGGGCGTCGAGAACCTCGACGACATGCTGAAGAACGTGCCGGGCATCGGCGCGATCCTGATCGGCGAAGGCGACCTCTCGCAGGAGCTCGGCTATCCGCGCCAGTACGAGCACAAGGTTGTGCTCGAGTGGATGAAGCGCATCGTCGACACTTGCAAGAAGCACAACGTCGTCGTCGGCCATCCGCACGTCGAGACGGGCAACGCCGAACGCATCATCAAGGAAGGCTACCGCTTCCTGATGATGGCGCCGGTGCAGAGCTACGGTCACTTCGAGACGGCCAAGAAGCTCACCAACCGCTAAGCGGACGGCACATCCATGAAAGTCGGTCTCGTCGGACTGGGCCGCATGGGCCGCGCCATCGCGGCGCGGCTCAGCGAAAGTGGTTGCGAGGTCACGGCGTGGGATCGCGACGCCAAGGCGATGAAATTCACCACCGAGAACCAGGTGCGGTTAACCGGATGTCCGGGCGCAGTCGCGGAATCGGCCGACACGGTGATTTCCATCATCACCGAGGACAATGGCGTCCGAAGCTTGTTTCACGGCGAGGATGGATTTCTCGCTGGCGATGTCAAGAACAAGCTGTTCATCGAGATGAGCACGTTGCAGCCGATGACCGGACGAGAACTCGCGCCGGTCGTCAAGGCCGCGGGCGCAAAGCTGATCGACTCGCCGGTGTTCGGCACCATCCCGCACGTGCTGCAAGGCAAGCTCTACGCGATGGTCGGCGGTGACGCCGCCGATCTGGAGCGAGCGAAGCCGGTGCTGGAGAAGCTCGCGCACAAGATCGCGCACATGGGCCCGAACGGCGCGGGCTACGCGATGAAGCTCTCGATCAATCTCGGCCTTGCCGCATTCATCCAGGCGACGTCCGAGGCGCTCGCGCTCGGCACCCGCGAGGGGCTGAAACTCGAACAGATGCTCGACATCATGAGCGAGGCGCCGACCGCCAACGGCTGGTTCGCCGGCAAGAAGGGCGCGCTCAAGGGTGAGCCTGCCGACGTGACGCTCGATCTCAAGACCATGCGCAAGGACATCATGTCGATGGTCGCGACCGGCGCCGCGAACGGCATGCCGATGCCGCTGTCGTCCGGCATGCTGGCGTCGTTTTCGGCCGCCGTGGCGCACGGCTGGGGCGACAAGGACATCGGCGATCTCGCGAAGTTCTTCCGCGAGAACATGGGCCAGAAGTTCTAACGCCATTCGCCCCTGGCGGGGTCAGCGCAACCCGGCCTGCTGCACCAGTGGATAGACGTACTTCTGAAACCAGCGCTGGTCTTCGATGTATCGCGGCCAGTTCAAGAGCGTGCCGTCGAGGCCCATCTTCGACATGGTGATGAGCCCGTCCACGATCTGCTCCGGCGTGCCGATAATCGGATAGCCGCCCCACCCCGCAATGAAGTGCTTCTTCATTTCGGCGAGGACTTCCTTCGGTAGCGTTTTGGCATTGGCGATCATTGTATTGACGAGATTGTCCGCCGCCGCCCAGTCGCCCTTCTGGTTCACGTAATAATCGAAATAGGCCTGCGCCTCTTTCTCGGTGTCCGCCTGCACGACATAGGCATAGCTCCACACCTGGATCTCGCGGCCGTATTCCTTGCGCGCCAGATCGCGATAGGCGCTGACCTTGGCCTTGCAGTCGTCGAAGTCGTGCGAGCCGAACACGACATAGACCATGTCGCAGTGCTTGGCCGCGAAGTGCTGGCCGAGATCCGATCCGCCCGCGTTCATCACTGCGGGGAATGGCTTCTGCACCGGCTTTGGCTGCACGTAGCCCTTCTTGATGTTGTAGAACTTGCCCTCGTAGTCGAACGGCTCCTCCCGCGTCCACAGCTCCTTCATGACATGGAGCCATTCGGCTGCGCAGGCGTAGCGGTCCGAATGCGCCATCAGCGGCGAGCCAAACATCTCGATCTCGGGCTTGTTCCAGCCGGTGACGATGTTCAGCGCGAAACGTCCGTTGGTCACATGATCGATCGTCGTCGCCTGCTTCGCCGCCATGATCGGATGGATGGTCGGCACATGGGACGTCGCGAAGATGCCGGAGTATTTCGTCGACGCACCAATCGCCGAGGCCCAGGAGAAACACTCGAAGCCCGGCCCGTTGAAGTTCGTCACGCCGCCGAAGCCGTGCCAGCGCCCGATCGGAACCAGCGCCTCGAATTCCATTTCCTCGGAGCAGCGTGCCAGCTCCAGCGTGTTCGGCCAGTTGATCTCCAACACGCCGTCGATGGTCGAGATGGCGCAGCCGCGGTCGAGATTGGTGCCGAAGGTTCCGAGTTTCAGCTTGCGGTCGTTGAACACCGGGTTGGTCTTGCGGCGCAGTTCGTCCTGTTTGGCCTGCGTAAGCATTCCCACTCTCCCTAGATTTTGACCAAAGCTTACGAACGCCTCCGGTCGTTTGGCAATTGCAGCGGCAAAAGTCGCAACCAAAAATAATTCTGCCTCCCCGCCCGCATCGCGGGCCGGGTGGCGCGGCGATTGAACCTTTGAGGCGGCGAGCCTCGCCCTATAGAATCTGGGAAAGAATTGTTGGGAGGGGCGATCCGTGGCTGAAATCGTTGGCGCGTTCGGCGTGCCGCACACGCCGGTGTTTCCGTTCTTCGTGAAGCGCGACGGCCCGGAGAGCGAAATCGCGCGCTATTTCGGTGCGCTCACGGCTGAGTTGCAGAAGCTCAAGCCCGATCTGATCGTGATGTTCGACACCGATCATCTCAACACGTTCTTCTTCGACAATCTCCCGATCTTCGGCGTCGGTGTCACCGACCGCTTCAAGGGGCCGGTCGACGAAGTCCGCGAGGTTCCGGTTCAGGACATCCCATCGAATGCGGACTTCGGCGCCCATCTGCGCCGCACCGGCATCGATGCCGGTTTCGATCTCACGCTGGTGCAGGAGTTCGGAGTCGATCACTCGGTTGCGGTGCCGCTGCACTTCATGACGCCGGGGATGAGCGTGCCGGTCGTGCCGGTCTTCATCAACGGTCACATCCCGCCGCTGCCCAGGGCGCAACGCGCGTTCGAACTGGGTCGTGTCGTGAAGTGCGCCATCGAGACTTATTCGAAGCCGCTCCGCGTCGTGACGATGGGAAGCGGCAGCTTCTCGCTCGACGTGTTCGGCCCGCGCATCGCACCCGGCCGCACCGACGGCGTGCCCGATCCGGACTGGTGCAGGCGCGTGTGCGGACTGCTGGAGCAAGGCGACGTCGCGACGATCGTGAAAGAGGCGACCGAAGAGCAGATGCAGAAGGCCGGCAACGTCGGCGGTGAAATCCTGAACTGGATCGCCATGCTCGGCACCATCAGCGCGAAGAAACCGCTGTTCGTGAAGGTGCAGATGCCGAACGGCCACGCTTACGCCGCCTGGCAAGGCAACTGACGAGAGACAACTGAGGAGCACGTGATGTCCGTCTATGCCGTCAATTACATGTGCCGCGAGCTGCTCCGCGATCACAAGTTCCGCGCTGCGATGAAAGACAATCCGGCGGCGGCGCTCGCGCCCCTCAACCTGACGCAGGACGAGCGCGATGCCGTGCTCGCGGGCGATGTCGCCAGACTCTACCGCATGGGCGTCAATTCATTCCTGATGGGATACCTCTGCCGCTTCGAGGTCTGCGGTCTCACCCTCCCCGTTTATAGCGAGCGCATCCGCTCGGCTGCCCCGCAAGGGCACTAGCTCTCTGAAATTTCCGCATTGGTGCTGGTGGCACCGGTTTTGCTAAGAAACGGCAACACCGGGGCCGCGACGCCCTGCCCGTACGGAGGACGAAAGATGACGAGCGGACGCGAAGACGAAGAATTTTTCCGGGCGCGCGGCTTCGGCGTGAAGATCGGCTTCGGCGAGAAGCCGGCGCTGATCCTGATCGACATGATCAAGGGTTTCACCAACCCGGATATGCCGCTCGGCGCGCCGCTGGAAAGCCAGATCGAGGCGCAGAAGCCGCTCATCGAAGTGGCGCACGAGCGCAAGATCCCGGTGATCTTCACCACGGTGTCCTATGAGGAAGCCGACATGAAGGACGCCGGCCTCTGGGCGATCAAGATGCGAGGTTCGCTGACTCTGAAGGCCGGCACCGAGGCGGTCGAGGTCGATCCGCGGCTTGGCATGCAGAAAACCGACAGCTTGTTGACCAAGAAATACGCATCCTGCTTCTTCGGCACCGATCTGGTCCCGCGCCTGCTCAACCAGCGCATCGACACGCTCATCATCACCGGGTGCACCACCTCCGGCTGCGTGCGCGCGACCGCGGTGGACGCGGTGCAGAACGGGTTCCGCCCAATGGTCGTGAAAGAAGCCGTGGGCGACCGATCGGTCGCAGCCCATGAGCAGAGCCTGTTCGACCTCAATGCCAAATACGCCGATGTGGTCTCGCTCGACGAGACGCTGCAATACATGAAGACGGTCGGCCACAACCGCTGACGCGATCAGTCGCGCAGCAATTCCATCGCGCGATCGCCGAGCACTCTCGCCTGCACGGCGCTCGGCAGGCCCGCGTCGCGCACACGAGCGACGCAATCGAAGTTACCCATGTCGAACGGATAGTCGCTGCCGAGGAGGACATGCTCCTCGCCGACCGTGTCGATCAGGAATTGCAAGGCGCGCGGCGAATGCGTGATCGTGTCGTGATAGAGCCGCGCAATGGATTCTTCCGGTGCCCCACGCAACCGGCTCTTCGGCTCCGCACGCATATTATAAGCGTGCAGGAAGCGCCCGGCCTGATACGGCAGGAAGCCGCCGCCGTGGCTGAGGCAGAACGCGATATTCGGGTAACGCTCCAACACGCCGCCGAACACCAGCGACGCGCCGGCAATCGTGGTCTCGAACGGCAGGCCGACGAAGTTCCGCATGTAATAGGAACCCAGCCGGGTACCGGGCACCACCTCGCCATGCGGATGGATCAGGAAAAAGGCGCGAAGCTCATTCGCGACCTCCCATATCGGCTCGAACGATGGATCGTCGAGGTTCTTGCCGTTGACGTGCGAACCGATCTGGGCGCCGCGCAGTCCGAGCTTGGTCATCGCGCGGCGGAGTTCGTCCGCAGCCTTCTGCGGGTCCTGCATCGGGAGCGTCGCCAATCCCATGAACCGCTTGGGATAGCGCTTCACCACCGCCGCATGCTGCTCGTTCTGAAGCGCCGCGCAGGCGGCCGCGAGCGGCACCTCCTCGTTGTAGAAGAAGGTGTGCACAGTCGCGCAGACGAGCTGCATATCGACGCCGTGGCGGTCCATGTCGGCCAGCCGGAGATCGTGGTCCCAGATCTCCTTGGGCATCGGCTTCTGCACGATCTTCCCGGCGATCTCCATGTCGATGGAGGCATCGGGTTGCGTGATCAGCCTCGGTGCAACGCGCGGCGACTCCTTGCCCAGCAGCCGGATCGTCTCCTCCGGCAGCATGTGGGCATGGATGTCGACCGTCGTGGTCATTGGAAAATCATTGCGAAGTGATCGTCGCCGCAATCTTCTCGGACAGCATCAGCGTCGGAATGTTGGTGTTGCCGCGCGAAATGCTCGGCATCAACGAGGCGTCGATGACGCGCAAACCTTCAAAGCCGCGCACCCTGCCCTGCAAATCCACCACGGCACCCCGATCCGATGGATCGCCGCTCATCCGGCACGTGCCGGTCGGGTGGAATGTGCCCGCGACGTTCTCCCGGATGTGATCGGCGAGCGCGTCGTCGTCAGCGGCGAGCGCTTGCAGATCGACCTTGCGGTCTGCCAGTGTCGAGAAGATCGGGCCAGCGATCGGCGGGAAAATATCGATCAGCGTGGCGATCACCGAACTCTGGATCTTGTTTTTGGTGTTGATGCGGTTCAGCCGCCGCAGCCTGTCGTTGAATTTCACCGGGAAGGTCACGCCGATGATCTTGCGGACCTTTTCGTAG
>BFBZ01001719.1_pt1 | contig 13721 bp, 11 predicted proteins | sample 1888401 | NCBI WGS metagenome assembly BFBZ01 (sample SAMD00112614, study PRJDB3348) | symbiont metagenome | host: Chara braunii | reverse complement strand
TTTTCAGCTCCGTGCCCGTCGGCAGGAAGCCCACCGACTTCTGTTCGACCTCGATAAAGCCCAATGCGCTGTTGTTGAAGACCACTATCTTTGTGGGCAGGCCGAGCTGCGCGAAGGTGAGAAAATCGCCCATCAGCATGGCAAAGCCGCCATCTCCCGAGAGCGAAATCACCTGACGCTCGGGAAAGGCGGCCTGTGCGCCGATCGCCTGCGTCATCGCATTGGCCATGGAGCCGTGTCGGAACGATCCAATCAGCCGCCGCTTGCCGTTCATGGCCAGATATCGCGCCGCCCAAACAGTTGGAAGGCCAACGTCGCAAGTGAATACCGCATCTTCGGAGGCATGATCGCTGATAGCCTTGGCGATCTGCTGGGGATGGATCGGCTTCTTGCCGGGCTTGCCTGTCGCCAGCGCGTCGAGCTCCTTGCGGCTCTTCTTGTAGTGCGCGATCGACTGATCCAGATGGGCACCATCCGCCTTCTGCTGCAGGTGCGGCAACAGTGCTTCGATCGTCGCCCTGACATCGCCGACCAGCCCGAGGTCGACGGGCGCCCTGCGGCCGATATTTTCAGGCCGGATGTCGACCTGAGCGATCCGCGTGGATGATCCCGCGGGATAGAATTGGCGATATGGAAAGTCCGTGCCGAGCATCAACAGCACATCGCAATCCATCATGGCATAATAGCCCGACGCAAAGCCAATCAGCCCGGTCATGCCGACATCGAAGGGATTGTCCCATTCGATGTGCTCCTTTCCGCCAAGCGCATGAACGATTGGCGCCTTCAGTCGCCCGGCAATCGCCAGCAACGCATCGTGAGCCCCCTCGCAGCCCGCGCCGCCGAGGATGGTGATGCGCGCGTCGCTATTCAGAAGCTCGGCCAGTTTGCTCAGCTCTTCTGCCGCCGGCACGACGATGGGCTTGCGCGGAAGCAGGCCGCCGACCCGCGGCCGCTCAGGCCCCTCGGCCTTTTGCAGCGCGACGTCGCCCGGCATGACGATGACGGAGACGCCAGATTTCCCGATTGCCTGTCGAATGGCGATTTCCAGCACCCGCGGCATCTGCTGAACACCGGAGACAAGCTCGCAATAATGGCTGCATTCGCGGAAGAGTTCCTGCGGATGCGTCTCCTGAAAATAGCCGGAGCCGATCTCAGCAGAAGGGATCTGGGCTGCGATCGCCAGGACTGGAACCCGCGAGCGATGCGCATCGAACAGACCATTGATGAGATGCAGATTACCCGGCCCGCAGCTTCCCGCGCAAACGGCGAGATTGCCGGTCAGGTGGGCTTCCGCTGCTGCGGCGAAAGCAGCGGCCTCTTCGTGCCGCACATGGACCCACTCGATGCCGCCATGTCGCCGAACCGCATCCGTCAGACCGTTGAGGCTATCGCCGACGACGCCGTAGATACGTTTTACCCCGGCTGCGGCCAATGTTGTAACGAACTGGTCAGCGACAGTCTGTGCCATTATCGAAACTCCCTTCGGGTGTGCCCGTTCTTCATCTCCGGCATTCGGCCGGAACTTCACGGTTCGATATTCAGATAGAGCTATGAGAGGCCGTGCCAATGGGTCCACGACGAATGCGTAGGAGTTCGGCCGATGTCGTCTCGGTCAACGGCAATCATTGACCAGGCAAAGCACGGTTAGCCCGACATTAAGGGTCAGACTATAGTGCCGCCAAGCGAGGTCAAGCGCCCTGCCCAGTGTCCTTGCAAGACATCGCTTAGCGCGCGCTAGCTGAGTTTTGAGAGATCGGCGCGAACCATGATCCGCGTTATGGCGCCGGCGTCCATGACCGCGGCGCGATCGCACATATGGGCAACGACACCGGGGTCGTGGCTGACGAGCACGAAGGTCATCCCGTGCGACGCCTTGAGATCATTGAGAAGATTGAGGATCCCCGCCTGGACGGAAACATCGAGCGCCGAGGTCGGCTCGTCGAGCAACAACAGTTTCGGCCGCAAGAGCAAGGCACGGGCGATGGCAACGCGCTGCCGCTGGCCACCGGAAAGCTGATGTGGAAAGCGCCGGCTCGCCGTTGCCGGAAGGCCGACCTGATCAAGGGCCGTTCGCACTTGTGCCTCAACGTCCTTTACGCCCCGCAGGGATAGCGGCTCACCGAGAATTCGCTTGATGGTGTGGCGCGGATGCAGGGAGGAATAGGGATCCTGAAACACCATCTGAATGTTGTCGCGCAGGGTGCCGGCAATGTTTTTCCCGGATTGAAGCGGCTCCCCGAAGACGGAAATCGCGCCCTGCCAGTTGACGTTCAGCCCGGCGATGGCGCGCAGCACCGTGGTCTTGCCACAGCCGGACGGGCCAATGAGGCCAAAGGTCTCGCCGCTCGCAATATCGAAACTGACGCCGTGCACGGCCGTGAACGCCTTGCGTGCTCCTGAAAAGGTGATGGAAAGATCGGAAACCGAAAGCGCGTTCATCTCTCGGCTCCGTATACCGGCAGGCGTGTGCCGTAGGTTTGTGCCGATGGCCGTGCCGCCCAAAGGGCACGCGTATAGGCGGATTCGGCACTGGCCAGCTCCGTGGCGGCCAATTCCTCCTCGATACGCCCGCCACGCATCACCATTACCCGATCGGCAAATTGCGACACTTGCTGCAGATCGTGGCTGATCAGCAGCAATCCCATGCCGAACTCCTCGGTCAATGAGCGCAGCAGCGCCAATATCTGGTTCTGAAGCTCGCGGTCGAGCGCGGATGTCGGTTCGTCGGCGATCAGCAGGCGCGGCCGGTTGATCAGCATTGCGGCAATCATGACGCGCTGCCCCATTCCGCCGGACAGGGCGGCCGGATAGCTCGCATAGACCCGCGCCGGATCGGGAAGTCCCACCTTGTCAAGCATATCGAGCGCCCGCTCGCGGCGCTCGGCAGCCGAAAGCCGCGTATGCAACAGCAAGGCCTCCTCGACCTGTCGACCGACCTTGTGTGCCGGGTTCAGCGAATATTTCGGATCCTGAAGGACAAGGCCGATGCCGTTGCCGCGCACCTTGTTCCAGCCGGAAGGCGGCAGGGTCAGGAGATCCCGCCGCTCGAAGGAAAGCTGTTTTGCCTGCACTTTAGCCTGGCCCGGCAGCAGCCCCATGATCGCCCGCCCCGTCATCGACTTGCCGGAACCGGATTCGCCGACGAGCGCGACGATCTCACGTTCCACAGAGAAGCTGATGCCATCAACGACACGGACCATGCCCGCCTCGGACGGAAAAGAAACCGTGAGATCCTGAACGGAGAGCAGCGGATCAGACATGACGGGGATCCAGTATATCGCGCAGACCATCGGCCAACAGGTTGAAGGCAAGCGAGGTGATGAGGATCGCAAAACCGGGCACGGCGGCCACCCACCATTGATCGAAGATGACCTGGGTGCCCTCCGACACCATCGCTCCCCATTCGGCGGTCGGCGGGCGAACGCCAAGACCGAGGAATCCGAGGCCGGCCGCGGCAAGGATGATGCCCGAAAGATCAAGGGCGAGACGGATGATGGCGGACGGCAGCACCAAGGGCAGCACATGCCCGTAAAGCAGCCGTATGCCCTTGATCCCGACCATTTCGGCAGCGGCGAGATAATCGCTCCGACGCAACCGCTCGGTTTCGACGCGGGCCTGGCGCGCATAGGCCGGCCAGCTTGTCAGCGACAGCGCCAGAGCGCCGTTGACGAGGCCCGGCCCCATGATCGCGACGAAGGCAAAGGCGAGCAGCAGCCGCGGAAACGACATGACGACATCGGTGATGCGCATCAGAATGCGCTCGACGATCCCGCCGAAGAAGCCAGCGACGAGGCCGACCGCTATGCCAAGGGGAGCCATGATCAGAACCACGAAAAGCAGCAGCAGCAAGGTCGATCGCGCGCCATAAATTATCCGCGATAGCAGATCCCGCCCGAAACCATCCGTGCCGAACCAATGCGCAGCACTCGGCGGCATCAGGCGATTGGCCGTCTCCTGCAGATTGGGATCGTAGGGTGCGATCACCGGTGCCAGCAAGGCGAGGCACAGAATGAGAAGCACGATCGCGCTTCCCATCGCCGCCGAAGGCGACCGCAGGATACGCCGAACAAAATAGGGGCCGTCAAGCGGGTGCTGAACGATGTCACTCACCGCTTCTTCCCCACATCGAGCCGCGCGACACCGAGATCGGTCAGCGCATTCAGGACGACGAAGGAGGCACCGACCACGAGCGTCGCCCCGAGGATCGCCGGCATGTCGCCGGCAAACATCGCCGTCGTCAGGTAGCGGCCGATGCCGGGCCAGGCGAAGACGGTTTCGGTCAGCACGGCGCCTTCCAGAAGGCTCGCATAGGAAAGGGCAATCACGATGAGAAGCGTCCCGGATATGTTCGGCATGATATGGGTAAAGACAATGCGGCCAAGGCTCGCGCCCTTGGCCCGGGCGGTCGTGACATATTCCTGTCCGAGCTCGGTCAGGATCGACGCCCGTGTCAGCCGCGAGATCGCGGCAAGGGCGTGAAAGGCCAGAACGGTCGCCGGCAGCGCCAGATGCGCCAGCGCGTCTCGGAAAGCTCCTTGCTTGCCTGAAATCCACGCATCGATCAGCGCAAAGCCGGTGACGGATTTGACCGTATATTGGAAGACGACATCCGCACGACCCGGCCCGGGCGCCCAATGCAGGCGTGCATAGAAGAACAGCAGCATCAGCAGGCCGAGCCAGAAAATCGGCACGGAATAGCCAAGAAGCGAGACGAGGCGCGCCAAGCTATCCAGCCATGTCCCCTGCCACATGGCCGCGGCGATGCCGAGCGCCAATCCGATGAGCGCGCCCAGGATGATGGCCGCCGTCGCAAGCTCGATCGTCGCCGGAAAAGTCCGCGCGATATCCCTGGCAACCGGCTGGCCGGTCGAGGTCGATTGCCCGAAATTCCCCGACAAGGCCGCCTCGACATAGCGAATGAATTGCACCGGCAGCGGCTGGTCGAGCCCGAGCTCGACGCGCGCCTGCTGATAGGTCGATTGGCTGGCGTGATCGCCGACCATCTGCAGCGCCGGATCGATGGGCGACAGCCGCGTCAGCGCAAAGGTCACGAGCGCAAGCCCGAACAGCGTCAGCGCAAACGACCAACCCCAGGTGAAAAGCGATCTCACGAACGACAACTCCCGCCAGGTTTTCTTCTGGCGGGAGTTGGTCATGTCGGCATCGGATGGTGTGGCCGCTTGCGGCACTTATTTCTCCACCTTGTCGTAATGGACCTGGTCTGCATTGAGACCCTGGGCATAGTTTTTCACCTTGTCGCTTAGCACGACCTGATCGTTGCCTTGAAGCATAAAGATGAACGGCGAGCTTGCCTGGATCTTCTTCTGCAGATCCTGATAGAGCGCCACGCGCTTCGCCGCATCCTGCTCCTTGACGGCGGCAAGCGTCTGATCTGTCAGCCCGGGGATGACCCAACCGGCATATTTGGCGGCCGTGTTGGCGGAGTTGTCCTTGTTGATGGCAAAGGCGCTGGCGTTGGAGTGGGGATCGAAATAATCCGGAATCCAGTAGCGCAGCGTCATTTCGAATTTACCAGAACGACCGCGGGCGTAGATGTCGCTGGCCACGCCAGGCTGGATATCGAGCGTGATGCCGGCCTGCGCGAAGGTCGATTGCAGCGATTGCGCGATCGACAGGAAGGGCTGGTCGTTGAAGACGATGAATTCGACCTTGAGCGGCGTCTTGATGCCAGCATCGGCCAGGATTTTCTTGGCCTTCTCGACATCGAGCTTGAACGGCGTATCCGTCAGCGCGCCGGGGAAGCCGACGGGCAGGAAGGCCTGATGCACGGTGCTCTGGCCACGAAGCAGGTTCTTGGCAATACCATCATAATCCACGAGGTAGCGCGCCGCTTCCCAGAAGGCCGGATTGCCGAGCGTCGGATTGGCCTTGGTGTTCAGCAGGATATAATCGGTGCGCGCCGACGGCACCGAGAGAACCTTGACGCCGCTCTTGGTCTTCAGCGCTTCGATCTGGTCAGCCGAAAGGCCGCGCGCAATATCGGCATCACCCTGCTCGACCAGCAGCCGGCGAGCGCCGACATCGGGAACATTGCGGATGATGACGCTGTCGAGCTTCGGCTTGTCAGATGAGTTGGCGTTTGCCTGCAGCACCAGCGCCTCGTGCGGCGTGTAGGTGGCGATCGTATAGGCACCGCTTCCGGCCGAATTCGTCTTCAGCCACGCATTGCCGAAATCTCCCTCCTTCGCCTGCGGCTCGACGGTCTTCTCATCAACGATCGAGGCGATCGGCGCCGTCAGCAGCGACAGAGCAAAACCGGAGCCGACATCGGCAGACCAAGTGAGCTTCACATGCTTATCATCAACCTTGGTGATGGCGGCATCGACATTGTCGGCCTTCCAGCCCAGCTCATTCAGAATGAAGGCCGGCGATTTGTTGAGCTTCACCGCCCGGGTCAGCGAGAAGATCACGTCTTCAGCGCGGACCGGATTGCCGGAGGAGAACTTGGCATCAGCCAGCTCAAATGTCAGGCTGCGGCCATCGCTACCCGCTGCCCAAGAAGCGGCAAGCGCCGGCTCGATCTTCGTGCCATCTTCGCGGTTCGACTGTACGAGACGCTGGTAGAGATTGTTGAAGGACTGTACCGTCGTCAATTCGAAGCCTTCAGCGGGATCGAAGCTGACGGCATCATCGATCGACTGGGCAACCACAAGCACGTTCGGCGGCGTTTCAGCCCGAACGGCTGATGCGCCGAACAGCAGCGCCAGGCTGATGGCTGTCCCCAATAGCCGGGAACGAGAGGCAATGATCGACATGGACGAACTCCCTTAAATGTCTTTTTGCGCGGCGGTCGCGCTAGTTTTTCATTGTGCCCGATGCGGCTCAACTAGATGGAAGCATGTAGCAATCTCTTTGTCTGTAGGCAGGCTAAATCGATCCTGCTTTTCACGATTCTTTCGAAAATAATTCCGGGGTTTGCAGGTCTTCACATGGCGGCGATATGCCGGGGTCCTTCGCTCGACGGCACATGCGGCGCGATTTCAGGAAATAATTTCTATAAAATTAGTAGACTAAAGAAAGACAGGTCTTTCTCTTTCATGGTGCCGGCCCCTAAGGTTTGGACATTAGCGCCGGATAGCGCACGAGAGGAAAAACGATGCCGACCGAATTCATCAGCGTGACGTTCCCCAATGCCTCGACCGAGCTCAATCCCTTGCCAAGCCCGGCAATCGATCCGCGGTTTCTGGTTCGCTATGCCCGATCGCTCGATGACTACGGCTTCAACTACACCTTGGTCCCATACGATTCCTCATCCTTCGACCCCTTCACCATCGGCGCGACGATCGCGGCCAATACGAAGAACATAAAGATCATCATCGCGCTGCGTCCCAACACGCTCTACCCGACCGTGGCGGCAAAGGCGCTCGCCACGCTCGACCAGCTGAGCGAGGGGCGCGCCGTCGTCCATTTCATCGCCGGCGGCAGTGACGAGGAGCAGGCGCGGGAAGGCGATTTCCTGACGAAGGAACAACGTTATGAGCGGCTGGAGGAATATATCCACATCCTGCGCCGCGCCTGGCAATCGCCCGAGCCCTTCGATTTCGATGGGAAATATTACCAGTTCAAGCAGTTCCGCAACGCGGTGCGGCCGGTCAACGGTACCATTCCGGTGTCGGTCGGCGGATCGTCGGATGATGCCTATCGTATCGGCGGCGCGCTTGCCGACATCTTCGGCCTGTGGGGCGAGCCGCTGGCGGAAACGAAGGAGCAGATCGACCGCATCCATGCCGAAGCCAAGCGGGCCGGCCGCAGCGATCGGCCGCGCATCTGGGTAACCTTCCGCCCGATCGTCGCGGAAACGGATGAACTCGCCTGGACGAAAGCCAAGCAGGTGCTGGTCGCATTGCAGGACAACCGCGCCAAGGGTCTCGGCAAAGTGCCGGCCTCGGCGCCAGCGCCGCAAAATGTCGGATCGCAGCGACTGCTGGAAATTGCGGCGCGCGGCGACGTGCATGACCGGGCGCTGTGGTATCCGACCGTCAGCGCCACCAACGCCCGCGGCGCTTCGACCGCGCTTGTCGGATCGCCGCAAACCATCGCCGACTCCATCCTGGACTATGTCGATCTCGGCGCAGAACTGATCTCGATCCGCGGTTATGACAATCTCAACGATGCCATCGACTATGGTCGCTATGTGCTGCCGTTGGTCAGGGCCGGCCTGCTGGAGCGGGCGGAAGGCCAACGGAACGTCGCCTGACGAGGCCGCAATCCCTTCGGTAAGCCCGTCATCCCTATGGTGGCGGGCTCACTCTCTTTAAGACAATAAACCCGACGCCAAAACATGGTGAAACCCACGCCGAGGTTGCCGGGCGGCTCTCATTGAAAAGGCCAAACCAAGTGTCCCAGAACAGGTCCGATCTGACCGATATCGTCCGGAAACTGGCCAATGCAGCACCGGCCGCCGATGCTACCGGCGAGTTTCCCTGGGTCGGGATCAGGGCCGTCCATGAAAGCGGCCTTCTCGAAAGCACCGTCAGCAAGCGCTTCGGCGGCGCCGGAGCTTCGCTGCCGGAGGTGGCGCGCATCCTCGCCGACCTCGGACGCGGCGACCCATCCGTGGCGCTCATCAGCGCCATGACGATTTTCACGCATTTGGGCGAGGCTGGCCGTAACCGATGGCCGGAAGGTCTCTATCGAGGATTACTGGCGGAGGCCAAGCACCGCCCCATCCTGCTCAATGCGGCCCGCGTCGAGCCCGACCTTGGCTCGCCGGCGCGCGGCGGCCTGCCTGAAACCGTGGCGCGCCGCACGGGAAACGGCTGGTCGATCACCGGTCGCAAGCGCTTCGTCACCGGCGCGCTCGGGCTCACGCATTTTCTGGTCTGGGCATGCACGGATGAGAAGCCGCAACGTGTCGGCACCTTCGTCGTGCCGGCTGGCCTGCCGGGCATCGAGGTCATCCACACATGGAAGAGCCTCGGCATGCGCGCCAGCGGATCCCATGACGTGCATTTCACCGATGTGGAAGTGCCGCGCGAAGATGTACTCGATCTCGTCGATGCCGGCAGCGGTGCGCAGGACAATCGCTCCCATGCCAGCATGACGCTGGCGTTGAGCGCAATCTATCTCGGTGCCGCCGAGGCGGCTCAGGCAGCTTTCGTGCTCTTCGCTCATGAACGCGTCCCTTCCAATCTGGGCTATCCGATCGCCCGCACCGAACGCTTCATTTCGCTTGCCGGCGAAATCGATCTTCTCATTGGCGGAGCGCGGGCGCTCATCTTCAATGCGATGGACTACAGCCTCGACGATCCCGAGGCTCTCATCCGCGCCCGCCTCTTGGCCGGACGCCAGCTTCTCAAGGCCGCCCACCTCGCCGTCGGCGCGCTCGGCAATCCCGGCCTCAGTGCCGATCTCGGCATCGAACGGCATTTCCGCGATATCCAGTCCGTTCTCGTTCACGCGCCGCAGGAAGACACGGCCATCGCCATTCTCGGCCGCGCCGCGCTGGGTCGCGGACATCCAGCATCGCAATCGCCTGCAAGCGTGCCGACATCCGCCGCCAATTCCATTCTCAAAGCCGGTTGACCCGGAAGAACCAAAAGACTGAGATGCACTGACACTGCCCGACGGGGTCGCGAGACCTCATCAAATTCAAAACGGAAATGGAAAATGACAAAGACGATCGACTACTTCTTCGGCATCGGCTCTCCCTGGGCCTTTATCGGGCTTGAACCCTTCGGTGCACTGGCAGCACAATACTCAGCGGAAATCCGGCCCTTCATCATCCCCCTGGTCGAGGAAAACGGCGCCATCTCGTCCAAGAACCGGCCGGAAGCGCGGCGGGCCTATTGGTACAAGGATCTGAAGCGCTGGGCAGCCTTGCGGGGAAAAACGCTGAACTTCGATGACCGCGCCGGCCTATCCGACCCGACACCTGCCGCACTGCTCGTCCTTGCTGCGCAGCTGGAAGGACAGGATTGGTTCGCACTGACGAAGGCCCTGCAGGAGGCATTTTGGGTTGGCGCAGAAAATATCGGCGATGCCGCGGTTCGCAGGGCGATCGCGGACGCAGCCGGCTTCGACGGAGCAGCCCTCGAAAAGAGGGTGCAACAGGCCGATGTTCAAGCCATCTGGAAATCGAATTACGAAGTCGCCAAGACGGCTGGCGTCTTCGGCTTTCCGACATTCCGCTACGAGGGCGAGCTTTACTGGGGGCAGGATAGCCTGCCATTCCTGGAACGCCATCTGAAGGGCGAGAAGCTCGTCGCTTGAGACGAACGATCTCGATCGGAACGGCCAGGGTACAGACCGCTCCCTGGCCGTGTCGATATGTAAAATGCGACGTCAGCTCAACGAACGAAGTCCCGCCGCATGCGCGGCCCTGTCCAGCTCCTCGCGAAAATCCGGGTGAGCCAGCCCGATCAGTGCCTTTGCCCGATCAGCCACGGATTTGCCCTTGAGGTTCGCCCAGCCATACTCCGTCACGATAATATGTGTGTCGTTGCGCGAGGTGGTCACCGGTCCCGTCAGCGCTGGAACAATGCGCGAGATCGTCCCCTTTGCAGCCGTCGAATGGCAGGCGATGATTGATCGCCCGCCGCGCGAGGCATAAGCGCCGCGTACGAAATCCACCTGCCCGCCGGAGGCACTGAACTGTCTTCCGTTGACGAATTCCGAGTTGCAGGCGCCGTTCAGGTCAACCTGCATGGTGGCGTTGACCGACACCGCACGGTCATTGCGGGCGATGACGAAGGGATTGTTCACATAGTCGACCGGATGGGCTTCGACATCCGGGTTGTCGTGCAGGAAGTCGTAGAGCGGCTGATCCCCCAGCGCAAAAGTGAAGATCGAGCGGCCGACATGCGTCTGCTTGCGGCTGTTGTCGACCACGCCCGCCTTGACCAGATTGGCAAGACCCGCCGTCATCATTTCCGTATGGATGCCGAGATGGCGATGTTTCGAGAGCCGCGCGCACACAGCATCCGGCAAGGCGCCGATGCCCATTTGCAGGCAATCGCCATCTTCCACCAGACCCGCGATGATCGCACCGATCGCATCGTCCACCTGGTTCGGCGGCGCCGGAGGCAGGATTGGCAGGCCGACATCGTTTTCGACCAACGCCGCCACGCTCGAGACAGGGATCATGCAATCGCCGCGCACATAGGGCATCCGGGCGTTGATTTCGAGGATCAACCGAATTCCCGGCTTGCGCGATACCGTCAACGCATAGTCGGTGCTGGCGCCAAGGCTGAAATTGCCATCCGCATCCATCGGCGCGACCGTTGCAATCAACGTGTCGACGCCGACATGCTCGACCAGCGAGCGCGGCACCTGGCTGAAGTGGCAGGGGACCAAATCGACAGGAGGCAGAGCCTCGGCCGATCGCCTCTTGTCAAGCGCACGCTCCACGCCTCCGTGGAAGTAGCTGACGGGGATGATCTGGTGGCGCAGGTCGAAATCAAAGACGCTGGTGCCCGCCACGCCGGTGCAAAGAAGGTAGTGAAGCCGTACATTGTCGACGGCCCCGGCCCTTGCCCGTTCGGCAAGCGCCGCAAGGATGGCCGGCGGTTGACCCGCGGCTATGGGCATGGCGACTTTCGCGCCCGACGGGATAAGAGCGACGGCCTCCGCGGCGGATCGCAGGCGTTCGCGATAGAGTATCTGATGGCTGTTGGTCATTGGGCCCTCCTCCCAACGCTATTTCAGATCAAATCGACATCCATTGCAATGGGCACATCCCATGCGGTTCATGCTCACAACCATCGGCACAACCAAGAATTAACGCGTTGATGCTTCTGTATATCGGGGTTGGTATGGGCGGGAAGCATTATGAAGATTGCCGTGGGTGTGGCGACGTCCGGTCGCAAAGCGATATTGGCCTGTATGATCGACAGGCTGGCTGCGCAGACGCGCAAGCCGGACCATCTGTTCCTCAGCCCCGCGACCGATGACGATATCGATATGGAACGCCTGCGCTCAGCGCCGTTTCCGGTGAGCATCATATCATCCCCCAAGGGGAGCTGCCCGCAGCGTAACGCGATCATTCATGCCGCCGCCGGCATGGATATGCTTACTTTTTTCGATGATGACTTCTTTCCCGCCACCAATTATCTCGCGGAAACCGAAGCGTTGCTGGAAGCCGACGAAAACATCGTCGTCGCGACCGGACACGTCATTTACGACGGCATCGGCGGGCCGGGCCTGACGGTTGAGGAGGCTGACCGGATCCTCAAGGGAGATGCGGACCCTGATCCCGCCCCTGTCATCGAGGCCACGCACAATGCCTACGGCTGCAACATGACTTTCCGTCTGCAGCCTATCCTCACCCATCGTGTCTATTTCGATGAGGAGCTGCCGCTCTATGCCTGGCAGGAGGATGTCGATCTTTGCCGGCGGCTGCGTGCATATGGTACGATCGTCAGGTTCAATCGGCTGCGCGGCGTCCATCTCGGCGCCAAAGTCGGCCGCACCTCAGGCTTGCGCTTCGGTTACTCTCAGATCGCCAACCCGCTCTATCTTGTCAGAAAGCGTACCGTATCGTTGAAATGGGCGCTGAGGCTTATGGGCGGCAACGTCGCCTCGAACATCGTCGGCTCGATCAAACCACCGCCCTACATCGACCGTCGCGGCCGTCTTCGCGGGAATCTGGTGGCGCTTCGTCATCTGTTGAGCGGATCGCTCGATCCGAAATATATCACCAATATGTAGACCTGGAGCGATATATGGGCATGCGGCAATCATGACCGCATCCGCTTGCTGCGGATAAAAGCCAGCCGCTAGGCTCGCCGTCCGGGAAGGTGATGCTGCAAGGACTGGCACGCACCCATGATATGATCCGTCAAGAAGGCGGCGGCTTTTTCCACATCGCCTGTTCTGCAGATCGCCAGCAATTCGCGATGCTCGCGATCAGCCGTTTCCTTGCCGTGCGACAGCGTGAGCTGTACCCGCAGGTAGCGCTCAAGCCGATCATTGACGGACCGTATGGTGCTGACGAGATAGGGTCTCTCGGCATCCTCATAGAGGCAACTGTGGAATTGCCAGTTCAATTCCGACCAGCGTGCTACGTCGGTCTCCCCGGCAAATGCGTCACAGTAGGCCTGTGCCTTCTCGAAGGTCTTTTCCGTCATGAAGGGAACTGAAAGCCTCAGCGCATTCGATTCCAGAATGGCCCGCACCTCGAAAATCTGGACGATTTCCGGTTCGGATACGCTGGTGACGACAGCACCTCTGTTGCGGTGAAACTCCACCAGTCCCTCCGCCTCGAGCCTTTTGAGGGCCTCGCGAACCGGGATCTTGCTGACATTGAAGAGACGGGCAACGTCGTCTTGCCGAATGGGCTCTCCCTCATCGAGGGAACCGTCTGCAATCGAATCCCGGATGAATTTCAGGATTACGTCGGAGGTGCTCGGCGCCTTTCCCAGATTGGGTATGTCATCGACATTAAGGGGCATTCAGGCATTATTCCTTGGATCGCACGCAAGGTGAGCGGAGTTTTTGAAGTCGCAACCGTCCCTCAATATCGTGATCTGGTTCTGCGACGCAAGGGCGCATTCCGGTCGCTTCGGCTCGCGGATTCAATGCGCTCTCGGCTCTAGGGCAAGGCTTGACGCACCTGCAATATCGTATACGTTATCCGAAATTATCGAATAACGTATACGATATTGGCGATCAGAGGGATATTTCAATGCGCACATCGAAAGTCATCCATGTCGTGAGCTGCCATGCGGAGGGAGAGGTCGGCGATGTCATCGTCGGCGGGG
>BFBZ01001706.1_pt1 | contig 13726 bp, 13 predicted proteins | sample 1888401 | NCBI WGS metagenome assembly BFBZ01 (sample SAMD00112614, study PRJDB3348) | symbiont metagenome | host: Chara braunii | reverse complement strand
GCTGGTGAAGGTTAAGGATTGAATTTCGCGATCTATGCAACCGGCCGTAAAGGCCCGCGAAGCTCAAATCACCTTTCAGCGGCCACCCGTCGAATGCCGAACTATGGGGCAGTTGCTTGCAAGGTCTCTTGGACTTCCTGAAGGGTTTGGGCGCCGCGCGGCTCACCGCCATGATCGCAGTCACCGCTGCTTTAATCGGCTTCTTCGGCTTCGTCATCATGCGCGTGACCGCGCCGCAGATGACCACCCTCTTCACCGACCTGACGATGGAAGACTCCTCCAGCATCATCAAGGATCTGGAGCGGCAGGGCATTCCCTTCGAGATGCGCAATGAAGGCAGCGTGATCCTGGTACCCAAGGACAAGGTGACCCGGCTGCGCATGAAGCTCGCCGAGGGCGGCCTGCCCAAGGGCGGCGGCGTCGGCTACGAGATCTTCGACAAGTCGGACGCGCTGGGCACCACGAGCTTCGTCCAGAACATCAACCATCTCCGCGCGCTCGAGGGCGAACTCGCCCGCACCATCCGCGCCATCGACCGTGTCCAGGCGGCGCGCGTCCATCTCGTCCTGCCGGAGCGGCCGCTGTTCTCGCGCGAGACCCCGGAGCCGTCCGCCTCGATCGTCGTGCGCGTGCGCGGCACCCTCGAGCCGGCGCAGATCCGCGCCATCCGCCACCTCGTCGCCTCAGCCGTCAACGGCCTGAAGCCGCAGCGGGTGTCGATCGTCGACGAGGCCGGCCAGCTGCTTGCCGACGGCACCCAGACCGACATCGACCAGCAGGTCGGCGACGAGCGCCGCAACGCCTTCGAGAAGCGGATGCGCAAGCAGGTCGAGGACATCGTCTCCTCGGTGGTCGGAGCGGGCCGCGCCCGCGTCCAGCTGTCCGCCGACTTCGACTACAACCGCATCACCCAGACCTCCGACCGCTACGATCCGGAAGGCCGCGTGCTGCGCTCGAGCCAGACCCGCGAAGAGCAGTCGGCGACCAACGAGAACAACGGCCAGGTCACGGTCAACAACGAGCTGCCGGGCAACCAGCAGAACGCGCCGCCGCAACAGCCGCGGGACCAGAGCAAGAAGACCGAAGAGACCAACAATTACGAGATCTCCCGGACCACCAAGACCGAAGTTACCGAGGCCGGACGGGTCAACCGCATCTCGGTCGCGGTTCTGGTCGACGGCGCCTACTCGAAGAACGAAAAGGGCGAGCTGGTCTATCAAGAGCGCAGCAAGGACGAGCTCGACCGCATCGCCGCACTGGTCCGCTCCGCCATCGGCTTCGACCAGAAGCGCGGCGACCAGGTCGAGGTGGTCAACCTGAAATTCGCCGACGCCCCCGCCGTGCCGCAGATCAACGAGCCCACCGGCTTCCTCGGCATGCTCCACTTCACCAAGGATGACGTCATGTACGTCATCGAACTCGCGGTGATGATGCTGCTCGGCATCGTGGTCGTGTTCATGGTGGTGCGGCCGCTGGTGAAGAAGATCATCGCCACCGAAGAGATCGCCGTCCCGGGCGGCGGCCTGCCGGCGCTCACCGACGAAACCATCCAGGCCGCCGCGCACGCCCAGCAGACCGCCAACATGATCGACGTCGCCCAGGTCCAGGGCCAGGTCCACGCTCAGTCCGTCCACCGGGTGGGCGAGCTGGCCGACCGCAACCCGGGCGAAGCCGCCGCCATCATCCGCCAGTGGCTCGCCGAGCCGCAGAGCTGACCCGATCGACGTGAACCGCCTGAACTGAAAAGAACGTAGACGCCATGTCGCTGCCGCAGACCCAGAACGCCAACGCCAACAACAACGACATTTCCACGGTCATCGCGACCTTGGCGAGCCGCCAGGCGCAGCGCGAGAAGACCGAACCCTTGAGCGGCCCGCGGCGCGCCGCCGTGATGATGCTCGCGCTCGGCGAGCAGTATGGCGGCAAGATCTGGCAGCAGCTCGATGACGACGAGGTACGCGAACTGTCGCTGGCGATGTCGACGCTGGGAACCATCGAAGCCGACGTGGTCGAGGACCTGATGCTCGAATTCGTCTCGCGCATGTCGGCCTCCGGCGCCCTGATGGGCAATTTCGACGCCACCGAGCGCCTGCTGCAGCAATACCTGCCGCCGGAACGCGTCAACGGCATCATGGACGAGATCCGCGGCCCCGCCGGCCGCAACATGTGGGAGAAGCTCTCCAACGTCCAGGAAGAGGTGCTCGCCAACTACCTCAAGAACGAATATCCGCAGACCATCGCGGTCGTGCTGTCCAAGCTGAAGCCGGAGCATGCCGCCCGCGTGCTCGCGATCCTGCCCGAGGACATGGCGCTCGACGTCATCGGCCGCATGCTGCGCATGGAAGCGGTGCAGAAGGAGGTCATCGAGCGCGTCGAGCAGACCCTGCGCGTCGAGTTCATGTCGAACCTGTCGCAGACCCGCCGCCGTGACGCCCACGAGGTGATGGCCGAAATCTTCAACAATTTCGACCGCCAGACCGAGACCCGCTTCATCACGTCGCTCGAGGAAGAGAACCGCGAATCGGCCGAGCGCATCAAGGCGCTGATGTTCACCTTCGACGACCTGATCAAGCTCGATTCCGCCTCGGCGCAGACCCTGCTGCGCAATGTCGACAAGGACAAGCTCGGCGTGGCGCTCAAGAGCGCCAACGAGGAGGTCCGCAACTTCTTCTTCGGCAACATGTCGTCGCGCGCCGCCAAGATGCTGCAGGACGACATGGCCGCCATGGGGCCGGTGCGGCTGCGCGACGTCGACGAGGCGCAGGCCCTGCTCGTCAATCTCGCCAAGGACCTCGCCGCAAAGGGCGAGATCATGCTCAGCAAGAACCGCGCCGACGACGAACTGGTGTATTGATGGCTCAGCCTGCGAAATTCCTGTTCGATACCGACTTCGCCGCGCCGGAGAAGACGACGCGGGAGCGTGCAGCCACGTCCGCGGAAATCGCACAGAAGGTCGCGGCCGCCGAAGCCGCCGCCTATCGCAACGGCTACGAGGCGGCACAGCGCGAAGCCAAGGTCGAGGCCGACCGCCGCGTCGCCTCGGCGCTGGAGCAGATCAACATCCAATTGCAGGGCATCTCCGCCCGCTTCGAAGGCATCGAGCAGCGGATGGAAACCGAGGCCGTCGATGTCGCGGTCGCCGTCGCCCGCAAGCTGTGCGCGGCGCTGGTCGAGGCGGAGCCGCTCGGCGAGATCATTGGACTCGTGCACGACTGCTTCGCGCATCTGGTTGCCACGCCGCACCTCGTGCTGCGCATCAACGAGACGCTGTACGAGCTCGCCCGCGAGAAGATCGAGAAGCTCGCCAAGCAGAGCGGCTTCGAGGGGCGCCTCGTGATCCTCGCCGAGCCGGAGATCGCGACCGGCGACTGCCGTATCGAATGGGCCGATGGCGGCGTCGTGCTGGAGCGCGCTGCGATCGACGCCAAGATCAACGAGCTGGTCGGACGCTACATGGCGTCCAAGAAGAACTAGGCCGCTGTGGTGGCCGAGGGAGTTAAGTCATGAGCGACAACGAGATCCCGCTTCCCGACCTCAATGCGGCGGACGCGCCTCCGCTGGGCGGGGACGTCGGCTACAACGAGGAAGAGCATGCCGCGCGCATCGCGGCCGACCTCGAGGCGGTGTTCGACGTCCCGGTTCAGGTCTCGGCCGTGCTCGGCCGCTCCAAGATGGATGTCGGCGAGCTCCTGAAGCTCGGGCCCGGCACCGTGCTCGAGCTCGACCGCAAGGTCGGCGAGGCGATCGACATCTACGTCAACAACCGGCTCGTGGCACGCGGCGAGGTGGTTCTGGTCGAAGACAAGCTCGGCGTGACGATGACCGAAATCATCAAGTCCGACCGCAACTGACAGACATGACCTGCGTGCCGATCGAGAGCGGCACGACCGAATAGGAGACCAACATGCGGCTTCTCATCGTCGGAACGCTGAAGGGCCAGCTGACGACGGCCACCAAGATCGCCATGGAGAACGGCGCCACCGTCACCCATGCCGAGGACAACGAGCAGGCGATGCGGGTGCTGCGCGGCGGCAAGGGCGCCGACCTGCTCCTCGTCGACGTCGCGCTCGACATCCGCGACCTGGTGATGCGGCTCGATGCAGAGCACATCCACGTGCCGATCGTCGCCTGCGGCATCACCAGCGATGCACGCGCCGCGGTCGCCGCCATCCATGCCGGCGCCAAGGAATACATTCCGCTGCCGCCGGATCCCGAACTGATCGCCGCCGTGCTCGCCGCCGTCGCCAATGACAGCCGCGACCTCGTCTATCGCGACGAGGCGATGGCGAAGGTGATCAAGCTCGCCCAGCAGATCGCCGGCTCCGATGCCTCGGTGATGATCACCGGCGAGTCCGGCACCGGCAAGGAGGTGCTGGCGCGCTACGTCCACACCCGCTCGGCCCGCGCCAAGCGTCCCTTCATCTCGATCAACTGCGCCGCAATCCCTGAGCACCTCCTGGAGTCCGAGCTGTTCGGCCATGAGAAGGGCGCCTTCACCGGGGCCGTCGCCCGCCGCATCGGCAAGTTCGAGGAGGCCAATGGCGGCACGCTCCTGCTGGACGAAATCTCGGAAATGGACGTGCGGCTGCAGTCGAAGCTCTTGCGCGCCATCCAGGAGCGCGTGATCGACCGCGTCGGCGGCACCCGCCCCGTCCCCGTCGACATCCGCATCATCGCGACCTCCAACCGCAACCTGGCCGACGCCGTGCGCGAGGGCTCGTTCCGCGAGGACCTCTTGTTCCGGCTCAACGTCGTGAACCTGAAGATCCCTCCCCTGCGCGAGCGCCCCGCCGACATTCTCGAGCTGGCGCAGCATTTCGCGCGCAAATATTCCGAGGCCAATGCCGTACCGCTGCGGCCGATCTCGGCGGAGGCCAAGCGCATCCTCACCACCAACCGCTGGCCGGGCAACGTGCGCGAGCTGGAGAACACGATGCATCGCGCGGTGCTGATGGCGCAGGGCGACGAGATCGGGCCGGATGCCATCCTCACGCCCGACGGCACCCGCCTCGACATCGGCAAGACCCAACCCGCCGTAGCGCATGCTACGATGGCGGCGGAGCAGGTCACGCGCGCCTTGGTCGGCCGCACGGTCGCCGATGTCGAACGTGACCTGATCCTGGAGACCCTGAAGCACTGCCTGGGCAATCGGACACATGCGGCCAATATCTTGGGCATCTCGATCCGCACGTTGCGCAACAAGCTCAACGAATATGCCGACGGCGGCGTGCCGATCCCGCCGCCGGGCTCCGGCGATACGCCGCGCATGCCGAGCCCCGTATAATCTGCCTATCCGGTTCGTTCTCGGCGGCGCGCTGGCCCTCGGCGCGCCGCTTGCCGTTTCGCCGGCTGATGCCGCAACGCGCGGCGTGCTGTCAGGCTGCTGGGAGCAGACGTCGCACGCACCGCTCGTCAATCCGTCGTCGGGTCAGGAATGGGGCGCCCGGAGCTGGTGCTTCGCAGGCAAGGGCAAGCTGATCTCGCGAACGGTTGCCTGTGGCAGGGAGGGCTGCGACGGCTGGGACAACGAACGCAGCTATCGCTGGCGGCCGCCCACCCTGTCGCTATCAGATGTCGAGACGTCGCCGGATGGCGGACACATCAAAGTGTGGCGCCGCTGCCGCGTGCAGTTTCTGACCGACGATTGGATGCAGCTACAGGACTGTGAACAGTCCCCGGATCCGTGGGTTCGCGAGAATACGCCGGCGCGTCGTCGCCGGGCACAGCCTCACGAATAGTTCGGCGCCTCGGGATTGCGGAAGATGTGAATGGGATCGCCGGGCGTGAACTCGCGCTGCGTCAGCACGGCATAGGCATAGAGCGCGAGATACAGGATCGCGGCCGTGCCGATCAGATAGAGCGCCCAGGTTCCGATCCGTTTCATCAGCTCCGCCGCAAACACCGCCTCAAGGCCGCGGTGCTTTTACGGCGTCCAGCTTCGGGACGCCACCCTGCGGCCAACCGCCGCTCACCGCCTAGGGCTCGTCCTGCGGATCGGGCCCGCCGAGGGGGGCGAGCCGGGCCACGTCCTCGTCGCGGTCGACGTGCACATAGCCGCCATGCCAATATGCCAGGGCTGCCGATTGCGGCGCCACCTCGACATGCACCACGCGGCCGATCACGATGCCATGAGAGTGCCGCTCGATGATCTCCTCGACCTCGCAGTCCAGCGCGGCGAGTGCCCCGACCAGGAGCGGCACGCCGGTCACGTGCTTGCGCCACTCCGCGCCGGCGAACCGCTCGGCGCCTCTGAGACCGCCTTTACCCGAGAACCGCTCGGCCACGCCGATCTGGCCCGCGGCGAGCAGATTGGCGCCGAAAACACGCTCCCGCTGCAGGATCGGCCATGACGAGGCGTTCCGATTGAGGCTCACGATCACGGACGCCGGCTCGATGGAGAGCGATGACAGCGAACTCACCGTCATGCCAGTGACCTCATCGCCGCGCCCGACGGTGATCACGCTCACGCCGCCGACCAGCTGGCGCATCGCGGAGCGGAAATCGGGCTGAAGCGCGGAGGCGTCGGGCATGAGGCGGACGATGGAGTTCATTGCGATATTCTCTCCTAACCCGCCGCGCCCGGTCCAAGCAACTGGCCCAGGATCGAGCCTTCCTGCGCCGCAAGCTCCGCAGAGCCACGCTGGCGCGGGCGCGGCAGATCGACCACGATATCCTCGGCGATCCGGCCATTCTCGATGACCAGAACCCGGTCGGCCAGGGCCACGGCTTCCGCCACGTCATGGGTGACCAGGATTGCGGTGAAGGTTTGATCGGCCCAGACCCGCTCCAGCAGCCGCTGCATCGCGATCCGCGTCAGCGCATCGAGGGCGCCGAGCGGCTCGTCGAACGCCAGCAGGCGCGGACCGCTGACGAGCGCGCGCGCCAGCGCGACGCGCTGCTTCTGGCCGCCGGACAGCACCGCCGGCCATTGGTCGCGCTTGTCGGCGAGACCCACTTCCTCCAGCGCCTGCCGCGCGCGCTCATGGGCGCCGGCGGCCTTGCGCTCGCGGCCGAGGCCGACCTCGACATTGCCGAGCACCCGCGCCCACGGCAGCAGCCGCGGTTCCTGGAACATGACGCGGACGTCCTCGGGCCGCGCCGCGGCTTCACCGAAGCTGATGCTGCCCGACGTCGGCTTGTCCAGACCTGCGATCAGGCGGAGCAGCGTGCTCTTGCCGCAGCCACTCTGACCGACGATCGCCACGAACTGACCGCCCGGAATCTCGAGATCGATGCCGCGCAGCACCTCGTTGTCGCCGAACGCCTTGCGAAGGTCGCGGATCACCAGCGGCAGGCCGCGCGTCGCGGGTTTGGCCGGGGTCACGCCGGGCTTCCTCGCGTGGCGGAAGGCCTCGGCATGCCCGATCACGTCAGTGCCGTCGATCGCCTCGACGCCGGACACGGGAATTCGGAGCGCTTGCTGCATTTACGAACCTCAATGTTTGCTGAAGGCCGGATGCCAGGACAGCGTCGTCCGTTCCAGCACCCGCGAAGCGCTGTCGGCGACCTTGCCCAGCAGGGCGTAGATCAGGATGGAAAGCACGACGACGTCGATCTGCATGAACTCGCGCGCCTGCATCGCCATGTAGCCGAGCCCCGAGGACGCCGCGATCGTCTCGGCGACAATCAGGGTGAGCCACATGATGCCGAGCGCGAAGCGCAGACCGACGAAGATCGACGGCAACGCACCGGGGAAGATCACGCGGCGAAACAGTTCGCCGTCGGTCATGCCGTAGACGCGGCCCATTTCAATGAGTTGCGGATCGACGGTGCGAATCCCGTGCAGCGTGTTGAGGTAGACGGGGAAGAACACGCCGAGGGCCACCAGGAACAGTTTTGCGCTCTCGTCGATGCCGAACCACAGGATGACCAGCGGGATCAGCGCCAGATGTGGCACGTTGCGCACCATCTGCAGCGTGGTGTCCGTCAGCTTCGCCGACAGCTGCGACAGGCCATTGGCGAGCCCGAAGGCGAAGCCGATGCCGCCACCGATCAAGAAGCCGATCGAGGCACGCCAGAAGCTGACCCAGATGTTGCGGCCGAGTTCGCCTGATAGCAGCAGCTTCCATCCGGCGCGTGCGACGTCGGTCGGCGCCGGCAGTACCCGCGGCGACACCAGGCCGGCGACCGAGGCCGCCTGCCAGATCATGATGATCGCGAGCGGCACCAGCCAGGGGATCAGCGCATCCGCGCGCGGCACCACGAGCTTGCCGACCTTGGGAAGACTTTCGATCAGGCTCATGACTGCGAGGCTCTCTGCAACGGACGATGCTCGTTGGCGATGGTCTCACCGAATGGGCCGGTGTTGGTGCGCAGTTTGGTCACGTTGCCGGCCTGCTCGGACACGTTCAGCCCAAGCTTGGGAAACACCAGCTCGGCGAAGCGGTAGGCTTCTTCGAGATGCGGGTAGCCGGACAGGATGAAGGTGTCGATGCCGAGCTCCTGGTACTCGCGGATGCGCGCCGCGACCGTGTCGGGATCGCCGACCAGCGCGGTGCCGGCGCCGCCGCGGACGAGGCCCACGCCGGCCCACAGATTCGGGCTGATCTCGAGCTTGTCGCGCCGGCCGCCGTGCAGCTGCGACATGCGCTGCTGGCCGACCGAATCCATCCGCGCAAAAATCTTCTGTGCCGAGGCGATGGTGTCGTCGGTGACGTGCTTGATGAGGTCGTCGGCGGCGACCCACGCCTCCGCGTTGGTCTCGCGCACGATCACATGCAGGCGGATGCCGAACGACAGCCTGCGGCCACGGCTGTCGGCGACGGCTCTCACCTTGGCGATCTTCGCCGCGACATCTGCCGGCGGCTCGCCCCAGGTAAGATACTTCTCGACCGTATCGACGGCGACGTCGATGCCGGCATCCGACGAGCCACCGAAGAACAGCGGCGGGCGTGGCGACTGTACCGGTGGGAACAGCAGCCGGCCATCCTCGACCTTGATGTGCTTGCCGGCGAAGTTGACGGCTTCGCCTTCGAGCAGCGCGTTGTAGACGGTGAGAAACTCGCGGGTGACCTCGTAGCGCTCCTCATGCGACAGGAAGATGCCGTCGCCCTTGTTCTCGACCGGATCGCCGCCGGTGACGACGTTGACCAGCAGGCGACCGTTGGTGACGCGGTCGAGCGTCGCGGTCATGCGCGCGGCCACGGCCGGCGATTGCAGACCCGGACGCACCGCCACGAGATAGCGCAGCTTCTCGGTGAATGGCGCTACGGCCGACGCCACGATCCAGGAATCCTCGCAGCTGCGTCCCGTCGGGATCAGCACGCCGTAATAGCCGAGCTGATCGGCGGCCTGCGCCACCTGGCGCAGATAGTTGAAGTTGACCTCGCGGCCGCCTTGCGAGGTGCCGAGATAGCGGCCGTCGCCATGGGTCGGCAGGAACCAAAGCACATTGGGCTTCGACGAAGCGTTGCTCATGTCGTTCTCTTTCGGATTTGAGTGGCGGGACAGCCGTCAGGTGGACGGCGTCCATTTCCAGACGATGTCGGCGACGTTGACGGCTTTGGGAATGAGGCCGACACGGGCGAAGCGATCGGCCACGGCCTGCTGGCTCTTGATCACCTCGTCGTCGATCGGCACGACGCTATAGACCGAGCGGTCGACGAAGCGCTTGACCGCCTCGATGTCGACGCCGGTGGCCTCGGCCTGCGCCTTGGCGACCTCCTCGTGATGGCTGTTGGCCCACACGCCTTCGGCGGCGAAAGCCGCGTTCAGCCTGGCGACGACGGCCGGATACTTTTCGACGAAGTCGGAGCCGACGATGTAGAATGAGTTCGGCTTGTGGACATCCTTGTCCCACACGATCACGCGCGCATTCTCCCTGAGCTCGGCAAGCGCGAGATACGGATCCCAGATCGACCAGGCATCGACCGAGCCTTTGACGAAGGCGGCGGTGGCATCGGCGGGCGCGAGCGGCGCCGGCGTGATGTCGGTCCAGGACAGGCCCGCCTTCTCCAGCGCGGCGACCAGGAGATTGTGCGCGCTCGAGCCCTTGCCGAAGGCGACGCGCTTGCCCTTGAGATCGGCGAGCGACTTGATCGGCGAGTCCTTGGGCACGATGATCGCCTGGCTGCTGCCGTTCTGCTTGACGGCCGCCGCGTAGCGGATCTTGGCACCGGCGGCCTGCGCGAAGATCGGCGGCGCGTCGCCGACATAGCCGAAATCGACGCTGCCGACATTGATGGCCTCCAGCAGCGGCGGGCCGAACTGGAAGTCGACCCAGACGATGTCGATGCCGACAGGCTTGAACGTATCCTCGATGGTGCGGCGCGCCTTCACCGCCGGGAAGAAGCCGCCCTTTTGGGTGCCGATGCGGATCTCCTTCGGCTTGTCCTCGGCGCGCAGCGGCGCCGCTGAGGCCATCACCGCAGCCGATGCCAACGACAATCTCAGAAAATCACGACGCTTCATTGCCCTCTCCGACCAAGACTGCATCCGCATTGATGCGATGCACAGAATGATGGTGGCAGGCGCAACGCGTGTCGAGCGTCCCGGAAAAATAGCGATGCGGGTCCTATCGACTTACGGCCGGAGGGGATGTTCGTATCGAGACCGCGGCGCAGAGCAGCGAGAATTTCTCGCAAGCAAAGCTGCGATCACGTGTCTTCACAGCCCGTCAACCAAGAGCTCAGTGGGGACCGGCGCGACTCCGCTCTGGCGGTGCGCCGGTGTGCGCGGGGTTCCGCCCGCTTGATCCAGGTCAACGCCGGTTTCCGGAGCCTTCTTAAACATAAGATCAGGCGCGGCCCGGATGCCGCAATCCCTCCTGAACTGAACCTCCCCTAGCAGAGAATTCTCTCATGTCGCTCGTTGGCGGCGATGCGAACGCGCGTGCGCGTCGCAGACGCATGGAAATTGTTGCCTTCCTGTTTCTCACCGCTGTGCTGATGCCCGCGCTCGCGGTCGCCACCGTCGGCTCCTACGGGCTCACGGTGTGGATCTACCAGATGATGGCCGGGCCACCCGGGCCGCCCGCGGCGCACTGATCGGAAGGACCCCGCCATGCTCTCACACCGCACCTCCCTCGACCGCCGTGCTCTGATCACCGGCCGAGTCCTCACCGCCGATCCCGTCGTCGCACCGGCCAAGGGCGAGATCGCCAGCATCATCGTGCAGACCCGGCCCGAGCAGCTCGACCGCGTCGAAGCCGACATCCTCGCGCTGTCCGGCTGCGAGATTCACGGCCGCGACGCACGCGGCAAGCTGATCGTCGTCGTCGATGCGCCCGATGCCGGCGCGCTCGGCGCCACCATGAACCGGATCGGCCTGCTGCCGCACGTGCACTCCGCCTGCCTCGTCTTCCACGCCATCGACGCCGGCTAATCACACGAGACACCAATGACCGACATGAAGATCGATCGTCGCCAGATGCTGAAGCTGGAAGCCGCCGCGATTGCCGCGGCCGCCGCCGGCATGCCCGGCAGCTCGCTTGCGGCGAACCTCGTCACCGAGCGCGAAGCCAGCGAGCTGAAATGGGACAAGGCCGCCTGCCGCTTCTGCGGCACCGGCTGCAGCGTGATGGTCGCGACCAAGGACAACCGCGTCGTCGCCACCCACGGCGACATCAAGGCCGAGGTCAATCGCGGCCTGAACTGCGTCAAGGGCTACTTCCTCTCGAAGATCATGTACGGCCATGACCGCCTGACGCATCCGATGCTGCGCAAGACGAACGGCAAGTACGACAAGAACGGCGAGTTCACCCCCGTCTCCTGGGACGAAGCGTTCGACGTCATGGCCGCGAAGTACAAAGACGCGCTGAAGAAGCGCGGTCCCTCCGGCGTCGGCATGTTCGGCTCGGGACAGTGGACGATCTGGGAAGGCTACGCTGCGTCAAAGCTGTTCAAGGCCGGCTTCCGCACCAACAACATCGATCCGAATGCGCGGCACTGCATGGCCTCGGCCGTCGCCGGCATGATGCGCACCTTCGGCATCGACGAGCCGGCCGGCTGCTACGACGACATCGAGGCCACCGATGCGTTCGTGCTGTGGGGCTCCAACATGGCGGAGATGCATCCGATCCTGTGGAGCCGCGTCACCGACCGGCGCCTGTCGGCGCCGCATGTCAAGGTCGCCGTGCTCTCGACCTTCGAGCACCGCTCGTTCGACCTCGCCGACATCGGCATGGTGTTCAAGCCGCAGACCGATCTCTATCTCCTCAACGCGATCGCCAACCACATCATCAAGACCGGCCGCGTCAACAAGGAGTTCGTCCAGGCGCATACGGTGTTCAAGAAGGGCCAGACCGACATCGGCTACGGCCTGCGCCCGGAGCATCCGCTGCAGAAGAAGGCCACCGGCGCAGCCAAGGCCAACGACGCCACCGACATCTCGTTCGACGAGTATGCCAAGTTCGTCTCCGACTACACGCTGGAGAAGGCCGCCGAGATGTCCGGCGTGCCGCTGAATCGGCTCGAGGCGCTGGCCGAGCTCTATGCCGATCCGAAGACCAAGGTGGTCTCGTTCTGGACCATGGGCTTCAACCAGCACACCCGCGGTGTCTGGTGCAACAACCTCGTCTACAACATCCATCTCCTGACCGGGAAGATCAGCGAGGCCGGCAACAGCCCGTTCTCGCTGACCGGCCAGCCCTCGGCCTGCGGCACGGCGCGCGAGGTCGGCACCTTCTCGCACCGCCTGCCCGCCGACATGGTCGTCACCAACAAGGAGCACCGCACCAAGGCCGAGCACATCTGGCAGTTGCCGGAAGGCACGATCCCCGACAAGCCGGGCTATCACGCCGTGCTGCAGAGCCGGATGCTGAAGGACGGCCTGCTGAACGCCTATTGGGTGCAGGTCAACAACAACCTGCAGGCCGGCCCCAACGCGAACGAAGAGACCTATCCGGGCTTCCGCAATCCGGACAATTTCATCGTCGTCTCCGACGCCTATCCGTCGGTCACCGCGCTCGCCGCCGATCTCATTTTGCCGACGGCCATGTGGGTGGAAAAGGAAGGCGCCTATGGCAATGCCGAGCGCCGCACCCAGTTCTGGCACCAGCTCGTGTCGGCACCGGGCGAGGCACGCTCGGATCTCTGGCAGTTGATGGAGTTCTCCAAGCGCTTCAAGATCGAGGAGGTCTGGCCTGAGGAGCTGATCGCCAAGAAGCCGGAATATCGCGGCAAGACGCTGTTCGACGTGCTCTACAGGAACGGCCAGGTCGACAAGTTTCCGCTCGACCAGATCGAGCCGGGCTATGCCAACGACGAGTCCAAGGCGTTCGGCTTCTACGTCCACAAGGGCCTGTTCGAGGAGTACGCCTCGTTCGGCCGCGGCCATGGCCATGACCTGGCGCCGTTCGAGGCCTATCACCGGGAGCGCGGCCTGCGCTGGCCGGTGGTCGATGGCAAGGAGACGCGCTGGCGGTTTCGCGAGGGCTCTGATCCTTACGTCAAGGCCGGCACCGGCGTGCAGTTCTACGGCTTCCCCGACGGCAAGGCGCGCATCTTCGCTTTGCCCTACGAGCCGCCGGCGGAATCGCCCGACAAGGACTATCCGTTCTGGCTGTCGACGGGACGCGTGGTCGAGCATTGGCATTCCGGCACGATGACGCGCCGCGTGCCCGAGCTCTACAAGGCGTTCCCCGAAGCCGTCTGCTTCATGCATCCGGACGATGCCGAGGCCGCGAACTTGAGGCGCGGTGACGAGGTCAAGGTCGCCTCGCGCCGCGGCTTCATCCGCGCCCGCGTCGAGACCCGCGGCCGCGACAAGCCGCCGCGCGGCCTCGTCT
>BFBZ01000012.1_pt347 | contig 13728 bp, 10 predicted proteins | sample 1888401 | NCBI WGS metagenome assembly BFBZ01 (sample SAMD00112614, study PRJDB3348) | symbiont metagenome | host: Chara braunii | reverse complement strand
CGACGCCGAAGGCCGCGACGGGCAAAGCCGGCGCGGTTCACGAGCACCTGGCGCGCGGGCAAAGCCCGCGCGGGCGGCCAAAACCCGCTGCTACCGCGCCAAATTCATTGCGAAATCCGAGGGATTCTGCGATTCTATGCGTCTGAGCCCGAAAACGGCTCGGGGGGTGTTAGATCCCCACACACGTCTGGCCTAGGGCCGGACGCTCGGCGCTATGTCCAGGGCCGCTCCGGCGGCCTAAAGGCGTCGTAGCCTCACTACGTGTGGAGGATCTAACCGTCCGGCTGCCGGACCCACCGCTACGGTGGCCAGTGGCAGCGATCATCGTTGGGACGCGAGATGACCGCCAGCCAAATCCAGATTGCCGACGAAGCGCCGTGGTCCGATGCGATCAACGCCTATGACGAAGCGCAATTCCGCCTCTACCTGCGCCTGCTCGATGCGGTGGAGGCGAAGGCCTCCCACGCCGAGATCTGCAAGGTGCTGTTCGACATCGACGCAGAGCGCGAACCGGCGCGGGCAAAAAAATGTCTGGAGAGTCATTTGCGCCGTGCGCGCTGGATGACGGAATACGGCTATCGCGAATTGCTGCGCCGGGACGGCACACAGAAACTGGCACCGCCGTCGCGGGCCAAGCACTAAGACAGAAGGTCCAGATATCCTTTTTGCATCAAGCGATGGCCGCGATAGAGCGCGCGGCGCACGCGATCACGCAACGGACGGCCCGGTGCATACCAGCTTTCGGTCGAGAACTCGTCGGCAAACACGACCTGGGCGATCTCGCGATGCGAGGCGCCCGCCAAAGCCCCATCGACCATCCGCAGGATCAGCCGCAAACGCTGCGACGGCAATTCCTTCTGAAAGTGGGAGTCGTAGAGCCGTCCCGACAGGCGCAGATCGTTGAAGCACAGCAGGGAACGCAACTGGGGACCGGCCAGCGCCTTGCCCGGCGCACCGTCGGTCAACAGACGCACGGGCCGCAACACGTCTTCGCCTTCGATGACCAGTTGCAGGGTGCGGCTGCCGTCGTGGAACAGCAGATGCTGCGGACCGTCCGGCAATTCGAGAAGCACGGACGGGCAAGCGATGTCGCGCAGGAAGAACGGTGTCGATTCCACTTCGGCTTTCAACTGGAAGGCGTGGAGCTTCAAAACGCTCGCGCAAACATCCGGGCTCCAGAACACCGAGGCCACACGCGCATCCTCGTGCGGCGAGCTGCAATATAGACAACCCCACCCCAGCAGTTTTGGCGTCTGGCTTTGCGAACCAAGCAAGGTCGACGCTCCGTCATAACCCGCTACGCCATATTGCAGACGTGCGTCGTTCCAATCTTTTCGGAAATCCGCATTGCGGCGCAGCCATTCCCAGGCCCAGCCGCGGTCGCTGAGCCTGGCGGTATAGTCGTAGGTCCGATCCACGGTCCAATCGACGGCGAGCGTACTTTCCCCCGATTGCATGGCGGCCTCACGCAGCCGCCGAGGCAATGACAGGCGACCACAGGACCGGTCCGGTGAAACCGCCGCCTTTGCGCAAGACGGCGAGAACATCGCGCGATATGTCCACGAACCCCGCAACCGCCATGGTGTTGCCGATGCGTTCCGAAGGGCCGACGCGGCGCAGCGGCCATCCCACACAGCGCAAAATCCGCTCGAAGCGCTCGTCCGTCACGGTGACGATTTCGCGCAAACCGTTGGCGAGACCGAACTCCACAACGCCAGCGAAGAGTTCGTAAGTCGCAACCGCGATGCGTCCCCTGCCGAGCGGCGTTCCCTGCGCTGCATCCAGCGCAAAGCGGCTGCTTTCCCAAATGTCATCGCCTGCCGGCATGGGGCTGCCATGCAGCAACTGCGGAAAAGTGTCTCGCAGCATGGTGGGGCCGGTGGTCGGCAACAAGCGCACGCAACCATTGATGCGTTCGTCTGCGCCGCGCTGGATCAAATACGCCGGCCGCAACGCATCGAAGCTGTCGACTTCCATATCACCAGAGAATTCGACATCCCAATCGAGGCGTTCCTTGAAAACGCGGTAACGCATCCTGTGCATTTCGGCGAGCGTTTCGGAAAAGTCTCCGTAAGACGAAGCCGTGATGAGCTGTAACATGACTTCCTCGCCCAAAGTTGCAGCGAAAAAATCATACACATCGGAGATTGAATCATCCTGTACAGGCGGACAGGGGCGCGACCAAAACGGATCGCGCCCCTGCGCATAAAACCGAACAGCGCATAGAAAAGTTGAACAATGTACTCAGGGGGACGAGTTTTCGCGCACCTTTGCGCGCTCGTAAGCCACCGCGGCCTGGATGGTGGTGGCAACATCGAATTTAGAGCGGACGTTATGGAGGTGAAATTTGACGGTGCGTTCGCTCAAATTCAGAATCTCGCCGATGTCGCGAGCGGATTTTCCGAGCGAAGCCCAATAGAGGCATTGGCGCTCGCGGTCCGTCAGATATACATTCCGCACGATGCCAAGCGTGCGGCTTACATGGGCGTGGAAATAGAGCGCGATTAGTTCGAGCGTGTCGGCATTGCGGCGGATGCTCGAAGAGAATGTGGGATAGCAGCGGTCGGTTGCGAACGTCACGGCCGCCACAGGGCCACGGCGATTGTGGATCGGAATGGTGCGGCCGAAGCGGATGCCATACTCTGCGGCCTCACAAAAGAAGCGCCGCGCAAAATCGTTGTCGTTGGCGAAGTCCGAATTCCAATCAAAAGGATTGGTCTCAATACGCGAGCGAGAGAGCACCGGATCGCCGTACTGATAGTTGTTCGCAAAATAATGCGTTGCCCAGATCGGCGGGTAGTTCGTAATCAGTCGAAGGGGAAGATGCCTCCTGCGCGATAAACCTATGTATGCGACCAGCGGCAGATCAAAACTGTCCGCAACGGTCGTGAGCGCGTCGCCCAGCTGTTGCTGCGCGTCGGCGGCCTCCAACTGTTCGATATAGGTGCTAAAAGCACGGCACATCCGGTGAACTCAGCCGTCAAATGTCAATAAAGGCTTGATGTAAAAAGGACGGCAGATGACTCCGCCGTCCTTAATCGAGTATTACAACCAAACCATCCCGGTTTTCATCCACCTAGCCCCAGGCTGATTGTGGCGAACGGGCCGTGGAAGCTGATGTCCTCCGTCTTGCGCGCATCGATTCCGCCATCCATCGCGCCGAAGAAGAAGTCGGCGCGATAGCCGAGAGCGATCTTGCCTCTGCCGCCAACGCGATAAGAGATGCCGGCAAAAGCGCCGATGTTGGGAACGACCGCTGTCCTCTTTCGAATTGAAGTCTTGGTGGAATTGGTGCGCACGGCCGTGTTGTAGTGAACATTATAGCCACCGGAAGCTGTATAGCTTAGCGAATAGCCTCCTGTATAATATCTGTCTTTGCTGTGCGTCCCAATACGGGCTTTTTGCCGCCCGAATAGAACCGCAGCATTGGCACCCCAATCGAAGGCGAGGCCATTATCTGCAGAACCCAGCAATGGGACCGAACCACTCCATGCAACCGAGGGCCCGATTCCGCTGAAACTGCGGGTCGCGTGCATATATGCATCCAGCACGGTTCCCGCCGCATATTTGCCCGGCACGTTGGTTTGGGCCGACATGACAGCGTCAGATTTCTCATTAAACTGGACCACGCGGACGCCGAAATCTATTGTGGAAGTTCCGTGTCCGCCGAACATGCCCAAGCCGACATCTTTGCCAGCCTGAAAATCTATGATCGCGTGCTTGGTTTCCTTGACGGCATGTAGGTCCGTGAAGGCGTAAGTTGTTAAGACGTATTTATTGGTGAGCTTATGGGTGTTATAGGTTTGATCGTGTGCGAATTTCGGTCCACGCCTTGCCTTTCCGTAGCGGACCGATGCCGAGAACATCCAATCCGAACCTGACGGCTGCACAGTGAGCTTGCCGCTCAGGTCGTAACCATAGAGCGGGTTTTGACTGAGAATGCCCGCCACGGGGTGATCGACGGGCGGCGGCAAGTTCGGCGGTAGCCAGGTATCCCTGGCATCGTTCAGGAATGTGAACTGACCGCCGAGATCGACCCACAGAACCGGACGATCCGTATCTTCGGCCTTTGCACCGACAGAGGATGCGATCTGAGCCGCTACTGCAAGCGCAGAAACCCCGGTCAGAAGTTTCCAGCGGATCGACGCTGCGCCGTCGCTCGTTTTGTTGAGTTCACTCATGGTGCAATCCCCCCGGGAAGAGCAATGCTGGCTGCGATGTGCGATGTGTTCGTCATATCGATCACCAATTCTTGGTTATGCGGATTCCGAAGAGGCGGGGATCCGTTGTGAAGATGTTCGTGGCGAGATTGGTGTCGTCGCTGTAAAGAAAGGCACCGGTAATCGCGGTCGCATTGAATACGTTTTTGACGTATCCCATTGCCTGCCAGCCATTCGCGTTGGTCAGGATTAGTGCCAGATTTACATTGGTATATCCGCGCAAGCGATCATAGGGATTGTCGTTGAAGACACGTGCCCAGGAATAGTCCTGCCAGTAATAGTCGCCGCGCAGCGTTGCCGCCCATTCTTCCGTTATTGGCACCGAATATTGAGCCCCGAACGAAACCGTGAATGGAGGCGCATTCGGCAATTCATTCCCAGATAGGTTCTTGTCGAAACCTGCACCACCGTTGGGGGCCGTGCTGGGATTGAAGCCGGAATTCAGCGAAGGATCCACGGCATTGACCGGATCAATGCCCTTACTATACGTATTTTCGCAGGCGAAACCCGACAGAAAAGAGGAAACATAATTTCCATCCGCACCGTTCGGATCTTTGGCACGACTAATCGCGACCAACTCGGCCACAACGTAGTCAGGAAGAATACAATTAGAAGTCGAAGTTATGTTCGGCTTCACGACGAGCCATCCGGGCTGCCCCGCCGTGCGGTCTATTAAATCGAGGGCTTTTGAACCGTTTGCCAGAGATGTGTCTTCCCAGCCACCTGCGAAATTGAACCGGAGGCCCGGTAGCGGTTCCCAAGTCGTCTCAAGTTCTGCGCCGTTCACAGTCGCATCGAAATTCAAATTAATCGAAGTACGGTCCACAATCTCGGAGATCTGGTATCCCGCATAGTCGTAGTGGAATAACGTGCCGTTGAGCGTGACCGAGCCATCAAACAAGGAATTTTTTGTCCCGATTTCATAGGCGTTTATGAATTCGGGTGAAAAGGTCAGCGGGTGATTGCTTTCGCTTAACTGTGAGGTTTGGAACACATTGGGGCCGGGTGGATTGGCACCGCCGGCCTTATAGCCGTGTGAAAAAGATGCATACATCAACGTCTGATCAGTAAATGTGAGCTTTGGTGTCCAATTTATGACGGCGCGACCAGTCCACTCTTTCCACCCCTGGTCGATAAACCCTGTTATGGGATAACCCCATTCTTCAATCAGAACCTCGCTTGGAATCTCGACGAAATGTTTTTGATCGTCGGTCCAACGCAGGCCGCCAGTTAGCTTAAGGTCGTTGTTGAGCTGGTAGTAGACTTCGCCAAAGCCCGCGTAAGAGTCGAGAAGATAGGGATTCTCGCTGCGGAAATAGTTGTGACCTTGTCCATCGAACCCTGGCGTCAGGGGCGTGGCATCAGTGAACGGGCACCCGTAGAAGCCCGTCGTTTGCCCAAGGGGAGCCAAGACGTGTTTGGCAGGAAACGTACGGCATGTTTCATTTGCGGTATGAGGACTGGTTGCATCGAGAAACCTCGATTCCAAAGTGATTAGATTTAGAAAAACATAAAAGTCCTCAAGCGTTTCGTAGTGTAAGTAATTTGCCCCAATACTGAAGTTGAGCGGGCCAGCAAAAGACGAAGCGAGGCGGAATTCCTGGCTGAACTGCCATGCATGTTCCTGCGATAAATCTTCACCGACAAATTTGTTCGAGCAGCCTAGTTGCGGATCGCACAGGATGCCGCCGGGCGTGAATTGTACGCCAAAGCTGCCCAATCCGGTGCCATCAGCACCGCCGCCAGCCTGAGTGGCAGACGAATAGAAGATACCCGGCCGCGATGTGAACCGGTTGAAATCTTCAATTGACGCGAGGAAATCGCTGTTGTAGCCGCTATTGGATATCAGCGTTAAACTTGGCGAAACCTTGTATGCAAGGTTTAATTCGACGGTGTCATTTTTCGCTTTGTATTTCGGTGTCAGCTCGGACTGGATCGTGCGCAGATCGCGCGGCTGGGTTGCGGAAAGGTAAGGATCGAGGTTAGGAATAAGCGTCTGGAAACCGCTACCGAATTCAGCTGCAAAGACGATCGGGTTTGCCTGGCCATTTGGCGTTTGGAAGGACTCTGGAGAATAGAGCGACGCCGGTAAACAGCCTTGGCTGAGAACGGCGCTGCCGGACGAATCTAGATTGGTGACGTAGTCTCCCTGATGCAACGTGACGATTGCACCGAATGGGCCTCCGTTGATCGTCATGTTCTGGTTGACCGGTCCTACTGACGTCGGTCCCGGATCGCGTTTGCAGAGCTGCTTGCCGCTACGTAGGCGGTCGTCATCTTCCTGAAAATGCTCCCAGACCAAATCGGCTTGTAGTTCGGGTATCGGCTTGAAACTGACGGAAACGCGGCCTGACCACAGGTCGCGGCCGTCGATCTGCTGACCGGTGGTTTCGTTATAGGTGTAGCCGTCACGCTTGGTCCATTCGCCAGCGAGGCGGATGTCGAGGCGATCATCCACGATGGGGATGTTCACCATGCCTTCAAAGCGGCGGTTCTTGTAATTGCCGATGTCGGCGCTGGCCATTGCTTCGAATTGATCGGTGGGTTTGGCGGTGGTGAGGTTCACCACACCGGCCGTCGCATTGCGGCCATAGAGCGTGCCCTGCGGACCACGCAGCACTTCGGCCTGGCTGAGATCGAAGAATTCCTGTTCGAAGAAGTGATTTCTGATGAACGGAATGTCGTTCAACGCGACGGCTACGGCGGGATCGGTTGTCACCGAGATCGCTTGCGTTCCGATGCCGCGGATCTGGATGTTGTAGCCGGTGAAATTCGTTTTCGAGAACGTCAGGTTCGGCACCTGCTTGACGAGGTCCGGGCCGCCCGCGGTTTGTGTCGAGGTCAATTGTTCCTGACTGAGCGCGGTGATCGCGATGGGGATGCTCTGCACATCCGCGCCACCCAGTTTCGAGGACGTGACGGTTACCGTTTCCACTGCGGACCGCTGCGAACTGGCCTGGGCAAGCTGAAATGAATTCGCGGGTACGAGGTCGGATTGGCGATCGGGAGCGCGAACCACCGCTACACCGCCGGAATGCGGCTCTGCGACAAACCCCGTTCCTGACAAAATCCTCGAGAGCGCATCCTCGTTGGTGAGGCTGCCATGAACGCCGGTGCTGCGAATGCCCTTGATCGCCTGGTCCGATACCATCAGGGAGATACCGGTCTGGTTGGCATAGGCGCTGAGCGCACTTCTCAGATCCCCGCCATCGATACTGAATTCTCCAGCCCATGCATTCGCGGCCGCAAGGATGGATGCTCCTGCGAGAAGAAGTGCCTTGAGATTTGTCGGCTTCAATTTCGCCCCCCGTTTAATTGCTTCGGTTTCCGCTCGTCTAAATATGGTTCAGGATTTCATCGTGTGATGATCGTTTCGGTGCCATGCTTCTCCACGCGCAATCCAAATACGGCTTGCGCCATTTCGGAAAACTGCCGGACGGCATGAATCGGGAATGTTCCGTCGATGGTTTGGCGCGCGATGGTCGGATCGCTCACCACGATCTTGCCGGTGTTATATCGGTTCATCTCGGCGGCGGCGTCCGCAAGGGCCGTGCCCTTGAACACCAGTACGCCACGTCTCCAACCGAGTTCGCTGTCCATTGCCGTCGGGGCCTTCCGCACGACCGAGATCGCCGTCGCCGAAGCCACGGCCACATCACCGGGTTTCAGTTCCGCCGAACGCGAGGTGGCGCCACCCGCAATCTCCAGCCGTGCGCGCCCTTCGAAGAGCGACACTTCAAGTTTGCCGGCGTCCTGGCGCGCGGTGAATTTCGTTCCGAGGTCGACAACTCTGCGATTTCCGGCAATCACCGAGAACGGATGAGCCGCATCGTGCACGACCTGGAAATAGGCCTCGCCCCTGTCGAGCCAGACCGTTCGCGATCCGCTGGCAATGGCGACGCGGATGCTGGTGTCGGTGTTGAGTTCGATCTGCGACCCGTCAGCCAATGTCAGAATTTTACGCCCGCCCACGTCGGTCGCGTATTCTTTTGGTCCAGGCGAGGTCGAACGGAACTGCAAGACCGCTACTGCCACGACAGCCAGCACCGCCACCGCAGCGACAAGTTTTGAAGAAAGGCCGGGACCGTGGCGCAGCGCAGATTGCGCCACGCGCGTCGCCGGACGCAGGGCGGTCAACCTGCCCGCTTCTTCCCAGGCACCCTCCAGGCGCCAATATGCGGCACGATGGGAAGCCGACCGGCCCAACCAGGCCTCAAGCTGAACAAGGCTATCGCCATCGAGCGGCGCGATCTGGGCGCGCGCAAACCACTCCTGCGCTTCGTCACGGATTTTGCTGCGTTCCGAAGTTGGTTGCTGTTCGAACGAGGCGCCGCTCATGTCTCGGACCTCGAAGTGAACGGATCGCCATAGACATCCTCAGCCAAGGCACGCACGGCACGGGCGATATGATTGGCGACGGATTGCTCGGATATGTTCATGCGGTCCGCGATCTCGCGTGTCGTGAGACCCTCGACCCGCTTGAGCAAAAGGGCTTGTCGGCTACGCGGCGCGAGGGAATCGAGTGCGGTTTGAAGCCGGCGCAATGCGTCCCGCGCAAGGGCGCCACGCTCGGGCCCTGGCTCGTCAGCCGCCACACCCAATGCATCAAGATCGGCCATCACTTCGATGGGCACGATATTCTCGCGTTGCAGCCTGTTGATGAGCAAGTTTCGTGCGGTGGCAAAGAGGAACGGTTTGGCGTGTTCGGGCCGCTCGACTTCCGCCGCTTCAAGGACGTTTTCGTAGACCTCCTGGCGGAAGTCTTCGAGGTCGCTGCGGTTGCGCCAGTTCCTTTGTAGAAAATGCATCAACAGCGGCTCCAACGGCAGCACTTCGCGGATAAACCACGTTCTTAGGTCAGCCTTGGTCACAGCCTTCTCCGGGCAGTGCCGACCGGCCCCTTCGTGGTTCGTATCGATCGGTTTTTCGGCCATGCCTCGCCGGTTTCCCGCCTCTTCGGGCCGAAGGCCAATAGTCCCTGTTGATGAGACAAATGACGGGGCGAAATCTACTCATAGTAAAGCCAGAAAAATTTGGCCGGCCCGCGCAATGTTGTTTCAACGGAGTGCAAACGCGGGCGGAACGGCCTTTCGGCGGCCGTTCGCCACTCTCCGAGCCTCGGGAAATAGCTACTCTCATAGCCAGCCAGCCTCCTCTCGGCGTTGAACCAAGACGTGTCAGGAGGGCCAGTCGGACAACCAGCGCCGGCAAATGCAAAGTTGACTTTTTGGTCTTTCAGCGTTCACGGCGGAGGAAAGCAGAGCGTGCAAAGAGCCGCACGAAACACATAAGCCTCGACATCCTTGTGCGAGGTGCCGCAAGTTTCCGCGTCTTCTCACTCCGTATATTGACCCGCAGAGTCCGGATGTTCTCTGATTCCGGCCGAACGAGCAGCATTTCGGTCTGCTGCGATGATGTTTCACAGCACCGAAAATGAGATCGAATAACAAACGCTCTGCGATGAACGCAGCTCACAGCTTTTTATTGACAAGAAGTGCGTGCGATGTCTGTCGAGTGCTACAGCTTCCGCTTCGGCAAAAGGACGCCGCGACCGCATAACCAATCCGGCATCACGGGTGTCCGTTGGCCGCCCCCTCTCTCTCGTCACCGGGAGCGCGAAGCCGCAGTATTGGAGATGCGCCTCGCAAGAGGCAGCTTCCGCCTGGATCGGCTCCCGCTTCCTCCTATCGCATCATGTGGTGACAAAGACCGATCACGCACGGCAACCTGATACCGGCGGCGAGAGAACAGGACGGAGCCTTGACTTCCTACGGCCCATTACGGAAGCCCGATACTTACCGAAGCGTAGGGACCGTGGAAACCGACATCTTCCGTGCGGTGAACATCGATGCCGCCATCCATAGCGCCGAAGAAAAAGTCGGCCTTGTAGCCGAAACTAACTTTGACGTTGGGATACTTCACCGAAAGGCCAGCGAACGCGCCAACATTTGGCACCACCACACCCCGCGACCGCGTGCGATCAGGCGTGGCCGGGCCCTGATAGGTGATCGGCAGGACCGTTGGGTATCCTAATGCAGCGGGGTGGTATCGGCCAGTTGTCTGATGGTGAACTTTTGCCTTCTGTCGACCAAACAATAGCGCGGCGTTCACGCCCCAATCCACTGCGAGTTCGCCGCGTTCTAGGGATCCCGCAAGTGGCTCCGACGAACTCCACGATATCGAGGGGCCAAGACCACTGAAGCTGCGGCTTGCTAGGAAGCTGCCCGCGAAACTGTGGAAGGGCTGATAAACAAACCGACCCTTACGGTAAAAACTGAAGTGGCCATAGGTTGTGGCGTAGGAAGAATGTTGAGTATAGACAGTGGTCTTGAACTGCCAATCTGGATTTTCTCTGAGTTTGATCGACGATTTTGACGTGAACTGTGCAAATCGAACGCCAACATTTAACGACGATGACGCATTGTGACTGAACAAGCCGACCCCAAAATCCCTACCAGCTTGGAAATCGAGAATGGTGTGACTTTCGTCATGCTTAGCCGCAACATCGGCAAATCTCGGGGACAACGGAGTTGCTTGATAATAGTTTATGACGTGGCGATAACGACCGGCCCTGCTGCGATGAAAGCTGGTGTAGAAAGACAAATTGGCAGGGTTGCTCTGCTGGCGGACGTGCTTGGAATTGCTCGCCCGCCCATAGCGGATTGAGGCGGAAAATTTCCAATCCGAACCATCAGGTTCGAATATCAGCGCAGCGTTTTCATCCAAACCATAACGCGGAGGCTTCTCGGCCTTTTGTGGGGGCGTAAAGCTGGAAGGCGTCAGAGCGGCAAAAGGAGGGGTGTAGGTCTCCTGGCCGTTTTCCAGGCGGCTTAACTGGCCACCAAGTTCAATCCAAACCGTTGGCCGATCGCTATCGTCAGCTTTGGCTGCGGGGATTGCGGCGGCATATCCCAACAAAGCTAGCGCCGACGCCCCCGCCAGAAGCTTCCACCGGAAATCATGGCTTTCGTTTTTCCGTATCAGTTCGCTCATTGGTATTTCCCCCTCACCAGTTTTTCGTGACGCGCACGCCGAACAGGCGCGGATCGGTCAGGAACACGTTGGTGGTTAAGCCGCTGTCGTCGCTGTTCAGGAATGTGCCGGTGATGTCGGTGACGTCGAACACGTTCTTGACGTATCCCATCACTTGCCAACCGTTCTGGCTTGTGAGGATCAATGCAAGGTTGACGCTGGTGTAGCCACGCAGGCGGTCATAGGGATTGTCGTTGAAGACACGCGCCCAGGAATAATCCTGCCAGTAATAATCGACGTGCAATGTGCCGGCCCAATCCGGCGTTAGAGGAATCGTGTAGTCACCCGACATCGAGACGGTGAAGGGCGGTGCATTGGGGAGTTCGTGACCGCCCAACTCCTTTGCCCAACCTTCGCCATTGTTCGGCGCTGTAGCAGGATTGAAGCCGGGATAGGGGCTGGGATCTACTGAATTGGTTCCCGAAAGACCCGAATAGTCTGTTGGATATACAGGCGGACCATCGGTCTTGTAAGGATTTAATGTTACCGGATCCAACCCGGACTGATAAGTATTTTGGCACGCCCCAGGTATGCTACTTGTGCCTTGTGTTTGGTCTATAGGCGGATGGGCTTTTAAGATCGCGGCCACGACATATATCGGCAATATGCAGTTCGATGCCTGACTTACGAAGGGTTTCACGACCATCCAATCCGGATGATTGGCTACATCAGCACGATCCATCAGATCGATGGAGCTTTGACCATTGTCTATGCGGCTGTTTTCATAACCTCCCGCGAATTTAAATCTGAGGCCCGGTGTCGGTTCATACGTCGCCTCGACTTCGGCGCCCTTCACTTTGGCATCAAAATTGTCGTTGATCGCAGTGCGATCCACGATACGCGAAATCTGATAGCCCTTGTAATCATAATAAAACGCGCTTGCATTGAAGGTCAGTGCGCCGTCCAACAACGTATTCTTGGTTCCGAGTTCGTAAGCGTTGATGAATTCCGGCTTGAAGGTTAAGGGATGAATGGGATCGGAAATTCCGAGAGCACCCCATGTTATGAGCTGAGCGCCGGGCGGGTTGGCGCCGCCGGCCTTGTAGCCATGCGCGAAAGACGCATAAAGCAGGGTCTGATCGGTGAAGTCGAGCTTTGGCGTCCAATTTGCGGCGAACCGGCCAGTGAACTCTTTCCAAGTCTGATCAACGATACCCGTGGTGGGATATCCGTACCCCCCAATTAGGAGCTCACTGGGGATATCGACGAAGTGCTTCTGATCGTCTGTCCAGCGCAAACCGCCAGTCAGCTTCAGATCTTGCGCAATGTTATAATAGGCTTCACCAAATCCTGCGTACGAATTCAAGGTGTAAGGATTTTGGCTCAAGAAGTAATTGTGACCTTCATTGTTGAGGCTGGTGATCGGGTTAGGATCAATATATAGGCATTGAATTTCACCCTCAGCGCCCAAGCCCACATTGTGGTTTGGATCAGCGACATGGAGCCCTCCCTTCAGACAATTAGAGTTGTCCGAAACGCCCGGCACCCATGGTTGTGTTTGGGGAAGCCCGATGTGGTTCCACGTGTATGAAGCCAAAGTCAGGGAGTTGATAAAGACATAATAATTCTCTTCCGTTTCATAGTGCAGATAGTTGCCACCAATGCTAAAATTGAAAGGCCCACTGAAATTCGAAGCCAGACGAAATTCCTGGCTGAGCTGCCAGGAGCGTTCATCGTTCAAATCTTGCGCCACCAACCTGTCGCTGCAGCCAAGTTGCGGATCGCAAAAGGTGCCTATTCCGAGGCATGCATTTATATTATTGCCCAAGTCATTCGGATTCGACGTGGCGCCGGAGCAAGGCTGGTAGATGGCTGTGCAGCTCCCCAAGATTCCGGCGCAAATGCCGTTATTGGGATCGAAGGCAGAAGTGGATCCGAGCCTTCCGTTCGATAGGAAAGCGCCCGGCCTTGTATTGAACCGATTGTAATCCTCTGTGGACCAAAGGAAGTCGTCGTTGTAACCGGTTTGCGATGTGAATGTCAGGGAGGGCGCCACATTGTAGTCAGCATTCAATTCCAGCGTATCGTTTTTAGCCTTGTATTGCGGATTGATGGTCGACTCTATGACGCGCAAATCTGTCGATTGCTTGGTGTTGGCATAGGGGTCGAATTGATACTCGCTTGCCATGACTGGAACACCTTCGAATCCCAGTGGTTCGTAATAGGCCAGCGTCAGACCATTCGGTACTTGGAAAGCGTCCGGCGAGTATAGAGACGTTGGAGCGCAGCCCTGACTCAAATAGGGCTGACCTGCATAGGCCAGAGTGCTGTTCTCCGGCACAGGCACGCCTGCTACTTCGGTCTTGGTCGGATCGGTCTTGCAAAGTTGCTTGGCCGTGCGCATGCGGTCGTCGTTTTCGGAGAAGTGCTCCCAGACGAGCGTGGTGCTCAAATTTTCGAGCGGCTTCCACGCCAGCGAAACGCGGCTTGACCATAGGTCACGGCCGTCAATGGGGTCGCCCGTGATTCCATTCGT